>Ga0209300_1001093_pt1 | contig 11305 bp, 10 predicted proteins | sample Shrwel_input2_RT_FD_187535 | JGI IMG/M metagenome (GOLD analysis project Ga0209300, IMG submission 187535) | Subsurface microbial communities from deep shales in Ohio, USA - Utica-3 well 1 S input2 RT (SPAdes) (version 2) ... | reverse complement strand
CCACCTCGATCTTGCCGGTACCGATCAGGTAGTCGGTGAAGCCCTTGCCCAGACGTTCCTCGAGCACATCGTAGACCGGGCGGAAGTAGGGTCGGAACTTGTCCTCGACCTCCCCGGGCAGGTAGCCAATATCCTCGGTCTCCACCATGGGGCGTGCCACGTAGATCTTGTCCACGGCCCGATCGAGCAGGGCCTCGCAGGCCAGAGCGGTGGCGATGTACGTCTTGCCGGTGCCTGCCGGTCCCAGACCGAAGGTCACGTCACTCGACTGGATCGCCAGCATGTAATGGCCCTGGGCTTCACTGCGAGCCTCGAGAGGCTCCTGCGAGCGCTTCTGCCGGCCTTGAGCCAGGAAGTGGGCCACGTCTTCGGTGACCTGGATACCTTGCTGCTCGCGGCTGCGGGAGGGCTTTCTGGCCTGCTTGCGCTGCTTGTTCGCCATAGGGGAATCCTGCTGCTGGTTTCAAAAAAGAGAAGGCGACCCGAAGGTCGCCTCGATTATTGCATTGTTGCAATACTACTTGCCGGAGTCACTGACCGGCCCGCTTGCCCTTGAACCGGCTCACCACGCCCTCGACAGCACCACCCCCGAAGTAGAAACCCAGCACCAAGGCCACCGGGAGCCCTAGCGTGTCGTTGTTGAGTTCACCTAGGGTCCGGGCCGCTTCCTCGATCTGCTTGCCATAGCCCGGCTCGACGAACGCTGAGACCGCCAGCATCAACGCCGACAAAATCCACACCGTCACGTAAGGGATCGCCACCGTCAGCGCCAGCAGCCGCTGGGCCAGCTTGAACGGCTCGTAGGCCTTGAGCAGATCCAAGAACCCTAACGCCTTCTCCTCACTGGTGTAGATCGCTTTATCGACGCCGTTGTAGATACCCTTGGCAGCGTTGTCGATCACTGATTGGCTGCCGAACAGTGTGCCCCATAGACTCATGCTTGAACTCCCGGCCATGCGATGGCCTCTGTAGCGCTATGCTGGTATTGGGCGGTCATAGCTGTATGCCTGCAAGATTGGCAAGGTATTGCTCAACGGCAATAACATCGGCGCTTACCAGTTGTTGCTGCATTGCAATGGCCCCGTAAAGCGTACCAGTTGTGTAATCGGACGGTGTACCTCCAAGATTGTGGGCACCTACATACAACGGGTTCACGGTATTTGGGTTACCGGTGGGTGCCCCTGAGTAAGCGTCCACTCCGTTATTCCTAAAAAGAACGTCCCCAGTCTTCCCTGTCAATAACAACACTCTCTTACCTACACCAGAGCCTCCAGTAATTGTACTGTACGAGGCATCACCCCACCCTGCTGAGCCAAGGCCCTCGCCTTGCGCCAAAAACAGCCTACCCCCGCCGTCTTGTGTACCTAACAGGATATTATAGTTATTCGCTATTTCCCCCGCAGCCGACAAAGTATTTCCTGCGCCGCCTGCGACGTACCCGGAGTTTAAGTAATCATCCGCCCCATCAAACTCAAGCCAATGCAGTGTCCCATCTGTGCGATAAAGCGGCCGCGCTTCTGACACAGATTGTGTGGCGTGATTGTTATTACCCGATAGGTCTTGCATGTACCCCACGGGGTCGCCATCTACCGTTACGGGTACGGTTCCAGCGGCGTCTTGATAGAGGAATTGGGGCAACGGGTAATAAAAAACACCCTGTTCACTATTCTGGAACAGGAGATCAGGTGCCCACGCTAAAGAGTGTACGCCACTGGTGTACTGTCTAAACGGAGTAGCGCCGTCCACACTTACCCCACGTATTGCCAACGCTCTGCGTAAATCCTGTTTTGTCTCATCCAAATAAACCAGCTTATCTGCAATCGTACCCATCATACCACCTCCCCATTGATCTGATTCAGTGCCGCGGCAATGTCACCAATTTGTGCATTCACACCATCGAGTTGACTCTGCACAACCGCGTTACTCAGCTTAACTTTCTCAGCATCCGTATACGCATTGGTATCAGGGTTGGCTTCATATGCTACCTTGATCTCACTACCGGTCTGGTCCCCTGTAGCACCCGCCTCAATTCCCCCGAGCTTGGCCTTCTCGGCATCGGTGAAGGCATTGGTGTCGGTATTGGCCTCGTATGCGGTTTTGATTTCAGAAGCGGTCTGATCTGCGGTTGCTCCTGGTTCTATACCGCCTAGCTTCGTCCGCTCGCCAACAGTCATAATCTTGGCACTGGCGGTTTCATCAATCTGGCCGGCGTTGTAATCCCCGCTCTGCGCGGTTACTGCGCCCGAGCGTCCAAAGACGCTGATCACCTGATCGGTGTAGTCCAGCTTCAACCAGTTGGTTGCGTAAACGCTGGTGCTGGCGCCGTCGACCAAACACAATAGACGGTCGTTGACATTGAATTCGATACTGTCAACAGTTCCGGCAACGGAGACGATATACGTCCAACCTGCTTTCGCGCCTGAGGGGAAACTACCCAACGAAGCGTCCCAGTCACCTTTGAGTTGAATAGCAGAGTCCAGATCGTTAACGCGGGACCGAATTATGTCCAGGTCGGTTGCAGCCGTGACAGTTAGGTAGCCGACCTTTGTCTTTTCAGTATCCGTATACGCATTAGTGTTTGCCTCTCCTTCATACGCCGTCTTGATTTCAGCGCCCGTTTGGTCGGCCGTGGCGCCTGACTCGATGCCGTTGAGCTTGGCTTTGTCGGCGGCAGCCATGAGCCCCGCCTCGGTGATTGTGGCCGCGCCCGGCGTGCCGGCGAGGTCGGCGTAGTCGCCGCTGGTCGCCACGCGGGCGAGCTGGCCGGGCTGCACGGCGCTGTCGGCTTTGCTGCCCTGGGCGGCGGTGGCGAACGCGGCGGCATGCAGGCCATCCAGCTTGTCGGCATCCAGCCCCGAGCCGGCACCGTCGACCGCGAGCAGCTTGGCCAGGACATCGGCGGCGGTGTAGAGGGCGGCATCGAGCTTCTGGCCGATCTGGGTGCTGACCGTAGTTGCGAACTCGGGGTCATTGCCCAGGGCAGCGGCCAGTTCGTTGAGCGTGTCGAGCGTTGCGGGTGATGAATCCACCAGCGCTGCGATGGCGGCGTCTGCGTAGGCGCGGTAGTCGCTCTCCAGCGTGGCGAGCTGCTTGCCATCCAGCTTGTCGGCATCCAGCCCCGAACCCGCCCCGGCGACAGTGAGCAGCAGCTGCAGGATCTCGGCAGCGGTCTGGTCGGCCGTGGCGCCGGTTTCCATGCTATCCAGGCGTACCTTATCGCCAGCCGACATGAAGCCATCAACGGTGCCGGTAACATTCACAGGTCTGTTGTACAGATCCAGGTACGAACCGGAATAAGCTACAGCCTCCAAGTCTGCCGGCTGCACGGCGGAGTCCGCTGTATCCCCTTGGCTTGCAGTGGCAAAATCCTCCACCTGGGCCATCGCTGCACTGCCCAGTTCATCAATCGTCAAGGAGGTCTGTACCCAAACGGCAGCACCCGGCTCGGCAATCAAACACCGGTATGCCTCACCCGCTGCCACATCGAACCAGATACTACGAGGAGTAAATCCTGCCGTACTGTCGTCGTTAACTGTCGGAGGGACCACGGCGTCCAACTTCATGGCCAGCTTCATTTCGTATTGTGGGTGCGGATCAGGCTCGGCCAGGTGAGCATTCACCTTCATGTTTGCCTGGTACGCACCCACTTCACTTAACCATAGCGGGTGTGACATAGTTTTCATACAGTGATCTCCCAAGATGAAGTGCCTACAGAGGCCAGACGAAGTGCTGTCACTTTACTGGTTACACCGTCTGCCACTATTTCTGTGGCATCTCCGTGTGGCCAGGCGATCCATGAAGCGGTACCTGCTTGGATAGCGGCAACAGAGCTTAAAGTGAACTCCACTCGGGCACTGGTACCAGGTTTAACCAACACAGCAACAATACCTCCTACATTCTCTACCAGAACGGGAACAGAGGTGGTGGAGGTTACTTCGCCTTTAAAGGAATAGCGGCCGTTAGAGATACCACTACCGGCATTGAGTTTCATTCTATCCATTGGGTATTCCTTTTAATTAAAGGGGTATTGTCCCTTATTGCTTCTGGGGTTGCAGTAGAGTTTAACTGCTTCCCCTCCTTTTATATAAATCTCTGTCCTGCACTATACACAATCAGAACGAATTACACCGGGGTATAAATATCCCCTAATGGGCCTTTTCGTTTATAAAGCACATAAAGCCCTAGTCCACGTAATATTTCCCCCGCCCAGAAGCCATAAAACATGCCTTCATTATCATTGGGGGATTCCCAGGGTGACCAGGACCCGTTCATACTGTGCCCAGGAGTAGGCGTCACAATGTATTCCTGGGCTATTTCAGCTACAAGGGTTTCTATTGCCTCATCCAGTCCAGGCACCGTGCACCCAGATAAGGCGGCATAACAACAGCCTGCCAGGTAGAGTCCCGATATATGTCCTGTGAAATCCTGGGGTATCGTAGGGTCCGGCGGGGACGTAGGCGGAAAGTAGGTAGGAGAGGCCCCACCACTCTGTGCCAGAAAGTCCACCAAGTAGCGTACCCAGTTCTCGGTGTAGGTCACCAACCGTGGAGGGAGCGTCAAGTCCGTATGAGCTGCTTGAACCGTAAGCTCATACCAAGCCCTGGCTGCTCCGGCAAAGGCGCGAGGCTGATACCCTGACCACGCCTCATCGTCGCCCCAGTGGTACATGGTGAAGGTGTTGGGTGGTCCATAGGCACGGTTATCCCACCTGTCCCAAACATAAGCAGAGGCCCCAGGCCCCATCACCCCAAACTGGAGGGCATACCACTGCTGGGAGTCGTACAAGAAATCAACCATGTTGTTCAGGCGTAACTGTGCTCCGGCCTCTGCCCCGCCATTGGGGACGACGAAGATAACGGGGTACTGATACCCCGGATAGGGCATCCCATGCCATGAATCTATCTGGTCTGTCCCAACAACGTAGTTGTTCGAGAAGGGGATTATGCCCGGCGTATACGCCAAGCTATCATTACGAAAATCCACCACTGTGCAATTGCCAGCAGTGGCTGAAAAGGCTTCCGCGCACTCAGTTATTAATGTGAATTTACGGATGAAACCGTCTTCTCTTTCAAATATCTCAGGGAGACCGTTGAGGGCATAGAAGGCAAACGTCATGTCGGCTTCGTCAGCGTATTCCAGGCCGACCATGTACTCATCTACTTCCCCATAGTGGGGGACCGTTGGTTCTGTTCCAGTAGCATTGGGCTGATAACCACTGAGAATCGGTACCGTCTCCTTGAAAGTGAATGTCTGCCATTCTCCGTTTGTGTTGGGGAGTACCCAGTACCAGCGCCATCCGTCCAGGTCTTCAAAGCGGATATAAGGCGTCTTGTCCGCCCGGTAGGTAATATCCCCCATCGGTGCTGTTCCGTTGGCTTCGGTCCAAAACTGTATGTTTAATCCACTGTCAGTGTTGGGAAGAAATGCCTCCACAACAGTCCCCAAGCGAGTACCCAGTATTCCCTCTTCCCGCTTTTCCGTATAAGTGGCGCCGCCCCAGGAACTGTAGCCAATGTTCAGTGCCAGCAGGGCCGGTGAGTCACTGTTTACCCGCTCGAAGTGAGAGACAGGAATCTCGCTCACCACCGGTGTAAGCGATGCCAGAGGAGGTAACGTGGTACGCCATAACTCCACCGCTACACCGTCTGCACGTCCCTCGGCAACCTCGATCTCCACCGTCCGCGAAACAACAGCCCCACTGACGGCCCCTATCCCACCGGCAGTTACCAGAATTTTTGTGTCCTTGTCGATGCGAAAGATGATTTCGCTCTGCTCAAGGAACTCCTGCCCTGCGGCGTCAATATCCGCCTGGATATACCCTTCGGCGTTTCGGAAGTAGGTCGCTCCTAAAGTGTTGGGGTAGCTATATGAGTATGAAATACCGTCAGTATGGGGATTACCTCCCGGCGACCCAGCACGGAAAAACATCTGGCCCCTATCGACTTTGGTGTATTCCGTCAAAGTGTAACCAATACAATCCAGCGCCTTTTTGTATTTAGCTTCCCCTGTCAGCCGATAAAGGATGTAGGCGGCATCAAAGAACCATTCCTCAGCATCAGCCGCATTACCCAGTTGTTCTACTGGCCCAGGCAGGGGGACCTGTAACGGCCTGTTGTGTTGTGGTTCATTGCGGGCAATCTCGTAGCCGCCTAATTCAACAGGCAATCGGACTGCAAAGTTTGTCTTGATCAACCCGGTGACCGTCGTGTCCATTAATTGAATCTTGCCCCGGTCTGCCAGGGGATGGCCGGTGGATAGCACCGTGTCAGGCGCCTTTGTTGGATCTGAACGGCCTACCTTTTCCCCACTCCATGTGATGATCCAATCCAACTCATATACCGTGCCGTCGGTAGACCAGTCTGCGGTACCGTCCGGCAAAAGCGCCTGTACTTTGCCCACCATACTGTCCCAGGCGAGAACGCCTACATAGGCAAACGAGGCCATGTCCAGGTACTCGCCCCAGTAAGGGGCACCATGCGGTACCTGAGCCAGTCCATTAGTAAACGCCAGTTCCACGCCCTTGAACCCACTGTGCGTTGGGGTCTCCACGTCCAGTGGATAGTGGGCCAAGACAGGCTCTTTCGCGTTAACGACCCAATGGCATATCCAGCGTTGCGGGGTGTCCGGGATGGGTTGTCCGTTATAAAAATAAGTGACATAGGCGTCGAAGTGGAATATCGCTGCGTCCAGATAGTGCTGCTTCCCTGTCGCCATATACGCATGTAAATAACCCAGTATGTGTAACGACTGTCCTTCCGTCGTACCGTCCCCATTTGGTTGACACTCTTGCCGAGTATTCCCTAAAAAGTGCCGGTTGTTTGCCAGTACGCCCTCAGCATTCTGAACGTAAAAGTCCTGTTTCGGGTCGTGGGTCGTCCCGGTGTTTTTTTGAAGGAACCGGTGGTGCCCCTCGATCAAATTAATGGCGATGGCCACCAATCCCGCTGGGGTCGGGTGTAGTGTATGGAAGCCAGCAGGATTAAGCATTGTGCCAGCCCCCGTTGTAGTACCCGACCCAGGCAGCGGTACCGTCAGCGGCCTTATGCGCCATCAGTGCTACGGAATCAAATGACCCCACATCGTAAGTCAGCCGGGGAACCTGGTTCCCTATCCACTTCACATTACTAGGCCAGACCACCTGATTTGCCCCGGTCCCCTGCCGCAGCAGGATGTGAGCGGTACGTACCCAGCCATCGGCCATGTCGGGTACCGGTATGGTCAATACCACCTCGGGATCGTTCAACGTAATGTCAAACAGTCCATCAGCCGCTGACATATCCAAGGTAAACGCCGGTGTGGCAACAAGCTCCACGTACACCATTTTAGAGGCTACCGCAGCAGCGGCGACGCCCTCGGATACCTTCGCGTCTTCGGCGTACTTACGGGCACCGTAAAGCTCCCCCTCCACGGGTTCCAGGGACACTGCCCAAGCCTGTGCTACCTGGTCCGCATCTTCAACAAGGGCGATCTGCGCCTGTATGTCTTCTTTAACAGCAGCAACATAGGCAGCGAAACTAGGGGGGACAGTGAAGGCCGGCATAGTTAGCTTTACCTGGGAAGACCCTAGAGTGACACTTAATTTTGACGGGGAAACAGACTCTGCCATTAGTCAACCCTCCAAGTCACATCACCTTTCACCTTTACCTTGCCCACGAATATCGTAGTAACCAGCCCGTTATTCTGTGCCTGTAAATCAAACAGGTAATCGGTTACCAGAAGATTTTTGGTCTGTTCTTTAGGGAAGGTAATAGTCAATACCCCAATAGCGGCATCGGCGTCATGTATCGTGGGAATGTCCACCTTTACAGGGGCATCATCATCTGGAAGCTCGGTGGAAAGCTTCATTGTGCTTTTAAAAGACCACCCTGTAATATCAACAGGCTGATCTTTATCGTCTTTAATTTCGACCCACAATGTGTGGTCGTCGCCTCGGTACATTTCAAAAATAACAGGCTCAGCCATAAAACCTCCTAACAGGTTTAAGTGCATAGAGGGAGTATACGACGCCGGTCTAGGTAGTGACTGGTTTAGGGTACTTCACCTTCACGGCCCGGATCTGGCTGTAGAACGGCTCGGCCTTGGGCAGCGCCCCTTGATCCATGGCGTGCCACAAGGCATCGAGTTGCTCACTGAGTGCCGGGTAGTCCTCGGCTCGCTTCTTGCGGTAGTCGCTTTCATGATGCAATTTCAAGGGTCGTCTCCCAATCCAGGTAAGGAAAACAAGTGGCTTGTAGTACATAACGTCCCGGCAGGTTGAAGGACAACTCAACCGGCGTGCCGTCCACCGGATACTCGCGCCCCTCGATGGTGAGCACGGCTCCTTGAGGCAAGCCGGTCAAAACCTGACCTTTGACAGTGACAGCCATTCTAGGGCGATCACAAAGGCTCTGCTGGTTCACATACTGCGTCGCCATATCAGGCCGTACATCAGCCACTAACGAAAGCGCACCAGGGTGCTGATCAAGCATGGGTGAGATGTCGAGTGCCTTGGGATCACCTGGCGTATCTACCGTGGCCAGGATTTTTCCGTTCGGGGAATATAGGATGAGGCAGTTCATCGTTTGGTTCCTAGAAACGTGACCTGAGGGGTGCGTACATGAAATGCGTTTTTGCTACCCCCTGGGTTGGTTATCGAGATGGCTCTAATTGAGATGTAGACATTGCCCCAGCCACCGCCTCCGTTATAAGCAATACACACTGGAATATGTGCAGTCACGTTACCCCCATCAGCACGGATACCCACTTCCTGGTAAGTTTGGTAGCCGCCGTTGACATAGATTTCGAAGCGCCCAAAGGCATCGACATCAGCATTAACCGTGGACATATTGCAGGTAAAGAGTGCCGTGAACCCACCCCCCTCGCAGTTGTAGTTAGGTGTCGATAGGACGGTCGCCGCGCCTCCACGACCTATATAAACGTCTCCCCCGCCTACCGTGACAGGGATCGTGATCGCCTGACCCTTGATCTGCAGCGTATCGACGTAGGCATCCCCGGTATAAATCTTGTTGCCATTGATCAGGGTAGTATTAGGTCGAACCCATTCGACAGCTCTGTCACGCCCGTAAATAGCCGCGCCCGCTAGGGCCGACGCATCGTGTCCAGCCACGTACTGGGTATCACGGGCAGTGTTCTCACTGGTCCTGTCGGCATCGCTGGGAGGTTTTGTTCCTTTGATGTCCGTGTAATCCAACGCGTTCTTGGATGCTAGATCCCCGGCGCCTTGAATGTTGCTGAAACTTACCTGGCCGTTGAAATAAAACTGGCCGCCGCTGTATATGAAGGGTTTGACCTTAGCCGAATTGGTTCGTCCAATCCATAAGCGGTCGACATCGAAGCCCGCTTCGACGGTACGCCCATTGTTGTAGACGCCAAAACCTCCGACCAACCCATTGACATCGACCTTGGCGGTATACAGGGCACCGATCTCGGTAATCTTGCCATCGACCCGTTCGATGTTGGTTTCCATCTTGGTCTCGACTGAGGCAATATCCGTGCCCAGTTGGCTTTGTGTCGTAGTGATCTGCTCGGCCAGTGCGGAATCCTGGGTGACTCGAGCACTCTGCTCCTGCTGAATAGCGGCAGTGTTCTCACCCACCGCGGCATATACGGTATTCACTGATTGCACGAAGGCTTCATTGGCCGTAGTGCGAGCCACCACTTCCTCTTGAAGCAAGGCACGGGTCTCATCCGAATGGGCGACCACCTCGTTAAAGGCCACGCCTAGCGCATCGTCCTCGGCGGCCCGGTCGATCATCTCCTGGGTGATCCCCAGCTTGTTGAGCTGGATACGTGCAATCTCGGTCTTCAGTGACTGCGCCAGCACCCCATTGTCGATCTTGCCAGTCAAGTATCGAATCAGATCCTCGGCCAAGGGCACGTAGGTCGCGGCCGCCGGTCCGATACGATCATTGACGGTGCCGTGTATCGAGGCGATTTCGATCCAGTAGTAGTAGGTGGTCTTTTCCAGGTCATCGTGGCGATCGAAGTACGTATTGCCGCTGACGATACCAACCTCGGGTGGATCAGCGTCCGTCCCGGACGTGCTGCGATAGAGCTTTACGTAAGACACGGCATGCGGATTGATGGCGGGATAGGACCATGTCACCTCGATACCCCCCAGTACCGCAACGGCCCGGAGTGTCACATTATTGTCGGGATCACCAGGCTGGGGTCCGGACCAGCCGCCTGTCCCGCAGACCCAGGTTTCACTCATTTTGTACCCCTGCAATATTGCAATATTGCAGGCATTCTACCTAGCCCACCGCTTCAACGAGGAACTTTCATGAACGTCTTCTACCGCAACCACATGGGCAACGACCTGGAGGTTATCAACGATGCGAGGATTTCATTCGCCAAGATCAGCCAGCCGGCAGGCTTCCACGAAGTCGACATCACCAATCCCTGCGAGCTGGCGGAACGCACCCAAGTGCGCGTCCACGACCTTAACCCCAAGGATCAGCGGCTGATCGAGTTCCTGGCCCGAGGGTGTCGCAACGAGAAATGGCAGGAGGCTCTGGAGTCCATCACCGGCGAGCATACCCACGGCCTGACTCGGGACGAGGGAGAACGGCTGATGGCCTGGATCAAGCACCTGCCGACCCACTGGACCCCCTTCGCCCAGCAGGTGATCAAGCTGCGTCTGAAGGCCCCGGTGCCTGTTCGCACGCAGGCTTACAAGTCGAAGATCGGCTTCGTCGAGAACGAGGAGAGCCGGCGCTATATCGACTCCACCCCGGAGCTGTTCATTCCCGAGTTCCGCAGCCGCCCCGAGGGCTCCATCAAGCAGGGGTCGGGTGGCGTTCACCCTGAGAATGCTGAGTTGCGTGTGGATTACGCAGCCCACTGTTACGCCAGCATCGACAAGTACGAGGAGTACATCCAGCGCGGTGTCGCCCCCGAACAGGCCCGCTTCGTGTTGCCCCAGGGGGTCTACGTCAACTGGGTCTGGACCGGCTCGCTGTACGCCTACGCCGAGTTCTACAACAAGCGTGCCGACCGCAGCCACGCCCAGGGCGAGATCGCCGACCTGGCCGACGAAATCGCCACCATCATCGAACCGCTGTTCCCCGTGAGCTGGGCAGCCCTGACTGCCTGATCTGTTGTTGCAATATTGCAATCCAATTTGCCGTCCTTGGAAGGAGCCGCTTACGCTTGGCTCCATCCACGAGCCAGTTGTCCTGCCGATCCAGGCGCTGGCTCTTTGTGCCTCTGCCCCATAGGAGAATGAATGAAAGCCCGAATCATGACGCCGAGCGAGGCCTACCTGGTGGACTACCCCCAGGCCATCGCCACGGCACAACGGCAG
>Ga0209300_1001092_pt1 | contig 11307 bp, 13 predicted proteins | sample Shrwel_input2_RT_FD_187535 | JGI IMG/M metagenome (GOLD analysis project Ga0209300, IMG submission 187535) | Subsurface microbial communities from deep shales in Ohio, USA - Utica-3 well 1 S input2 RT (SPAdes) (version 2) ... | reverse complement strand
GTAATATAGTCTTATTATTATCTATAGTTAGAATAATTCGTTCAAACATATCTACTCCATCATATTTTACAATAACTTCTTCAAATTTTGATTTTTTACAAGGATCATTAATAGTTACAGACTTTTTGATTTTTCTTTTACTGTCATTAATTTTACTTATGAGTTTTAAGTTTTCGTCTTTTTTATAAGTATAATTACCTGATTCATCCCTGAACCACTCTCCTGGAGCAAAAGAAACTAAAATTTTATCAATTTCTTTTTCTTTCATATCAAATCTCCCCTTATCAATTAAATTATATTGTGAAACTATTATCAATATTAGAGATAAAAAGTTATTCTCCTTTATTTAATTAGTTTCTAATGTATTTTTAAAGAGGATTTAATTGTTCAGTGATAATATTTAACTAGAGTAAAAAATTAATTTTTCCCTTTTTTAAAGTTGCTGCAGAGAGCAACTATAACATAAATTAAAGTAATAGATGCTTTTCTCCTTGTTTTATCCCACTCCCTTCCCTGGAGTGGGTTTTTTGGTTTTAAACTCATTTTTTCTGTAGCTGAAATTCGTTAATTGCCTCTTTTGCGAAGATTTAAACTGGAACTTCTATTTCTCTTTTATTATTTTTACTAAATTCATCTTCCCAACATAATTTTATAGTTATTTTGCTATCTGCTTCATAATTTGTAGTTGTAAATAATTTTATACTTTTATTAGAATCTAAATGTTTTACTTTTAATTTATCTTTATCATGTATTTCTACATATTTACCTTTGATTTTTTCTATTTTAATATTCTTAGCGATTGCTTTACCTTCATTTTTAATTTTTAAATTATAACCATCAACTTTAGAATTCGCTTTTTCCTCAAATTCGGCAGTTAAATAGGCTTTTTTAAGTTCTATTTGTTCATTTTCTCTTTTTTTGATTTCTAATTCATTAAGTCTTTTTTCTATATTTTTATATTTTCTAGCATAAAAAAACGCACAAATTGAAAAAAACAAAGAAAAAATAGAGATCCAATTATTAATTGACATTTATACCCCCTTAAAACTTCATAAAATATAGAATTTAAGTAAAAAGACAAGTTTTTAATTCTATAACCTATTTATAAGAATAACTTCTATAGTCCTCGCCATATTTATCATAGATATTTATTAATCCATGATCATTTTTATCTTTACCTATATATACTAAACTATCATCATTATGTGCAATTTCTATAAAAGGAAAACCTATATTTTTAATTCTTATACTATCTACCAATTGAGATGAGTCATCAGTGATCTTCTCCAAATGATTAATCATTATTTCATCATTAGATAATATATTAGCATTAAAATATTTTTTCTCTGAAAAATCTTCTAATATTTTTATAGTTCCTTTATTATTAAACAATCCCTTATGGCTGTCTAATATAATCATTTCTGTTCCATTATCATCAACTATTTTTATGCTTTTAGCAATTATCTCATCATAAACCTGTTGAGCTGTTGTCTGCTGCACACCGTCATCTGTAAAACTAAAGAAAAGAGCAATAAAAAGCATTGGATAAATAATAAATCTTTCAAATTTTTTCATTACTTTATCTCCTTTCTAATTATTTATTCCCAGGTTTCTTCAGCTAAAATATTAGCTATTTCTTTAATATCAGGAAGGTTTTCTGTTTCTAGAATATAACCTAAATCAAAATACTGTTTACCCATCATTCCACCAGGGGATACCTTTTTATATTCAGTTTCATAAATTTCATCTACTAAATAAAATCTATTTCCTGATAGATTCCAACCTCTTTTATCTTTTCCATCTTTATGAGCCGCTAAAATTCTTTCTTTTTCATTTTCAGTTAGATCGTTTTCGCTTATTACCTTCCCATCTTCAAAGTTAACAATCACATGTTTCTTTACTTCTCCAATTGCTCTAATTGTTTTCTTAGCATAGATCCCTATATATTTATGGTCTCTAAAACTTCTGCTTGCAGGTTCATAATAAAGCTTGTACTCTATATTCTCATCATAAGACTTTCCACAGGGGAATGCAATCATCCTATATTCATTCCTGGGAAGAAGGTTACTATCGTAACAAAATTCTTCATAATCACTAATTAGATTTTTCATTTCATATTCATATTCGTCAAAAACTTTTCTTGCTGCAGATATAATACTATTAAAGGTTGTAAATACTAGTTGAATATCTCTTTTTTCTGCTATCTTTATTAAATCTCTCTTCTTTTTAGTTGAAGTTTCTGAAGTAGTAATAACTAATAATATTTTATATTTCTCGTCTCCAAAACCATTCATATGATTTTTAAGCTGATCTTCTCTAAAACCTTTACCTCTTTTAGTTTCAATTAGGATTTTAAAGCTGTTTTGTTCTATTACTCCATCTGGAACACTATTTTCTCCTGCTACCTGCTGTTTAAAGTTCAATCCAATAGGAACTTCCAATCCGTCATTAATTTCTCCCAACATCGTTTCTAAATATTCTTCTTTATAGGAATAGATTTGGGATAATAAAAGCAAGGTATTATTAGTTACAAGATTTTCTTTAGCAGAATATCTTTGAAAATAATGTACATTAGCCATTTTAATCATCCTTTAGTTATAATATTTTGGATCAGGTATAAATTCATAAGGAAACTTATCTTCAAACATAATATTTTTATAAACCATATATGTACCATCTTTTTCTAATTCATCTTCAAAAGCCAATAAAAATACTTTTTGCTGATTCATCTCATAAAAACAGTAAAATTTAAAACTATACTCTCCTATAAACTTAGTTTCCCTCCCTTCTATTTCAATATTAATAAAATCATCATCTGGATAGTTTAAAACACGGTTTAAATTCATATCTAATCTCTTTGCCAGCTTAATTGTTAAATTAAACATCTTTTGATGTAAATCTTTATCATACCTGTAGGATATATTTCCTAAAACAGTTATTTCATCAATTATATATTTAGGATTATATAATTTTTTGAGTTCTACAGCTACAACTTTTCTTGATTTGCTGCCTGATGAAAATATAAATAAATCATCAATATTATATAAATCAATTTTTTTAATCAATTCATCACCTCATTTTTTTAGGTGGGATAAATTCAAATTAACTATTCACATTGTTATTTTTCTTTTTATCTGCTTTTCCTCTCACATATTTGACTCCATTAATTTTATAAGTAGAATGATTAGGATGTTTATTTTCTTTTTCTATCTCCCTAACTAAAGTTTCTCTAGGGATATTCGATCCTCTACCTGGAATGGTATAGGTTTCATTTTCTCCATTCTTTCCATCATGATTTCCTTTTATTATTTTAGCCAATTACTATCACCTCTTAATATTTATCCCACCTAAAACTTAAATTATATTTTTATTTATCTGAATATTTAAAAATATATAGTTATGTAATTATGCCATTATTCTTATATAATTGATTAACTAAATAAAAATTTAAGATAGCATGTATATATTAAAAAGTATAACTTCATTCTTTTTATTTGGAGCTGTTAGGATTTAATTGTTCTGAACGATTATCTTGTGCAGCTTTATAAGCATCATTATTATGACTCAAATCAGTATTATTTGAGTTAAGTTGATTAGCATGATTATCTTGATTCTGTTGATCCTCTTTATTCATTATTTTCAACTCCTTTCTTTTCTTAATAATTTACATGCTATCTTATAAAAATATAATCAGTTAATTTTCGGCTAACATCTAGTTTGCGAATTAAAAGTCATCTGTTAATTTAATTCTTCAATAGTAAAATTATTCCTTTATTAAGGTTTAATATAATTTATTAAACATTTCTTATAATTAGGAACTTATTTATCTTCATAAGCATCCACCTCGAAAAATACATTTAAAACATCTTTTAAATTGTTTATTAAATACCGTATCCGTAAACGGATACGGTTCCGTAACCAGATACGGATACACAACCATATACGGTTCTGGTTACGAGTATGATATTTTAAATGTCTTTTTTTGATTATTATAAGATTGTTTATTTATTATATGATGAAAATAATCATATATATACATATATATGTCTTTTTAAAGAAAAATAAAGGATTATTTTATTATATATAGAAATGTATTATTGAGGTTAAATTTATATATATTTGATATAGGAGGTAAATTAATGGCGAAAATAATCACTTTTCTTAATGTAAAGGGCGGAGTCGGAAAAACGACAATATGTTTCAATCTTGCCCATGCATTGAAAATTATTGACGATAAGAAAGTATTATTAGTTGATATGGACCATCAAGAAAATTTATCAGGAAGAGCTATAAAAAATAGACAGGAAAAAAATAATTCTGCTTATGATCTTATTTCAGATGATAATGTTGATGCAATTAATTGTATATATGATAGTAGGGTTCCTAACACAAAGGTTATACCTGGTGATATTGAGTTGCAAAGAGCTATAAAAGATTTAGATCCTTCAATGAACCCTGCTATAATGAACACATTAAAAGAAAAATTAAAACCTGTTTCTGATTCTTATGATTACATATTGATTGACACTCATCCTACTCTGGATATTTTATCAACTATGAGTTTGTTGGCTTCTGATTACTATTGTGTACCAGTTAAACCTGAACCCGATTCTTTAGTTGGTATTAGTATTACTGATTCATATCTTAAAAATGCAAGAAAGGCTAATCCAGGACTTAAAGACTTAGGTATCTTGATGACTGATTATGATAAAAGGACTAATATTGCTCATGAAGTATTAAATACTTTAAAGCAAAGATTTGGAGATAGAATAATGGATTCAGTAATAGGTAGAAATGTTGCTATTACAAATGCTGCCATGAAAGCTCAAACAATTTTTCAATATGATCCAAGACAAAATGGCTGTAAATATTTTAGAGATCTAGCACAAGAAATAATTAACAAATGCGAAAATAAAAACTTAAGCTAAAAAGGTTAGGTGATTAATATGGTAAAAGAAAATAAGACCCTTGATGATAAAACAGCTGCCCTATGGCTTCAAAACACAGGACAAGATTTAGCTAAAAAAAATATTACGGATGCAGTTACGGAAGAGGTTACGGAACAGGATACGGATATAGATAGTGAATCAAATATAAAAAAGGAAAATCAATCAAATAATAAAAATCCTTTAGATGATGGAAATAAAGAAAAATTAACTGAACGATTTGAATTAAAAATGTCTCCACTACAAATGAAAAAATTAGAGGAATTAGCTAAAAAATATAATAAACATAAATCTGAAGTTATGCGTACAGCCTTTGAATTTTTTATCGATCGATTATAAAAATATATTAATTTTGATAATTAGCATTTAAAGAAGGTGAAAATAATGATAAATCAAAAACCATTAAAAAGAGCAGTAATAAAAGAAGAATTAGTAGAATTGACAGGTGATTTCTTATCTGCTGTGATTATTAATCAATTTATTTATTGGTCAGAAAGAGTTAGAGATTATGATCAAATGCTAAAAGAAGAAAAAGAAAGATTACAACTTTTAGGTGAAAATAATGATAAATATGAATTTAAAAATGGTTGGATTTTTAAAACAGCATCTGAACTTAATGAAGAAATAATGACAGGTAAATCAGATGCTACAATAAGAAGAAGAATAGATGATCTTGTTAAAAATGATTGGATTAAAAAAAGAAGAAATCCTAGAAATAAACAAGACAGAACTTATCAATATCGTGTAGATATTATAAAAATTCAAAAAGATCTTTTAAAATTAGGTTATTCTCTCGATAAATATCCATTGTTAGTAGATGAAATTTCCAATTTGCAAAATGCAAACTCCAACCTTCATCATGAAGGTTCCAATTTGCAAAATGCAGATTCAAGTTTACATAATGCAGATTCAAGTTTACACAATGAAGGAACAGTACCAGAGATTACTACAAAAATTACTACAAATAACAATAATAATAATATAAAAATTTCAAAAAAAATTTCAAATAACTTTGAAAAAGCATTTAATCAACCATTAAATGATATCCAAAAACAATCATTAATCCAAAAACAAGAATCAGGTCTTACCGAAGATCTTTTAATTAAAGTAATTGAAATGTGTGGGATGGGTGGTCATAACCAAACTTACTTTTTCCGAAAACTAAGTATGCTTGTTAGAGATAACATAAAAACTATTCAGCAACTAGAAAAAACTATAAAAAAACCGTCATTAAAAAAAGCATCTGGTCAGCATAGTAATTCTCAAGATAATGAATATAAAAATAATAGTAATGATTATAAATGGGCTGATTTCTTTATAGATCCTGAAAAATATAAAGAATAAATTAATACTCACCTATTAATTGTTTATTTATTTTCTTCTTAAAAGTTCCAAATTAGCTATATAAAGAGTTTTAAATTTCATCATACTTTTATACTCCAAATACAATTAAACTTAATTAAAAGGGTTAATTTAGGCTTTAAAATCACTTTAAAGAGGTTAATACTTTGTTTACTAACCAATACAATTTTTATAACAAGGATTTGTATTGGTATAAAATTCAAAAGAAGTTTTAAATATGATTCCAAAATTGGAGGATATGACTATGTCTAATTACCAGGTTGGAGAAAAATATGAAGCTAAAACTTATCAAGAATCAGGATATAATTTTCCTGAAGGCAAATATCAGTTATTAATTATTAGAAAAGGGTTTCCTGCTGCTCCTATTAATGATCAAAATGAACTGGATATAGCTGAAGAACAATTTTTAGAGGGATTCGAAGGAACAGATCAATATAAAAAAGATTTAAATGGCAACTGGTATTACTTTGAGTTTCCAGAAAACAAAAATGAAATCAAACACATGTGGATACCTAAAAGTGTAGTAAAGGATGTTTTTAAATTTTAAAACACAGCACCCCTTTTAGATGATTTTTAAAATAATAATGAAAGATGAAATTAATTTATAATATGAGTATAAAATTAAAGTTAAAAAATCTAAAATATTGATTTTCGAAAATTTAAGCATCTAAAAGAGATAAATTATTAAATTAAACTAGAAACAAATGAATTAGTCATAGAATATCAACTTAACTCCTTTATAATACCCCTGTCTCTTGTTTTCTCTTAAAGCAGTTAAATGCCCCTTCATACTATATATGACCAAAATAGATACTAAATTGTGGATAACTTTTTGGGGGTAATTATTGCTTTTAAAATTGCTGTTTGCCTTTATATTTTTTATTTTATTAACGAATTTATGAACCCATTTTTTCATAGATATAAAGCAGTATTTTTTCTTTTTATAGTTGTAGTTAAGATATATTGATTTTTTCCTAAGGTCTTTTTTTATAAGGTTAAAATATTGTCGAATTGTGTTGTATTTAAACTTTAAAATACCAGCTAATTCTTTTTGGCTGGGAATATGATCATGACCAGCTTTTTTATAGGCTCTAATAAAATGAAATAGTTTATTAAAAATCTCTTCATAGTTGTTATTTTTCTTCTGGTACTCTAAAGTTCCTTTAGCGATGTTAAATAGTCTTAAAATTTTTGGATCAGGTTCAAATTCAGCTTCAGCATTAGCCAAACTATTATTAGCTACTTCAGCAACCATCTTAATATTAATACCTTTACCATCATTGAATGTTTTCTCTACAGTTTTTTCTATTTTCCGTTCATTTTCAGGTGGATCACATCTTTTATTGAATTTTAACATTTCTTTTAAAGTTTCTTTTTTAGTATATTCACTTGACTTGAAAGCTTTTATAAGGCCGTAGTGAGATTTATATCTATATCCTTCTGGAACTCCCTCTAATATAGCTGCAAATTGAGGATGATCTATTAGTTTAATATCATCATCTTTATTATCTTTTTTGGTTTAAGAAAAAAATCATTATTTTTAACTGCTTCAGTATAACGAGAAGTTGATTCTTGAATCCAATCATCCATAAATATATGTCTCTTTTCCGTAATTCTCTCATCCAGTATTTCGACAAGTTCCCCTGTTTTTTGATGATAGGTGTAGGGAAGTCGAAGATAAGTTGAAAAATCTTGACTAACCTTATAATCTATATTAAATCTTCCATCAGCTTGTTCTAGTGAATAGGCTATTCCAGTATTAACTGTCCTCCACCACTTTTTATATTTTTGATTTCTCTTAAAGTTATACATAGTCTTAACTGCAAAAGGATCTATTAGCCATAAGGCCTGTAAGTGCACAGTGGGATTAATAGAGGTTTTAATTACTACATCGGGTAATTCAAGCCCAGCCTTATTACAGGCTTTATATAACACCAATAGAGCTTCATGACTGTCTTTAACTCCTTTGATACCATCTATATCTACATAGAGTGCATTCAGCCAGGAAACAGTATGTGCAGTTTTTCTGCTGTTTTCTTTTCCGAGAAAATAGTTGGGAGTATAATACTGATCGACTTCATCAGAGACTAATTTAAGGTTTTTATTTTTAATTTTTTCTATGGTGTACATTTGATGATTACCAAAAAAGCTTTGTCCAATTAAAGATTTTAGTTCCTGGTTATTATCAACTAGGTTACCAAAAGCAATAGCACTATCAGATAGATCTCTTTTTTTATTGTTTCTAGTCTTGCTAGGTGTTAATTTGAGCAGAAACTCTCTTATTTTTTCATTACGATAGACTTGATCCATGACAAATAACTTCCTCCTTATTAATTAAAAAATGGATCCGTCAACAAACACACGAGTCCCTTAATAACTAATAAGCCTTGCCACGGCCAATTAAATTTGTTATTATATAGGTAGTAGAAATACATAGCTGTTGACTCATGTGGTTGACAGAAATCGCTCACTTAGTGTTGCAGCACTCGAGTGAGCAAAATATTTTACTTTATTTCCATAAATTTACTCTAGTTCCATATTATCATATTAAAAGATGGGTTTCAACACCAAATTATATTTTTTAAGATAAATAATAACACGCAACAAAAAATGTAAAAAATATTTTTAAATTAACACTTGACAATATAAAATAAATAAGTTATTATGAATATAGAAATTAAAACACAAATAAAAAATAATTTATAAAAAACAAGTTTTGTGCTTGACAAAGAGTTTTAAATATGATTTAATTAATTTAAGTTAACACGGCACATAAAAAAAGAAAGGGTGGTTTCAGTGAAAAAAACATTTTGGGTTGCTAAATTGAGATATGGACATGTTGGCAAAGGTAAAGAAGTTTGTATCAACAGATATTTAGAAATGGGAGCAGACGCTGATATAAATGATGTTATTAATCTCATTAATGGTATGCCTGCTGTTAAAAAGGGAAACCATCCTTATAGAAGTATAAGAAGAATAGATCAGGAAGAGTTTTATCAAGGCAGACAACATCAAAGTCATAATTTATATTTAAAAAAATTATGGAGCCATAAAAAACACGCAGCATAAAAGTGGAATTAATAAACAATACTAAAAAATTCAGGGGGTAATTAGTTTATGATTAATAAAAAAGTAGAAAGCTATTTAAAAGAGTTAGGTTGTTCTTTTGTGAAAAATGAGCCAGTTAATGTAAGTGAAAGAATACTGGATAGAATTGATAAAGAAAAGACGATGTTTGGGTTTAGTATAGATGAAAAAGGCAACACTAAGACTGAAGTGGCAGTATTAGTAACAGAAAAAAGTGATAGGGAAAAACAAAACTATCTATTTAATATAGCTAAACATGTTAGAACAGATTATGCACTTTTAGCTATAGATAAGGGCAATGATAAATTTGATTATTATTGGTTTGATGTTGAATCTTCATTACCAATTAATGAAGTTCCAGAGTTTAGTTCTGCTTCAGAGTATTTTATGAAGTCTGAAGATATAGCAAGTGTCTTTTGGAAAACTGCTGATGTTTTAAGAGGTATATTGTCTGCTGATAATTATCATAAAATTATTCTTCATCTATTGCTGACAAGAAGTTATTTAGATGAAAAAAATGAAATAAGTAAATGGTTTGAGTTAGATTTAGAGCAGATAAATAAAATTTTAGAAGAAGCCTTAAATCATTATAAAATTGAAAGTTCATTTAGATTTAAGAATATAAATGAAGAAAATCTAAAAAAAATATTGTATAAAATGAATAATTTACCACCAAAATCACAAGCGTATAATAATGCTGTCTTACCTCTAATGTCTAGAGATAAGGGTTTAGCAGAGAATAGTACAGGTAAAAAATTTAAAGATATTTTAGTTGATATTGTAAAATCAATAGATATAAATCCAGAAAAGATAGCAGATTTAACAGCTGGCTATGGATTTACTTTAAGAGATTTAGCCATGATAAATGATAGCAGCAAAGTTTTAGGTATAGAGATTAATGAGAGTGTAGCAAATTATAATAAAATATTAAATGTAATCACTGGTTTAAAAAATATAGATGTGTTAAATGAGGATTCTTTAGCTTATAATTTTAAAGAAAAATTTGATTTAATTTCTATCAGACCTCCTTTTAATCTGATGGGTAAAATAGATAAGAATTATAATTTTGAGGTTTTAAATAGAAGCAGAAGAAATTTAAGTGATGCTTTTATTGAGCAAGCAATTAATTTAACTAAGGAAAATGGTTATATAATAGCTGTAGTAACAGAAGGTACTTTATTTACAAAGAGAAGCAAGGTACTTAGAGAAATAATCTTAGAAAAAACCAATGTTAAAGGATTAATTAGACTACCAAACAGAACCTTCCCTGAAACATCTATTAAAACAACTGTTTTAGTGCTCCAAAAAAAGAAAAAAGGTAGTAAAGAGCCTGAAAAATTCTTTGCTGGTGATATAGAGGATTTAAAAGAGACTAATGAACTAATTAAATCTTTTCAAAAATTCGTTAAAAAAGGAGGGAAATCTTAATGAGTAATAAGATACTGTCATATCAAATTATTAAAGAATCAGATGATTGGACTGTTGATTATTTAAGCATTAAAGAAGACCTTAAAAGTGATAATAGACTTCCTTTAACTGAACTTGTTGAGATCAATCAGAAAAGCTTAAAAAATTACAGTTTATCTTCAGAAGAAAATAAGTATATTACTGTTTCCAGTCTGGATAAAACAATAAATATGTTAGATCAAGAAAATATTGAGTATAAAAAGAAGAATGATTTACCCCAAAGAGCTAAGTTGGTTGCCACAAAAAATGACATCTTAATTTCTAAAGTAAGACCAGAAAGCAGTGGTATAGCCTTAATTACTGATAATGAAGAATATATAGTATCCAATGCAATAATAGTTTTAACTCCAAAGAAAAAAAGCCTGGCTAAACTGCTATATTTCATTTTAAGTAATGAAAAAGTTATTAATGAGATCTCTTCATTAACAAGAGGAACAACTAATAA
>Ga0209300_1001091_pt1 | contig 11308 bp, 7 predicted proteins | sample Shrwel_input2_RT_FD_187535 | JGI IMG/M metagenome (GOLD analysis project Ga0209300, IMG submission 187535) | Subsurface microbial communities from deep shales in Ohio, USA - Utica-3 well 1 S input2 RT (SPAdes) (version 2) ... | reverse complement strand
CTTCCTCGCGCCCTTTTCGGCCAAGGTACTTGAGACGGATGTGTGGCGGGATGCCGACATCTTCGTATATCTCACCGTCGTGGGCCCGGTAGATTTCATTGGACAAGGTCAGGTGCCAGCCATTTGGTAGATGGCGCTCGAGCGTGTCGGAAAGGATGCCCTGGGTAGGCTCGCCAATAAGAGTGAGACGGGGATGCTGCAGCAATGAGAGCACGAAGATTTCTGCGGCACTGGCCGTTAGCTCACTGGTCAGCACAAACAGGTTGCCCTGGTAAGTCTCATTGACAGGCGTGACATAGACAGACTGCTTTCCGGTGAATCCATTGCCATGACGGGCTGACTTGGTGAAAGCCAGCCGTTTGCGATCCATCAGGTACGCTGCAAAGCGCAGTGCGACACCATCGTACCCCCCACCATTATTGCGAAGATCGACCACCAGATTGGGGAGCTCGCCAAAATCTGCCAGCACCCTCTTCATCACACTATCGACCGCACTGAGATCCGCAGCCGGCTTGCCTGACTTGCCGCTTTGCCCGGCCATGGCCCGGATGTTCAGGTAACCGATGAGGTCATTAAGGCGCCCCCACTCCACCAGCCGGTTCCCGCCATGGCTAACGGTGCTTGCGAGATAATCCTCATGGATCACGTCACGCGCCGACTCTTTGAGATCGCCCAGATAGCTGGTGAGCCCCCGGTCATCATTGGCGTCTTCAAGTTCCCGTGTCAGCCGCCTGAAGAGCGCCGGCTGGGCACCTGCGCTGTAATGACCCCAGGGTGAATGCAGACGAATATGGCCATCCTTCAGGGGCCGTAGCATCGCAACCATGATGGCAAAGAGCGTTTCCTGTGATGTGTTCGCGTTAATCTGGGGAAGATAGTCATGATGCGCCCGGTCCCAGGCCACACCCTTGAGTTCAAACAGGGCGTATTGCTCGTGAAAGGTTCGCCAGAAAACGTCAAAGTTGTATTGCGGATCCTTTGCCCTGTGCCTGTGACTTTCAGTGACACTGGCGGGCAATCCTTTCAGGCGACGGAATCTGATGCGTGCTACGCCAGTTACCCGATGGGCATTGAACGCCTGGCCACCAGGGGATACCTCGAAATCTTCGTAATAGTGGCCAAGTTCTTCAATACTGCCCGCATCAATCTTCAGGCAGCTGATGCTGGTTTCTTCAAAAAGGGTGTACCAATCTTCCTCGATCAGCAACACATTGCCGTAACCCTGGGAACGCCAGACACCCTGCAGGCGCGCAAAATCAGGGCTGGAAAGAGAACTGCCGCGGCGTTGGGCGGGTTTCATAGAGGACTCCAGGTCCATTTCTGTTGTTTTCAGACGTCAGGCCCCAGTAATAGAGTTCGTAGTCCGGCATTGTGGCTCTCCCACTCTGACAGTTGAGAAGATAACTGTTGTCTGGAAGTGTAGCGCACAGGAAAAGACCCGATCTGAAAGCCAGGTCTATTCAACTCAATACCGCTGGTTTAGCAACCTAGTTTCAAAAGCCGACAATTTAGGGAAAACCGGGGCTGAAAATAGATCTGTCCCGGTTTTCCTGCTGGTGCAGCGGATTCTGGAATTTGTGGCTGGACCGGAAAATCTTCTGAGTCCACAAGCGTTGATGAGGGCTGCCGAAAATCCAGCCCTTCATGTTCTTGGTTTCCACCACAAAAACGCCAAACTCTGACACCAGAACGTGGTCGATCTACGTAGAGCCATCTTCGGTGGGGAGCGTAACGTTTTTGATCAGGTGGTAGCGGTTTTTATCAAGGAACAGGCGGGCGGAGAGGTTTACCAGGAACTCGCCTGCTTTGCCTTTGAACCAGGGAGTTTTGACGATACCCGCTGTTATTGTCGCGGGTATCAGGTACCAGAGAGCCGTATACAGCGGCTGGAACATAGGGGGGAAATCCATTTCGGTGCGACACCTTTAAACCATCAAAAGGTTGTAACATTTCCAGTGTGAAAGAACTACTGCAGGTTCCTTCGAAGAGTATACGCCTCAATGACGAAGTTCAGCTAAAGAAAGAGCCTACGCAGCATTGTGCGACACAACCAAAATAGTTTTCCAGTGCTTACTTGAGGCGACTGTGTTCTCTACTGAGCTTAGTAATGCAAACATATTGTCGCCATTACCAGAGTTTAAGGGTGGAGGTCCTTTCTGTTCATGCCGTAGCTTAACGCAAAACCGAACAAGAACGCACCAAGAGAGAATACAAGCACCATGAGCAACCATGCGTTGGCAGGTGGTACATCAACTCCCGGATTCTTGGCAACAAATACTGATACAGCTAACATCGAACCAGAGACACTACTCCCAAAAAAATAAATCGTTCGAGGAATCTCCTTAACCACCGCTTTAGAAACCTCGTCCAACCATTTATTTTTTTTCAGAAAAAAAGCAATAAAGCTAAACACGCCCAAGGTTAAAAAAGCAGATACTATTATATAAACAACCTCTCCTGTCGAACCGTCGTGCAGTGTCGACTCCACGAACTTCGTCAGAGCCAATTCATCATTCAGCATGCCGGATGCCAAAACCGCAGCCACAAAAAACATAAAAATTTGAGAACTATATATAAGCGACTCTAAAATAAAAAACTGCACCCTTGTAACACCCGGCTTAACAGTCACCACATACTCCACATTTGTTCCCGAAAATTAAAAAAGCAATAAACGAAATAAAATGAAATTATTTAAAATGTAATATTTACTGACTGCATTATTTCGTCATTATCTTTAGGCCTCAATCATTAGGGCCGGCCAAAAAGCCTGATTTATAACATATAAAACTGTTTTCTTCGACTTCTTTATCACACCATCCATCAGAGATTTGTCGTAATTAAAATTATAAATATACTTAGCCTCATCAGAATTAAACTTTACACCCAAGAATCCATACCACAGAAGCAGAACAAAAACATGATTCGCCTCGGGCTCGGATAAACCGTGATCAACAAGAAGCTCTATAACGCCTGATTCTGTCAACTCGGACGAACATCCAATAAAAGCATACAAAACACCATCAGACTCTTTAGAAACGTCTCTCAATTCATAGCCAATATCCTTCAGTAGATCTGCAGAGTAGGCATCCAGGCCCTTCTCAATATCGGAGCCACTTATCACTTCATGATTTAAGTTTATAGCAAAGCTTTTGCAGTGGTTAATCAAGTTTAGCAAGAACCTCGGCCTCATCAACGATCGATCAATTAAAAACTGGGAGCTTTCCTCGCCCAAATAATGGCTCTCGAATATTTTTAGCCAGGCAGATTGGAAATCCATATCTTCATCCAAATCATTCGCAACGATCCGAAGCCTAACTAACTCCCTTAATAGATCTGGATCTGTCCAATCAAGAAGAACACTAGCTTCTTTACCACGGTCTGCAGTTTCTCTAACAAGCAGCTCGTAAACATCGTTGCGGAGAAAAATCGCAGTATTTATATCTAAATTGTTACGACCAAATTGACGCTCTATTTTTCTTGTTGCATCTATAAGAGCGCGAATTATCAAAAGGTCACTATGCTCTAAACCAGAGGTAGGCCAACCGTTGTCGATATTATCAAACAGCAGCCACAAGGCGCCTTTCTTTCCCATATAATCAATCAACTGATTACGAAGACTCCGAACATCATGCTTGTAAATTATTTCTGTAACTTGAGCCGCATTAAGACGAACATCAGACTGATCACCATATCTAGATTGATACTCTGAGTATATCTTCTCCATGAGACCAGACATCCTCTCTGAAAAATCGCCTTCGGTCTCATATTCATCAACATTGTAAAGATCAACGAGAGACCTATATCCCTCGTATAGCAAGTGATCATGCAAGTGTCGCTTCCTGTCCTTTTCTATTATTTTATAGCAAATCTCCAACAGTAAAACATACTCCCAGAATGCCGTGACAGTATGCAAATATGTTCCTTCCTCAAGGAAGCTCAGCATCCTTTCTTTAAACTTTATCAGCTTATATCCGTCAGGCTTTAGATCTAGAACAACATTTTTACTTCTATTCTTATCCCTCTGAATATCTCTTATCTGCAAAAATATCGCAGACTTACCTGATCCTTTACGACCTATCACAAGATGCGCCTCACCCCTCAACGCTTTCAGATACTGAGAAGTCTCCAAATAGTACGCATCCAAGTCTCGCATTTCATTTTCTGCAGAGGTCGCACCTAAATTTAACTCTTTTAGGAACGATCTCTTATGAGTTCTTTTCTCATCCTCATTCTCTTGAAATGCTCTAGCAACTTGACTTGCAAAATCAGCGATTATTTCGTTTATTTCGTTTGGGTGATACGTTACATTAACAAAATCCCGGTAATCTAAAGGGACTGGATCATCCCCGTTTTGAATCAAACAAAAAGGCTTATTCATTCCATCTGACAGCCCAGCGATAAACGCTGCTCTTAAATTATGAACATCAGATCCAGCTGAGCTTGATGATAAAAGGGGTACTACCACACCATATGAGGAAGAGACTTGCGATATCGCATCATATGCGGAAAGTCGAGGAAGTTCATTTGGGTCAAAATTACGGAATATGTATCCAGCCTTCTTTATTCTAGAAATAATCCTTCCTGACCAATCTGTTTTAAAAGGTGTATCCAGGAGGTAAACAGGTGCTTTCCTATTCAGCTCAGATGAAGTTTCCAAAGGCCTCTTACTGTCAATACTTAATATGCATGAAGCAAGCTCGTCTGAGTTCTGGTATTCCAAGTAACCCAAAGTATCAAATATACCAACATCCTCGACACGGATCCCCCGAGAATTTACGCTTTTATTCTTTGTCAGAAGTACTGGCTTCTTCAATCCAATTGCATACCCAATTTCATAGGTAACGTTGAAGTTCAACTCGGATATATCTGCAATAAGAAAGTCTGCTTCCTTAACATTAGAGAGCACCTCCTCGGAAATAAAGTGGCCTACTATTTCCAGCTGCCTCCAGCTCTTAATTGATTTATCAGCGTGCACTTTTCCAATATGCTGAAGTGCAAGCTCAATACATTGGCCAACTTCGGCAGGTCTAGCGGGATAGGCAAAGAACCCATTTTCCTTGGAAATCATGATCATCCTTCACGTAAAGCATATTCTGGAGTATTTAGCACCAGCATACTCAAGATGAGTAGCTTGAGGAAGATACTTTCGGCAAATAGCCCCAATGCTTTAGCGGTGAAACCTTTCAGAGGCATTTCCACTGAATATTGGATCCTGCTTTAGGATTGATCTATTCGATTCACTACGATTATCCTCTTGGCTACAGCTATCAGTGCCAACTATTCACACCGTCAAATACCGCCGAATCAACCCATCCGTCAACCCCCCAATCTCATCCTCAGCAACCCTCCTCCCCCGATCCAAAATCGCAAACCGATCCGCATACTTCCGAGCAAACGGCAACTTCTGCTCCACCAACAGAACAGTCAGCCCATCTTCTTCAATAAGCCTGCGAATCACCTCCCCAATCTGCGCCACAATATTCGGCTGAATCCCCTCACCCGGCTCATCCAGAATCAGCAGCCTGGGCTCAATCACCAATGCCCGGCCAATGGCCAGTTGCTGTTGCTGCCCGCCGGAGAGGTCGCCGCCTCGGCGGTGGCGCATTTCTTTCAGTACCGGGAACAGTTCGTACACCCGCTCAGGGATTTTCTTGCTGCCGTCTTTGCGCACGGCCAGGCCGGTGCGGAGGTTTTCTTCCACGGTCAGCAGGGGGAATATCTGTCTTCCCTGGGGCACGTAGCCGATGCCAAGGCGTGAGCGGTCTTCGATTTTCTTTTTGGTGAGCTCCACGTCCTCGGCAAACTCTATGCTGCCGCTACTGGTGGTTTCCTCGCCCATGATGCATTTCATCAGGGTGGTTTTGCCCACGCCGTTGCGGCCCATTACGCAGGTGCACTGGCCCTGGGGTACGTCCAGGTCCAGATCCCAGAGGGTGTGGCTTTGGCCGTAGTAGTGGTTTAGCTGTTGAATCTTGAGCATTACGCTTCCTCCCCGAGATACACCTTGATCACTTCCGGGTCGTTCGATACCTGGTCCATGGTGCCTTCGGCCAGCACGCTGCCCTGGTGCAGCACGGTTACCTGGCGGGCGATGGAGCGCACGAAGCCCATGTCGTGCTCCACCACCACTACGGACTGTTTGCCGGCCAGGCCAGTGAGCAGTTCGGCGGTGCGTTCCATTTCCTGTTCGGTCATGCCGGCTACGGGTTCGTCCACCAGCAGCAGACGTGGTTTCTGCATCAGCAGCATGCCGATTTCCAGCCACTGTTTCTGGCCGTGGGAGAGGATGCCCGCGGGTTTGTCGCGCAGGTCTTTCAGGCCGATCATCTCCAGCACTTCGTCGATCTGCTCCCGGTTTTCCGGTTTCATGATCGCGGTCAGGGTGGGCAGTATGCGTTTGTCGGCGGCCATGGCCAGTTCCAGGTTTTCGAACACGCTGAGCGCTTCGAACACCGTGGGTTTCTGGAATTTGCGGCCAATGCCCAGGGTGGCAATGTCCGGCTCGTTCATGGTCAGCAGGTTGTGGCGGCTGCCGAACCACACGGAGCCGCTGTCTGGCGCGGTTTTGCCGGTAATGATGTCCATCATGGTGGTTTTGCCCGCCCCGTTGGGGCCGATAATGCAGCGCAGTTCGCCGTCGTCGATGGTGAGGTTGAGGTTGTTGATGGCTTTGAAGCCGTCAAAGCTCACGTTCACATCTTCCATGTACAGAATCGGGCCGTGGCGCACGTCTACCGGCGATGCCACCGGGGCCAGAAAGTCGAATACCTGGTCGCGGTTCGAGAGTTGTTCCAGCATGCTCATGCGGTGGCCTCCTGTGGGTTGGCGGGGTCATCGTCGGTTTTGGCTTTGGTGCGTTTCTCCAGCAGGCCGGCAATGCCTTTAGGCAGGAATACCGTTACCAGCACGAACAGGCCGCCCAGGGCGAACAGCCAGGCGTCCGGCATTACCCCGGTGAATACGGTTTTGGCGTAGTTCACCAGAATGGCGCCAATTACCGCGCCGTACAGGGTGGCCCGGCCGCCCAGCGCTACCCAAACCACGATTTCGATGGAGAACAGCGGCGAGAATTCACTGGGGTTGATAATGCCCACCTGCGGCACGTAAAGCGCACCGGCTACACCCGCCAGCATGGCGGACACCACAAACACGAACAGCTGCACCCGTTCCACCCGGTAACCCAGAAAGCGGGTACGGGCTTCGGCATCGCGGCAGGCAATGCTTACCCGGCCCAGCTTGCTGGTGACAATGGCCCGGCAGACCACGTAGCCAATGGCCAGGGCGACGCCGGTGGCGATGAACAGCCCAAGGCGGGTGGCGTCGGTGCGCAGGTTGAAGCCGAGGATATCGCGGAAGTCGGTCAGGCCGTTGTTGCCGCCAAAGCCCATTTCATTGCGGAAGAAGGCCAGCATCAGGGCGAAGGTGAGCGCCTGGGTGATGATCGACAGGTACACGCCAGTCACCCGTGAACGGAACGCCAGGTAGCCGAACACGAAGGCCAGCGCACCGGGCGCCAGCAGCACCATGGCGAAGGCGAACCAGGCCATGTCGAAGCCGTGCCAGTACCAAGGCAGCGAATCCCAGTTCAGGAACACCATGAAGTCCGGCAACACCGGGTCGCCGTAGGTTCCCCGGTCGCCGATCTGGCGCATCAGGTACATGCCCATGGCGTAGCCGCCGAGGGCAAAGAAGGCGCCGTGGCCCAGGCTGAGAATACCGAGGTAACCCCACACCAGGTCCACCGCCACCGCCAGCAGTGCGTAGCACAGGTACTTGCCAAGCAGGGTGACGGTGTAGGCGCTCACGTGCAGCGCACTGCCTTCGGGCATGGCCAGGTGCAGGAAAGTGACCACCGCCAGCGCGGCGATCAGGATTCCAAGGAAAATTTGCGTGGAACGCTCCTGTAACGGCCGGAGCAGCCAGGTATTTGCAGTTGCCATAACTCAGCCCTCCGCGGCCCGGCCTTTCTGGGGGAAGAGCCCCTTCGGCCGTTTCTGAATGAACAGGATGATCATCACCAGCACCATAATCTTGGCCAGTACCGCACCGGCCCAGGGTTCCAGCAACTGGTTGATGGTGCCCAGCGAGAGCCCGGCTACCAGGGTGCCCCACAGGCTGCCGACGCCGCCGAAGACCACCACCATGAACGAATCGATGATGTAGTTCTGGCCCAGGTTCGGGCCCACGTTGGTGATCTGGGAAAGCGCCACACCGGCCAGCCCGGCCACGCCGGAGCCCAGGGCGAAGGTGAGAATATCCACTCGCGTAGCCTTGATGCCCATGGAGCGGGCCATGGCGCGGTTCTGGGTAACGGCCCGAACTTCCAGGCCCAGGCGGGTTTTACGCATGATCAGCATCAGCCCGGCGAACACCACCAGGGCAAAGCCGATCACGTACATTCGGTTCAGGGTGAGGGACAGCGCTTCGTTCACCATGATGGAACCGCTCATCCATTCCGGGGTAACCACGGTGCGGTTCTGGGGTGAAATCACCGTGCGCACCAGCTGTTGCAGAATCAGGCTGATGCCGAAGGTGGCCAGCAGGGTTTCCAGCGGGCGGCCTTTGAGATACTGAATTACGCTGCGTTCAATGGCGATACCCGCCAGCGCGGCTACTAAAAAGCCGGCGGGAATGGATAAAATCAGCGCCAGCCCCGGCTGCCCGGGAAGCAGTTGCTGCATGCCCCAGGTGGTGTAGGCGCCGAGCATGATCAGCTCGCCGTGGGCCATGTTGATCACGCCCATCACGCCGAAGGTGATGGCCAGGCCAATGGCGGCGAGTACCAGAACCGAACCGAGAGACAAGCCGAAATACAGGGTTTCGGCAGCGCGGTTGAGTTTGAGTTTCTGTTCGATGGATTTCATGGCTTCGGCAGCGGCCGCAGCCATGGCGGGATCGTCGCTGCGCTCAGCCCGATTCAGGGCGGACCGGACCTCAACATTGAGGCTGCCGGAGAGCTGCTCGACGGCATCGACCTCGCCCTGTTCCATACGATAAATCGCGACGGCGTCCCTTAGCAGTGTCTGTACCCGGCTGTCGGTCTCGTTTTCCAGCAGGGTATTGATACGTTGGGCCATGGTGGCATCCACTTTGCCCAACAAATCGCGGGCGGCCTCACGGCGGCGTTCGACGTTGTCCACGGTGAGGTCGATGGCCGAGAGGATGCCGGCCAGTTCGGCCCGCAAGGCATTATTGATACGGACAGTATCCAACACACGACGGGACATTTCGCCCAGGGGCTCACCGGTGATGGCGTCGGCCACTTCCCAGTCGCGGCCGGTGTTTTCCAGCACAATGACAAACCGCCCGCTGTCTTCAACCCGGCCCAGCTTGTTGTCGCCAAAGGCTTTCAACCACACCCTGGCCCGCTCGTGGCCGTTGGCGGCAATACGGCTGATGACTTCGCCCTTCCGGCTGTTTGGGGTTTCCGCCAGTTCGGTCAGTAGCGCCTGCGGGTCGGCCGGGGCCTGCTGGGCACCAGCCATCATCGGCAGCAGCAAACAGCAGGCAATAAGCAATTGTGTGAGCGATCGCGGGATGCTCATGGTCTGTTCCTGTTGTTTTGGGTAAATAGTGCGGAATGAGAAACGGGCACCGACGAACCGGTGCCCGCTGGAATGACTTAGTTCGAAGCCACTGTCTCTTTACCGCCACAGGTCTTCTCAACCACGTTGTAGTTGCCGCAATTCAGCGGGTAGCGCCAGTCGGAGATAATGTCTTTGGAACCCGGCAGGAAGTCAGACCAGGCATCGCCGGCTACGGTGGTCGGGGTCTCCCAGACGATGGAGAACTGGCCATTGTCCTGAATCTCACCGATCAACACCGGTTTGGTGATGTGGTGGTTGGGCATCATGGTGGCGTAACCGCCAGTCAGGTTGGGCACGCTCACGCCGATGATGGCGTCTTTCACTTCGTCCACTTCCGGAGTACCCGCCTTCTTGACCGCTTCTACCCAGAGGTTGAAACCAATGTAGTGCGCTTCCATCGGGTCATTGGTGACGGCGGACTCGTTGCCGGTGTATTCGATCCATGAGTCGATGAAATCGTAGTTGGCGTCATTATCCACACTCATGAAGTAGTTCCAGGCGGCCATGTGGCCCACCAGCGGAGCGGTATCGATGCCGGAAAGCTCCTGTTCGCCCACGGAGAAGGCGACGACCGGAATTTCCGAGGCAGAGATGCCCTGGTTGGCCAGCTCGCGGTAGAAGGGCACGTTGGCGTCGCCGTTGATGGTGGAGACCACGGCGGTCTTCTTGCCCTGGTTACCGAACTGCGCAATCTCAGACACGATGGACTGCCAGTTGGAGTGACCGAACGGGGTGTAGCTGACCATGATGTCGCTGTCTGCCACGCCGTGATCCTTCAGGTACTGCTCAAGAATCTTGTTGGTGGTGCGTGGGTAAACGTAGTCAGTGCCCGCCAGTACCCAGCGCTCGACACCCAGTTCATTCCTCAGGTAGTCCACCGCCGGAATCGCTTGCTGGTTGGGCGCGGCGCCGGTGTAGAACACGTTCTCGGAAGACTCTTCACCTTCGTACTGAACCGGGTAGAACAACAGGCCGTTGAGCTCTTCGACCACCGGCAGTACCGATTTGCGGGAAACCGAGGTCCAGTTGCCGAAGATTACGTCCACCTTTTCCTGTGCCAGCAGCTGGCGGGCCTTCTCGGCGAACAGCGGCCAATCCGAGGCCGGGTCGACCACAACCGGTTCCAGTTCTCGACCCAGCAGGCCTCCCTTCTCATTCTGCTTTTCGATCAGCATCAGCATGGTCTCTTTCAGAACGGTCTCACTGATCGCCATGGTGCCGGACAGGGAGTGCAGAATACCGACTTTAATGGGGTCTTCAGCAGCAACGGAATGCATGGAGACAGACAGTGCCAGGGCAGAGAGGCCCAGTTTCACGTGTTTTTTAATGCTCATGTTGTGAATCCTTTTCGTTGGGTTATGACTCGTTGAGCGCAACCCGGCCGTTGCATTAGCCGTTCCAACCAAACCAAAAGGATTTACAAACCAACAAGTTAACTAGTATACAAGTGAATAAAGTGCGGCTGATTCGGGCAATAACCAGAGATTGAAGCTCAATTCTGGTGCCATTTTCAGCGATTTGCGCCCAACTGGTGCGCACCGGAATAAGGCCAATTCCACCAAAAACCCGTTAACCATTTGTTTCCATTAGCATTACAGGTTTTTCCAGCGGTATGGCATGAGCCTTGCGATTGATCATGTATACAAGATTGATCAAGCGTGAGGACGCACCATGCCAACAACACTCGGATGGACCATTACAGACTGGCAGCAAGCTTATAA
>Ga0209300_1001088_pt1 | contig 11318 bp, 8 predicted proteins | sample Shrwel_input2_RT_FD_187535 | JGI IMG/M metagenome (GOLD analysis project Ga0209300, IMG submission 187535) | Subsurface microbial communities from deep shales in Ohio, USA - Utica-3 well 1 S input2 RT (SPAdes) (version 2) ... | reverse complement strand
CGCCGACGCCATATGCCAGTACTTCGACCCCCTGGACGGCGACGCGACGTAGCGTCTCTGCATAAGCCGGATCGAGGTGCGCAGCGGGCGCCACAGCATCGATCCCGGTGTGCGCCACGCAAAACAGGAGCACCGCGCGCTCGCCCAATGCGACCCGCGCCGCCAGCGCCTCCAGATGCCGCCGACCACGCTCGCTGACCGAGTCGGGGAAATAGCCATGGCCGTCGTCTTCACGCAGCGTGACCTGCTTGACTTCAACATGGGTCGTTTGCCGGGCATCGGTGAGGCGAAAATCGAGCCGTGCGCCTTCGACCTTCGCTTCCCGCTTGAGTGCCGCATACCCCGCCAGCTCGGCGACACGCCCGGTACACAGGGCTTCCTCGACCCACGCATTGGCGCGCCCGGTGTGCACCGATACCAGGGCCGGTGCTGCACCGGGCATGGGCAGCTCGATCCACTCCCAGGTCCAGGCTAGCTTGCGCGCGGGATTACGACTCGGCGAGAGCCAGACGCGACACCCCGGGACGTTGACCGCGCGCATGGAGCCGGTATTAGGACAATGTGCGACTACCTCTTCGCCCGATGCCAAGCGCACATCGGCTAGAAAGCGCTTGTAACGGCGGACCAGGATGCCAGATCTCAGTTGCGTGTATTCCATCGCCCCCTCTTGGATACTGGATATGTCCCATCGAGGGACAAAAAATCACATTCTCGCCAGAGTCGTCGCGTGAGCGCCTGATGCGCGCGCTCCAGCGCCTGATCGGGATCGGAAGAGATCATTTTATCGCCGAGAATGGTTGCAAAGTCTGCGCTTTTCCGCTAAATAAGCAAGGCTTCGGGCGGGCGCCCAAGCCCTACCCTGGCCAGGCATCGGCCCAAGTCACTTGCGTAATGAGGCAGTCCCATGCCAGTAGCGGAAATCAAAACGGAAGCGCCAGAAAAATTCACCCCGTACGAGCCGGCGCCGGGTGAAGAATACATGAACGAGCAGCAGCTCGCGCACTTCCGCCAAATCCTGCTCATCTGGAAACAGGAGCTCATGGAAGAGGTGGATCGCACGGTGCGCCACCTGCAGGAAGAGGCCAACAACTTCGCCGACCCGGCCGACCGGGCCACCCAGGAAGAAGGCTTCAACCTGGAGTTGCGCACCCGTGACCGTGAGCGCAAGCTGCTCAAGAAAATCAACGAGACCATCGAAAATATCGATGAGGACGACTATGGCTTCTGTGAAGCCTGCGGCGTCGAGATCGGCATTCGCCGCCTCGAGGCTCGCCCCACCGCCACGCTCTGCGTCGACTGCAAGACGCTGGCGGAGCTCAAGGAAAAGCAACTCGGCGGTTGATGCCGTCCCTGAACACTCTATCGACGGGCACCCTCGGGTGCCCGTTTGTCATTGCGCAGGTCACGTCAGTCATGTCGTATATCGGTCGTTTCGCACCGACACCTTCGGGGCCCCTCCATCTGGGCTCCCTGATCGCGGCCCTGGCAAGCTTTCTCGACGCACGCCACGCCCAGGGGCGCTGGCTCGTGCGTATCGAGGATATCGACCCGCCACGCTGCCCCGCAGGCACCGCCAATACCATTCTCCGACAGTTGGAGGCCTTCGGCCTGACCTGGGATGGCAGCGTGCACTATCAGAGCGAGCGTCACGCGGACTACCAAGCAGCACTCGAGCGTCTCGTTGAGCGGGGACTTGCCTATCCATGCAGCTGTTCGCGCAAGGAATGGCGCAGGCACGCTATCTATCCTGGCTGGTGCCGGCAAGGGCCCCTGCATCCCGAACGCCCCCTGGCCTGGCGGCTACGTAGCGACCTCGGTACGCGCCCCATCGAATGGGAAGACCGGCGCCTGGGTCACCAATGCTTCGACCCCGCCGAACTGGGCGATGTAGTCCTCAAGCGCAAGGATGACTTCTGGGCCTATCAGCTCGCGGTGGTCGTCGATGACGCCGATCAAGGCGTGTCCGACGTGGTGCGCGGCGCCGACCTGCTCGACAACACTCCCTGGCAGCGTCAGTTGCAGGACGCACTGGACTTCCCGGCGCCACGCTATTTGCACCTTCCTCTGGTACTCGGCGACAACGGCCAGAAGCTCTCCAAGCAGAATCTCGCCCCAGCCCTTCCCACCGATACGCCCGGCATTCGCCACACCCTGCACCACGCCTTGCAGCGACTCGGCCAACAGCCACCTTGCGCGATGTCGCACGCTCGCGTGGCCGACCAACTCGACGCGGCCATCAACGCCTGGAACCCCGAACGCTTGCGTCACATCACGACAGGCGCACCCTGATAGCGTCTAACATCGCTGCGGGTCGATCTTCGGGCGACATCCTTATCATGCCATGGTCGCACGCCCCGTGGCTTGATTCGTCCAGCCGGCAGGCGTCAGGATACAAACCCAGCGAGCGCCGCCAGAGCCGACGTTCGGCCACTCCCCATGCATTCACGCGACCATGAGGCCCATGAGCCGAATTCTGATCGTCGAAAACGAAGCTACCCCCCGCCAGGCCCTGAAGGAACTCCTCGAGCGCCAGGCGTACCGCGTCGCGACCGCTGCGTCGCTCGACGCCGCCCAAGTACTGGCCCCGCAGACGTTCGACCTGGTGGTCTGCGACCTACGACTGGCGGGAGAAGACGGCACACAGATGCTCGCGCTGAGTGCCCCGACCCCAGTGCTGGTCATGACCGACCACGCCAGCCTGCGCAAGGCCGTGATCGCACTCAAGGAAGGCGCCGTCGACTGTATTGCCAAGCCCGTCGATGACGATGACGTCCTGGCGACCGTGTCACGTGTGCTGTCACGCCCGACGCCCAAGGAAACCGCCACTCCCAGCGGTGTTCCTCGCGGCATGATCGGCGAATGCGTCGCCATGCAACGTGTCTACGAACGCATTCGCAAGACGGCTCCGGCCGACGTCACCGTGCTGGTACAGGGCGAATCGGGCACCGGCAAGGAACTGGTCGCGCGCGCCCTGCATCGCCAGAGCCGCCGCACCAAGGCACCGCTGATCTGCGTCAACTGCGCCGCGATCCCCGAAACCCTGATCGAATCCGAACTCTTCGGTCATGAAAAGGGCGCCTTCACAGGGGCTAACAGTGCACGCACAGGCCTGGTCGAAGCCGCCGATGGCGGTACGCTCTTTCTCGACGAGATCGGCGAGCTGCCCCTGGATGCTCAGGCGCGACTGCTACGGGTACTGCAGGAAGGCGAGATTCGGCGTATCGGCTCGGTGGAAACGCGTTACGTCGATGTGCGCCTGATCGCGGCGACGCATCGCGATCTGCACTCTCTGTCACGCAGCGGCGAATTCAGGCTCGACCTCTACTATCGCCTCAATGTCATGCAGATCGAATTGCCACCGCTTCGCGAACGCGACGACGATATCCTCACCATTGCTCAGGTTCTGCTCGAGCGTGCTTGCACCCGCCATGCACGCCCGGGATTGCGCTTATCGCGTGCCGCTCGCCACGACATCCTGGGCTATGCATGGCCCGGTAACGTGCGCGAGCTGGAAAATGCCCTGGAACGCGGCGTCATTCTCGCCGAGGGTCACCTCATTCACCCCGACGATCTCGGCCTCCCACTGGAACGCCGACAGGAACCGGTCGCCGCACTGTCCGACGCCCCCGAGGAGGACGATGCACCCGACGACGACCTGTCCCTGGAAGATTACTTCCAGCATTTCGTCCTCGAGCATCAAGCGCAGATGAGTGAAACCGAATTGGCCCAGAAGCTGGGCATCAGCCGCAAATGCCTGTGGGAACGCCGCCAACGGCTGGGTATCCCACGCAAGAAGAACGCTCGCCGTCCGGCGTGATACGCCCCAATGCCGCTTTCGAACACTTTTCTGCCCTTATCGCGACTATGGTCTAAGCGCATCCTTCAGACTTTTTAGAGACCCTATGCGCCATTGAGAAGAGGCGGCTGCACCAGTTGTTACCATCCCACACAAGGAATGCCCCGTTATGCGGCAACTTCGGTAACACCACACGCTTTCTACACGCCAGGAACTTTCAGTAACAACCACAACACATTGATTTAAAAATAAAAAACACACAGTGGCATGGCCACTGCAATATATAGATCAAGAAAAACAACAACCGGACGCCTGTGGCGCACGAACAACCACAACAACGTATGCCCAGGTGCTCAGCCCGGCATCGGCAACAACAAACACAACACCGCCGGACTGGAACATCGCAAGCGAATCGCCAACAACAATAAACGAGACGCAACGCGAGCCGACCACCAACAATAACAAGCTGGCCGGAATCCGGAACCGAACCAGGACGCGACGCTTCACGCGAGGCCCAACAAGAACAACGCCCTCGCCCGGAGCATCCCGACAACAACAACAAGACGTCGGGAGAAACGATGTCGTCGTGGTTGGATTATTGTTTTGAATACGAGGTGGTCACCACGCGGGAAGAGCCACAACAATAAGAACACTGCTTGCCTGCCGGATCCCATTGGTGACTGTGGTGCGTATTCAAGGCGATGCGCCATCACGAAGAAGAAATAGCAGCAAGGACGTTGCATAGCATATCTTAGGGGGAGGCCCATCGGGTCTCCCCTTTCTAATGTGATGCATCGCACGCCGATCTCCGATAGTCTGCTCCCGTTCCCCCGAACGCCACATTCTTTGCAAGCCAGGGAGTGTCGGCTTACACTAAGCCACTTCGCTTTCCGCGAGTCGTTAACGACGCATGTTCAAAGGATTTACCCGCTTTCTCCAACGCCCCGGTGAACGTTTGAAGACCCTGTTTGGCGCCCAAGAGTCCTCCGGTCCTTCCACGCCCACGCTGCGCGTTATTCCACGCGACCAGCACGACGTATCACGGCGTTTATTCAGCGACAGTGCTCTCAAAGTGCTATATCGCTTGCACAACGCCGGCCATGAGGCTTACCTGGTGGGCGGCTGTGTACGTGACTCCCTGTTGGGCGAAACCCCAAAGGACTTCGATATCGCCACCGACGCCACGCCGGAAGAGGTGCGCACACTGTTTCGCAACTCCCGGATCATCGGGCGCCGCTTCCGTATCGTTCACGTGCGCTTCGGCCGCGAAATCATCGAGGTCACGACCTTTCGTGGACGACCCGACGAGGATCACGACACGACGCATTCCCAGCAATCCGACGACGGTTTACTGCTGCGCGACAACGTCTGGGGCACCATCGAGGAAGACGCACTACGCCGCGACTTCACGGTCAACGCGCTGTACTACAACATCGCCGACTTCTCGATACACGACTGGGCCGACGGCGTGCGCGATCTCGAAGCCCGCACCCTGCGCTTGATCGGCAATCCTGAGGTACGCTACCGCGAGGATCCGGTGCGCATGTTGCGTGCCGTGCGTTTCGCCGCCAAGTTGGACTTCGACATCGAGCCGCGCACCGAGACCCCGATTCTCGAATTGGCGCCCTTGTTGTTGCAGATCCCCCCAGCACGCCTGTTCGAGGAGGTGCTCAAGCTCTTCCTCTCCGGGCAAGCATTGCGCACCTTCGAGTTACTCCGCGAGTACGGCCTGTTCGCCATGCTGTTCCCGGAGGCGGAAGAGGCCATCGCAGAACGCGCGTGGGCAAAGCCGCTGATCGAGCAGGCCTTGATCAACACCGACAGGCGCATCCAAGAAGAACGCCCCGTCACGCCAGCATTTCTGTATGGCGCCATGCTGTGGCCCGGGATGCGTCTACGCGCCGAAGGCCTCGAGCGCGACGGCATGCCGCCGATCCCTGCACAACAGACCGCCTCGCAGCAAAGTATCTCTCGGCAGTTGCAACACACCTCGATCCCCAAGCGTTTCAGCATGCCGATGCGCGAAATCTGGGACCTTCAGCAACGCCTACCTCAGCGTCGTGGCAAACGCGCCTTCCAAACCCTGGAGCATACCCGTTTCCGCGCCGCTTATGACTTTCTATTGCTGCGAGAAAGCGCCGGTGAGATCGACCCCGGACTCGGCGACTGGTGGACGGCTTTCCAGGAAGGCGACGACCACGAGCAGGCACGCCTGATCGCCAAGACCAGTGGCTCCCCGGCCGGCACTTCCGATCGCCCCAAGCGCCGTCGGCGGCGGCGGCGCAACCCGCCTTCCGGGAATGGCAATAATGGCAATGACGGGCGCCAGGAGTGACCGCGTAGCGGCCTATATCGGCCTGGGCAGTAATCTGGACGGGCCGCGCGAGCATGTCTCGCGTGCCCTGAACGAACTCGATGCCCTGCCGCTGACCCACTTGGCGGGGCATTCCTCCCTGTATGCCTCAGCGCCAGTGGGTCCCCAGGATCAACCCGACTTCGTCAATGCCGTTGCCCGCGTATTCACGCGACTCTCGCCGCTAGCGTTGCTCGATCAACTGCAGGCACTCGAGCAACGCCATCGCCGGGTGCGTCAACGCCATTGGGGACCGCGCACGTTGGATCTCGACCTCTTGCTCTACGCGAATCTCGAATGGCGAACGCCTCGCCTGACACTTCCCCATCCGGCCATGCGAGAGCGTTCCTTCGTGATCGTTCCCCTGGCGGAGCTCGCCCCCGAGGTGGCACTTGCAGGCGAGACCAGCGCCAACCTGGCGACGCACCATGATGATGCAGACCTGTACCGTCTTCTCCCCTAAAAGTCGAGTTGCAGCCAATTTGTTACCGATCCACACTCTCGCCACCCTGAAGTAACATTTGCGGTAACATTTCTCCTAGGCCCCCGCGGGCCGCCACAGCATGGAATGTCTCATGAAAACCGTCACCTTGAGCCACCTCAATGCCTTCAAGCGTGCCAGCGAACCGTTCAGTTGCCTGACGGCCTACGATGCTTCGTTCGCGCAGCATGCGGGTGCCGCCGGCATCGATGTGCTGCTGGTGGGAGATTCGCTGGGCATGGTGCTGCAGGGTCATGCCAGCACGATTCCCGTGACCCTCGACGACATCCTCTATCACACACGTTGTGTGGCGCGCGGCAAGCAGCGTAGCCTATTGATGGTCGATCTACCCTTCATGAGCAACGCCGACACGCACCAAGTGCTGCATGATGCCGGCGCCCTGATGCGAGCCGGTGCCGAGCTCGTCAAGATCGAAGGCGCGGGCTGGATGCACGATGATGTGCGCGCCCTCACACGGCGAGGCGTGCCGGTATGCGCGCATCTCGGGCTGACACCGCAGAGCGTGCATCAGTTCGGCGGCTACAAGGTGCAAGGCCGCGAACAGGATGACGCTCAGCGCATCGTCGACGACGCCCGCTTGCTGGTCGATGCCGGTGCCTCGGTGATCCTGCTCGAGTGCGTGCCCGCCTCACTGGGCCGGGCCGTGCGCGATGCAGTGGAAGTTCCGGTCATCGGGATCGGCGCAGGCCCCGACGTGGATGGCCAGATATTGGTCATGCATGACATCCTCGGCGTGACCGGGCGGCCACCACGTTTCACCAAGAACTTCCTGACCGGCCAAGACAGCATTCAGGCCGCGTTCGCGGCCTACAACGACGCCGTCAAGACACGCCAGTTCCCCGCCGAGGAGCATTGTTTTTGATGTTGACGCTGCATGACATCGCCGAATTGCGTGCCCACCTGAATCCCCAACGCCGCGACGGGCAGCGCATCGCCCTGGTACCGACCATGGGCAATCTGCACGCCGGGCATTTGGCTCTGGTCGACGCCGCGCGCCGTGACGCCGACGTGGTGGTCACCAGCATCTTCGTCAATCCCCTGCAGTTCGGAGCCGGCGAGGACTTCGAGCGCTATCCGCGAACGCTCGAGGCCGATACCCAAGCGCTGGCGAGCCACGGCTGCGATATCGTCTTCGCCCCCAGTGCCGAGATGCTTTATCCCCAGGGCCGCGACCATCACACTCAGGTCAGTGTGCCTCAGGTGTCGGAAGGACTGTGCGGCGCCAACCGGCCCGGGCATTTCACCGGCGTAGCCACGGTCGTCAGCCTGCTCTTTCATCTCGTGCAGCCCGATATCGCCTACTTCGGGCGCAAGGATTACCAGCAATTGACGGTAATCCGCAAAATGGTCGCGGACCTGCATTTCCCGATCGACATCGTCGGCGTGCCCACCCAACGGGCCGCAGACGGCCTGGCGCTCTCCTCACGCAACGCGTATCTGAGCACCGCGGAGCGCCAGCGCGCGCCCGCACTGTACCGCACCCTGTGCCAGGTGCGTGACGCACTGCAAGGCGGCGAACTCCCGGCCTCGGCGCTGCGTGAGGGACTGGCGAGTCTCGCGGCGGCGGGCTTCAAACCCGATTACCTGGAGTTGCGTTGCGCCTGGGACCTGGGGCCGGTTGCGCTGGATACCCATGAAGCGATTCTTCTCGTCGCCGCGCATCTCGGCACCACCCGCTTGATCGACAATCTCCCGGTCAACTTGCCGCGCTGATCAGTCGCCTGATCTTCGTCACATTATGTCGGTATACCGGCGGTCTACACCTATTACCCGATTGTCGCGCAGCACCGGACTCGCCTATTCTGAGTGTATCGCCCCTCTAGGCTGATAGGAGACTCTCATGGAAGACGTGGTGATCGTAGCGGCACGGCGCACCGCCATTGGCAGTTTCGGCGGCGCCCTCGCCAGCCTCCCCGCGACCCAGCTCGGCGCCACGGTCATCGCGGACTTGCTCGCGCATACCGGCGTGGCGCCCGAACAGGTCGATGAGGTTCTGCTCGGTCAGGTGCTGGCCGCCGGATGTGGTCAGAACCCTGCCCGCCAAGCGGCCATAAACGCCGGGCTTCCCTCCGCCGTACCGGCGATGACCATCAACAAGGTCTGCGGCTCCGGCCTCAAGGCACTGCATTTGGCCACACAGGCCATCCGCTGTGGCGACGCCGAGTTGATCATTGCCGGTGGCCAAGAGAACATGTCGCTGTCCCCACACGTGCTGCCGAACTCGCGTACCGGCCAACGCATGGGCGACTGGACGGCTGTGGACACGATGATCCGCGACGGCCTGTGGGACGCCTTCAACGATATTCACATGGGCATTACCGCCGAGAACCTTGCCGCCAAATACGCCATCACCCGCGAGGATATGGACGCCTTTGCCGCCGCATCGCAACAAAAGGCGGCTGCAGCCATCGAGGAAGGCCGTTTCGCCGGACAAATCGTGCCGGTCGAGATCCCTCAGCGCAAAGGCGATCCGCTCCATGTCACTACCGACGAAGGACCTCGCGCGGGCGTGACCGCCGAACAGCTCGCCGGCATGCGCCCCGCCTTCAAGCGCGATGGCACCGTCACTGCCGGCAATGCCTCCTCGCTCAACGACGGCGCTGCCGTGACCATGCTCTGCTCGGCAAAGAAAGCGAAAGCCCTGGGGCTGGAGCCTCTCGCGGTGATCAAGGCCTATGCCAATGCCGGGGTCGACCCGGCGATCATGGGCATCGGTCCCGCCCCTGCTACGCGGCGGTGTCTGGAACGCGCGGGTTGGTCACTCGACGAGCTGGACCTGATCGAAGCCAACGAGGCTTTCGCCGCCCAGGCGCTCGCCGTCAACAAGGAGCTCGGCTGGGATCCAGCCAAGATCAATGTCAATGGCGGCGCCATCGCGCTGGGACACCCCATCGGCGCCTCCGGCTGCCGCATCCTGGTGACATTGCTGCACGAGATGATTGCCCGCGACGCCAAGAAAGGGCTGGCGACGCTGTGCATCGGCGGAGGACAAGGCGTGGCGCTGGCCATCGAGCGCTGACGCGCCCCGGGATTGACTCTCGGGGCCCATCTTTTGAGCCTCCTATGCATAAAAAACCGCCCCCATGGCAGACCATGGGGGCGGTTTTTCTTCCCGCTTCCGGCTTTCAGCTTGCCAGAGGCTTACGACTCGGGTTCAGTTACTTCCGCCTCGAAAGCCGCTTTTTCTTCCGCGGTAATTTCCTTGATGGAAAGCTTCACACGGTTGCGGTTATCGATGTCGAGTACCTTGACGATGACGTCCTGCCCCTCGCTGAGATAGTCGCGCACGTCGTTGACACGCTCGGGGACGATCTGCGAAATATGCACCAGCCCGTCGGTACCCGGCATGAAGGTGACGAAAGCACCAAAGTCGGTGATGCGTGCCACCTTGCCGCGATAGAGCTTGCCGATCTCAGGCTCGGCGGTGATCGCCAGCACGGTATCGATCGCCGCCTTGGCAGCTGTCTTGTCCTCGGCGTAAATACGCACGGTACCATCGTCGTCGAGATCGATGGAGGCACCCGTATCGTCGCAAATCTTGCGAATGGTCGCGCCACCCTTGCCGATCACATCACGGATCTTGTCCGGATCGATCTTGATCGTGGCCATCGAGGGGGCATTGTCGGACACTTCGCTACGGCTCTGGCCAATGACGGTGTTCATCTGCTCGAGGATATGCAGGCGCGCTGCGTGAGCTTGCTGCAGCGCGGTCTCCATGATCTCTTCGTTGATGCCCTCGATCTTGATATCCATCTGCAGCGCGGTCACGCCGTTCACGGAACCCGCAACCTTGAAGTCCATATCACCCAGGTGGTCCTCGTCACCGAGGATATCGGTCAACACCGCGAAGCCATCGTCGTCCTTGACCAGACCCATGGCGATACCCGCCACCGGGGCCTTGAGCGGGACGCCGGCATCCATGAGCGCCAAGGAGGAGCCACACACTGACGCCATGGAACTGGAGCCGTTGGACTCGGTGATCTCGGACACCACACGAATGGTGTAGGGGAAGTCTTCCTCGCTGGGCAGCATGGCCTGCACACCACGACGCGCGAGGCGTCCATGGCCAATCTCGCGGCGTTTGGGACCGCCCATGAAACCAGCTTCGCCGACGCTGTAGGGAGGGAAGTTGTAGTGCAACAGGAAACGGTCCTTGCGCTCACCTTCCAGCGACTCGATCAACTGCGCATCTCGCAGCGTCCCTAGCGTGGCAACCACGACTGCCTGGGTCTCGCCACGCGTGAACACCGCCGAGCCATGCGTCTTGGGCAGATTACCGACCTCGATCGCCAGCGGGCGCACGGTCTTGTGATCGCGGCCATCGATACGCGGCTCGCCTCTGATCACACGTGAACGCACCACCCGCTTCTCGAGGCCGGCGAAGGCGCTCTTGACCTCGTCCGCGTCGAACTGGCCCTGCTCTTCATCAGCCAGTTGCGCGACCGCTTCGCCCTTCAACGCCGACAAGGCATCCTGACGCGCCATCTTGTCGGTAATACGGTAAGCCTCACCCACCTTGGCTTCGAAGCCAGACGCCAGGGTCTCTTTCAAGGTGGTGTTCTCGGTAGCGGGCTGCCAATCCCAACGCGGCTTGCCAGCCTCGGCGGTCAACTCGTTGATTGCGGTGATCGCGACCTGCATTTCCTGATGGCCGTAAAGCACTGCAC
>Ga0209300_1001086_pt1 | contig 11326 bp, 22 predicted proteins | sample Shrwel_input2_RT_FD_187535 | JGI IMG/M metagenome (GOLD analysis project Ga0209300, IMG submission 187535) | Subsurface microbial communities from deep shales in Ohio, USA - Utica-3 well 1 S input2 RT (SPAdes) (version 2) ... | reverse complement strand
ACCGCGTGCACATCGAATACATCCGGGAAAAGCTGAACACCCATGAAACCCGGCTCAATGACCATAGTGCGCGGATCCGCCAACACGATGTCATCCTTGGCGGCGGAGGCGGCGACAAGTGATCCTGAGCGCAATACCCATAATCGGCGACCTGATCGGCCTGGGCTCCACCTGGTTGAAAGGCAAGCAGGCCAAAAGCCAGGCCAAAGCGGAGGCCGAGGCCGATGTGATGCGCACGGCCGCCACCAGCCGGGCCGAGTGGGAAAAGCTCCAGGCGCAGGGCGCGGCCAACTCCTGGAAGGATGAATACTGGACCCTGATTCTTTCGGTACCGGCGATCATGTGCTTTATCCCGGGTACCGTCGAAACCGTGCAAGCCGGCTTTGCAGCCCTCGACACCATGCCCGAGTATTACCGCTACTTCCTGGGCATCTCGATAACGGCGAGTTTCGGCATCAAGGGTTTCCGAACATGGAAAGCGGGGCGTTAGCCGGGCTCACCCCGGCTTTTTTTTCGTCTCGTAGCGCGACACCTGGGGAAACGGCACCACGTTGGCCGCCCGTATCCCGTTGGCCTGTAAATAATCCACGGCCGCCCTTAATTCCCGGTTCTCGATCGTCAGGCGGGCAACGTCCGCCTGCAGGGCTCCATTCAGCTGCTTGATCACAGACAACCCCATCAATTCATCCGGCCGGAAGGTGTAGCCGTTGGGCGCCGTTAGCCGGCCGTTCTCGTCGATATGCCAGGCCCGCCACTGATCGTGTGGCAGCAACCCCAGCGCCCGGGTGTAGAGCACCTGGCGGATCGCGGGGTCGATCGGGTGGGTGCCGTTGATCCACTTGTAGACCGTTTTTACCGACTTGCCGGTGAGTTCCGCCACCAGGGCCGGGGGCAGATACCGGACATGCGGGCCGTATTCCAGGCGCAAACCCTTGTTTCTGGGGTCGTATCGGTAACTTTTTTCAGACGGTTTTTTCATAAGAGGGAACCACAGGACGCCGCATCTGTTATAAAAATTGCTCATTTTTTCAACTCCTTTGTTTAGAGGTCTAAATATCCATAAACGCCGATCGGCGCGACCTAAAAACATAGAGTTACTGGCGATTTCTAATGTAAAAGATTAAAAAACCTGCTCCCGGATTGACCGGCGGTACTGCGCATAATGTATAGGCCGTTAAGCCAGCAAAAGCCGTTCAAAAGCAGGCAAGATAAGGAGAGAAAACAGAATAAAAACAGCCACTTCGGACTTATCGAGAACCTTTAAAATACCCTCAAAATATTGTCGCGAGGCGCGACTTCTGGAGCGCTCCAGGTGCAGTTCTGTGAGCACTACCAGCGGATCCAGTCCGCAAAGGTCAGCCAGGCGGGCCGCAGGCTCGTCATCAATGGTCCCGTTTCCGTGTTTCCACCTCGAAATGCACGACTTAGACACCTGTAATAACTGGGCTAACCGGTAATCAGAGCACCCTTTGTACTGCTCGCGCATTACTTCCACGTACTTTTTAGTGGCCGAAGTTTCCATATTCCCCCCTTGGTCGCGTCACGCGACTTAACAAGCAGAATAGTTGCATGGACTAGAACATGAAAGGTTCTGTACCTTAGAACCGCACTGGTTCTTGGGGCTAGATCCATGGCCAGTGTTCCCCCCGATGGCCCGCGACGGCGGGCCTGTTTTTCGGGGACAACACAGGCAGGGGGTTTATGAAGGCGAACAAAATCAAGCGGTTTTTTGAATTTGTCGCTGTCCTCTGTCTCTTCCTGGCCGTTGGGGTCGATTGGAATTTTGAGGGGGGCATACCGATGCCAAATCAAACCGTTTTCGAGCACTACAGAATCACATCTGAGTATTCATCCTATATCCCGCCGCAAGTGGCAGAACAGGCCGTAAACCAGGCCATTGAAGCGGCCGATCGCCGGGAACAGCGAGACCAGGCACCGCGGGCAAAAATCCGCGTTGGCGTGATGGGCGAGAAATACATCGTTGAAAATCTCCAGTTTGATGGTTTCTTTTCCTGGAAGCGCAAGCCAGTAGACGTGCAGGCGCTGGCCCTGGAAAAGGCCCGCGAGATCCACCGCCTGGCGTTTGAGGTCAGTATCAACGAGCTGGCCATGGTTGATAGCTCTTTTAGTCCGAACTCGTTCTGTTATGGGTGTTCTGTTTGGCCGGTGAATACGTCGACGTTCAAACAATCCACGAGCGTTCACGTTTACCCGGATCAGATGGCCGAACTTTCTGACCTGGAAATGACCACCTCGGATCTAGCCAGCCTGGATGCAATGCTGGCGTTTCTGACCGGGCTGCTGGACAAGAACGAGCCGCTGCTGACCAATGAGGCAGCGGCCGCATGATCGGTATCAAGGCACCAGCACCCGCGCGGAATGTCCAGCAGCTGCTGGAACGTCCAGCCGAAAGTTTCAGCCGTGAAGAAGTCTTGAACCTGATCAGAGAGGCCAGGGAAGCGGCCGACATTATCACCCGCACCGATCGCCCGATAATCCGGCAGGCTCTGGCGCTGTATAACCAGGATTTGCTGACAGTGGTCCATCATGCCGTATCCGAGGGTAACGCATGGAAATGACGGGCAACCGTTGCGGCCATAACCCCGCCTCGCCCTTGCTGGATCTCTCGGCCACTGTGCCGACCGGCAAGGGTGGCATGCCCCTGGTAATCACCCGGGCCATGGAATACCTGGAACGCTATTATTCCAGCCCTTCGCTTTTTCCCTCCCTGGACGCAGCCAACGCCAGCGATCGGCAGCAACGATCGGAACGGCGCGAGGCCTGTATCCGTTTACTGAAAGGTTTGCTGCGGTACCTGGACATCGCCAGCCTGCGGGTTGGCTTTGCCAGTGCTGACGGTTTCCAGCCCATTACCCTGGATCTCCTGGTACGCGACACCGGCTTGCCGAAACGCCGCCTGGAACGGGCACACCGCGACCTGAAAGCCGCAGGCCTGCTGTCCTGTTCGCAACCAAGGCAGCGCCGGCCGGATGGTCAGATCGTTGGCCTGGCCGGTATCCGGGCAATCAGCAAGCACCTGTGGGGCCGTCTCGGCCTCGCTACGCTGCTGGAGCGGCAGAGAAAGCGCCATAGCCAGCAGCTGAAGAAAAAGCGCATGGAGAAGGAGAGAGCCCGCCGAGAGACACCGGCCGAGAAGGCAAACGCCGGCCTGATGCAGCGGGCGATCGCAAACACCCTCGGCGGATCCTCCAGGAGGAAGCCGAAACCGGAAACGGCCGGGCCACCTGGAGCCACTGACCAGGACCGGAAAGATCAGATGATGATCGCCCTGGACCTGAGACGAGAACACCCGGACTGGACCGCGAAAGAGATCAACGAAAGAGCCTGGCAGATCCTGCTGGGTTAACCCCTGCCCGAAACCCCGCCCTGAACCCCTGAGCCCGCCCTGAGCGGGCTTTTTCGTACCTGGTAGGTACCACCAAACCGAGAGACGGAGAGGGGGACTGTACCCATAGGATAGGGCAACCGGTGAACCTGTGCCGGAGAACCTGAAAATACCTGTCGGGCCGGCAGGGGCGCGGCCTGTGGGTAAGGTGTGGGTAAGGTGTGGGTAAGAGTAATTAAGTGTCGGTTCAGTAAACCAATAAGTGACGGTCATTAACCAGGATTAAAGATTTCAGTCATGGGCGCTTGGCAGCGCCGAATCGAGTAGCCCCTGGCGGGGCACTGGTGGGTTATGGCGTCCGTTGATCCAGGTTCGGTGATGGGTGAGACCGGGAACGGCTGGAAAAGCGTCTCTGGAGAGGCCGCAAGCGGCCGGTTTCGGTGGTTCCCGATGGTTGGCCGTGCTACGGCCGTTCGGGCTGCTGGAGACCGTCTCAGGCTCCAGTACGGCCTATGCGCCTACGGCGCGGGTGGAAGTCTGGAAGTTAAAATTTTGACTTCCAGCCTTTGAGGGTAATCTGTATTCGTGTTACTTATAGGTTCGCAATCCTGCATAAATACGGTGAATGACAATGAAAGAGCAACTGGACCAACTCCGGGCAGACCTGGAAGAGCTCGAGAAAACCCCGCTGATGCTGAAACCCGCCCGGGCCGAGAAGGCCGTGAGGCGCAGTTTTGAGATTGTCTCCGAGCTTGCGCAGACGGTAGAGCAGCTGCGGTTCAAGGTGGAGGCCATCGAGGGCGTAGGCCAGCGGATGGAAGCGGCCGCCGTGGATGCTGAGACGCTGGACGAAGGCCCGAACCCCGATGGTCGTCTAATTCCGACAGGTGGAGCCGATGACCAGGCGTAATAACCCGGTCCTTGGAACGATCGCCTGCAATGAGTGCGGCGGGCAGGCGACCGTTCACCAAACCCAGAGGGGTAAGGGCCGGTACCTCTACACCCGCTGCACCGAATGCGGGCCGGACCAGAAAACCGGGGCACAGTTTCAGCGCCGGCTCTGGTCCGGTACCGACTGGCGACCGGACGCGGATCCGGTACCGCCTCCCGGCCTCGAGGAGCAACCCCGCCAGGTGGATCATTTGGTATCCGTTGAGCCTACCGGCGAACCTGATCCGCTGGTTACCCCTGAACCTGAAAAACCCACCTCAGAACCCCGTAAACCGGGCCTCGGCGCGGTTGCCGTGCTGTCCGCCGGCGTGGGGTTACTGATCGCTATCGCGAGGTCATAACGTGGCAAAGCAAACCGACAACCAGGAACACCAGGAAACCGGAAACCTGGACGAACAGACCAACAACAACCTGCAGCTGCTGGGCGCGGATCTGCCGGACGATGAAAACGAGGGCCTGGAACAATCTTTTCAGGATGACGAGGCCAGATCCGCCGAGGAGGAAGCCGCCGAACGGGCCGCCCGGGCCGGGGCACAAATGGCGGTGAGCTTCGCCAAAACCCTGACCCGCATGAAGTACCCGTATGTGGAGATCGACGAAACCTCAGAAGTGCAGGTTGTCGACAAGACTACGGCCGTGCTCCGGAAATACGGCGGCGGGCTTCCGCCCTGGTTGGAACCCTACCGGGAGGAAATCGAGCTGGGCATGGTGTTGGCCGGCGTGGGATTCGGCGTCTATGCGCAGGTAGCCGCACACGAGGCCGAGGAGGAGAAGAAAGCAGAGCAGGCAAAACAGGAGCATCAACAGCGTGAAGGTGAAACCGGTACATCCGAACACGAAGTGGCCTAACAATCACACCCTGTACCTGTCCGCCTCTGGCGGCGGGAAAAGCCAGATGCTGAACCAGAACCCCGAGATCCCGAAAAAGGGCGCTCGGGTGATTCTGTGGGATCCGTCAGGCGATCATCCAGGGCTGCACTTTTCCAGCATGGCCAGGTTTGTGTCAGCCCTGGGCAAGGCCATCAAACGGGGCGGGGGGTTCCGGATCGCCTTTGGCGGTAACCGCACGGTGGAGAACTACGAGAAGTTCTGTGAAATCGTGTGGGCCGTGCTGGACGGCCGGAAAAAAACCTACCTGATCTGCGAGGAGCTGTCCGCCGTGTGTGAGACCACCAACAAGGCCAGCCCGAACGCGGCCGTGCTGCTGAACGAGGGCCGCAAGTATGGCCTGGAGTTCCACGGTACCAGCCAGAAACCGCAGGAGATTGCGAAAACCTACTATGACCAGTGTGAACGCCGGTACGTTGGCCGCCAGAAGAACGCGAACATCCGGAAAATGGCGCTGGATATTGGGGTCGAGCCGGACCAGGTGCGCCAGCTGCAAAACCTCCAGTTCTTCTACGACAACGGCACGGCCGACGATCCGGCGCTGGTGACGATCAAGTACCGCGAGATCAAAGGCGTTAAATGGCTCTGATTTCAATTATTTTGAACCTATAGGGTGCCCCTCTTTTAGTAGTCTGATCAGTCGTCTATAGCTGCTATTGCAAGTGTTCTGTTTGCTTTTAAAGGCTATGAGAGGCTGATTTGATGAATACCGTTGATAAAGTCAAAAGCAACATCGATTGGAAGATTGTCACCAGTACCGTGGTGGCGTCTCTGGTGATCGGTGTGGGTGTCTATGCCGCGCGGAAAGCCGGCCTGGGCAGTGTTGCTACCGTCGTTAAGGGGGGTTAATCCACCATGGCACGCATTACCAAGCGCATGCCGACCCCGACGGGCGTCGGTAAAGGTGAAACCGCCCTGGCAAAACTCCCGATCGGTAACCGCTTTCACCGGCTGTTTCTGATCTATTCGGGTGTCACCCTGGCAGAAATGACCGAGATCCGTGTTTTGGCCAACGCTAAAACGATCCACCGATACAGCGCGACAGAACGTGATGTTCTGAACCAGTATCGGGGCCTGGATGCAGCGGCCGGCATTCTGGAAATCCCGTTTGATCGTCAGGACCTGCTGACCCGCAAGGGCCAGGAGGAAACCGCGATCAACACCGGCAGCCAGAATCCGAACAGTGGGCAGATCATTACCGCCCTTAACCTGGAAGTCGATGTAGATGAAAACGCCGTTGGTACACCATCGTTCCAGGTGTACGCGGAGATTTCCGACCGCATCGATGGGGGCCCGGGAACTGTGCTGCATGTGAAGAAGCACACCCGTTCCGCAGCCGGTGCCGGTGAGCTGGAAATCGCGGATCTGCCGTTCAACCAGCGTACCGCCATGGGCCTGAATGCCGTGTTCATCAAGCCGAGCGCGAACGACATCAGCAAAATCGTTGTCGAGCGTGGCCTGTACAAGGTCTTCGAGCGCACCAAGGCCTTGAACGAGCGGATCCAGACCAACGGGTACCGTTACCCGCAGGCGGGCTGGCATGCGGTGGACTTCACCGAAAACCGGTTTGGGGGCAACACCCTGAATCTGGTCGGTTACCAGGACTTCCGGTATCTGCTGGATATGACCGGTGCCGCGCAGCTGAACATCATCAGCGAGTACATGGGCCAGCTGGGCGACTAAGGGGGCTGTATGGACATCTGGGACAGTCTGGATGAACTGGGCAGCTCCGTACTTGATAGCGCCGGAGGGGCCCTCGCTGATCGCGTTGGCTCCGAAATCCGGGGCGATTCGGTCCAGGGCGCGGAAGCTCAGCCGGACATGATGGTTGAAGTACCGCAGGACGGGCCGCAGCAGGCAGAGATGACACGCATGACAGTGGCCGATCGGATCCAGGGGCAGCTGAAAGGCTGGTTGCCCTGGGCCGGTTTGGGTCTGGCCGTGGTGGCCTTTCTTGCAATCAAGGGGTCTCGATAATGCTTCCTGGTCTGGCAATGGCAGGCGGGCAGGGCGGTATTGACCTGTCTGCCGGGCCTGCAACGTCTGGTGCTGAAGGTACCGCCGATGGCGGCTCAACCTTCTATTTCGCTCCGCCGAACAGCGGTACCACTAACACGGTGATGGCTGCGGGCAACCTGGTGTTGCCTCTGGTCGTTCTGGGTGTGGCATGGCTGATGCTGAAGCGATAAGCCGGGTTCCCTGGTGCGAGGAAGCGGAAGCCGCTTTTCGCTCGCATCCGGACACGGCCGAGGACCTGGACAACATCCGGCGCAACGTCCAGGAGGACAGCGCGCAGCTGTGGCGCTTCACCGGCCCGGCAACCATGTGGCTGGTGACACGAGTCGAGCGATACCCGAGCGGCCGGCGTGAGCTGGTCCTGGTCAATGCAATCGGCCGGAATAGCCGTGCGGTTCTGGATGTGTGCGACCACATGGCCCGGAGGATTGGCGCGGAAACGGTGAGGGCGCACGTTAAATCTTCGCCTCTGATTCGGATTCTCAAGGCCAGGGGCTGGCGTGAGCACCGGATCGTTATGAAAAAGGTAATGGCTGATGTCTAGCGACTCAGAAAGTAACGTCACGAATATTTCGGAAAACGTCAATTTCAACAACCTGGACTATGCCGGGGGCGGATCCGGGGGCGCGATTGCCGATAACTTCAACCTCAACCGATCGAACCTGGAAATCGGGGACGTTTCCGTATCCGAAACCGATCAAGGTGCCGTAGCAGCTGGCCGGGACGTTGCCGAAAAATCGATCACCGAAGGCAACGAAACACTCCGGAATCTGGCCGATCTGGCCTATGACGACACCGAAGACTCCCGCGAGTTCGCCGAAGGCGTGTTCATCAAATCCACCGATGCAGTCACCGGCAGCAATCGCCAGGCGTTGCAGATGATCGGCCAAAGCACCGATCGGGCCTTGGCCTTTGCCAAACAGGCCACCCGATCCGAAGCCGGACAGATCGCGGAAAACCTCACCAAGTACATGATGATCGGCGGCGCCGGCATTGTGGTTTTGGTAATTTTCATGGGGCGCAAGTAATGAGCCAGCAAGACGTAAAGCTCCGACTCGCACCGGGCGAAACGAAGGAAATTCAGCGCCCTGGGCGGTTTATCTTCTGTAAATTCTCGGATCGCCAAGTGTCCATCATCATGGACCAGGCACGGATCGAGATGGAGGCAGGGGACAAGCACGTATCCACCGATCGGTTTAAGAGTTTTCAGGTGCAGAACCTGGACCAGGAACGCGAGGCGTATCTGATCTTTGTTGTGGGTGATGGCGATTTTGATCGGATGATTGTTCAGGGTGAGATCAGCATTGAGCCGATTCTTAGGAATGCGGACGGAACGACCAAACCAGATACACGGTTTACGCTGGAAATCGATCTATTACCGGTGTCCGGGCAGGTAACCACGTTGAGCCCTGGGGACGTATTGGCGCAAGTCGATGCGCCCTATAAAAGTGCCGGCGGCGTGGTCCGGAGGCCGGACGGAATCGTTGCTCACACGGTTTGGACAAACGAGCCAACGTATGTTTTCGGGGTGGCCGAATTTGACGACAATCTAAACCTGATCCAAACCATCGAGGGGCAGGATTCGGCCGTCGTTGGCGGTGTGACTAGCGCGTTAACCTGGAGCGCACGCCGGGGCTATCTGACCATTATAAACACAAATCAAATCGTCAATTACATTTCTGGCAACGTGGTGAAAACGGTCACGTTTAGCCTGACAGCGGGCAATCTATGGTCGGAAAATGCCGAGGGGCTATGCGTCGATAAAAACGACAACCTTGTGGTGCTCAACCGGTATGGCAATGTCGTGGTGATTGATTCGGACACCCTGGCGGTGATCAACGAAAAAATACTCCCCGTCTACAGTGTCGGATCGGGCATTAAGGGGCGGATCAGTTACAACCGATTTAACGACACCTTTGTGGTGCAAACCAACAACAATGCCGGGTATCAGATTTATGATGCCAATTTCCAGTTATTGGAAAATCTGACCGAGCAGGCGCATTTCCCGAACATTTCACAAGGCCGGGATTTTTACCGGAATCTGGTGCTGATTTCCGAAGACTTCCAGACCAGCGGCGTTGATCTATCAAAGGTGGTGTTTTCGGAATACCAGACAAGCCCGAAAATCGAAGCGGTCCGACCATTTTGTGGTTTGAACAACACCCTGCTGAAGCGCTCGGACCCGCTGGTGCTAACAGCCAGCATCACGGCCACAGAAACGCCAAACGGCATTCAGATTGAAGGCGAATTGATCAAGGCCGCGCTTGAATATTACTACCGAACAAAAGTGCCTGATGATTATTTGGATCACATTTATGGATTCGATGTATCACGGGATAAAAACGGGTATCCGGTAAGAGAAATCGTTTCCGGAAATCGAACGTTTAAGGCGGCGAACATTGCCGACGATCTGACAACGCTGGCACCGTCAAGGGTGAAAGTGATTCTTGATAATGAACTGCAATTAGGGGCTAACCTGTAATGTCTACCTACACCGGAAAAACCCGCTTTGGCTTTGAGCCGAAAATGTCAGTGGTCATGGATGCGGCGGGCGTAACCCGTACGCCATTGGCGTTGCGTCCCTCGCTGGGGCCGCTGGCGATGCTGGCCTACAAACCCGCCAGGGTAAAGGCGCTGGTTAAACTGTCCTCCGCACCAACAACCGGAACGGTGCAGTTTGAGCTGTACGCCAACGACGCCGCGATCATGACCCGCTCAATGTCCATCAATGGCGTAACTGAAATCGCAATTGACCAGGCAATCGATCTGTCAGCGGTGGCCGGGGAGGCCGAGCTATCAACCGGGCTGAATGTGACAGCGGCGGCGGATGCTGGCATAACCGCTGAGGTAACAGCATATCTCGACGTTGAACAGCCCGTAGCACAGACCGGCTGCTAACCCATGCCCTGGCTAATCCTCGGCGGCGGTCTGATCGCCGCCCTGGTCATTTTCTCCAGCGGATCCGGCTCCTCGAGGAGTGCCGGATCCGGTACCGGAACACAAAGGCGCAACACTATGAACCTGCAACACTTCACACCCGATGAGTTCCGCGAGTGGTGGCCCCGGATGAACCAGGAGCTGCTGCAAAAGCTGGACGCATTCCGCGAGCAATGGGGGGCTCCGGTGGTGATCAGCCCGGCCGAGGGCAGTCTCGGCCGGCATGGGGGCGAGTTCGGTACCAGTCAACACAACGTCGACGCCTGGGGCGAAGTGCGGGCCGTGGATGTGTTCCCGATGGTACCGGGCGGCCGTGCCGGCTACCGCTACATGACCAACGCCGAGGATCGGCAACGCGCCATGGAAGTGGCCCGGGCCGTGGGCTTTACCGGCATTGGCCTGTACACCGACACCAGCCCGGGCAACATGCTGCATGTGGACGTGCGGCCAACGGCCGATCTGGCCACCTGGAGCCGGGTTAACGGGGAATATCTGGGCATTGGGCAGGTGCTGGCATGAAGTGGACACCGAAAACCGTAGCGATCGCCGCGGCCGCGGTGCTGATTGGCGGCTGGTACCTCAAGAAAAAGGCCGGCGAAACCATCCAGGAGGTGGGGCAGGCCGTGAACCCCACCAACCCGGACAACGTGATCAACCAGGGCTTCAACTCCGTGTACAAATCCGTGACCGGATCCGAAGGCACCCTGGGCACCGATCTGGCGGATTTCTTCGACGGCCTGGATGACGAGGACTGACCATGAAACAGGCACTGCCCATGGCCGTGATCGGCTTCCTGGTTGGAGCGCTCGCCGGCTTCCAGTGGGGCAACAAGGCCAAAAGCCGTATTGGCGAATCGGTCACCACCGATGTCAGTGATGGTGTGGTCACCGTCCAGCTGGACACCGTGAAAGCCGCCCGATCGGGGCTGGCCGATCCAATCAACGACGCAATAAACGGGCTGTTTGAATGACTGTAGATACCGGAAGCCTCCTGACTCTGGTGGGCGCAGTATCCGGACTCGGCGGGCTGGTGGGCTCGTTTATCGGTAACCGCGTGCACATCGAATACATCCGGGAAAAGCTGAACACCCATGAAACCCGGCTCAATGACCATAGTGCGCGGATCCGCCAACACGATGTCATCCTTGGCGGCGGAGGCGGCGACAAGTGATCCTCAGTGCCATACCCA
>Ga0209300_1001085_pt1 | contig 11332 bp, 9 predicted proteins | sample Shrwel_input2_RT_FD_187535 | JGI IMG/M metagenome (GOLD analysis project Ga0209300, IMG submission 187535) | Subsurface microbial communities from deep shales in Ohio, USA - Utica-3 well 1 S input2 RT (SPAdes) (version 2) ... | reverse complement strand
GTCGCGTTCCAGGTCGGCAATCTTCATTGCCGCAAGTCCCGTCTGACGAGTGCCCAGCACCTCGCCGGGCCCGCGAAGCTCCAGGTCTTTCTCGGCGATGCGAAAGCCGTCGGTGGTCTCGCGCATGACGCCCAGCCGCTCCCGTGAGTGGGCCGACAGCGGCGGATGGTAGAGCAGCACGCAGAAGCTCTCGGTGGCACCACGCCCGACCCGGCCGCGCAGCTGATGCAACTGCGAGAGGCCCAGCCGCTCCGGGTTCTCGATGATCATCAGGCTGGCGTTGGGCACGTCGACCCCGACCTCGATCACCGTGGTGGCGATCAGCAGGTCCAGCTCGCCGTCCTTGAAAGCCGCCATTACCTCGGCCTTCTCGCCGGCCTTCATGCGCCCGTGCACCAGCCCGATGGCGAGATCCGGCAGCGCCTCGGTGAGGCTCTCGTGGGTGGCCTCGGCGGCCTGGCACTGCAGGGCCTCGGATTCCTCGATCAGGGTGCAGACCCAGTAGGCCTGGCGGCCCTCGGCGCAGGCGCGCTCGATGCGCGCGACCACCTCGGGACGGCGCTCATCGGGGACGGCCACGGTCTGCACCGGAGTGCGCCCCGGCGGCAGCTCGTCGATCACCGAGACGTCCAGGTCGGCATAGGCGCTCATCGCCAGGGTGCGCGGAATCGGGGTGGCCGTCATCACCAGCTGATGGGGTGTCAGGCCTGCGGCCTCGCCCTTCTCGCGCAATGCCAGGCGCTGGTGAACGCCGAAGCGGTGCTGCTCGTCGATGATGGCAAGCCCCAGGCACTTGAAGTGCACGTCGGCCTGGAAGAGCGCATGGGTACCCACCACCAGCTGCACGCGGCCGTCGGCCAGCGCCGCCTTGGTATCGAGCCGCGCCTTGCCCTTGAGCTTGCCGGCGAGCCAGGCCACCTCGATGCCCAGTGGTTCGAACCAGTCGCGAAAGGTGCGGTAGTGCTGTTCGGCGAGCAGCTCGGTGGGTGCCATCATGGCGACCTGGCAGCCGCCGGCGATGGCGGTGAGCGCCGCCATCGCCGCGACCACCGTCTTGCCCGAGCCCACGTCGCCCTGCACGAGACGCAGCATCGGCACCGCGCGCTCGAGATCCCGGCCGATCTCGTCGAGTACCCGGCGCTGGGCGCCGGTCAGCGAGAACGGCAGTTTCGAGACGAAGCGCGCCTGCAGGCTGCGGCCTGAGGGGAGGGGCGGTGCGCCGTCGGCCTGGATGCGCTGACGCACCACCCGCAGGCTGAGCTGGTGGGCCAGCAGCTCTTCCAGCGCCAGACGGCGCTGGGTCGGGTGAGTGCCTTCCCGCAGTTGATCCAGGTTGGCCTCGGGCGGCGGGTGGTGCAGGTAGTTAAGTGCCGCATGCAGCTCGGGCAGCCGGAAACGCTGGCGCAGGCCTTCCGGAATCCAGTCCGGCAGCGCCGCCGGCGCCTCTTGGAGCAGGCGCATGGCCTGATCGATCAGGCCGCGCAGGCGCGCCTGGTTGAGGCCCTCGGTGGTGGGGTAGAGCGGGGTCAGGTGTTCGTCGACCACCGCCTCACCGGCCTTGAGCAGGCGATATTCCGGGTGATAGATCTCGAGCCCGGTGGCGCCGGCCCGGGCCTCGCCGAAGGCGTGGACCCGTGTGCCGGGCTGGAACTGCTGCTGCTGCGCGGGCGAGAAGTGGAAGAAGCGCAGGCTCAGGATGCCGGAGCCATCGGTGAGGCGCACCAGCAGGCTGCGTCGGCGACCCTTGATCACGTCACAGGCCGCCACCTCGCCCTGCACCACCGCCTCGTGACCGGCGCGCAGGGTGCCGACCGGCGTCACCCGGGTGCGGTCCTGGTAGCGCAGCGGCAGGTGGAACAGCAGGTCGGCGATGCTCGCCACCCCGAGCCGGCCAAGCTTGCCCGCGAGCGCCTCGCCGACCCCCTTGAGGGCACTGACGTCCTGGGTCAGCTCGCTCATGAGGTCTCGAGCTGACGGGCCCGGCAGCGCCGGATCGCCTCGGTGAGGGTGTCGATGGCCTTGGGCCGCGGGAAGCTCGCCCGCCAGGCGATCGCGACAGTGCGCGAGGGCACATCACTGGCAAAGGGCCGGGAGGTGAGCACGCCGGCTTCGTAGTGGCCGGTGCCGATCGCCGAATGGGGTAGTACCGTGATGCCGAGCTTCGAGGCCACCATATGACGAATGGTCTCAAGCGAGCCGCCCTCGGCGGTCAGGGTGTTATTGGGGCTGTTGAGCTTGGCGCTGATCGCCGGGCAGGCTTCGAGGATCTGATCGCGGAAACAGTGCCCCTCGCCGAGCAGCAGCAGCCGTTCCTGGAGCAGGTCTTCCTTGGCGATGCTGTCCCGCGAACTCCAGGGGTGATCGGCGGGCATCAGCACCTCGAACTCCTCATCGTAGACCGGCTTGGTCAGCACGTCGGTCTCGGTGAAGGGCAGCGCAACGATGATGGCGTCGAGCTCGCCGCTTCTCAGCTTGCGCCGCAGGTCGGCGGTGAAGCCTTCCTCGATGTACAGCGACATCTGCGGCGCGGTGCGGGTCAGTTCCGGGATCAGGTAGGGAAACAGGTAGGGCCCGATGGTATAGATGGCGCCGATGCGCAGCGGGCTCGCCAGTTGGTCCTTGCCGGCGTTGGCCAGCTCGCGGATGACGCTCGACTGCTCGAGTACCCGCTGCGCCTGCTCGACGATTTGCTCGCCCAGGGGCGTGACCTGTACCGTCGACTTGGAGCGCTCGAACAGCGCTACCCCGAGCTCTTCCTCGAGCTTCTTGACCGCCACCGACAGGGTCGGCTGGGAGACGAAGCAGCGCTCGGCGGCACGCCCGAAATGGCGCTCCTGCGCCAAGGTTACGATGTAGCGGAGTTCTGTTAGAGTCATGTGATGCCTGGCTGCGCTCTCGCAGTAAATGAACAGGATGGTTCTGATAGCTACTTTTTATCAAGGGGCAGGGCAAAGGTGAAGAAGACGACACTGATTATTGGCTGTGGCGACATCGGCACGACCCTTGGCAAGCTTCTCATCGAGGCCGGCCAGCGGGTGGTGGGCGTGCGCCGCAAGGCCGCGACGCTCGAAGATAGCGGCATCGAACCGCTGTCTCTCGACATTCACGCCGAGGGCGCGGTGGCCGAGCTGCCCGATGCCGACACCCTGGTCTATGTGCTGAGCGCCGACCGCTTCGAGGAAGACGCCTATCGCGCCGCCTATCCGGCCGGTCTCAAGGCGGTGCTCGCCGAGTTCGCCGGTCGCGAGGCACCGCCGCGTCACGTGTTCTTTGTCTCCTCCACCAGCGTCTATGCGCAGCGCGAAGGCGAGCAGGTCGATGAGGATAGCCCCATCGAGCCCAGCGGCTTCTCCGGCCAACTGATGCAGGAGGCCGAAGAGGCGCTGATCGCGCATGAGTTGCCGGGCACCGTGGTGCGTTTCTCGGGCATCTACGGTCCGGGACGCGACCGGCTGATCCGCCAGGCCGGCGAGGGGCGCATCGCCGCCTCCAATCCCCCCATGTATTCCAACCGCATTCACCGCGATGACTGTGCCGGGGTGCTTGAGCACCTGATTCAGCGCGTGCTGGACAAGGCGCCGGTGGAGCCGCTCTATCTTGCCACCGACTGCGAGCCGGCGCCGCTGCACGAGGTGATGACCTGGCTTGCCACCAAACTTAAGGTCGAGTCCACCCAGGTCATCCAGTCGCCGCTGCGCCGCCGGGCCAGCAAGCGCTGCAATAACGCTCGCCTGCTGGCCTCCGGCTATGTCTTCCGCTACCCGAGCTACCGTGAGGGCTATGCCCAGGTGCTCGAGGCTGGCGGCTTCCTGCCCGAGGCCTCACGCTAGCGCCGAGGGCGTTACAGCCGCCAGCGATAGCCCAGTGATAGCACCTCCAGCCCGTTGTTGGGCGGTTTGATGCTGGCATTCGAGTAGTGGGCGATGGCCAGATGGAATGCGCCGCGCCCCCACGGCCAGCCGATGGCCAGGCGGTCCTCGAACTGGCCGGCAGTGCCAAGCTCGCTGTCGCGCAGGTGGGTCTTGAGGAAGATCGCAGCGCCGACGGCACCCTCGACGAAGGTGCCTCCGGCGAAGGTGTAGCGCATCGCGGGGGCCAGGATCAGCGCCGCATTCGACTTCTCGCTGTTGCGCCCGGGCATCAACAGCAAGCGCCCGGATAACTGCAGCGACCACGGCTGCCACTCGCTAGGCAGCCAAGGCGGGGCGGTGAAGCCGTGATGCAGACCAAGCGTCAGCGTCGGGCTCTCCTCACTGCTGACGCCGCCTTCCAGCCCGGGGTCCAGCGACCAGGCGTGTACCTCGACCGTGCTCCACCCGAGTATGAGGGCGATCACCGCCCCTTGGCATTGCCTTGCTATCCTTCGCTTGTCTGCTTGCATGGCTGCCCCTCCCGCAAACTCGCTACTCGCCAGGTGAAGTCGCCAGGCTGTCGAAGCGTGGCCCCTCGTCGGTGGTCACGGACTCGATGAGTATTAGCTGATTATAGCGCCAGCCGAGGGATACGCTGAGGAGCGCGCTCGGACATAGGGGGCTTGGCATGGCGAACGAGGATGGCACGAGGGAGGATTGAATGAGGCAGCGAAGGGTCGGCTTGGGGCCGTCTCTCACTGGCAAGGAGGGAGTGCTAGTGCGAGATAAAAGGACCACCGATCATTCCTCGCGCATGGCCGCTTGGGCCTTGGCGCGAGGAACAGGCGATGGCGTTCGCCATCGGTTCAGTCGCCGATCACCATCACCGCTTCGGCTTCGAACTGGCTGCCCTTGGGCAAGGCCTTGATGCCGACGGCGGCGCGGGCCGGGTAAGGGGTCGCGAAGAACTCTTCCATCACCCGGTTCACGATCGCGAAGTTGTCGAGATCGACCAGGTAAAGGTTGATCTTGACGATGTCCTGCAGTGAACCGGCAGCTTCCTCGCACACCGCGGACAGGTTCTTGAAGACCTGGCGGGCCTGTGCCTCGAAGTCGTCGGAGACCAGCTCCATGGTGGCCGGGTCTAGCGGGATCTGGCCTGAGATATAGACGGTGTTGCCCGCCTTGATGGCCTGGGAATAGGGGCCGATGGCAGCCGGTGCCTTCTCGGTGTTGATGACGGCCTTGTTGCTCATAACAATGCTCCTGTTGTGATTGTGGCGTGGAATAAAACGACAGATATCCCCGCCCGATCTCATCGGACGGGGGGAAAGAAACGGCGTTAATTTCGGACGCGGGTGATCTTGCCGACGTGGGACAGGTTGCGGATCCGCTTCATGATGCTCGCCAGGTGGACGCGGTCATGGACCGACAGGGTCAGGTTGACGATCGACAGTCGGGCGTCGCGCTCTTCGATACCGATGCGCTCGATGTTGGCATCGGCGTCGGTCACCAGACTCGCCAGCTCGGCGACCAGGCCGCGGCGGCTTTCCATGTGGATGCGCAGCGCCACCGGGAAGTCTTCCTGAATGTTCTCCGACCAGGAGAGGCTGAAGAGCTTGTCCGGATCGCTCCTCAGTTCCACCAGATTGCGGCATTCGGTGCGGTGCACGACGATACCCTTGCCCACCGAAAGGTGGCCGATCACCGGATCACCGGGTAACGGGTGGCAGCAGCGGGCGAAGTTGATCACCATGCCGTCGGCGCCACTGATGACGATCGAGCCTTCGGCATTGCCGGGGCCGATGTCACCGCCACTGGCCGGCTGGTCGTCGGGCAGCCTGCTGGCGAGCCGGTGGGCGACGGCGTGGGCCATGCGGTTGCCAAGGCCAATCGATTCCAGCAGTTCATCGCTGCGCTTGAGCGACAGCTCCTCGAGCAGCGACGGCAGCGCGTCCTGGGGCAGTTCCTCGAGGCTGAGTTCGTAATCGGCAAGCGCCTTGTTGAGCAGGCGATGGCCGAGCTGGACGGACTCGGTATGCTGCTGATGCTTGAGCGCATGGCGGATCGCCGAGCGTGCCTTGGCGGTCATCACGAACGACAGCCAGGCGGTGTTGGGCCGGGCCCCGGGCGCGGTGATGATCTCAAGGGTCTGGCCGCTTTCCAGGCGGCTCGAAAGCGGCGCCAGGTGGCGGTCGATGCGACAGGCGATGCAGCTGTTGCCGATGTCGGTATGCACGCTGTAGGCGAAGTCGATCACCGTGGCGCCCTGGGGCAGCTCCATGATGTCGCCTTTTGGCGTGAATACATAAATATCGTCAGGGAACAGGTCGTTCTTGACGTGCTCGATGAACTCCAGGGAGTTGCCCGCCTGGCGCTGCATCTCGAGCAGGCCGCGCACCCATTCCCGCGCCCTGGCGTGGCTGCCGGCGGCGATTGGCCGCTCGGTCTGGCCGGCCTTGTAGAGCCAGTGGGCGGCGATGCCGTTGTTGGCCATGGCCTCCATCTCGCGGGTGCGGATCTGCACCTCGATGGGCATGCCGCCGGTGCCGAACAGGGTGGTATGCAGGCTCTGGTAGCCGTTGGCCTTAGGGATGGCGATGTAGTCTTTGAAGCGCCCCGGTACCGGCTTGTAGAGATTGTGTACCGCACCGAGGATGCGATAACAGCTGTCGACATCGTCGGTGATGATGCGAAACCCGAACACGTCCATGATCTCGGCAAACGGCTTACGCTGGTCGCGCATCTTGCGATAGATCGACAGCAGGTGCTTCTGGCGCCCGACCACCGTGCCCGGCAGACCGTCGTCGTCGAGGCATTTCTGCAGGCTCGACTGGACCTGGCGGATGGTGGTGCGACGGTTGCCGCGGGCCTTGCCCACCGCGCGCTTGATGCGCTCGGCGCGCATCGGGTGCAGGGCCTGGAAGGACAGGTCCTCGAGCTCGACGCGAATGGTGTTGATGCCTAGCCGCCCGGCGATGCGGGCGTAGATTTCAAGGGTCTCGCGGGCGATACGGCGCTTCTTGTCCGGGCGCAGAGCGCCCAGGGTGCGCATGTTGTGCAGGCGGTCGGCGAGCTTGACGATGATCACCCGGATGTCCCGGGACATCGCCAGCACCATCTTCTGAAAATTCTCGGCCTGGGCGACGGCCTTGTCTTCGAAGGTGATCTGGGTCAGCTTCGAGACGCCGTCGACCAGCTCCGCTACCGGTTCGCCGAACTGTTCGGCGAGGGCCTTCTTGGAGACGCCGGTATCTTCGATCACATCATGCAGCATGGCCGCCATCAGGGCCTGATGGTCCATGTGCATGTTGGCGAGAATGTTGGCGACCGCCAGCGGATGGGTCACATAGGGCTCGCCTGAGCGGCGGCGCTGGCCGTCATGGGCCTGCTCGGCGTAGTAGAAGGCGCGCTTGACCTGGCGGATTTCCTCCGAGGGAAGATAGCCGCCTAGGCGGTCGGCCAGGTCATCGATGGTGAACATGCAGCACGCCTATACCCTGAACGCAAAGGAAAGGTTGACGATATCAGAATTCAGCGCGGTTGCGTCATTCCTCGCCCATTTCGGGCTCGCGACGGGGGCGTACCGCTGCCTCGATCGGCTCGTTGAGCACGTTTTCGTTGATCTTCTGGGCGGCGATCTCACGCAGCGCCATGACGGTGGGCTTGTCGTTTTCCCAGGGCAGCAGGGCATCGCGGGAGCCGCGGGCCAGCTGACGCGCACGCTGGGTGGAGATCATCACCAGCTTGAAACGGTTTTCGACGTGTTCCAGACAATCTTCGACGGTGACTCGCGCCATGATCAGGTACCTGAGTTCGAGGGATGGGAAAGATAAATCGTTCGAAGGCCCCGCCGACGGGCACGCTGCGGGACCGTGCAGTCTACTGTAGCCCTTCGTCCTGTGACAAGAGTGACGCCAGCAGCAGGCCCTGGCGCTCACGTACCCGTGCAAGCCGAGTGCGCTGACCGCGCACCAGTGCTTCGAGCTCGGCCAGGGCGGTGGCGAAGTCGTCGTTGATGATCACGTGGGCATATTCGTCAAAGTGCGACATCTCGCTGATGGCGTCGCGCATGCGCCGCTCGATGATCGCCTCGTCGTCGGTGCCGCGGCCGGCCAGCCGTGCACGCAGCGCGGCCCGAGACGGCGGCAGGATGAACACGGATTCGGCCTCGGGCATCTGGGCGCGGACCTGACGGGCGCCCTGCCAGTCGATCTCCAGGATCACGTCTTCGCCGGCTGCCAGGCGGGCTTCCACCGCCGGGCGCGAGGTGCCGTAGTAGTTATCGAAGACGCGGGCGTGCTCGAAGAACTCGCCGCGCTCGATCATCTCCTCGAAGCGTTCGCGGTCGACGAAGTGGTAGTTGACGTCGTCGACCTCGCCCGGGCGCTTCTCGCGGGTGGTGTGCGAGACCGAGACGCCGATGCCGTCTAGATGCTCGAGCAGGGCCTTGACCAGGCTGGTCTTGCCGGCCCCGGAGGGGGCGGAAACGATATAGAGGGTGCCTTGGGGCATGAGCGAGGTCCCTGACGTTGACAGCTGAAGAGCGAGCGGCTCGGAAAGGCGCGAAGTATCGCATAGATTGGCCCTTGCTCTACAGCATCCCGGTTCGGCCATCCTGCCTCAGGCGGCGAGGGGCCCTCGATCATGATGATGCGGGTCAGGCCGAACGTCACCCGGTTTATCACAGGGGCGCCCTGCTCGACGGGGGGCGTGGCCACCAGGGCGGCGCCCCCGACGCAGGCGCCGTATTGAGGATGGCCCCGGACCCGTGGCCCATATCGTCGGCGAGGAGTTCGAGGACGTACTGGGCGGCCACCGAATTGCCGCGCTCATCCAGCGCCGGTGACCAGGCGCAGACCGAGAAACAGCCCGGGACAATGGCGATGATCCCGCCGCCTACCCCACTCTTGGCCGGTAGGCCGGCCCGGTAGGCGAAGTCGCCCGCCGCGTCGTACATGCCGCAGGTGAACAGCAGCGAATTGATCCGCCGGGACAGGTCGGACGCGATGAACTGCTCGCCCAGGGGGCGGGCGTATCCCCCGGCGGCCAGGAAGTTGAAGGCCCGGGCGAGGTCGACGCAGCTCATGGACAGTGCACAGCAGGAGAAATAGGCCTGCAGGACGGCGTCCACGTCGTTGTCCAGATGGCCGAAGGCCTGCATCAGGTAGGCCATGGCGGCGTTGCGGGCTCGATGCTGCCATTCGGAGGCCTGCACGCCTTCGTCGATGTGGATCGTCGGGTTGGCGGACAGTCGGCGGGCGACGTCGCGAAGGTGTTTCGACGGCGTGGCGAAGGCGCTGACCAGGCGATCGGTGACCGCGATGGCGCCGGCGTTGATGAAGGGGTTACGGGGCTTGCCGCCCTCCACCTCAAGCTGGGTCAGGGAATTGAAGGGCATGCCCGAGGGATTGCGGCCCACGCGCGTCCACAGGGCATCGCCGTGCACGCGCAAGGCCAGGGTCAGCAGCAGCGCCTTGGCGATGCTCTGAATCGAGAACGGCTCCTGTGCCTCGCCGGCGCGGTAGATCTCCCCGTCATTGGTGCAGATGGCGATGCCGAAGCGATCGGCCCGCCGCTGCGCCAGCGCGGGAATATAGTCGGCGACGCGGCCGCTGCCCAGTCGGGTCCTGGCGCGTTGCTCCAGGCTTTCCACCCATTCCTGCATCGTTTCCATGAGAACTCTCTGGCTGGTCGTCGCGAAGGGAGCGAGGACGCGACGGCCCGGCGGCGGCAGATGCCGCGGCCGGGCCGATGATGTCCGGAAGCAGAAACCCGGCTAGGGAGTGGTCGGCGATGCCGCCTGGGAGCGGCGCACGCGCTCGCGATCCTCGGGTTCGATCACCCAGGCCGCTGGGTCGACGTTGAGGTCGCTGAACTTGTCGGCCTCGAAGATCGGTTGCCTGATGCCGGCACGGATCTGGTCGTCGAAGTCGCGCAGGATGCGACGCCCTGGTTTGAAGAGCAGGATCAGCGCGATCAGGTTGGCCAGGGCCAGGAAGCCCATGGTGGTGTCGGCGAAGGCGAAGATGGTGCCCAGGTCGGTCATCGCTCCCCAGATGCACAGGCCGATGATGGCGAGGCGGAAGGCGTTGAACAGGGTGCGATTGCCGCGGCTGAAGAAGTCGAGGCTGTTCTCGCCCAGGTAGTAGTTGTAGAGGATGGTGCTGAAGCCGAACAGCAGCAGCGCGATGCTGACGAAGCTGCGGCCCCACTCCCCGACATGACCGGCCAGGGAGGCCTGGGTCAGGGCGATGCCGTCGATCCCGGCACCGCTGGCCGGGTCGTAGGCGCCGCCGAGCAGGATGATGAAGGCGGTGGCGGAGCAGATGATCAGGGTGTCGATGAACACCGAGAAGGCCTGCACGATGCCCTGGTTGACCGGGTGCGGCACGTAGGCGACGGCGGCGACGTTGGGCGCGCTGCCGAGCCCCGCCTCGTTGGAGAACAGGCCGCGCTTGACGCCCATCAGGATCGCCGCGCCGATGCCGCCGCCGATGGCCGGTTCGAGGCCGAAGGCGCTCTTCACGATCAGCGCGATCACGTCCGGGAGCTGGGTGACGTTCAAGCCCAGCACCACCAGGGCGATCAGCAGGTAGCCCCCCGCCATCACCGGGACCAGCACCTCGGTGACCCGGGCGATGCGCTTGACGCCGCCGAACACGATCAGCCCCACCACCAGGGCCAGGCCGATGCCAGTGTAGTGGGCCGGGATGCCGAAGGCGTCATCGAAGGAGGTGGCCACGGCATAGGACTGCAGGGCGGTGAAGGCGAAGCCGAAGGTGGCCAGCAGCAGCACCGAGTAGAGGCCGGCCAGCCAAGTCCAGCGGCGGCCGAGCCCGCGGGCGATGTAGCGGGCCGGTCCGCCGCGGTAGGTGCCGTCGGGTTCGGCGGTCTTGTAGGCCTGGGCCAGGGTGCATTCGAGGAAGCTGGTGGCCATGCCCATCAGGCCGACCACCCACATCCAGAACACCGCGCCCGGGCCGCCCAGGGTGATGGCCACGGCGACGCCGGCGATGTTGCCGCCGCCGACTCGCCCGGCCACCGACAGCAGCAACGCCTGGAAGGAACTCAGGTGGCCGTGCTTGTCCTTCTTGAAGGCCTGGCTGGCACTGAGGATGCGGAACATGCGGCCGAAGTAGCGGAACTGCACGCAGCGTGAGGCCAGGGTGAAGCCGACCCCGACGGCAATCAGCAGGGCGATCAGCAGCTTGCCCCACAGCAGGTCGTTGATCAACGCGAGCATGCGGCACCTCCCTCGCGGGTGATTGACTGGGCGGAGGGGGCGCTTGCGGCGGGTAAGGCCGCCGTGATTATGGTGGGCATCGGTCGTTGAACCTCTTGTTCTTGGAATGTCGCGGCTCTCGTCATGGAGCCACTCCATCAAGAGCAAGGGGCATGCCAGATGGCGATATATCGGTTACATGATTGTTTTTTCTTGCATTTCTGTCGGGGCTTGGCCTCGGCGGCGAGGGTGAAGG
>Ga0209300_1001081_pt1 | contig 11352 bp, 8 predicted proteins | sample Shrwel_input2_RT_FD_187535 | JGI IMG/M metagenome (GOLD analysis project Ga0209300, IMG submission 187535) | Subsurface microbial communities from deep shales in Ohio, USA - Utica-3 well 1 S input2 RT (SPAdes) (version 2) ... | reverse complement strand
ACTTATATATATTTAATCTCAAAGTCTCAAATCCTTCTTTAAAATCTGATTAATCCCAGTATTTTTCGCTTAAATCAGCTTTATGTTATAATATGTTTAGTAGAACTAAGAATATTGACCTCAATTTCAATTTTTAAACAATAATTTGCACTTTTAAACTCTTTTTAATGACTTAAAATAGCAAAGCACTGTGGAGAAAGGAATTAATTATGAAAAATACTAAACTAAAAATTACAGTTATAGATGGCTATTTAGATGAGCCTTCCTGCCTGGGAGTCCCTCCCTATGTTTCACCCCATGTACGTTATCTCTGGGGAGCACTGCTGGAGTCAAAAGTTAGCGAAGATAATCTCACTTACTTAAGTATTGATGCTTTTAGAGATAATAAAGAAAACCAGCTCAAAAAACTGGAATCAGAAGATATAGTAATTCTAATTGCAGGTACTACAGTTCCCGGTCATTATCTTGGTGGTCAGCCCGCGACCGCCGCAGAAATTAAAGAAATTGGAGAAAAAGTCTTTTATCCAACCAGGGTTTTAGGGGGGCCAATAACTTTAATTGAAAAAATGAAAACCAAATTTAAAGATAGTTATGATATTCTGGCAGCAGAAATTACAGCAGTTAATATTTTTGAAAGGCTGAATGAAGTAGAAATTTCACCGGCCAAGATTGAAAAATATATTAACCAATTTGCTTTAAGTGGAACTCGCCTGCTTAAAAGACATCCTAATTATCCAAGAATAATTGCTGAGTTAGAAACATTTAGAGGCTGCCCCCGGATGAGCCACTGTGCTTTCTGCAGCGAAAGATTAAAGAAAATAAGCTACAGCCGCAGTCCGGAAGCCATAGCAGCTGAAGTTAAGGCTCTGGCAGCAGTGGGGATCCATCACTACCGTCTCGGCAGTCAGACTGATCTCCTTCTTTATGGAGCTCAAATGAAAAACAGCAGCTTTATTTTAAATCCGGCTCAGATCAGAGAACTCTATCAGGGGATACGCCGAACCGATCCCGAACTTAAGGTGCTGCATATGGATAATATGAACCCGGCTGAAATTGCCCGCCACCCTGATAAAGCAGCTGAAATCATAGAAACAATTAGCAAATATAATACTGCCGGTGATACAGCAGCCTTTGGCCTCGAATCTGCCGACCCGGAGGTTTTAAAAAAAAACAATATCGACAGCAGCAGTGAAGACAATTATTTCGCCATCAAATTAATGAACGAAATCGGCGGCAGAAGAGAAAAGGGAATCCCTAAATTACTGCCCGGTCTTAATTTTCTCCACGGTCTAATCGGTGAAAGCAAAAAAACTCTGGCCTACAATTATCAGTTCTTAAAAAAATTACTTGCTGATGATCTAATGCTCAGAAGAATCAATATCAGGCAGGTTGTTCGCCTCGGCAGTTATCCTGAGGTTAAATATTCCCAGGGAGAATTTAAAAAATATAAAGAAAAAATTAATAAAGAAATAAACCAGCAGATGCTGAAAAAGGTCTTCCCCAAAGGTGTGATTTTAAATGACCTCTATTCGGAAAAGAAAAAAGGCAGCCTCAATTACTGCCGTCAGCTGGGAACTTATCCCATTTTAACTGCGGTCATCGATCAACCAGATGATTTTTTCGAAAAGGCAAAAGTCATAGATCACGGTTACCGCTCAATTACTGCACTAAAATGGCCCAGGAAGTTAAGTGATTATAGTAAAAAAGAATTAGAAGCTGTACCAGGAATAGGCAGCAAAAGAGCCTCCCGCATCATTTTAGAAAAGCCTCAAAATAAAAAAGAACTTAAAACTCTACTGGGTCAAGATTTTGATCAGGAAACTCTTGCTCAATTTTTCAAATTCTAAAATTAAAATTCAAAAGTTAAATACCACTTTAAGCTTAGAGACTGCAGCCAACTTTACTGCAGTTTCTCTGTTAAAAATTCTCAGTTAATTCTTTTAAATAAGCTTTAAATTCAGGTCCCAGGTCCTCTCTGGCCAGGGCCAGCTCAACTGTAGTCTTTAAAAAGCCCATTTTATTACCGACATCATAACGCCTGCCTTCAAAGTCATAGCCATAAACAACTCGCTTATCAAGCAGAGTTTTTAAGGCATCAGTCAGCTGAATTTCTCCTCCTTTACCCGGGGGAGTATCTTCTAAAATATTAAAAATATCCGGTGTAATAATGTAGCGGCCTAAAATTGCCAGATTGGATGGTGCTTCCTCAACTGAAGGTTTTTCGATCATATCATCAACCTTATAAACATCTCCATCTTTTCGGCTGTAATCAACAATTCCATATTTACTGACATCTTTTTCTGCCACTGTTTTACAGCCCAGAACAGCAGTTTCTTTTTCCTCATAAATTTCCATCATCTGCTGAATAACCGGTTTTTGAGAATGAATTATATCATCGCCAAGTAAAACTGCAAAGGGATCATTACCCACAAAGGTTTTGGCACAATAGATAGCATGCCCCAGACCTTTTTGCTCTTTCTGTCTAACAGAATGAATAGTGATCATTTCCGAAATATCTTCTACCATATTTAAAAGTTCAGTTTTACCCTGCTTTTTTAGAGCATTCTCTAAGGCCTGAGATTTATCAAAATGATCTTCAATACTCTGTTTATCTTTGGAAGTTATGATTAAGATGTCTTCAATTCCTGCTGCAACAGCCTCCTCAACAATATACTGAATAGATGGTTTATCTACAATTGGCAGCATCTCCTTTGGCTGAGCCTTAGTTGCAGGTAATAACCTGGTTCCCCAGCCGGCTGCTGGAATTACTGCTTTTTTAATTTTCATTTTACCACTCCCCGAACTTTTCCGTATTATCAATCTAATTGTTTTATAAATTAAATGCTCATCATCATTAATATTATAACATTAAATAATATAAATGTTAAAAGCTATAGGAAAACTGTAGTCCATAACTCTGGTCATTAATCTCAAAATCATGAGCAGCAAACAAATCAACTTCGATTGGCTTCAACCCGAGTAAATAAAGACGTGAATTAAAAGCTGGTCCAAATGCCAGTGCATTTTCATCTTGATCCTGGTCATTGTAGTAATCAAAAAATAAATAACCACCAACATCAGTCAGCTGCAAAAAATTTAAAAACTGTAGGGGCAGCTGCAAATTGTAATTATATTTAAAATTGAGAGAAGCCTGTATATCGGTATATCTATCAATATTCTGCCCGCGATAAATTAGTGGTGCCTCCACAAAATCACTGCTGTTATAGACTAGTTCTGTTCCAATACTCCAGGCCTCAGTAAAATCGTAATTTATCAGATGTGAACTTAAAATATTAAGCTTTCCATCAGCTTTAGTTATAAAAAAATCATTTTCTGACTGCCACTGAAATTTTTTTTCTAAATAACGAAAATCATTTCCTAAAAGATAATATTCTATTCCCTGACGGCTGCCATAACCGCCTGATAAATTAAAACGCATGCCAAAATATTTAAGTTCAGCCTCATATTCATCTTCTACAGCAGAATTATAATTATTTTTGTATTTTAAATAAAGATCAAGACTATCTGTTAACTTTTTGACTCTGAGAGCAGCGGTATATGCTTCTGACCAGCTGTTATCTCCCAGAAAAGATAATTTCAAATTGTCATGATAAAATTCCAATCCCAGCTGGAAACTATTCAGGGGAGAGTGGAATAAATCCTGACTAAAAGGTGAAAAATCTCTACCATAATAAATTAAAGGACTGATCCCGCTTTCTTCTATCACAAAGCGGTCAAATTCCAGATCACGCAGTATATTATCAAGATTATAATGCTTTCTTTCTTTAGCTTTTCGCAAAAGAATATTTTCCTTTTTTAATGCCTTTTTTAATTCTGGCATTTTTTTTATAGCTTCTTGATAACCAATCTCCACAAGTCTGCTGGCATAATTAAAGTCCATAAAAGTGTAATTTTCTACATCCGCAGTGATTACAAAATCAGCATATCTATTTAGAATCTGTTTAGAATATTTATTCTGCATTATTTCTAGAAAACGCGTGGCCGATTGAAAAGCACTTCCATAATCATAATTGGTTTCACCTTCTGGTGTATGGGTGGCAATAACATAATCTGCTCCCAATAAAGAAGCTGATTTGGCTGGAGTCGACTCCAGTACCCCTGCATCCATTAAATAGCGATCTCCCTCAGAGTAAATCGGAAAATACCCAGGAATAGAATAAGCGGCCTGTAAAACCCTGGATATTTCACCTTCTGTGGTCAGATATTTTTTACCTGAAGTTAGATCAAAACTTAACTGGGCAGTTGGAATCAAAAAATTCTCCAACCTCTTATGAGGAGCAACAGATTCCATAAAAACATTAACCCTTTTACTGTTAAGCAGAGCGCCTCCACCAAAATTAAAGAGCCTGGCAAAAGGAGTGTCAGTCACAATTTCTTCTATTTGAGAAATCGAAAGCCCGCTGCCGTAGAGTGCTGCAATAATTGAGCCCATACTGGTTCCAGTCATCATATCAATGGGAATGTCATTTTCTACCAGAGCTTTAATTATTCCCAGATTGGCAATCGCTCTGGCTCCTCCTCCTGATAATGCAAGAGCTACAGTTGAATATTTTTTATTTTCAATTCTATTTTTAAACTGCTGAAAGTTTTCTACCAGATAGCTTTCTCCCCCAAATGTAATTTCTGTTAGCTTATCAGAATCAGTTTCAGCTGGATTATTATTCTCTTCAACTGCCAGAGCACTGCTCAGTCCAGCAGTGATGGTAAAAATAATAACTAATATTAAAATCAAAAAATGTTTCTTCATAATAGCACCTCTATTCTAAGAAAAAGCTCGATAATACAGTAAAGGGAGGCAGAGCCTCCCTTTGATTTTTAATTCTGCCCATTATTATATTTAAGAACTTAAAATTTTAACCCTCTTCAGGGCAAGCCCACGAGCTTTGCTAGCAGACTTTAACTTCTATCATTTTTAGCTTAGATTAAAAACTCTTCATAATTTCTTCAACTTCAGCCATCAGCTTTTCTTTAAACTCTGCTAATTTTTTTTCTGCAGCAGCCTGACTTTTTTCGCATACAGCAAAATAGAGTTTAAGCTTGGGTTCAGTTCCCGAAGGTCGAATAGTCAATTTAGCATCACCTTCGAGTAGATACTGCAGTACATTTGATGCAGGTAGTTTTATCTCTTCTTCTCTATCTTCTTCTAAATAAGTAGTTTTAGATAGTTTAAAATCTTTAATTACTTTAACCTTACGCCCTGCAATTTTTTCGGGGTTTTGATCCCTCAGACTGTCAATAGTTTTAGTAATTACTTCCTGCCCCTCTTTACCTTCCAGGCGAATTGATTCTAAATCTTCAAGGAAATATCCATATTTATCCCTCAATTCGGCAAGACGATCAAGAAGATTTAATCCCTCTTCTTTATATTTCAAGACCATAATTGCAGCAAGTCCAGCTGCAGCAGCTGCATCTTTATCACGAGCATGTTTTCCAATTAAATAACCAAGGCTTTCTTCAAAGCCAAGAATAAATTCTTTTTCTCCGGAAGCCTCAAACTCAGTAATTTTTTCTCCGATAAATTTAAAACCAGTTAAAACATCAATCACTTCTGCCCCATAATCGGCAGCAATATCTAGAACCATATCTGTAGAAACTATTGATTTAATAATCGCGCCGTTTTTGGGTAGATTCCCTGCTGCTTTAGCCTCTCTCAAAATAAAATCAGCAAATAAAACTCCCGTTTCATTACCATTCAAAAACTGGTAGTTACCCTCAGCATCCTTAACAACAGTTGCCATCCGGTCACAGTCAGGATCAGTTGCAATAACTAAATCTGCATCCTTTTTTTCAGCCAGCTTTAAAGCAAGTTCAAAAGCCTCCCTGTCTTCAGGGTTTGGGCTCTCTACAGTAGAAAAATCAGCATCTCCATCTGCCTGTTCTTTAACAACATGCAGATTAGAAAAACCCAATTCACTTAAAAGTTTTGGTACAACTGTACTTCCAGTTCCATGTAGTGGAGTATAAACTACTGATAAATTTTTGCCCTTTTTTGCTGCTAAATCGGCAGCAGGTAAAATATCAATTAAAGTTTTTTGATAACTTTCATCTATTTCAGCACCAATATAATTTAATAGCCCCTGGCTAACTGCCTCCATCTCATCCATTGTCTTAATAATAGAAAAATCATCTATTTCTTCAATTTCAGCAATAATATCTCTGGCCTGTTCAGGCACTACCTGACCGCCATCTTCCCAGTAGACTTTATATCCATTATATTCTGATGGATTATGACTTGCAGTTACAACTATCCCCCCAATTGCATCTAGTTCTCTAACTGCATAAGAAAGTTCCGGAGTAGCTCTCATTCCGGTAAATAAATATGTTTTAATGCCATTTGCAGCAAGTACAAGTGCTGCTTCCAGAGAAAATTCTGGTGAATTATGTCTTGAATCATAGGCAATTACAACACCCTTCTCCTGACCATGATCACTGTAGTTAATTATATAATTAGCCAGACCTTGAGTGGCTTTACGGATCACATATTTGTTAATTCTATTTGTTCCTGCTCCCATTTTACCTCTCATTCCACCTGTCCCAAAATCCATGTTTTTATAAAAACGATCTTCAATTTCTGCTTCATCATCCTGAATGGCTTCCAGTTCTTTTTTTGTTTCTTTATCAAAATAGTCACTCACAAGCCAATCGCGGTATCTGGACATATAACTCAAAATTGATCAACTCCTTTGTTGATAGACGATCTATATTATTTATTCTACTCATTGAAAATATTATATCACAAATAATTTTTATTATAAAGTTTTTAAAGAATTAAGAAAAATTAGAGTTTATATTTAAATTTAAATGAAATTTTACGCCCGCTTTTATCTGTTTTGCTGGAGTTCTGATCATTAATTTGCTGGTCAAACTGAATTTTAGTGTCCAGGTCAAGTCTCTCACTTAAAGCCCAGCCCCATTTTAAGGAAATTCGATTTAAACGATAATTATCTTCGGATGTGATCTCATATTCTGTCCACTGCCGCTGAAGTATAAGCTCATAATCGTGTTTTTCGTTTAACTCATACTGTAAGGTATACTGCAATCTGGCCAGCTGATAATCCTTGCTTTCTGCTTCCAGATAGTCCTTATCCCGCAGCAGCAGCTTAAACCTGCTGCGTAGTTTATCGTTCAGATAAAAAGTATAATTGGCCTCTGTTTCTAAATTTAAATTATCATATGTCTGACTATGCTCATAAATTCTCTGCTGCCGCTGAACTTTAAGATAATAGTACTCTCCCACAGCAAGCTTCTGTCTATAGCGCAGCCACTGCTTATTATACTCATAATAATCTACTATCTCATCCTCGTCTGCATCCAAAGTACCCGGCTCAGTATAAAGCTTATCTCCACTCTCAAAACTACCGCTGATTTCTGGTTCATATTTTTTAGCGGCAGTTTGAATCGAAAAAAAGCCCATCACAATTAAAAAAATTAGAGTAAAATTAATAAAAACAGTTAAAATAAATTTAGTGTTCTTTTTCACAAAAATCACCCTTTTCTTTATTTTTCACGATAAAAAGAAAGAATCCTGCCTCTTTGTGAAAAATTATTCAGAATCTCATTTTAGTTTAGTACAAATCAAAGCTTATTTTAATGAAAAACCAAAACTAATACTTTTATTTAAAAACTCATACCCAACAAATAAATTAAAACAATCCTCTTTTTTGCGCAGGCGCAGATTAATTTCTTCCCATTCTTTACTGTCTAAATTGTAGCTGCCATCACTTTCGATAGCCCAGGCTGAATCAGGATAATCTCCTTTTAAATCAACTGCAAGAGAAGTATTTAAAAGCCGCTCTTCCTCTTCCTTATCATCAGGTAATGGAGACTGGCCGTAGACTCTATCCTGCTGATAAAAAATACGCGACTGCAGTAATAATTTATTACTTAGATTTTTTTTAAAACGAAAACCCGTATTTAAAACAGAAAAATGATAATTCTGATCATAACCACTGCGGTAATGATCCAGCCGATAATTATGGCGCAGATGATAGGAAAAGCCTGCCGGCAGCTGCCAGCTATTATTATAGTTCAAAGTCAACCTATCTTTATTAAGCTCCACTCCACCATTTTCTACCCTTCCAGTCCCAATCGCAGCTTTAAAAGAATAAAAAACAGGAAAACTTAAATCCAGGTAGGGATAATAATTATAATCCTCACCGTCCACATATTTAAGATTCCAATTAACTGCTGTCTGACTATGGCTTAAATTATATTTTTCTTTAATCAAGTCCTGACTGTTATATTCACGCCGCAAAGAAAAATTTACTCCTGTCGCAAATCGATAATCAGCATCTATAAAAATCTTATACTTAGTATCCTCAGGCATCAAGTCAGCCAAATAACCAGCCTCAATTCGATAATTAGAGCTGTTGTATTCTAAAGAAGTACTAAAATCCTCTTCCTCATCATTCAACTCTTCATTTTTAAAATCATAATCATAAAGATAATAGTATTTATTTTTAAAGGTCAGGTTATCTGTCAGCTGATGCTGATTGCTGAAAACTCTTTCTTCATCTCTTTCCAGATCAGAACCGGCATTCCAGTAATATATTTTGCCGCTATTGCTGGAACCAATTTGATAAGGGTATGAAAACTCGACTGTCATTCCCTTTTCAGTATCATAACCAAGCAGAGGCAGCGGAAAGGTATCTGTAAACCCACCTCCCCCATTTTCTGATTCTGGATCATAGGTCACCGAATAGTATGGGAGATAAAAAACAGGGATATCTCCTATATAGGGCACAATATCATATATTGACAAAGTATTATCTGGATTAATCTTGATTTCTTTAGCTTTAAAATGGTAGTGGGGATCATCCCGACGGCAGGGGGTAAATTCTGCTTCTTTAAAATTCCCTTCCAGAGGTGAGGTTGAAAATATTTCCAGCTTAGAACCAGAAAAATAGATTTCACCCACGCTTCCCTCAGCACCATAAAGGCTTCCAGTCTCCTCTCCATAATTATATTCTAAACTCTGCCCCTTAAGATCATCTTTTTCAGATTCAATTAAAACATTATCAGAGGCTTTTAAAAACTTCTTTCTGGTGTCCAGTTCAAATCTATCTGCTTTAATCACAAAATCCTTTGATTCAAAATAAGCATTACCTGCAAAAATTATTATACCTGTTTCCTGACTGAAGGTAATCTCGTCTCCTCTTAGGAGATAGTCATCTGTTTGAGCTGCAGCCTGAACTGTAAATGTTAAAATGAGTCCAGTTAAAATCAACAAAAATAATTTCCATTTGATTTTATAAAACTTTGAGCTTAAATCCATCATATTTGCTCCTATTTGAAGTATTTATCAGCAAAAAACCCGCCAGAAGGCAGGTTAAAAGCTTATTCTACAGCTAATCCTCGTATTTCTTTTTCTTCGGTAACCTGAATATATAATTCTGAACCGGCCGGTATTTTTTCTTCTTCACCTTCAACAAAATAGCCGACTACTACTCCGGGAAGTCCCAGTAAGGCAGTTCCCAGCACACTGGCTCCAATAGCAAGCTTCTGCGATTCATTTTCTTTTTGGGCCTCCTGCTTAATTGCAACTTCCAGAGAGGTACCATCGATTGTAGTCAGTTTTGGAAAACCAATTTTAATATTTCCATCCTGGCCCATCTTACCGGCTTCTTCAATTTCTGTTACCTGCAGTTCACCGCGAGTGCCGGCAGGGATAACCAAAATTTCACTAAATTTTATATCCTCTACAACTCGATAAGAAACCCTTTGGCCTCTGGTAGTTGTATTAGAATTAATTGCTTCCATTAATTCGATTCTAATCAGCTTATTCTGCTGACTCTGTACTGCTTTAACCGGTATATTCTTATCGCTAATTGTCAGCTGGTGAATTTCTTTAATTCTATCTTCTAATGAGCCTTCATTTACCTCACCACTTACAGCTTTCTCCAGGCTGGCAATTCTATCTAAAAGATTACCACTACCCAGCTGACCACTTACCGCCCACTCGACTGTATTGTACATAAATAAAAGCGAAGGAGACTTATCGGTTGTTTTAAATAAATCGTCAATCAGCCTTTCTGATCTCTTAACTATAGAGCCAGACTGTTTTGACCGATAAATACTTTTTTCAAGAGCTGCAACCCTCTCTAAAATAGATTTATCTTCAACTACTGCTCCATATAATAATTCTTCCGCCTCAGCCAGACCATCCAGAGGGATTAAACCAGCTGCCTGAACCTGGTTGAAATTTAAAAAAGGTATTGCAGTTGGACTAATAATCAGCGTAAAAAATAAAATGACTGCTGTAACTTTTTCTTTATTTAATGACAAAAGACTTCACCATCCTTAAAAGTTTATTTCAAAAGAAGCACTAATATTTCTTTCACTTTCTTCTGACTGATTCTTAGTTTCTATAAGCTCATAGCCAAGATTTAAGCCATAGTTCTCATTTAAAGCAACTCCAAGACCTAAATCCCAGGCTGTTTGTGATTTTAATGTCGATTCTAAATCTTCTAGATTTAATAGTTTATAAGAAGCACTAAAAGTTGCTAGATTGTTAAAATCAAGTTCAACTCCAGTTATTCTCTGGACCAGCTTATTATTTAAATCAATCTGATAACTGGCTCTAATGGTTCCAATCGGATCATCATACTGCAGTCCAAACACTGTATTATTGGTATTTAAATCAAGTTCATTATTAAAAGTATTTAAATCATTATTTTCTATATAATCTGCAGAAACAGTAAAACGATCACTAATTTGATATGCTAAACCAAAACTGCGGCTGCTCTCACTTTCTTCCTTAAAAACTCTTTCTGTATTAATAGTAGTCTCTACAGCTGACTGCTCACTATTAATACTTAAGCTCTGATCCTCAGCTTCTTCTGCAGCAGTTTGGGGGTTCTGAACTTCCCACCATTCTCGATTAGCCAGACTGTAGCCGGCTCTAATTAAAGTCCGAGAATTAATTGCATAATCCAGCTGCAGCTGGGTTTCATTAACTATTTCGTCATCAATTACTTTTTTGTTAACATCAGTATTAAAGTTTAAATCAGATAAAAGATGTAAGCCTGGATTTCCCTGAGTTCCATTACCAGTAAGGTTGAAAGTGTTACCATCTATTTTGATATTTTTAATATCAGTTTGACTTTCAAACTGAGAAGCAATACCCAGTAATTCCTCCCTGGCTGAATCTGAAAAAGACTTCTCCTGAGACAGGTCCAGACTTTCTAAATTTTTGGATTTTACATCTGCAGTCTCAGCTTCCTGAGCTGCAGCACTAAAATTAAATAATATTATGATGACTAAAATAAATAAAAATAATTTCTTCATCTTTCCCCGCCTCCTTCCTTTTTTGTTGCACACTTTAATTATAAC
>Ga0209300_1001074_pt1 | contig 11452 bp, 8 predicted proteins | sample Shrwel_input2_RT_FD_187535 | JGI IMG/M metagenome (GOLD analysis project Ga0209300, IMG submission 187535) | Subsurface microbial communities from deep shales in Ohio, USA - Utica-3 well 1 S input2 RT (SPAdes) (version 2) ... | reverse complement strand
AGAAAGCGGCAAGATCAATAGGATGCACGGCGACAGCAGGGACAGGTGAAGGGTGTGTTTGGCGACTGCCAATTTACCTGCTTCCCTGACTGTCAACTCGCTCTTCCCCCAGAGTCTGCGAAGAACCCAAAAAAAGCGGTTGCGCGCCTCGTGAGCACGCGTCGCATCGATGGTTTGGAAAGTGGGCTGCAGCGCCGAAGCGGGCAGCCCTGACGGCGTGACGGGTCCAGGCAGCCGTGGCTGCCGGCCGGTCTTGTTGGAATGGTGTCGCACTGCGGCAGGTAGGCCGGCGCGCGAGCGCGGAATTCTTGGTGATCGCCCGGCAAAGGACAACGCTCGAAGGACGAACCAGCTCTCATTTCCGACAGTTTCACTTGGTCATGCCGGTCGAACTTCACCCGCGCGGCGGGCTTCTACTGTTGCAGCCTTCAAGCCACCACCCCGGGACTTCGCCATGAACCTGCCAGATCACCCCGGCCAGCGCGCCGACGTCGACTGCCTGATCGTCGGCGGCGGCCCAGCCGGCCTCACCGCCGCGCTCTATCTCGCGCGTTTCCGCCGCTCGTGCCGGGTCGTCGATGCCGGCTGCAGCCGCGCGGCGCTGATTCCCCGCTCGCACAACTACCCCGGCTTTCCGCCGGGCATCTCCGGCCGCGAGCTGCTGGCCCGCCTGCGCGAGCAGGCGCAGGGCTATGGCGCGCAGCTGCAGGATGGCCGGGTCGACTCGCTCGAGCGCCACGCACTGGGCTTTCGTGTCGGCTTCGCCGGGCAAAACTGCATCGCCCGCCGAGTGATCCTGGCCACCGGCATCGAGGACACCCTGCCGGAGATGCCCGATGCCCAGGCGGCGATTGCCCGCGGGGCGCTGCGCCTGTGTGCGATCTGCGACGGTTACGAGGTCGACGGCCATGACGTGGCGGTATACGGCGACGCCGAATGCGCGATCGGCCATGCGGCGTTCCTGCGCACCTTCAGCGACCGCGTCACGGTGATCGCCCCGGGCGGCGACCGCGCGGCCCGCGACGCTGCGCTGGCGCTGGCGAACCACCACGACATCCACCTGCTGTTCGATGGCATCGAGCGGCTGCAACCCCGCGACGGCGGCATCGAGGTCACCACGCTGGCCGGCCAGGTGCATCGCTTCGACATTCTCTACCCCTGCCTGGGTGCGCGTTTTCGCTCCGACCTCGCGCTGGGGATCGGCGTCGCCTGCGATGACAGCGGCGCAGTGCTGGTCGACGCCCATCAGCAGACCTCCGTGCCCGGCCTCTATGCGCTGGGCGACGTGGTGCCGGGGCTCAAACAGATGAGCGTCGCGGTCGGCCACGCCGCACAGGGTGCAACCGCCGTGCACAACAGCCTCGAGGCCAACCCCTGGGGTGGCAGCGCGGCCAGCCGATGACCGCCCTCCCTCGGCCGCGCCGAACCGGCTAGGCTCAAGACAACCTCTCGGCGGACATAGCTCATGGCCCTCAGCGTCTTCGACCTGTTCAAGATCGGTATCGGCCCGTCCAGCTCGCACACCGTGGGGCCGATGCGCGCTGCGCTGCGCTTCGCCGAACGGCTGCGCGACGATGGCCTGCTCGATAGCGTCGCCGCGCTGCGCGTCGAGCTGTACGGCTCGCTCGGCGCCACCGGCAAAGGCCACGGCAGCGACAAGGCGGTGCTGCTCGGCCTGGAAGGCGAGCGGCCGGAGAGCGTCGACACCACGGGGGTGGAGGCGCGCCTGGCGACCCTGCGCGAGCAGCGCCGCCTGCGCCTGCTCGGCCAGCGGAGCATCGATTTCGATCCGCGTGACGGCCTGGCCTTCATCCGCCGCCCGCTGCCCTTTCACCCCAACGGCATGATCTTTCGCGCCTTCGATCAGGCCGGCCTGCAGCTGACCAGCCGCGAGTACTACTCGGTCGGCGGCGGCTTCGTCCTCGACCAGAGCGCGGCCGAAGGCGGGCGCATCGTCGAGGACGATACCCCGCTGCCCTACCCCTTCCGCAGCGCCGGCGAACTGCTCGCTCTGTGCCAGCAGCACGCGCTGTCGATCAGCCAGCTGATGCTCGCCAACGAAGGCGCCTGGCGCCCCGAGGCCGAGACGCGCCAGGGCCTGCTGCACATCTGGCAGGTGATGCAGGACTGCGTCGCCGCGGGCTGCCGCAACGAAGGCGTGATGCCGGGCGGGCTGAAGGTGGCGCGCCGAGCCGCCGCCCTCAACCGCCAGTTGCGCGAACACCCGGAAGCCAACCTGCGCGACGCGCTGAACGTACTCGACTGGGTAGACCTCTATGCGCTGGCGGTCAACGAGGAAAACGCCAGCGGCGGTCGCGTCGTCACCGCCCCGACCAATGGCGCGGCCGGCATCGTCCCGGCGCTGCTGCACTACTACTGGCGCTTCGTGCCCGGTGCCAGCGAGGACGGCGTGGTGCGCTTCCTGCTCACCGCCGCGGCGATCGGCATCCTCTACAAGGAGAACGCCTCGATCTCCGGCGCCGAAGTCGGCTGCCAGGGTGAGGTCGGCGTGGCCTGCTCGATGGCCGCCGGCGCGCTGTGCGAGGTGCTCGGCGGTACGCCGCAACAGGTCGAGAACGCCGCCGAGATTGGCATGGAACACAATCTCGGGCTGACCTGCGATCCGGTCGGCGGGCTGGTGCAGGTGCCGTGCATCGAGCGCAACGCGATGGGGGCGGTCAAGGCGCTCAATGCGGCGCGCATGGCCCTGCGTGGCGATGGTCGGCACTTCGTCTCGCTGGACAAGGTGATCCGCACGATGCACCAGACCGGTGCCGATATGAAGAGCAAGTACAAGGAGACCGCCCGCGGCGGCCTGGCGGTGAACATCATCGAGTGCTGAGCGCCGCGATGCGATGAACGGCACCCATCAGCCCAGCGGCGCAGCGGTCCCTACAGTAGGGATGATCCGAAGGGAGAACAGCCAGCCATGTGCAGCGCGCCCAGCGACACCGGCGGTGGCCAGACCAGGCCGGCCCCCGCCGGCCAACCCTCATCACTGGCCGAGACGCATCGCCTGGCCGTGCAGCGGCACACGCCGGCCAGCATGCTGATCGATCGCAACGGGCAGATCCTGCATGTCAGCGAACGGGCTGGCCGTTATCTGCGCCACCCCGCCGGCGAACCCACGCTGCTCTTGACGCACCTGGTGCTGCCCGAGCTGCGCCTCGAACTGCGCCTGGCCTTGCTCGATGCGGTGCGCCGCGGCGAGAGCGTCGAAGCCAAGCGCGTGCATGTGCTGCGCGACGGTGAATGGGTCTGGGTCAGCATCTCGGTGCGCCCGGTCGAGCCAGGCCAGAGCGATCACCTGCTGGTGCTGTTCGACGAGATCCAGGCGCGCCGAGAACTGCCGAGCCCGCCGGACCAGCAGGACGGCCTGATGCGCCAGCTCGAAGCCGAGCTGCAGCAAACCCAGGACCAGCTGCTACAGGCCACCGCTCAGGCGCGTGGTGCCGCCGCGCCCTCGCTCGCGGGCGACGCGCCCCTGCCGGCAGCAATCGACAACGACCTGCAGGCCGCCAACGAACGGCTGCGCCAGCAGCTCGAACAGACCCGCCAGAGCGCCGACGAGCTGCAGAACCTGATCGCCGCGCTGGATATCGCCACCCTGCTGGTCGACAGCGACCTGCGCGTCACATGGTGCTCGCCACGCCTGCGCGAGATGCTGGCGCTGGCCGCCGGCGACATCGAGCGCAGCCTGGAGCGGATCGCGCGGCGCCTGGACTACCCACAGCTGTTCGACCACCTGCGCAGCGTCTGCACGCACAACGTGCGGATGCGCCGCGAGGTCCCCGACCAGGACGGCCGCTGGTATCTGGCGCGGCTGGCGCCCTACCGCGCCGGTCGCGAGGCCTGCGGCGCGGTGCTCAGCCTGATCGACGTCAGCGACCGCCGCGAAGCCGAAGACCGCGCGCGTGCCGGCGAAGCCCACATGCGCCGGCTGGCGCAGAGCATGCGCGGCTACGCCATCATCACCATGGACCCGGACGGCCGGGTCACCAGCTGGAACGGCGGTGCTGAAACCATCTTTGGCTTCAGCGAGGGCGAAATGCTCGGCCAGCCGGTCGAGCGCATCTACAGCGAGCAGGACCGCCAGCAGGACGTTCCGCAAAAGGAGCGGCAGCGCGCCCTGGCAGACGGCTCGGCGTCGGACGAGCGCTGGCACCTGCGCGAGGACGGCCAGCAGATCTACTGCAGCGGGCTGGTCAACCCGCTGCTCGACGGCGATCGCCTGCTGGGCTTTGCCAAGATCGCCCGCGACCTCACCGAGCAGAAACGCCAGAGCAGCGAACAGGCCAGCCGCCTGGAGCATGCGCAGAGCACCAGCGAGCAGAAGGACCAGTTCTTCGCCGTACTCTCGCACGAACTCAAGCACCCGCTGAACCTCATCCAGCTCAACAGCGACCTGATCATCCGCGCCCCGGTGGTCAAGCAATCGGCCGCGTTGAGCAAGGCCGCCAGGGGCATCCAGGCCGCGGTGCGCAGCCAGTCGCGCATCATCGACGACCTGATGGACGTCTCGCGCCTGCGTACCGGCAAGCTCAAGCTCTACTTCGACACCTTGCACTACCAGGCGCTGCTCGAGGGCATCGAAGCGGTGTTTCGCCCGCTGACCCAGGCCGACGGCGTGGTCTTCGACAGCGAACACGACCCCGAGCCGCTGTACGTCGAGGCGGACCCGACCCGGCTGGAACAGATCGTCTGGAACCTGCTGAACAACGCCTGGAAGTTCACCCCGCCCGGCGGGCGCATCAGCCTGCGCCTGAGCCGTGAAGGCGAGCACGCCCGGCTCGAGGTGAGCGACACGGGCCATGGCATCAGCGAAGACTTCCTGCCCAAGGTCTTCGACCTGTTCGGCCAGGCCGAGATGCAGCACAGCCAGCGCGGCCGACAGGGGCTGGGCATCGGCCTGGCGCTGGTGCAGCAGCTGGTCGAGCTGCACCGCGGGCGTATCGAGGCGCATTCGGACGGGCTCGGTCGCGGCGCGCGTTTCACCGTCTGGCTGCCGCTCTACCTGCAGGCGCAGCTGGAGCTCGGCGACCAGCCCCTGGCCCATGACAACGGCCAGCTGCAGGGCGTGCGCATCCTGCTGGTGGACGACAGCCCCGAGGTGCTGGAAATGCTCGACGACCTGCTGCGCAGCGAGGGCGCCGAGATCGAAACCGCCGGCAGCGGCAAAGAGGCGCTGGCACGCTGCGCCGCCAGCCGCTACGACGTAATTCTTTCCGATGTCGGCATGCCCGGGCTGGACGGCTACCAGACGATCAGCGCAATCCGTGTGCAATCGCTCAACCGCCACACCCCGGCTATCGCGCTCAGCGGCTATGGCTCGCGAGATGCGCTGGAGCAGGCGCGCAGCGCCGGCTTCGACCTGCACCTGCGCAAGCCTGTCGACCTGGATTCGCTGGTCAGTGCGGTGCGCCAGGTGCGCCGGCGCTGATGCCGTATTCGCGCAGTTTGTTGGCAATGGTGGTATGCGACACGCCGAGGCGCTTGCCCAGCAGCCGGCTGCTCGGGTGCTGCTTGTAGAGGCTCTCCAGCACCGCCTTCTCGAAACGGCCCATGATCCGCCCCAGGTCGCCGTCGAGCGAGAATTCGCCGAGCGGCTGCGCCGCGCCGTAGCCCGGCAGGCGAATGTGCTCCGGGCCGATGGTATCGCCGTCGCACAGCGACACCGCCTGGAACAGCGTGTTTTCCAGCTGCCTGACATTGCCCGGCCAGTGATAGCCGGCCAGCCGCTCGAGCGCCTGCGGCGCCAGCCGTGGCAGCGGGCAGCCGATCTGCCGGCTGGCCTGGTCGATGAAGTGGCGTGTCAACGGCTCGAGGCCGTCCAGGCATTCGCGCAGCGGCGGGATGTGCAGCGACAGCACGTTGAGCCGGTGGTAGAGGTCCTGGCGGAACTGCCCGCTGGCGCAGAGCTCGGGGAGGTCCTGCTGGGTCGCGCAGATCACCCGCACATCGAGGTAGACCTCCTCGTCGCTGCCGACCCGACGGAAGCCGCCGTCCTGCAGGAAGCGCAGCAGCTTGGCCTGCAGGCGCGGGCTCATCTCGCCGACCCCATCGAGGAACAGCGTGCCGCCTGCGGTCAGCTCGAGCAGGCCGAGCTTGCCTTCCGGGCGCGCGCCCTCGAAGGCACCGGGGCCGTAGCCGAACAACTCGGTCTCGGCCATCGACTCGGGCAGCCCGGCACAGTTGAGCGCCATGAACGGCGCCTGCCCGCGCGGGCTGGACAGGTGGCAGGCGCGCGCCAGCAGCTCCTTGCCGGTGCCGGTTTCGCCCTCGATCAACAAGGGCGCGTCGAGCGGTGCCATGCGCCGTGCTTCACGCACCACCGCAGCCATCATTTTCGAGCTCTGGAAGATGCTGTCGAAGCCGCGCAGCTCCTGGCGCCTGACGTTGTAGATGCGCTCGCCGAGCTGGTCGGCGCGGTGCAGCGCCAGCACCGCCCCGGCCAGGGCTTCGCTGTCGTCGTGCTGCGACTGCAGCGGTGCGATGTCGGCGAGAAACACCTGGCCCTTGACCTGCACACGCAGGCCGTTGATGCGCGCCTTGTTGCTGCGTACCAGCTCCGGCAGGTCGAAATCCTCGGCATAGCGCGACAGGCTCATGCCCGGCACCTCGTCGACGCGCACCCCGAGCAGCTGCGCCGCGGCCCGGTTGGCGGCGACGATGGCACCACTCATGTCGATCGACAGCACCGGAAAATCCAGCGCACCGAGCAGCGCATTGAGTTCCAGCGAATGCCGCTCGCTGGGCATCAGCCCGACCTTGCGCACCTCGAACACCCCGGGCAGCGCCTCGATCTTTGGCCGCAGCGCCTGCAGCTGCAGGTTCATCAGGTTCGGGCAGTGCAGGTAGATGGCATTGCCCTGCTCGCCGCCGACTTCGCCGCGGGCGACGTTGATGCCGTAATCGACGAGCAGGTTGAGCATGTCGCGCAGGATGCCGACACGGTTCTGGCAGAGCACACGGATACGCATGGCATGGGCCTTCTTGTTTTTCGCGGCGGGCCGCTTTTGTCGTCAAGAATATTTGACGGCTTCGATGCCCGCCAGCGCCGTTCGTTCTGCTTTCGCCCGTTGCGTAATGATTTTTTTACAAAATGCTCCCCATGCTTGCGGCAAGCTGTCGCAGCCGGGGCTGCCCAAGGCTCCGTTGGCGGGTTCAGATGAGGCATCCGATAACAACAACATTGCCTCACAGACGCGCCTTGCCGCGTCGGGCCAGGAGGTCAGATGAAAACCACGCGATACGTCGCCCGCGAACCGGACGCCGAGGGCATCATCCATTATCCGGACAGCGAACATGCGGTGTGGAACACCCTCATTGAGCGCCAGCTGAAACTGCTGCCGGGGCGCGCCTGCGACGAATACCTCGACGGCCTCGACCAGCTCGCCCTGCCCAACGACCGCATCCCGCAGCTTGGCGAAGTCAACCGCGTGCTGGAACGGGCCACCGGCTGGCAGGTGGCCCGCGTGCCGGCGCTGATTCCCTTCCAGACCTTTTTCGAACTGCTGGCCAGCAAGCGCTTTCCGGTGGCCACCTTCATCCGCACGCCGGAGGAGCTGGACTACCTGCAGGAGCCGGACATCTTTCACGAGATCTTCGGCCATTGCCCGTTGCTGACCAACCCCTGGTTCGCCGAGTTCACCCACACCTATGGCCAGCTGGGCCTGGCGGCGAGCAAGGAGGAACGCGTGTACCTGGCGCGGCTGTACTGGATGACCGTGGAATTCGGCCTGGTCGATACCCCGGCCGGCCGGCGCATCTACGGCGGCGGCATCCTCTCCTCGCCGAAGGAGACGCTCTACAGCCTGTCCAGCGAACCCGAGCAGCAAGCCTTCGACCCGCTGGAGGCGATGCGCACGCCGTATCGCATCGACATCCTGCAGCCGCTGTATTTCGTCCTGCCGGACCTGCACCGGCTGTTCGAACTGGCCCGCGAGGACATCATGGCGCTGGTCCGGCAGGCCATGCGCCTGGGCCTGCACCAGCCGAAGTTTCCGCCGAAGGCGGCGTAGCGTGGAAAACCGCAAGGCGTTTTCCACGCGCCGGTTCGGCTGCCACCAAGCAGTCGGTGGATGACGCCGCAAGGCTCATCCACCGACCGCAACCCGATCTATCGACAGCGAGGCGGAGCGAACCCGACGCGTGGACAAGCCTGCGGCGTTGTCCACCCTACGGCCTTCCATTCGCCTAGGCTTTCCAATGACCTTCACCCAACAGACCAAAGGGACCGACACCATGACCGCCCTCGCCCAAGCCCAATGCGAAGCCTGCCGCGCCGATGCGCCCAAGGTATCCGACGAAGAACTGGCCGAGCTGATCCGCGAGATTCCCGACTGGAACATCGAGGTACGCGGCGACCACATGGAGCTGGAACGCGTCTTCCTGTTCCGCACTTTCCGCCACGCCCTGGCCTTCACCAACGCGGTCGGTGCCATCGCCGAGGAAGTCGGCCACCATCCGGCCTTGCTCACCGAATGGGGCAAGGTCACCGTGACCTGGTGGAGCCACGAGATGCGCGGCCTGCACCGCAACGACTTCATCATGGCCGCGCGCACCGACCAGCTCGCCGCCAGCGCCGAGGGCCGCAAGTGATGCATTTCGGCCAGATACCCCGCGTGCCCGGCGACCCTATCCTCGGCCTGCTGGACGCCTACCGCGCCGACCCCAACCCAGCCAAGCTCGACCTGGGCGTCGGCGTCTACAAGGACGCCCGCGGGCTGACGCCCATTCCGCGGGCGGTCAAGCTGGCCGAGCAGCGCCTGGTCGACAGCGAAGAAACCAAGAGCTACATCGGCGGCCACGGCGATGCCCTGTTCGGCGCGCAGTTGCTGCGCCTGGTGTTGAGCCCGCGTGCGCTGGCGCTGACCGAGGAGCGTGCCGGCTGCACCCAGGCACCTGGGGGCACCGGCGCCTTGCGCCTGGCCGGCGAGTTCATTGCCCGCTGCCTGCCCGGGCGCAGCCTCTGGCTGAGCGACCCGACCTGGCCGATCCATGAAACGCTGTTCGCCGCGGCGGGCGTGCCGCTGCGCCATTATCCCTACGTCGGCGTCGACAACCGCCTGGACCGCGAGGGCCTGTTCGCCACGCTGGAGCGCATTCCACCCGGCGACGTGGTGCTGCTGCACGCCTGCTGTCACAACCCGACCGGCTTCGACCTGAGCCAGGACGACTGGCTGCGGGTGCTGGAGATCGTGCGCAACCGCGAACTGCTGCCGCTGTTCGACTTCGCCTACCAGGGCTTCGGCGATGGCCTGGACGAGGACGCCTGGGCGGTGCGGCTGTTCGCCGAGACGCTGCCGGAGCTGCTGATCACCAGTTCGTGCTCGAAGAACTTCGGCCTGTACCGCGAGCGCACCGGCGGGCTGATCGTGCTCGCCGCCGACAGCGAGCGGCTGCTCGATGTACGCAGCCAGCTGGCGGCGCTGGCCCGCGGCCTGTGGTCGACGCCGCCGGCACACGGCGCCGCGGTGGTGGCCGCCATCCTCAGCGACGATTCGCTGCGGCAGATCTGGCAGGACGAGGTAGAAACGATGCGCCGGCGCATCGCCAGCCTGCGCCAGGGTCTGGTCGAGGCGCTGATGCCCTACGGCCTGGCCGAACGCTTCGCGCACATCACCGAGCAGCGCGGGATGTTCTCCTACACCGGGCTGACCGCCGAACAGGTGCGCCGGCTGCGCGCCGAGCATTCGGTGTACCTGGTCGAAAGCGGCCGCGCCAGCGTCGCCGGGCTCGATGCCGAACGCCTCGATGCCCTTGCCGCCGCCATCGCCCGGGTGGTCGCCTGAGCCTCGCGGCGCTCACCGGCGGGCGGCGACCTCCGGCTAGACGCGCGCGCGCAACTGCCGCGGGCTGACGCCGAACTGGCGCTTGAAGGCGGTGGCGAAGTTGGCCGGGCTGCTGTAGCCGGCACGCCAGGCCGCCTCGCTGACGCTGACACCGTCGCGTTCGAGCGCCTCGCGGGCCTGCTGCAGGCGCCGTTGGCGCTGATACTCGAACACCGAAAGGCCGCGCAGCGCCCGGAACTGGCGCTGCAGCGTCGTGGCGTTGCAACCGATCTCACGGGCGATCCCCGCCAGTGACAGGCCGTCCGCCGCGCCGCTGTCGAGCAGTTCGGTCAGCCGCTGCACACGCAGGTGCTCGTGCGGGCGCAGGCCATGCGCCGGCGGCGGCTCGGCGAGGCTGCCCAAGGCTTCGCAGGCGATGTCCAGTGCCCGGCTCTCCAGGTACAGCCGTTCGAGCAGCGGGTCGTAGCCCGGCGGGCTGAGCATCTGCTCGGCCAGGGTCAGCAGGCGTGCCGAAGGTGTCCAGCGCCGCGGCACCAGATGGCTGTGCATGAAGCGATGCAGCGCACCGCCGGCCACGTCCTGCGCGCCGGCCCGCTCGAACCACTCCGGCGTCAGGCTCACCACCAGTTTGCGGATGCGCCGGCCACGTCGCGCCTGGCGGCGGAACAGCACCGGCTCGTTCATCGCCAGCGCCACGCCCTCGGGGCGGCGACGGTCGGGCTGGCCGAAGGTCAGCGCCAGGTCGCCGTACTGCACTTCGCTCTGCCCCTCGAGAAACAGCACGAACGACAGCCGCGGCCCGACCAGGTTCTCGGTGACGAAATCCTGCAGTTCCTCGTAATCGGACCAGTGCAGCGACAGGCCATCGCGCAGCTGCAACCACTGCACCCGCCCATAGAACAGCCGATCGTCATCCGGCCGCGCCAGGCGCAGGCCAGGCTGGCTCATGGCGGGCAGCTCATCGCGACGGATCAGGTGTACAGGCTGCTGCATGCGGCGGTCCCCGGTATGGCCGCGCAAAGCAAATGTTTGCGCGCGCAAAGGTTCGAGCAAGGTGCTGGTGGCAGACTACGCGCCGTCATTCTCGGATGCAAATCGTTATCATTTGTAGAGCGAGGCAATCGCCAACCTGCCCGCCCTCTGCACCAGGAGCTGCCACATGGACACACGCACCCGCCCGCTTCGCCTTGCCCAGCGTTCCCGCCATCTGCTGCTTGCCGGCCTGCTCGCGCCTTTCCCGCTGAGCGCGCTGGCCCAGGGCGTGGCCGCGCCGGGCGATGCGGTTCAGCTGGAGAGCATCACCGTCGAGGGCAACCGCCTATACGACATGCCGTCCTCCGAGCAGAGCGGCGGCTACACGGTGCCCGCCGCCACCGTGGGCACCAAGACGCCGGCCGAGCTGCGCGACATCCCGCAGTCGATCAGCGTCTACACCCACGACTACATCCGCGACCGCCAGTTCGTGAACCTCGACGACCTGGCCAAGTACTCCACCGGCCTGCGCACGCTGACCAACGACAGCGGACGCTCATCGATCTATGCGCGCGGCTACGAGTACGACGAGTTCAACATCGATGGCCTGCCGGCGCCGATGGCGAGCATCAACGGCACCCTGCCGTCGCTGTCGCCGTTCGATCGCGTCGAGGTCATGCGCGGGC
>Ga0209300_1001073_pt1 | contig 11453 bp, 18 predicted proteins | sample Shrwel_input2_RT_FD_187535 | JGI IMG/M metagenome (GOLD analysis project Ga0209300, IMG submission 187535) | Subsurface microbial communities from deep shales in Ohio, USA - Utica-3 well 1 S input2 RT (SPAdes) (version 2) ... | reverse complement strand
CCCCCGAGACGTTCGCCCGTCTGCCGGATCCACTGCGTCTGCGGGGCTGGCGTCTGCTGCGTCAACGTGACGACCTGGAAGCGGCGTTTGAGCGTGTGGACGCCGCCGGCCTGATTGATATGTTCGGGCGCCTGACGCCTGAGGGTCGGGCCCTGGTGGAGGGCCAGCCCGAGGAGGCCCGCCAGGCAACGCCACGCTCTATCGCTGCGACGGAGGTGGGCTGGTGGAAGCGTGGCGCTCGAGGCCCCGGCCTGTAACCACTGCCGCCGGGTGTCGCTATGCGCCCGTGTGCGCCGTTCGCCCCTACCCTGTGCGATGGCATGGGGTAGAGCTGGCGCGGCTGCTGGGCTGCGCTCTCCTGATCTGATCCGCCCGAGGCCCGTAGTGTGTCTCCTGTGCTGGCGCCGGGAGTGGCTCGTCATGCCGTGGCGTGTGCTGGGATACGCCACGCGCCTTGCGTTCCTATTCTTGTTCTGTATTCTAGTAATACAGTAATACAAGGGGCCAACATGAGTCCGAAAGCGACGATTACCGTAAGGGTGCCGGAGGAGACCCGCGCCCGGCTGGAGATGCTGGCCCGAGAGCGCCGGAAGCAAACGGGTGATGCTGTCCCGGTTTCCGATCTGGTGCGAGAGGCCCTGAACGAGTATCTGAGGCGCTATGAAGGGAAAAACTGAAGCGTAGGAGCCTGAAGGCGTATGGACTGGAGAAGATAGAAGTCGAGGATTAAGGAGGCCTCGAGGTGCGGACACACCTCGAGGCCATGACACCCGGCAACCACTGTGAGGAGACTGCCGAAATGCCAATCACCAATGATACAGCCCGCCGCGTGAGTGTGGGAGCACTGAACCGTCGCCAGCTGGCCGCCCTGGTGGCTGTGCTGGCGCCGTATCACGCTGAGCCTGTGAGCGCCCCCGTTCTGGAGTTGGCCACCCGACTGGCCCGCCTGACCACACTGGATAACTCGGAGGCTACCCAATGAGTGCTCGCACGCTACACGATGGAACCCCGATCCCCGAAGACATGCGCCACGTCATGGAGGAGCTGAGGGGGGTCGTCATGGAGACGAGCCGTGTTTCTGCTGCCCTGAGGAGCCTGGGTGATCTGTTGGGTGACAACGAGGAGCCTGTTGCTGACGAATTGCGCCCGGGGCTGGGCGCCGCCGTGTCGCTGATAGGCGATCAAGTTGAGGCTTTTGCCGCTGATCGCCTCTGGCTGATGGAGCACCTGGTACGCGAGCGAGTCGAGGGTCAAGGAGATGCGGCATGACAGCGCCAGCGAAGTTCCCCGCAACCCTGTATGCCTGCAAGGTCCATCGCGCCGCGAGCGCCCTGCGTGGTGTCTATGCGGGGCTGGGGCACCCGGATCTATACGACAAGTTCGATGAAACCGGAGGCCCTGACCATGCGGGTCTACAAGACGCCGTGGTAGTGATAGCGGAGCACCTGGAGACGCTGGCCAATGCCATGATTGAAGACGAGGACAGTCCCTCCCCGCCTTCCGGGGAAGTGGCTTCGTGAGCGATACCTGCACCCCGCACCGAGGGCTGCTGGCTGGCGCTGGTACACGACGCCATGCGCCCGCCGACCGCAGCCCCGGCCCGTGCGCCGGGTGCCGATCCTGCTGGCGCTGCCCGAAGGCGAGGAGGGCGAAACCCTGTCTGCTGCGTTAGATGCCCCGCGCTGCATACTGGAACGTCACCTGATCGCCGCCCTGGAGTGCCGCCGACCTGCTGCGTGAGACCCTGGACAGTCTGGCGCCTGCGCCAGCCCCTGAGGAGCCGACACCATGACCACCGCACCGAAGCCCGTCACCGAGGAGCGCCAGCCCTACGCCTTGCGGGAGGAGCAACGCGAGACGCTGGAGCGCCTGCGCCGTGAGCTGGATGCACTGGAAGCTCGGGGAGAGTCCGACTTGTGGGCCCTGGCCCGTGAAGCGGAGTTGCTGGCGCTGGCTGGCGCCGATGATCCCGGTAAACGTGCCCGCCGGTTGTACCCGTTGCCGCATATCGAGGGCCCGGAAGACCGACCCCGCGCCGAATCCCTGGCCGATCACTTGACCGATGACGCCCTGCGCCTGGGGGATCCGCGTTCCCCTGAGTACCGTGCCGGGTGCGCCGCCTACCTGACCGCCCGTATTGTGCGCCATATCCTGGGCGGAGGCCCCGGAGGCATGACGCCTTGCCCCCACGCCCTGGGCACTGCGCCCGCCGATGCCTGGTTTGCCGGGGTGGAGCGGGGCCGCGCCGTGTGGGATACCTGCCGTCCGCTGATCGAGGAGCCGGCGCCGTGAGACTCGAGACCCGTACCGGCTTGGTGTTATGACGAGGCCGACTCGCTGTATTCCTTGATCGTGGCCCGCGGCGCCGCCGTCTGTTCTCTGTCGAGGTCGATACGCTGATCTGGCCCGGCGCCGATGATGCGCTGGCCTGGATTGTCGCCACTGCCTGCGTGGAGGGTGTGCTGATCGATCCCGATGCTCCTCGAGCGTGCCAATGAAGTCCCGAGGCCCCTGCCCTCGCCTGCGGCATATGCCAAAAACCCACATGTGGTGTCAGTGATATTGGAAGGCACTATATGTTGATGGGTGACGAACCCGAGAGGGGGTGGGGGAATCGCTGACGGCTCAAGGGGCGGACACCGCACGTCCAGTCGTTTTTTCACGCCTGAGAAATAACGCTTTTTTTCTGGGAGGTTTCGCCGTCTGGCAGGAGGGGGAGACCTTGCCAAGTGGCACACTCCCATTCCCGTCTCCGCACACCCTGGCACACCCCGGAAAGCCGCGCCGCTACTGGGCTGGACGCTTCCCCCTGTGTGCCCGTGGCACACTGCCAGCCCGTTAAAATGGCACGGTCTGTCATATGACATTGGCACACCGGAGGAGCCGCCTGCTGGCGTGCTTGATGCCTGCCGCCCTATCCTGTGGCACACCCCCACCGCTGGAGCGCCAGGACCGTGAGTCCGCACCGTGTGACCATTGCTGAGGCTGTGACCCTGACAGGCCGCGCCCGCCGTTCGCTTTACCGCGACATGGACGCGGGTCGCGTGTCGTATCACGTGGGGGATGATGGCCGCCGCCGGCTGGACGTGTCCGAGCTGATCCGAGCCTATGGTGCCCTTCCCGGTATGGAGGTAGAGAAGCCCGCCGCCGAAAGCGAGGGCGCCACCCTGTCTGCCCGACTGCTGGCGGAGCTGGTGGAGCTGACCCGCAAGCAAGGCGAGACCTTGGATGCCCAGCGGGAGGAGCTGGCCGCCCTACGCCGGGAGGTGGCGGAGCTGCGCTCCCTGCCTGCGCCTGGCCAGCTGATGCCACACCCTGATTACGACCGACCGACGCGTAAGCGCCAGGCCCTGGAGCCAAGCGAAGGGGAGGGCGACTCGCCCGATCCTTCCGTTAAGCGCCAGCGCGACCGACCGCCGGTTCGTACTTTTGCTGACCTGCTGGAGAGGTTGAACGCCCGGAGCTGACCCGAGAGTCAGCCCAAGCCCCGTAGTGTGTTATTACGGGGTCCGGGCGGAGCACCCGCCTCGTGGCCAGCTTCTCCCGATGGGAGAAACAAGACCCACCCGATGGGAGAAACTGGAGCCGCCGTCCTCGTGGTGGTGGCACACCTGGCCCGTGCCACCTGTGCCACGTCCTGCCGGGAGGGTTGCGAGCGTCAGCCCGTCACCTGAGCGTCTGGCCCAAGGGGCCATTTCAAATGTGACCCTTCGCCGCCGGCTCGTTATCGGCATACCGATAACGACTCCTCCCGTTCTGTGGACAACCCGTCCGCCCTTGTCTGGCCCGACCCGACACCCGCCGAATCGGTCCCGCGAACCGTTCAAAAGTGTGGGGCATATCGTGGGGCTGTTTGATTATTTTCGTGTGGATATTAGCTCAACCACGGGTTTTATCTCTTGAAATTCGTAGTTCAACTATAAACTACGAACGTGATAATCTGCTGTCAGTATCGGGGCATATCGTGGAGCGTAACGGGGCAATATACCGTTATCAGAGGAAGGCGCCAGCAACGGGAGGGGAACGCCATGAGGACCAGTAACGCCGAGCGACTGACGCCACGCAAGGTGGAAGGCATGAAGCCGAAGGCGACCCGTTACCGGGTGGCCGATGGGGGAGCGCCAGCGGGTGGCCTGCTACTGGAGGTGCGCCCGTCTGGGGGCAAGTCATGGGTAAGTCGTCTCTCTCTGCCTGTGATGGCCCCCGCCGATCCGGACGCCGAGGCTGGCGCCAGCCCGTATAGCGACACCGCTGGAGCGCCAGCCCCCCGAGAGGAGAGTGCTGTCCTGGTCCGCAAGGTGCGCCGGGTAGACATGACGCTGGGCGCCTGGCCCGTGATGGGCATAGAGGAGGCCCGCGCCCAGCATCTGGAGGCCGTACGCCAGGCCGCCGCCGGGCACGATCCGCGATCCGCCCGTCTGCGGGTGGCCGCCGCGCCGAGATTCGCGGAGATGATGGAGCGATGGCTGGCCCACCTGGAGCGCCACGGGAAGAACGGACGCCTGCTGAAGCCTGCGAGCCTGACCGATCACCGCCGCCGTTGGCGCGATTACCTGGGGCGCCTGGATCCTCTGCCTCTGGCAGACCTGGACCGAGCCGCGATTGCCGTAGAGCTGACCCGAGGCGCCGAGCGATCCCCGACCCGGGCGCGTGCCGCCCTGGTGACGCTGAAAGCCGCCCTGGCGTGGGCCGTGGCCCAAGGGTGGATAGCGGAGAACCCCGCCGAGGGCATGAAGGGCGAAGCCTACGGGGCGAACGCGTCCCCCGTGCGCGATGTGGTGCTGTCCCTGGAGGAGCTGCGCCAGCTGTGGGCCGCGCTGGACGCCGCTCGCCTGTCCGCTGCCGTGCGTGACGCCCTGCGCCTGGCCGTACTGACCGGGGCCCGCCGCGGCGAAGTGGCCGGGATGCGCTGGGAGGAACTGGACCTGGCCGCCGGAGTGTGGCGCCTGCCCGAGGGCCGCACGAAGACGAGCACTGCCCGGCCCGTCTACCTGAGCGCGGAGGCCGTGGAGACCCTGCGCCAGCACCTGCCCGCTACCGGAGAGGCCGCCGGCCCTGTATTCCGCATGCCAGGCCGTGCCGAGGCGATCACACCCGACACCCTGAGCGCCGCCGTTCGCCGCCTGCAACGCCAGCCTGGGAAGGGTGGCCGAGGTGGTGGCCCATTGGCTGTCCTAGGCAAGCGAAAGCCGTTCACCGCCCACGACCTGCGCCGCACCTGCGCCACGCTATGGGCGGAGTATCTGGGCGCCGAGCCGCATCTGATCGGGCTGGCGCTGGGGCACGCCCAGCGGGACTCCGTGGCCCGCCGCTACCAGCACGCTACTCGAGAGGGGGAGCAACGCGAGATGCTGCGCCGCTGGGGTGCCCTGGTGGCCGATCATGTGGCCGCCGATCCGGGGGCCGCCGTGGTGCCGTTCCGGCTGGCGGGTACTGGGGAGTGAGCCGGCGCCAGCGACAGGAGTGGCACACCTGGCACGTGCCAACCTGTGCCAGGCCCTGCCGTCCGTGGGGCGAAGTCCGATACTTGGACATCGCCACGGGAAAGGCCCGCGCCAGCTGGCGCCGATCCGCGCTCCAAGTCGTTACTCGGATACCTGAGGCGGTGGGGATGGCGACCTGCGTTGTTCTTCGTCGTCTTCAACCTGCTGGAGTGTCTGTCTTTCGTGGTCTCGGATGCTGTGGGCTATGGAAAGACACATGCCAGCGCCGCCGACTGCAACATCCCCCTACACCTACACGTCTAGCCGATGCCAGGCGCCGGTATGAGGTCTCGTTCGTGGTGCTGTCGCCTTGTGAATTTCTCAATATGTCGAGGGGGGTTCATGCGGGCCTTTCATGCTGAGAAGGCCTTGGCCCTGTGGGGCGTGAGACACTCTGGAGTGCTCTGGAGTGCTCTGGAGTGTAAAGCGTGAGACAGCCCGAAAAGGTAGGGTGCGAGCGTGGCGAATCACTGGATAAGCATACACGTACATCAGGTAGCCCAATGACATGCGCGGAGGTGGTAGGCTTAGAAAAGTGGCCTAGCCTGCTGACAGCATGTTGCGCTTTCCCCCCGTGGAGGCGAGGCGCTAGGATAGGAAACGAAAGAGCCGGACGGTTGTGGCGACCGCCCGGCTCAGGACTAGAAGTCCGATACACCATTGAGATGTGCAACCCGGTTCGCCTGTGGCGGGCGAACCGCCAACGAAGGGAGTGACCCAACGTCAGCGAGACAACCGGAGCTGTCCCAGAGTCCGCCCCTGTACGGGCGAACTCATGGTTCAATCATAGGGGAGCCGATACCCGACGGTCCAGCCAGCTGAATGGCTTTCCCGCATATCGGCACCCACTGAACCTGCCCTGATCCCGCTGGCGCTGGGCTCCCTCGAGGAGCCGAGACCGTGAGTACCGCAACCCCCCAAGCCGCGCCCTGCGCTCTGCCGCTGATGCTGGACGGAAAAGATGCCAGCGCCAGCCCTTCCCCGATGCTACCCGTGGAGTTTCTGGATAACGCCGCCGCCGCTGCCTGGCTGGGAGTGAGCGCCGAGCGTCTGCGCCAGTCCCGTTCGACCGGCGAGCTTGCCGGAGTGCCGGCGCCGGAGTTCCTGCGCTTGGGCACTCGTGGCCGGGTGCGTTACCGCCTGAGCACGCTACGCGCCTGGATCGAGGAGCATGCCACGCCGTGCGCTCCCCGAGGCCCTGCCACCACCGCTGGCCAGTGAGGGGGTGCACCATGACGACCGAAGCCAAAGCCGCCGCGATGACTACCGCGTCGGACGAGGAGCCTCGCACCCCGACGAAGTACGAACGCACCTTGTCGCTGTTGCTATCGGCGCACGATAAGGGCCGCCCCCTGACCCACGAAGACGCCGGAAACGCTATTGGGGAAAGCTGTTTCCCTACCACGATTTCCCAGCTACGCGCCCGAGGCGTGGCGATCAAGGGAGAGTGGCGCACCTTCACCAATCGGGATGGCGGTGCTACCCGGCGGAAAGCCTACTGGCTGGACCCTGAGAAGCTGGAGGCCGCCCGCAAGGTGCGAGACACGTACCGCCGCGCCCGTGGCGCCCTGCCCTCCGATCCCGAGGAGGGCCGCCGTGATGACTGAGACGCACAGCAAGCCTTCCCCGGAGTTCGTGGCGCGCCAGCGGCTGCGTCACCTGTCAAAAGCCGCGCTGTCGCAGCTACTGCGAGCCCGTGAGCCTGTCGAGAATATCGACGGGGACATGGTGCGCGCCTATCAGGCTGCGGGTACCTGCTGGCGCGACGATGACGAGCCCACCACCGAAGCCGAGGAAAGCCAGTGGGAGATGGCGCTGGCCTTCCTGGAGCTTGAGGGCGTGACCGGCCTGGAGCGTGACACCGCCGAGATCCTGGACGCCGAAGGCGACCCCACCGGGCGGATGGGCGTGATTGCTCGATTGACGGACGAAGGCGAGCGCCAGGCCTTGGACCTGCTGCGCCGCTGGGGGGATGACTCCCGCACCCTGCGCGTTCACATCCTGCGCGCTTGGTTAGCGACGTGCGCCGCCTTGGCGATCCGTCAGGCGCCCAGCGATCACCCTGCCGTGAACGCGATTCTGGATCACGGGCGCCAGCTGGTGGCGAAGGTTCGCCACCTGCTGACGATGGAGGAGGGGCACGCCGAGGCTGCCCACCGGCTGCCCCCGGAGATCCGTGACCAGCTGTCAGGCCTGGTGGCCATGGGGGAAGACGGAACCCGCGTCTATGCCCGTGATGTATGGGCGTATGCCGCCGCCGAGGCGGACCGCCACCGCGCCGCGATCCGGGATGGACTGGCGAACAAGCCGGAAGGCACACCCGAGGAGCTAGGGGAGTACGGCTGGCGCTTGCTGAAGCTGGCCCGTTGTCTGCGAGAGGCTGCCCCTGGCCCGAACGCCCCCGAGGCCGGAGGCGCCTACCATGCCTGAGACGATGCCCGCCGAGGTCGTGCCCTTCACCCCGGGGCGCGCCGCGCTAACCCGCGCCAGCCACTACGCCGAGGCCCTGGCCGCCCTGGTGGAGGCGAAGGCCACGGAGCACGAGGACCCCGACGCCGGCCCCGTGTTCGTGGATGCCGTGCGAGCGTTCGACCTGAACCCCGCCGCCGCGCCTTGCCCGGTCACTGAGGGCCGCTGGGAGCTGGCGCTGGCCGGCTTGGTGGCTGAGGACGTGGGGGCGCTGGAGGTGGAGGTGATGCCCTGGCCGCTGGACGAAGGCGGGGAGGTGTTCCGCCTGTCCGCCCGCCTGCGTGGTGACCTGGCCCCCGACCAGCTGGCCCGCCTGGGCTTGTGGGAGCGTCAGGCCCGGGAGCTGGCGCTGGTTCGCCTGGGTGATGGGCTGACCCACTGCGAAGCCCTGGCCGCCGCCCTGGACCCGGACGCCGGGCCCGACGAGGTGACCGCCCGAGGTGGCGAGCTGCTGCGCTGCGTGCGTGAGCTGCTGGCGCTGATGGACAAGGCCCCCAGAACGCCACGCCGGAGGCCTGCGAGGCCCTGGCGGAGCGTATCGGCGGATTTTTCCGCCGATTACACGGATGCTCGAGGGCGCCCAAGGACTGGACGAAGGCGCCGGGCCCGCCCTGGCCCACTACGTGGCCGATTGCCTGGCCCTGCTGGACCGGGTGGCGCACCTGCTGGCGTGCTTCACGCCGTCCGCGCCCGCCGATGCCCATACCTGACCCCGAGGGAGACGCCATGCTGCCGCAAGTGACGAACGCCGAGACGATCCCAGCGCCCGCGGCGGCGGCGGGACTGCTGGAGGAGTACGCCGCCGCGCTGGGGTCCGCCCTGGGGGAGACCCCGCGCCACTACAGGGGGCCGGCCTACCTGCCCACCCGCCGGGCGATCCGCGCCGCCGAGGAGGCCGCCAGTCTGCTGGAGGAGGCCGCCCGAGCCCTGACCGTGGCAGGTGTGTTCGTGGCACCTGTCGCCGTGCCAGGTGGCTGGTCCCGGCCCGTGGACCTGCTGGCCACCGGCCTGCGCCAGCTCGAGGCTGCCCGCCAGGCCCTGGAGGCGCACCAATCCCCCGGGGCCCCGACGCCGCTGGAGAACCGCGCCGGATGCCTATTCCTGTCCGAGTGGCTACCGCTGGCCGCCGCTGATCTGGAGGAGCTGCTGGCGCCCGTGTGTGGACTGTTGGGGAGGGTGGAGCCGTGACGAATTGGACCGAGGAGGAGCGCCGGGAGCTGGGCGAGGTGCGGCGCAAGACTGACGCCATGCGCCAGCACTCCCCCGCGATCACGCTGCAAAATGCCGCCTTGAACGTGTGGTTTCTCACCTGGTGTCGTGCTGTGAAGGGGGTGGCCGATTTGCCGCTTCCGTCTGATGTGTCGCCGTTGCTGCATACCGTGCTGGCCGATTTCAAGGCGATGGGCCCGCGCCTGGTAATGCTGTGCGAGGAGGTGGAATTACCCCCGGGCGACTTCCGCGAACTGCTGGAGGAGGCGCACGCCCTGGAGGCGAAGGCCCGCCAGGCCCGCTGTGTGATGCCCGAAGGTGAGCCAGAGAGCCCCGAGGCCCTGGCCCTGCTGCGGCTGGCGCTGGCGTCTCAGGGGCTGCCGTACCAGCTGCGTCACTATGCTGACATCCGCCATGAGGTGACCACGTGAGCCACCGAGAGGCGCAACCCGACCTGCTGGCGCTGTGTGGCCTGAACGAGTGGGCCGCCGGGCGCGATGGCCTCGAAAGGGTAGCGGCGCACTGTGATGCCCTGGGCGCGATCCTGCGCCGGCATGAGCCGAACGGGTACGGGTAGGCGATGGACCCCCCTGCCTGCTGGCGCCGGCTGACGGCTGGCGCTGGGCACGCCCGGGCGGGGGTGGCATGATGGATTCACGAGGGCCGATGGAAGGCCCAGAAAAGCAAACCCCCCGAATCCCTTGGAGCTTGGCGGCGCACGGGAGACGGGGGGCCAGAGACGCCCGGAGGCGCGAATCTGTATGGACAGTATATCCAGCCCGTGCCGGCTGTGCGACCCCTGCGAAGGCGATTCGCTGAACCGCCAGGGGTGCCAGTCATGAGCGCCGCCCGGCACCTGGCCGGCACCCTGGACCTGTTCCGGGAGCACCTGCCGCGAAAACCCTACTACACGGACGATTTCACGTTCGGGCTGCGCATAGCACGCGCCGAGCGGGCTGCCCGTGGCCTGTATATCCAGCCCAACGGGCCCGCCCAGCTGCGCTGGCTGATGTATGACGTGGACCGTCCGGGCGCAGCGATGGACTGGAGCGACCGCAACGCCCCGCCGCCGTCCGTGGTGGCCAGGAACCCGCGCAACGGACACGCCCACCTGCTGTACCTGCTGGAGGAGCCCGTCTGCAAGTCACCGAACGGGCGCCCCGATCCCCTGCGCTACGCCGCCGCCGTAGACTGCGCTCTGCGAGCCAAGCTGGAAGCGGACGAAGGTTACTCCGCCCTAGTCTGCAAAAACCCCCTGCGGGGCGATGTGTGGCGCGTGGACGGCTGGGAGGTGACGCCCTACACCCTGGGCGATCTGGATAGCTGGCTGGACCTGGAGGCGTACAAGGATAAGCGCCGCCGGATGCCCGATTATGGGCTGGGGCGGAACTGTAACCTGTTCAACACCCTGCGCCATTGGGCTTACAAGGCGATCCGCCAGGGGTGGCCGGACCTGAAGCAATGGGAGACCGCGTGCTATCACCGCGCCACCGGGTACAACCGCCAATTCCCCGAGCCCCTGCCCGAGAACGAGGTGAAGCACACCGCCCGGAGCGTGGCCAGCTGGACGCACCGCCACCTAAGCGAAGCGGGATTCGCCGCCTACGTGGAGCGCACCCACACCCCCGAGATACAGGCCCAACGGGGCGCCAGGAAAGGTGCTAAGCGCCGGGAGGAGCTGATGCCCCGGGTGGAGGCCCTGGCGGCTGAGGGGAAGTCACAGCGGGAGATAGCTCGGGTGCTGGGGCTGGACCACAAGACGGTAGGCAACTGGCTGAAGCGGGCCAATGTATAGGGGGTGGGGAAATACCTATATCAGATGATAGCCCCCGGGAGGGGGTGGTTGTTGGGGCTGCCTGTGACCATGAGGAGCGATACACCATGAGTAGGCAAGATGGACCGATGCCTTATGCCGAGATTCCTGAGGAGGCCCGCCAGGGTGTGGAGGCTGAGCTGGCGTCATTTTTCCCGCCGTCTATGGACCTGGAGCCTGAAGAGGTGCTGGCGCTGCGTGAGATGGCCATTACAGCTATGGACACTGTGGCTTCCCATGTTGTGATGACGGATGCTGGCCTACCGGATGGCCCTACCGTGTTCGACTTGGAGACTTTGGACGATGCCATAGAGCTGCTGACCTGGATTCGTGGCCGCCTGGCCAAGCTGGAGGGGTAGTGAGTGGGGTTCTGGTTGAGTGAGTCAAAGCCTATATCAGATGGCAGCCTGAGAGCGTCGCCCCGGCCGGCTTCACCGTAGAGGCTGGGGCCCCCTCCCCGATTCCGCCCCGCCGTTCCG
>Ga0209300_1001069_pt1 | contig 11493 bp, 10 predicted proteins | sample Shrwel_input2_RT_FD_187535 | JGI IMG/M metagenome (GOLD analysis project Ga0209300, IMG submission 187535) | Subsurface microbial communities from deep shales in Ohio, USA - Utica-3 well 1 S input2 RT (SPAdes) (version 2) ... | reverse complement strand
ACATGCAGGCCCGCCTGGCCCACCTGCCACGGCCCCTGTACGCCTTCGCCATCGGCACCAGCGAGACCCACAAGCAGTGGGGCATCCAGAATTTCGCCGACCTGGCCTGCGCCCTGATTGCCGAGGGCGGCGGGGTGATGCTGCTGGGCGGGCCGGCCGAGGTGCAACTCGCCAAGGACATCGAGGCGCTGATCCCTGAAAAGGCCCGCCACGCCCTCACCCTGGTGACCGACGCGCCCGTGCTGGGCAGCGCCGCCGCCTTGCAGGTGGCCGACTTCTGCGTGGGCAACGACACGGGCATGGTCAACGTGGGCGCGGCGGTGGGCCGCCCCAGCTTCGTCGTCATCGGCTCGCGGCCCACGCTGGACCAGGACCCGGTGAACATGCACAACGTGACCGCAGCGAAACTCTCCGACATCACGGTGGAGCGGGTGCTGAACCTGCTGCGCGACGCACGCCGTGCGCCCGCCACCCCTCACTGAGCAAGACATGGAACTCAAAGACACCGGCCAGAAGATCATCGGGTACGGCAAGCCGCACTGGAAGATGTTCGCGGCCTCCTTCCTGTTCTTCACGATCGGCGCGGCCGTGGAGCCGGTCATCCCGGCCCTGTTCAAAAAGCTGATCGACTCGGGCTTCAAGGAAGGCCTGAACTACCCGCTGTGGCTGGTGCCCATCGTCATCATCGGCCTGTTCCTGATCCGCGGCGCCTTCAACTTCGCGGGCAACTACAGCATGACCTCGAGCATCTCCAGCGTGGTGCTCGACCTGCGCCGCGACCTGATGCGTGGCCTGCTGCGAGCCGACGCCAAGCTGTTCACGACGATCAGCCCCGGGCTGGCCGTCACCAAGATCATCAACGACCCCCAGATGGCCTCGCAGACCCTGGGCAACGTGATGATCTCGGTGATCAAGGACACCATGTCCCTGATCTTCCTGCTGGGCTACCTGCTGTACCTGAACTGGCAACTCACCTTGCTGTCGTTCATCAGCATGCCCCTGCTGGGCTTCCTGCTCAAGAAGGTGCAAAAGCGCCTGTCGCAAGTGGGGCAGGCGCAGTACGAATCGCAGCAGCGCCTGGTCAACACGGTGGACGACAACGCACGCGCCTGGCGCGTGGTGCGCACCTTCGACGCCGCGGACTTCGAGCTGGCTCGCTTCGACAAGGAAGCCAACGTGCTGCGACGCATGGTGCTCAAGACCATGGCCACCAGCTCGCTGATCACCCCGCTGACCCAGGTCGTGGCCGCCATCGGCGTGTCCATCATCATCACCCTGGCCATCCACCAGGCCAGCCAGGGATCCACCACCGTCGGCGAGTTCGTCTCGTTCATCACGGCGCTGCTGATGACCATCTCCCCGATGCGCCACCTCACCGACGTCTACCAGCCCGTCACCGGTGCGCTCATCACCGCACGCGGCGCCTTCGACCTGGTCAACGCCCCGATCGAGCCTGACAACGGCACCAAGGAGATGCCCACATCGCGCGGCGAAATCGAGTTCAACGACGTGAAGGTTCACTACGAGGGCGCCTCCATGCCCTCGCTGGACGGCTTCAACCTGCACATCCAGCCGGGGCAGACCGTGGCCCTGGTGGGCTCCTCGGGCGCGGGCAAGACCACCGTCGTCAACACCCTGCTGCGCTTTGCCAACCCCACCAGCGGCGGCATCCGGCTGGATGGCGAGCCCATCGACGAGCTCAAGCTGGCCAGCCTGCGCCGCCACTTCGCGGTGGTGTCGCAGGACATCGTGCTGTTCGATGGCAGCGTGGCGGCCAACGTGGCCTACGCCAGCCCGCAAGGCATCGACCGAGACAAGGTCGAGCGCTGCCTGCGCGCGGCCAACCTCTGGTCGCACGTCTCGGCCATGTCCAACGGCATGGACACGGGCGTGGGCACCAACGGCAGCATGCTCTCGGGCGGCCAGCGCCAGCGCCTGGCCATCGCGCGCGCGCTCTACCGCGACGCCGCCATCTGGATCTTCGACGAAGCCACCTCCGCCCTGGACTCCGAGTCCGAAGCCGTCGTGCAGCGCTCCATCGAAGACCTGCGCCACGCCAAGACGCTCATCCTCATCGCCCACCGCCTGAGCACCATCCGCAACGCCGACGTCATCTGCGTGATGTCGGAAGGCAGAATCGTGGAACAAGGCACCCACGCCGAGCTGATCGCCGCAGGCGGCCTGTACGCCGGCATGGTTCGCATCCAGTCGGCCAATTGAGCGTCGCCCAAAAATACTTCATCCTGAGAGGACCAACATGATCATCGTCACAGGAGCCACCGGCTTCATCGGCTCCAACATCGTGGCCGACCTCAATGCACGCGGGCGCACCGACGTGCTCCTGGTCGATGACCTGGGCACGCAGGGCAAGTGGAAAAACATCGCCAAGCGGCGCTTCCTGGACCTGGTCGACTACCGCGAACTCGACCGCCTGCTGCCCACCCTGAAGGCCGCAGACGCCGTCTTCCACATGGGCGCCAACTCGTCGACCACGTCCACCGACGGCGACGAGATCCTGCGCGTCAACCTGCACGCCACCATGGCGTGGTGGAAGTGGTGCACGCACACGGGCACGCCCTTCATCTACGCCTCATCGGCCGCCACCTATGGCGACGGCCACCAGGGCTTCAACGACGACCAGAGCCCCGACGCCCTCGACCAGCTCGCCCCCCTGAACCTCTACGGCTGGTCCAAGCACCAGTTTGACAAGTGGGCCGTGGAGCGCGCCTCTGAAGGCCATGCACCCCCGCAATGGGCCGGCCTGAAGTTCTTCAACGTCTACGGCCCCAACGAGTACCACAAGGGCGACATGCGCAGCCTGGTGGCCAAGAACACCGAACTGATCGCCCGCGGTGAAACCATCCGCCTGTTCAAGTCGCACAAGGAAGGCTACGCCGACGGTGCCCAGCTGCGCGACTTCGTCTACGTCAAGGACTGCTGCGCCGTGATGATGTGGCTGCTCGAAAACCGCCAGGCCAGTGGCGTCTTCAACCTGGGCACGGGCCAGGCCCGCAGCTTCGTGGACCTGATGCAGGCCATCGGCGCGGCGCTGAACAAGCCCGTGAACATCGAGTTCGTGGACATGCCCGAGAGCATCCGGCCGAACTACCAGTACTTCACCGAGGCCAACATGAGCAAGTTGGTGGGTGTCGGCTATCGCCAACCCATGCACACGCTCGACGAAGGTGTAGCGGATTACGTCGGCCAACACCTCAATCAACTGGACAAGTACCGCTGAGCCACCATGCGCACCACCGTCGCCGACCCGGTCTACCTCAAGCGCAAGAAACGTTTCAAGCTGCTCACCGAAACCCTGATGTCCGGGCTGTTGTGCAGCCTGCTTCCACGAGGCAACCCAAAAAAACCTGACCAGATCAAGAAGGTCCTGATCATCCGCCACAACGCGCTGGGTGATGCCGTCGTCTCCAGTGTGCTGATCCAGGCGCTGAGCACACGCTTCCCGGGGGTTCAGGTCGATGTCCTGGCCAGCCGCTACAACAAGGAAGCCTTCACCTGGATCCCGGGAGTGGACCGGATACACACCTGGCCGGAAGGGACCTCTCAGCGATGGCAGTTGATCAAGTCACTGCGCCAAGAGGGATATGACGTCGTCCTGCAGACGTTGTTCGACGAAAACTACATGTCACGCTCGATCGTGGCCAGGATGATCGCAGGCACAGGCTGGCTGATCGGGCACGACCGCGGAACGCCCTTCGCCCGCCTGCTAGACGACGCCATCACTTTGCCATTTGGCGCGTACACCGGCAAATTGCTGTCGCTGCTGCAGAACCTCCAGCCTGAGGGGGCTCATGCGCTGTCCAACGCCCTGCGAAGGTATCAACTGGTCTTTCCACATGACGTGGAACAGGCCGCAATTCGGTCTCTTGAGTCGGTGGGGCTGCAGCCCAAAGGCTTCGTCTTGCTGAACCTATCGGCACGCGAGCCGACGCGCAACCTGTCTGTGGAGCAAGCCGTTTTCCTGGCGAACGCGCTCGCGCAAGAGGGGCATGCGGTGCTCCTGAGCTGCGCCCCCGGCGACAAAGACCGAGCGGAGCAAGTCCGCAGGGCCTCACCCACGCTGCTCAGCTGCGACTTCAACTCCACAGGCCATGCGATGTGCGTGGCAAGCAAAGCGAAGCTCTACGTTGGCCCAGACACGGGCACGGCCCATTTCGCAGCCGTGACATCCACCCCATGCGTTTCGCTTTTTCATTCGGGCGGTCGTCCTGAGTCGTGGTCACCTTATGGCACCTCGTACGTGTCCATCCAGGCGCATGTGGGTCGCCTGGTCAAAGACATCGACCCGGCCTTCATCCTGCGTCAGGCCAGCGCCCTTCTGAAGGGTGAGGACACGATGATCATCGTGAAGACACCCACCGACTTCTACGCACCCACCCCAGACCTCCGACATCCGTGAACAAGAGCCACTATCGCAGCGACATCGACGGACTGCGCGCCATTGCTGTGCTGATGGTCGTGGTCTTCCACGCCTTTCCAGACGCACTCACAGGTGGCTTTGCAGGGGTCGACGTCTTCTTCGTGATCTCGGGCTACCTGATCACGGGCGCCCTGCGCAATGGACTGGACCTGCCTTATCACGGCATCAAACGGTTCTACATGCATCGGGCTCGACGGCTCTTTCCAGCCCTCATCGTGGTCTGCCTGAGCGTGATCGCGACCGGCTGGCTCGTCTTGCTGCCAGACGAGTACGCACAATTGGGTCGGCACCTGGTTGCTGGCGGGCTGTTCTTCGAGAACTTCCTGTTGCTCACCGAGACGGGCTACTTCGACGTCGATGCCGAGCTCAAGCCGCTCATGCATTTCTGGTCTTTGTCCGTCGAAGAGCAGTTCTACCTGATCTTCCCGCTCGCGATCATCCTCGGCGCGAAGCACAAGCTCAAGCTGCAGAACTCGGTTGTTGCCCTGCTCCTGATCAGCTTGGCGGTGAGCGCGTGGTACGCGTGGCAATCTCCCTCCGAGGGGTACTTCATGCCCCAGTCTCGGTTCTGGGAAATCTTGACGGGCTCGCTCCTGCAGTGCCTGCTGCAGCCAACGCCCGACTCAACGCCGTCCTCAACCGAACCGAGATCACCCAGCGCGGCGATCTCGTTGAACTGGAATCTCATCTCACTGACTGGCGTGGTCCTGATCACGGTCAGCGGCGCCCTGATCACCCCCTTGTCCCCCTTTCCATTCCCCTGGGCCATCCTGCCGGTGGCAGGGAGCGCCCTGGTGATCTGGGCTGGACAACGCGCCTGGATCAACCGTTCTGTTTTGGGCTCCCGGCCATTCGTGGCCATTGGCCTCATCAGCTACCCGCTCTACCTCTGGCACTGGCCCATCCTCTCCTACCTCAACATCCTCACCTCAGGTCAAGCGTCTGATGCCGCTCGCGGCGCAGCTGTCCTACTGGCGGTGACGCTGGCATGGGCCACCTACGCCTGGATCGAGAAGCCGCTGCGATACCGCTGGGGCTCCAGGCACGCCCCATCGATTCTGGCCGCCGGCATGTTGCTGGTGGTGCTTCTGGGCGCCTACATCGATCACCGCGAAGGCATGAACTTCCGAATGGCGTCCCGCATCAACGCCATGAGCGGCGAAACGTCTCACGGCGCCTTGCGCTTGCTGAGCGCATCGCCCCACCTCGCCCCGGGCTGTGGCGTCCAGGATGCGCAACTTGCGCGCAAGCTGGCTCATTGCCTGCATGACACGCGAGAGGAGCCCACCGTGGCCTTGATCGGCGACAGCAAGAGCGAGGCCCTAGCGGGAGGCCTGCTGAGCTCTTCCAAAGCCGGCTACAGGTTCTTGTACCTGGGGGGAACCAACACACAGGGTGCGGTCGTGCCGGTCATCAGCGATGCCCCGCTCTACAGCAACTACCAGCCCCTGGCCAAAGCCAGCCTCGATGCCCTGTCTCAAAATCAGTCGATCCGAGTGGTGGTGCTCACCGTCGCCACGCGCGCCCTCTTCCAGTTGAAGAGCGACGACTCGATCGAAGACTTGCCGACTTCACCGCATTTCGATGTGGCCTATGAAGGACTCAATGCCGGCGTTTCACAGCTCGTGCGTCACGGCAAGAAGGTGATCCTCGTCGTGGACAACCCCACGCTGCCCGACCCGAAGAAGTGCATCGGCCGGGTCACAGGCCAAGGCTGGCTGGACCGGGCTCTGGGCCTGGGTACCGGCGCAGGATGCAGCATCGACCTGCGCAAGCAAGTCGAGTTGAGCAAGCCTTACACTGAAATGTTGAAGCGCATCGCAGCCAACCACCCCCGGAGCGTCACCATCTTCGACACGCTGCCCGCCCTGTGCGACACACAGAGTGGCAGGTGCAGCAGCTTCAAGGGCGGCAAGCTGCTCTACGCCTACACAGACCACATCTCCGATCACGGCAGCGAGGTGATCTCGCGCTCTCTGGTTCCCTTCATCCAAGAACTCGATCAGCGTCCTTGACCGCCGAGATCGCGACCAACCTGATTCACAACCGCAGTTCCATGACAGCCGCCCGAGAAGACTTCCTGCTGATCATGCCGTCTTACAACCAATGTCACTACATTGGTCAGGCGGTAGACAGCGTGCTTGCTCAAAGCGACCCGAACTGGGTTCTCTGGGTGATCGACAACTCCACCGATTCCACTCCGGAGCTGATGAAGCGATACACGGATCCCAGGATTCATTTCGTGCACATCCCTGCACGCATGGATCCGGGCACCTGCATCAACTGGGTGCTGGATCGCGAGGGTCATCTGCATCGCGATTTTTCATACATCCACACCGATAACCTGCTGCGCAGCGACTACGTCAGCGAGATGCGCCGTGCCCTGTCGCAATCAGACAGCTGCATCGCCTACTGCGACATGAAGTGCCTGGATGGCAAAGGGCGCTACACCAGCGTGTTTCGCCGTGGAAGCTTCGACCTGGCGCGCCTTTTCAGCCTCTCTTCTCTGGGCGTCCCGTTCTCGGCCACGACCAACCTGGCTGCGGCACTGGGTGGGTTCAACAGCCAGGATGTGGCCGATGACGTGATCTTTTGCATCCGCGCCTGGCCCCGGGCCCGCTTCGTGCACATCCCGGATGCCATCATGGACTACCGTGCGCATCAGGACAGCCGCACCACCGCTCACGGGGGGCAGTGGGAAATGGATCGATCTTTCCTGCAAGCCTACGAGCGATTGCTGCCCGAGATGCGCAGCTTCAACGTTGACCCCCTTCAGGCACTCGCACAGCGCATGCACGACTTGCAAGTTGACATGCAGCTCAAGCTTGAAGACGCCTGGTATCGAGCAGCCGAAGAAACCGTCCTTCCCGAAAGCAGCCTCAACCTGCAGACGTTCTTTGAAGCCGACGCACTGGACCTTTTCGACTTGCGCGAAGCCCCTGCCCCTCAAGCAACCGGCGGCGATGCGCCCGTGCGCGGGTGGAAACGAATCAAGGGAAAAATCCGCAAGCGCTGGGACAGGGTCATGCATTCACTGCAGCAACCGGCAGACCGGATTGCACAACAACCCAAGCCGCACAGCATCAACCGCCGCCTGGTGTGGGAAGAGTCGGCACATTTCCGCCACCACGCGGTTCCCTGGCTGTACCTATCAGCCAAGGCCCTGCAACCTGATGACCCCGTGATACGGCTGGCGTCCACCGACATTCACACGCTCTGGATCACCCTGGTCTTGCACCGCATGTGCGGCTGGCGCTTCCAGGTCGACGCGACCGATGAGCTCAACCTGAAGCGTTGGCCCCAGCTCGAAAAAACATCAACTCCTTGTGGGCAAGAAAATTTGCTGCTCAGCATATTACCCGGCAATATATTTTTATCCAAAGAAAAATATACGCACCGGAATAAACAAAACTAGACATATGCTCGACTCACACCCAAAAATCAGCATAGTAACGCCCTGCTATAAAGCCGAGCACTTGATCGAGGGCACAATCAAATCAATCCTTGATCAAGGCTATCCGAATTTAGAGTATATCGTACTGGATGGCGCAGGAGATGACACTGCATCGATTCTCAGGAAGTATGAAAACAAAATTCATTATTGGCGAAGTAGACCAGATGAAGGTCAATATAAGGCAATAACAGAAGGCTTCTCAATCGCAACTGGAGAGATCTTTTTTTGGCTCAACGCAGATGATATGCTGCTGCCAAAGTCTCTTTTCGTTGTGGCAGAAGTTTTTGCAAAAAACCCATCACTTCAGTGGCTATCAACACTGAAGCCTGGTGCGTGGGATGCCGATGGCCACTTGGCAAGCATCGACCGAATCCCAGGATTCAGCAAAGAGGCATTTTTAGACGGTGTATTCTTAAAATCCGAGGGCAAGAAAAAAGCCCACTGGATACAACAAGAATCGACATTCTTCACCTCAGCCTTGTGGAAGAAGGCTGGAGGCAAAATACCAGACTACTCGCTCGCCGGTGATTTTTCGCTCTGGTGTGAGTTTTACAGGCACGCAGAATTAATTGGAATCGACTACCCCATCGCGGGCTTCCGGCACATTGAGGGCCAAAGAAGCGGCGATCTAAAGAAATATATCGAAGAAGCAAGCCACGCACTCAATTTGCTCAGGGAAGATTTCAACTTTAAACCCAAAAATAACCGGATAACCAAAGCATTACGGGATCTCGAGTGTGCTGAAAAAATACCGAAAATAGTCAAGAAGCTTGGTTACCCTGCGAAGAAGTTTTACAAACCAAACATCAGCAAACCAAAAAGCGAGTGGGCCATGTCTGATTACAGATTCATCCCCTAACCAGCGGCGAAGGGTAAATTTGCAACATTGAAGGTTGAGTTCAGGCATGCGACTTCATAATTGGCGAAATTTAACACGGTGGGGGGTGTTTTTTGGCACCATCGTAATCGCACTGCACACACTTTTTTTTCCATCACAAAAAGCTGGGTGGAGCGATATGAGCCGTTCAATGTTCCAGCCTTCACATACCCGGGCGGTGACGCAAGAAATATTCAAGTGTCTGCGCACTGCGGCAGAAATGGCTTCGACTATTTCGGGGAAAACGATTGCCTAAAAAATGCGCGTATAGTTAAGGTAGTACACCCTGAGGCAAACGTCCCGCCATTAAACTACCCATCCATATGGCCCAAGTTATACGCCCTATTTTCAGATGATTCAGAGAAATTCTTTATTTGGTTCTGGTCAATTAATGCACTACTGCTGCTTACAGCATTAACAACTCTGTGCGCGAAGTACAACCCCCTGTATCTCCCAATATTAATTGGGAGCCCCATTTCAATGCTAGCCATCGAAAGAGGGAACAATGATGGAATTGTTTTTTTCCTTACCTTCGTGCCGCTCATCGCATTTCACCGCAACCAACGCTTGCAATCATTTTTTATGGGAATATCCACCTCTTTAAAAATATTCCCAATTTTCGGTTACTTGGCTTTTTCGCCTAGGGTCGTCACGGCCAATTTTCGCGCAACACTTCTGGGAGCAGTGTACGCAGCACCATTCGTCTTCGCCTCGTTTAGCGAGATAAGCAAATTTCTTGGCAGCACAACCAAAGGTTACCACTACGCCTACGGTTTGCAGTCTTTAAAGTACTCCCCGTTGCTCAGCGAAAAACAACATTTGTTGTATGTGCTTTTGGGTTTTTACTTGATTTTGTGGTGCGCAGCCATGCGATTTGCGAAAAATAATAGCAAATCCATAATATCACTCGACAAAAAACTTTCCAGCCTGAAGAAAATTGACCTACAGGTTCTAATCGCATCCTCTTCTATATTCTTATTGACATTTCTGATTTTCACCAACTGGTCATACAGGCTTATTTTTGTATTCCCAGCCTTCCTGGTTCTGAGCAAAATCAATTCTAAAATTGCGATGATTGCCTCCGCAAATATCGCAATCATCCTCCTCTCTCCATTCGCAAACAAACACTGGGAAATCCAGAATGCAGCGTGCTACCCGCTCTCAATAATAATGAGCATCATTATATTTAGAGCAGTACTTGCAAAACCATTACAGGAAAACAGAATCTGATTTCTCCGAATCTAGCCTGCGATGAAGGCGTCGACCTACCATCACCTGATGAACGTACAAACGTCTGATAAAATCAGAAAGTTCGTTGCAAAAATCTCGGTAACCCACCTATGAGGTTAGAAAAAAATTTAACCCTGATTAAAATGCTGGGCAACACCTCAAATTTATTGCCAATAATCATCTTGGATTTCCAGCCATCCTTACACATTGCGGCGTCACCTCACGCAGTGACCGGCGAATAATACAAAATCGTCGCACTGGATGGACGGTTTAATACTAATTCGGTGACCGTGGATAAAAAGTGCTCGGAGCCTTTCCAACGCTCAACGCGTCATGTTTGGCTTGATGCTCGGCCTTGAGATGCCATCCCCAAAACCATCCACCAGATCCTCCTGGACAAGACCCGGATCGTCCCCTGCATCGCCGACAACATCGCCCGACTGCAGGACATGAACCCGGGCTGGCGCCACGTGCTGCACGACAACGCCGAGATCCAGCAGCACATCGCCACGCACTTCGGGTCAGACGTGCTGGGGGCCTACAACAGCATCAACCCGCTGTATGGCGCCGCGCGTGCGGACTTCTTTCGCTACCTCCTCATGTACCAGGACGGCGGCGTGCCGCGCTTGGGGCCCGGACGTGTCCATGCGGAAACACCGACGCGCCGCCCGAAAAAGCCGGCACGCCAGCCAATATGGGCGACGCGCAAGTGGCAACGGGCAACACGCCGGGTTCACCTGCGCGGTAGCTCGACCCGACCTCTGCGGCGAGGTATGGTAAGGTAATACCTGTAGGTACTTCAACGGAGATTGCCATGACTGCTGCTGCCGTTCGTCCCATGTCGATCAAGATCGACGAGGACACCAAGGCCCGCGTGAAGCGCCTGGCTGACGCACGCCATCGCACGTCGCACTGGCTGATGCGCGAGGCGATCATGCAGTACGTTGATCGCGAAGAAAAGCGCGAAGCTTTCCGCCAAGACACGCTCAAGGCCTGGGAACAGTACCGCACCACCGGGCTGCATGTGTCCGCCGATGAGGCCGATGCCTGGCTGGCCCAGCTTGAACAGGGCAAAGACATCGAGCCCCCGGCATGTCACGTCTGATCTGGTCACAACCAGCGCTGCTCGATGTGCAAAGACTCTTTCGCTTCCTCGCGCCAAAGAACCTCGACGCCGCCAAACGGGCGGTGATGGCCATCCGCCAAGGCGTGAAGGTGCTGGCGCAGCAGCCTGGCGTCGGCCGTCCCATTGAGGACATGCCCACCGAATTCCGGGAGTGGATGATTGACTTCAGCGGCAGCGGCTACGTGGCCCGCTACCGCATCGACACAGACACCGTCACGATCCTCGCGGTGCGACACCAGAAGGAGGCGGGCTACTGAGTCCGCCCTGAACGCCCCTCAACACCACCGCCACCTTCATCACCTCATCGCGCATGGCCGGGGTCGCCGCGGCCATGTCCAGCACATCCACCTTGAATGTCAGGTCAGACG
>Ga0209300_1001068_pt1 | contig 11502 bp, 19 predicted proteins | sample Shrwel_input2_RT_FD_187535 | JGI IMG/M metagenome (GOLD analysis project Ga0209300, IMG submission 187535) | Subsurface microbial communities from deep shales in Ohio, USA - Utica-3 well 1 S input2 RT (SPAdes) (version 2) ... | reverse complement strand
CACAAAAACGCCTGAATGATAAATTCTTTTGTCATTGTCAAATATAAAGTCCGATACTTCAGCTGGCCTATATTTATCTAGAGTTGCAAATAATTTTTCAAAGTCCGGGCCACCATCATTTAACATCGTTCCAAAAGTCGAACATTTTTCCCCAACTTCCAGATCAGGAATGTACGCATTTCTCTTAAGTGATGAATATTTACTCTTGAAAAAATTAAACTGTTTCTGGTTCATTTTGACTAATAAAAAAGAGTCTGTTACCCAGTAAGTTCTTTCATCTTCCCTCCAGCAGTGTAGATCGCCTTTCTTTAATTCCTTAATTGCTTTTTTAATTTTCATTAGGTCTTTCCTCCTCTAATAGTTTTGATTTTCTCAACCTCAGATTACTAAACTTAATTTCTTCTTTCTCTAGTATTTCATTTGCCCGCCAGAATGGATTATCATCAGACCTGAAAAAGAAATACATTGTCTGGCCTAATTCCTTATCAAAATAAATTGCCTCATAAAGTTCCATATTTGCCTCTTTCTCGTCAATCTTCTTTTCAATAGCCTTTTGTATCTTAATCTCAATCGTCTGCTCATTTGATACGAGATTATCCAAATATTCGTCGGCTGTTAAAACAGTTCCGGCCGCAATTCCAATTGATAGAATCATGATCATAAAGCTAAATGCTATTTTTTTATTAATTGTCATCATTTCCATCGCTCCAGGTTGTTAATATTTCTAAATTCTGATATATTATAGTTAGATTGTTTTTTCTTAACTTGCTCAGCTGATTTGCCCTCAGTTGAGCTTTTTCTGTATTCTTCCCAATAACTTCTGCAGTCTGCAAAAAAGAGAGGAGCAGCCACAAATATAATGAATAACCATCCAATTATTATGATGCCCCTCGCTATTAAGTTTAAAATTGGCATTAGTTTTCCTCCTCTATAATTTCAATTGCTCTTTTTAGTCCGTCTATATAGCCTTCCATCCATTCTTCAAGGCTTTCAGTAACTTTTTTATTTTTCGCCAGTTCTAATTGATTCTTTATTTGTTCTAATTTTGTCATTATCTACACCTCCGGGCCAGCAGCCGTTAACTTAATACTATCCCCAGCCTCTAAGAATATAATTCCTTCTCCGGTATCTGCAGCACTTTCTACCAGCTCTACCTCAGTAATTGGATGTGAGTGCTTTCCGTCTGAATATCTAACTTCTTTTTCGACTGGATCAACATAGTAAGTGACTTTAGATTGTTTGTTGAAATTTTTGAACATTTTGATTAAAACTTCTTCCATTTATTTTACCCTCCTCATATCTTTAAACGGCTTTTTATTTATTACTTCTTCTCCATAAAACCAACTTAAAAACGTATCTCTCGGCACCCGCCAGGACTGATTGATTTTCTTAGCCCCTGGTATATCTCCAGCTGCTAATGCATCATAAACTTTTCTTTTGCTGATTCCCAAAAGTTCAGATAAATGATTAGCAGTTAAAGCAAAAGGGAGCTTCATTCTCTCTTCTTCTATCTTTTCTTTTAAAATTTCTCTAGCCTTAATAGTTATACCCAATTTTCTCACCTGCCTAGATTTCATTTAACTCGTTAATTTCAAATTTATTTTCTGTTAAATTAATTAACCTGCCTTTATCTCCAGTATCTTTATTTGTTACGTCGGCAATCTTTTCTAAAAAAAGTCTGTTTTCTACTCTGAGTAATCCGATTTGATTTTCGCCTTCATAAATATAAGCTCTATTAAATCCGTCGCAATCCTTGTATTTATCAAGTTCTATTCTAGTGGCATTTTTAAATTCAAAATTATCTAGCTGCAAAATATCATTTTCTTTTAAAAATACATTAACTTTTTCAACCATTCCAACTGCTTGAATTTCATCTGTGGTTATTTCAAAATCCAATATATCCATTATTTCCTCCTTAATTTAGCAAGTCCGGTCTGTCTGAATCAGATAATAAATTTTGCTTTTGGACGCTCATAAATTCATCTAAATAGTTAACAAATAATCTTTTAAAATTATCTATAACCATTTTTTCTATATCATCTGGTAGTCTGGGAGCATTCAATTTCTTAATTGTGGAAGCCATTCCTTCATGAGCCAGCTTTCTAAGCTCCCTTTCTAAATGATTAGTCATAGCAACTCTATAAGCTGTAGCACTCAAAAAACCATTATCAGGATTATTTAATGACTGATCAGTTTTATAATCGTAGATTTTGTGAGCCAAAATTCTTCGACAATCTTTAATGTAACCTTCTTGAGAAAATAATGACTCAAATTTATTTCTCTGGCTTTTATTTGATTTATACTTTTCTAAAACATGACTTTTGAATTCTTCAATGGCGGTGTCTAATTCAACAAAAAATAATTTGTTTCTTTTTTGCTCTTTTGATAGACTTTTAATCCAGCTATTTAGCTGACTGGCAATGCTTCTGTAATTTTGTCTACCTATTTTAGTCCTGCAGGTATCTCTGAGAGTCATTTCAAGGACCGGTAAATATCTTTCTTCAGCTTCTTTTTCTCTCTGCAGCAGGTTTCTCTCTTTGCGCTGTTTTTGAATAATCTCATAAGTGCTAGACATCTACTATCTCACCTTCCTTATTTTGATTTTGGGAATTTACATATTCGTAAATGAGTTGAGCTATTTCAGTTAAAGAATCAGCCATTTCATTGATGTTATATAGATCAACACTTCTTAACTCAACATCTTTTTTTAGCAGCTGCTCCAGGCTTCCTTTTTCATCAATAATTTTATTAATCTTGCTTCTGACACCTTGAACAATTTCTGCCCTTTTGGCTATTAGCTCGTTTTCTTCTTTTAATCTCCTTTTGTATTCCAGAAGTTCATTTAATTCTTCATCGACTTTTTTCTTCTTTTCTCTATAGTTTTTGATATCAGCTTTATATTCTTCTAAGTCTCCGGCTCTTTCTCTGAGCTCATCAATCTCTTTTTGAACATCCTCCGGCACAACCTCAACTTCTTCAACTCTTTCGATTACTTCCGGCTCTTTTCTTTCAAGTTCTTCTTTTTCCCTTTTTTCTTTTTCATACATCTCACCAATCCGCTCAGCTCGTTGCTCAAGCATCTCCTTTTTCTTTTCCAGCTGCTCTTTTTCTTTTTTTAGTTTTTGGTAAGCCCCATGAATACTGATCTGTTCTTCATCAAGTTCTTTTATTAATTCTTCATCAGCATTTTTGCCAATAAATTTAGCCTTGGAATAATTCCTTCCGCTGCCAAAACCAGCTTTTTGAGCTACCTTATCTCTAGAATCGCCCTTTTCCCGTTCCGGAAAATTTTCCGGGTCGGTGTTTTGAGTTAAAGCAACCTTTTTTCTTTTTCTAGCCTTCTCTTTCTCAATCTCTTCAATCTTTTCAGCCCATTCTAGTCTTTCGCTAAAAGTGAAATCTTTTCTGTTTTCATTCTCTGCAATTTCAATTCTTAAAGCCTGCTCAGCATCGTCAACAGATATTTCATTAACTTTTACTTTTTCTTTACCTAGACTTCTGCAAGCTCTCAATCTTCTTTCGCCTGCAATTAATCTATATTTGTTATTAATTTCAACAACTGTAATTGGATTAATGAGTCCATTTTTCTTAATATCTGCAGCAAGCTCTTCTATATCCCCAAATTCTTTTCTGATCCGGTCTTTAACTTGGATTTTATTAATATTAATTTTCATGTTTTTCACCTCTTTATTGCGTTACGTAATTATAAACTAAAAAAATATTTAGGAATTTCCCTTGGGTTAATATCTAAAATTTCAACAATTTTCTGGACTTCATCAATAGTAAAAGTTGATTTACCATTCAACTTATCACTTAGAGTATTAGAGCCCATACCTATTTCAGCGCCTAATTTTTCATAAGTATATCCTTCTTCTTTTATTTTTCTTTTCAATTCCCACATTTTTGTATAATCAGCCAAAACCGCCACCTCCTTTTTGCGTTTCGTAATTCTTAATTAAAATACTAACATAACTAAAAAAACTTGTCAATACTTTTCGCAATTTTTTCTTATAATTTTTAATTTATTCTTGCAAAATGCAATGGTAAGTATTATAATATAATTACATTATTAATAGTTGGAGGTGTAAAAATGAAAGATAATAAATTGAAAAGTGAAGTTTTTGCTGAGAGATTAAGCCAGCTGATTAAAGAAAAGGATATAAATTTAGACGTTTTGGCCGAAATTACTGATTTATCTGCAGCAACTATTTCTAGATATAAAAATAATAAAATGGTCCCTAAAATTCCAACAGTGAAAGTTATTGCAGATTATTTTAATGTAAACCCCGTTTGGTTGCTTGGGTATGATGAACCAAAGCATAAAAAAGTTGATGGTTATCAAGATTTTGAGGAAATCCCTGTACTTGGCTCAATTGCAGCTGGCCAACCTGTATTAGCCGAGGAGAACATAAAGCGATATGAAAAAGTTCCTTCCGAAAAAGTTAAAGATGGTCAGTATTTTTATTTAGAAGTTTCGGGTGATAGTATGATCGGAGCTGGCATATATGAAGGAGACTTAGTTTTAGTAAAAAGGCAAAGCGATGTTAATCATAAAGAAATAGCTGTTGTCATGGTTAATGCTCATGATGCCACTTTAAAGAGAGTTTTTAAGCAGAACGGCAATGTAATATTACAGCCAGAGAATAAAAAGTATGATCCAATTTTTATTAAAAGTAAAGATGCAAGAATTATTGGTAAAGTTGTTGGACTCACAAGATCATTTTGAAAAAGGGGGATAAATTATGACTGATGTAATTTTAGGAATACTTTGGTTTTTTGTAGCTGGAAATTGGATAGGTGGAGGCTTAGTTTTATATCTTGCTTTTGTAAGCATGCAAGATGCCGCTCTATATTCTACTAGTTTCCCGATGTATTTTAGCACTCTGGGAATTGGTGGCTTTGGAATTGCATTGCTTATTTCGGGTACATTTTTCGCCAGTATAGCGGTTTTAATTTCAGAAGTCAGGCGGACTAGACAAGAACTATTAAAAGAAGGTGATTAATCAATGGCAAGCGACCCCAGAAAGACTAAAGCTGGCAACTGGGAAGTATTTGTTTATATGGGCCGGGATTCTGACGGCAAACAAATTAGGGAGAGCGCCACTTTCGATACAAAAAAAGAAGCCCAAAGGTGGGCAAGAGATAAAGAATTAGAAAAAGAGACTGGCATCCTTATGGAATTTGCTAACATGACTTTTAAGCAGTATGTCGACAAGTGGTTTGATGAGTATGTAGATGAGCAGTTGTCTCCAGTTACTCACGATCGCTACTATAATGTATTCTATCATCAAGTTTTGAAGGTGCTAGGCAGGTTGAAGCTTAAAGAGATTCAGCCTGCTCACATTCAGTCTTATCTTACTTCTATTCGTAAGCGTGGCGGAAGCACTAAAACTCAGCAATATCATTATGCGATCATCTCTTCTGCTCTAACTTATGCTGATGAAATGAATTATATTTATCAGAACCCAATGCAGAATGTTAGAAAGCCTGGTGGCAAAACTCAACGAAAAGTTACAAAGAAAAAGAAAAAAGTTAAAGCAATTAATAGAGACATGTTGAAAAAATGGCTGGAGTTTGTTCAGGATTATGATCAGTATTTATTTGATTATTGTTACATTGCTATTAATACTGGAATGTGTCTTGAAGAAATGATAGGCTCCAGGTGGAAGGATTTAAACTTTAGCAAGGGGATTATAACCGTTGAACAGGTTGCTGTCTATGTTACTGGCAGGGGGACTGTATTTAAGGAAACTCCGAAAGCAGCTGATAGGTTTAGAAATATACCAATATCGGACAGCCTGGCTAACTTTTATCGGGGTATTTGGAAAAGGCAGCAGGAAATGAAAATGCACTTAGGCGATGAATATAAGGACCATAATTTAATATTATGCAAAGATGATGGAGAACATTATGCTCCTAGAACTGTACAGAATAAAATCAGAAAAGCCAGAGAAGCTGGAGGCTTCCCTGACTGGATCACATCTCATATATTCCGACACACTTTTGCATCTCTATTTTTGGCTGAAAACAAAAATATTAAGGAGCTGCAAAAATTATTAGGCCACTCTTCTTACGTAATTACTGCTGATACTTACAGCCATTTTCTAAAGAAAGATTTTGAAAGAGCAAGAAATGATATTTCAAAAGCTGTAGGGTCCGTTTTCTCAGTGCAGGATTAGTGCAGGATTTTGCACTGACTATCCTTTATAATCCCTGTTATATTAAGATTTTATTGTTTTTATGCGGATAATCCCATGTTATGCGAATACGAATAACCTTTATTAACAAATACTAACCAATGCACGATATAGCAAGGATTATAGGGTTTTTCTTCCTTTTCCAAAATCAGTATATTAATATATATTAACTGGTTGGGTGCAGGATTTGTGCAGGATTACAAAGAAAAACCCAGCTGTTAAGCTGAGTTATTCTAACCCTTCTATTAGCATTTTAATTTCTTTAGGGGACCATTGTGGTTCATCCCAACCTTCTTCTCCAACTGGAATATCTAAATATCTCTCTTCAGTGCCTTCATAATATCTTATACCTTCTTCTGTAAATTCCATCTGATATAAATATTCGTCAGTAAATTCTACATCTTTCCAACCTTCTTTAGCCATTGTTTTTTCTTCAGTAGCCTGAATACTTTCGGTTGCTATTTCATCCCAGACTTCATTAATTTCTGCTTTTTCTTCTAATTCAGCTTTTGTTAATGTAATTCTGGTACCTGCAATTTGATTAATTAATTTTTCTTTGAAAACTTCAACCGGAACAAGTGTGCTATTATCAATAGATCTGTAAGCATAAGTTTCAAAATTTGTGTGTTGCCCTTTGAGATGCACCCACTCGCCAGCTATTTGGTTTTCGTCAAAATTTCCGTCTGGTAAATTTCCATTATCATTAAAATATCTAACTGCCATCGGATTGTCTTGATCACTAGCTTTTACACCGCTTTTTGTTAATTCTACAGTTTCAATAATTTTCATTTCTTTTTCCTCCTTTTTGTAATATAAATTAAATGCTTTTCTGGCCACTTCCGACTTATTTTCTTCTTTTTGTAATTTTTCGAACTGCCAATCTTCAACATATACACAAATTTGTCTGCTCATTGTTTTGCCCCTTTCCTTATCTTGTACCTTAATTATAACATGCATGCATGCACTTGTCAAGGATTTTTACAATATTTTTTTAAAATTACACCCTCCACAAACACCGTCATAACACAATCTTAAAATTATTTTCAAAAAGTTTAAAATTCTTTTGGCATAAAAAAAGACCCCAGGCTCTCACCTGAGGTTAAATAATTATCTATTTATCTGTTTCTAAAGGGGTCTGCAATTCTTTGCCTATACCTTCCAAAGCTTTACCGGCAACTGGTTCCATATAATGTCCTGGTACTTCTTTTTTGATGTTATCAGCTAAACGTTTATAGAGCTGATCATCTAAGTCTGTTTCATCCTGAATAAATTTTATTGCATCAAAACCCATTTCTTTAAGATCCATTGAGTCACCTCCTTTGAATAATATTTTAATACCCCAACTTACTGCAGTATCTAACAACATTTCTTCCATGTCAGCTGGTTTACCTAACTTTCTATACTGCCATATTAAAAATTCCCAATAGCCATTGTCATTAATATATTGTTTATCTAATTCTTCACCATACTTTTTGAGTAATTTATTTGCTTTTTTAATGTTTTCTTCTACAGTTGATTGCTCCGGTGTTAAATCACCACCTCTACTTATAGATAGCCCCATTACTTTCCCCTTCCCAACTTTTTTACAGCATCACCCATAATTATTAAGCTTGAAAGTGTATCAAAACTAGACTTTTCAATGAGCCCAAAAATATACATTATAGAAATTAATAAAAAGAAAACTAAATCCTGCTGAAAATCATCATCTTTTAAAAGAATGTTCCAATCCTTAAATAAATTCATTTTCTTATAATCTCAATTCGATTATTAGCCCAGCCGGCAATAAAAGTTTTATATTTATTGCTATTTTCAGCAAGATTAATGTAATGTTTAATCTGATAACCGTTAAGCACATTAAACAATGCAATTGGTTTGCTACAGCCATTAATTGCTTTAAGGGTTTGAGGACCAATGACTCCATCAACTGCAATAGGATAAATATCATCAGCAGCTGTTAGTAAGTTATTTGATTTCTGCAAATTTTTATTAGCAGTACCTTGCCCCATATTAACTGCCTGGTCAAACATTTCAATTGCTATATTTCTATTTTTAATTTTGTTGTACTTATGATTTAACCAAAATTCATGATAATAAATTTCTTTGACCTGATCGGTAGTTAAATCTTTCATATCTCCTTTATAACCATTTTGCCTAGCTACAGCTTCAGTAATACCATACTTGGTTTTACCGCCCGGGTCATTTTCATGATCAGAGTAGCCACCTTCAATTATTAATACTTTTTCAAACGCTTTTCCAAATATTTTGTCCACTACTCAATCCAACTCCTCCCCAAATTTATTTTCTTTTGTTTTTAACAATCTTTTTCTTAAAAAAGTGGGAATAGTTATACCGAGCTCATCACAATTTTCAAGAATTGATATTGCTTCGGTAGCTCCAGCCCACAATAACACAAAATCTCTCATGCCTGCCATCCCTATTTGAGTTACAAGGTGGCCAAGAGAAATTACTATCGAATATGTTGCTATTTTACCCCAACCTTTGCGGGACATCCAGCTTGATAATTTTCCTTTTTTGCTCGCTTTAGTTAACCCAGTTATATAATCTATAGCTAACAAAACAAGAAAACCTTGCATTGACGCATTCATATTTCCAAAAAACATAGTCAGTATTGTGCCTCCTGCTGCAAAACAGCCTTTTATTGCTGGATGATTTAAAAACTTATCTATATAATAATTAATTTCGTCTATAAACGGTCTCCACTTCGCATTCACGTTTTTCCACCTCAAAACAGCCCCGCTACAAGGCAAAAGTTTTTGTTTATCTGTGTATCACATCAACTTTTTAATTTTAACCGGTCGCCTAAATCCAATTGCTCCAGTATATGATCATCTAATTTACTTATCACTGACATTTTCAAATTATAGCTGTCGCAGTGTTTAATAATTCCCAGATAGGAATTAACACTGGCATTAATATCCTCAATATCCACCTTCCCTTCAAAGTATTTTTTATTAAGATATTTAAATCGCTTTTTCATTTTCTTTTTGGTGCTTTTTCTCAATTTGCTATAACTCGGATATAAAACATATCCGCAAAAATCTATTCCTTCATCTACATGGCCAACGGTAGTTTTATTATTAAGCTGCAGCTGGAGATAATCAGCAAGAAAAATCTCTATTTCCTGTCTAATAGTATGAAGTTTATTTTTGTCTTTTCCTAAAATTACAAAGTCATCCATATAGCGAACATAGTATTTTACTTTTAGAGTGTGTTTTACAAACTTATCTAGAAAATCAAGATAAATATTTGCAAAAAGCTGACTCATTAGGTTACCAATTGGTGTGCCAATTCCTTTAACTTTTTCATTTTCAAAGAAGTGATCCCCCAACTGAATACCGAATTCACCATCTTCACTTTTGATTATCTGCCAAATTAATTCCAAGGTATCTCTGCAGCTGATTTTTCTTTTAATTAACTGAAATAATCTTTTATGCACAATTCTGTAAAAATATTTTGATACATCAGCTTTCAAAAAATATGTCTCTCCCGGCTTGCGGTCCATTATTCTTAACTTGTCCTGCAGCTGATATGCAGTAAAATGAGTACCTTTTCCTTTGCGACAGGCTCCGCTATATCTATAGAATGTTTTATCAAATATAGGGTAAAGATTTTGATAAATGCTCCACTGGACCACTCTGTCTTTGAAAGGCAAGGCCATGATCAGTCTTTTCTTTGGCTCATAAACATAAAACTGCCTGTATTTTCCCTGTTCATATGTCTTCCACATCAATTCATTCTGTATTTCAATAAGATTTCTCTCTAAATTATAATTAAACTTTAGTACTTCGGGTTTGTATCTTTTTCTTTTTTGAGCATTTCCAGTTGCTTTTTCTAAATTATGATAATCAGTAATTTTCTCAAACAAATTTTTGACTGTCTTAGGAATAAATAATCACCACTCTCTATATATTAGGTGAAATATTCAAGCCCACTCAAATAAGAGTGGGCTCATAACTAATCGTGACAGCTTTCGATATTTCACTACTTGCTATCTAATTAGTAATTCATATGTTTTCCTGGAGGGACAAAATGTATCTCAGGAAGGACTAAAGGCCTGTTCATCTTTTTGAACACTGCAGCAGAGGCCTTGACCCCATACTGTCTGATAAATTTTTAGATGAGCACAGGCGCCGCGGGAGCCAATATTAGTGTTCACGTTGGAAGGCTCATTGTTCAAGTTGAGCGTGCGCGACCCACAGTTGGAGCCGTTGTTCCGATTCCCGCCAGCGACCAGCGCCCTTAGCCCTAAAATTTATTTTTTACAAGACTTAATCCAGCCACCCAGGAGCCGCCCGATTTCGTCTATTTTTTTAATTACAATTTCTTGTTTTCTAGGTGATAAGTGTTTCCGATCTTTCGCAAACCTTACTTGTATTTTTAATTTTTTCAGTTCCATATCTATTCTATTTAAAAATCTTATATTGCTACCCTGGGTTTCATTAGCATCTATAATAAGATCAAGTATTTTATAAACTCTATTTTTCAATCTAGTGCATAGAGTAAATTTTTCGCGTTTTGGAAAATTATCTATCACCGGGAAAAAGTAACACATAAAATCATAATGCTTTTGAAATATTATTAAATCTTCTGTGTCTGCCAAATCACCACTCCTCAAATTCAAAGTCTAACCCAAACCCATTTCCAGATTATCAGACTGACAGATGATCACAGGCGCCGCGGGAGCCAATATGAGTGTGCACGAGGGAAGGCTCATTGTTCAAGTGGAGCGTGCGCGACCCACAGCCGGAGCCGCTGTTCCGATGCCCGCCAGCGATTCCCATTCTTATTGAGCTATATATTTCCCCTAATTGGAAGCTGCTATCCTTACCTGTTCTTAGTGAGTCATTCCAGGACCCAGAAGAAGAGTCTCCAAAGGTATTAAGTGTTTCCCAGAGGTTACCAGCGCAATCAACAAGGTTATAACATGATACTGCTTGCTCCACAGTTCCTGTCTCTGTCCTGTCGCTGTTGCTTGTAGCAGACCAGGCGGCATTGTTATCCCCATCGTGGCCTTCCGGACTTCCATAAGCCGCTTGTATCCATTCTTGATAATCAAGCATCCGCTTATTAACATTAGAAAATCCTCTAGCAAAATCATACCAGTTATAATCTTCTGTACCGCTGACAGGAAGCGCATTATACTCACTTACTAATTCAGTATCAGGCCATGTTCCTGTACCTTCGCTTGCTAGATATATATCGGCCCAAAAATTAGAAACCTTAACCATTCCAGTAGGGTCGCAATATGGACGATAATTAAGAGACCAGACTGAGTTTGGTATTA
>Ga0209300_1001067_pt1 | contig 11507 bp, 10 predicted proteins | sample Shrwel_input2_RT_FD_187535 | JGI IMG/M metagenome (GOLD analysis project Ga0209300, IMG submission 187535) | Subsurface microbial communities from deep shales in Ohio, USA - Utica-3 well 1 S input2 RT (SPAdes) (version 2) ... | reverse complement strand
GGGTATTGTCGCTGGCACCCTGCTCGAGCCACAGGGCATCGAGAAAGCGCTCCCGCAGGGTCTCGGTGTGATCGCTCATTCAGCGCCCTCATGACAGTTCCCCGCCCAGACACGACGAAACCCCGCCCCGCGCGAGCGGTGACGGGGTTTCGACATGAAGCATCTCCCGGCTTAGGAGAGCTTTTCCTTGATGCGTGCGGACTTGCCGCTGCGCTCGCGGAGGTAGTACAGCTTGGCCTGGCGCACGTCACCGCGACGCTTGACCTCGATGGAGTCGACCAGCGGGCTGTAGGTCTGGAAGGTACGCTCGACGCCAACGCCGTGGGACACTTTGCGCACGGTGAAGGCGGAGTTCAGGCCGCGGTTGCGCTTGCCGATGACGACGCCTTCGAAGGCCTGCAGACGCTCGCGGGTACCTTCCTTGACCTTGACCTGAACGACAACGGTGTCGCCCGGGGCAAAGGCCGGGATTTCCTTGCCCATCTGCTCGGATTCGATCGCCTGGATCACGGAATTCTTGCTGCTCATTGCTAGCTCCTCGATAACTTGTATCGCCTTCGGCCTAAGCCGTCGGCGGTGATCCCGGCGCGAATCCTTGAGGATGGCGCGGGAATCGCTCTGTGTATGACGCAGGGGCACGGCGCGCATGCCTCAAGCCTTTTCAGGAAGGCTCCTGCACCTCCGCCTTGCTGGCGTATTCCTCGATGAATTCATCGAGCAGTGCCTGCTGGTCAGTCGCCAAGGTCCTGCCTTCGAGCAGGTCTGGGCGCCTGAGCCAGGTGCGGCCCAATGACTGCTTCAGCCGCCAGCGGCGAATCGCCGCGTGGTTGCCGCTGAGCAGTACATCCGGCACCCGTCGCCCGTCGATCTCGTCGGGGCGCGTATAGTGCGGGCAATCCAGCAGGCCGTCGTTGAAGGAATCTTCCTCCGCCGACGCCTGATGGCCCAGCACACCGGGCACCAGTCGGGCCAGGGCATCGACCATCACCATGGCGGGCAGCTCACCACCGCTCAGCACGTAGTCGCCGATCGAGACTTCCTCGTCGATATCGGCTTCCACCACGCGCTCGTCGATGCCTTCATAGCGTCCAGCCACCACCACCAGGGGGCCGCTGTCGGCCAGCGCCTGCACGCCCGCCTGATCCAGAGGTCGCCCCTGTGGCGACAGGTAGATCACCCGGGCCGGCTGGCCGGCACTGCTCTCGGCCGTTGCCCGCGCCTCATGGATGGCATGGCGCAGGGTATCGACCTTCATCAACATGCCTGGTCCGCCCCCGTAGGGACGATCATCCACCGTGCGATGGTTATCGGTTGCATAGTCCCGGGGATTCCAGAACTCGAGCTCCAGCAACCCCTGTCTGACCGCCCGTCCCGTCACCCCATACTGGGTGATGGCATCAAACATCTCCGGGAACAGCGATACGACCCCAATCCACACAGCGTTTCTTCCAGGCCTAGCTCCTCTGGGCTGCCCACGGGCAGCGATCGAGGAGGGCGTCACCAGGACGTCTTAAAATTCGGGATCCCAGTCCACCGTCATGCCACCGGCGGCCAGGTCCACCTCAAGCACCACTTCGTCGGGCAAAAACGGCAGCAGCCGCTCCTTGCCGTCGGCGTCCTTGACGACCATCACGTCGTTGGCGCCGGTCTCGAACAGGTAGGCCACATGTCCCAGGCTTTCGCCGTCGTTTGTGGTGACCTGGAGACCCTCCAGTTGATGCCAGTAATACTCGCCCGCCTCGAGCGGCGGCAGCGACTGTTTAGGCAGCAGAATCTCTGCGCCCGCCAGTTGCTCTGCCTGCTCGCGTGACGTCACCCCATCCAGCTGGGCCACCAGGCCCTTGCCGTGCTGACGCCCCTGCGCCAGTTTCCGGTCGACCAGCTTGCCGTCGAGCCGCAACTGCCACTCGGGGTAGTCGAGGATGCCGTCCATCGGGCTGGTGTATGAATACACCTTCAGCCAGCCTTTCACACCGTAGGTGCTGGTCAGCTTGCCCAGCACCACGTGCTGGTCACTGCCGGCGCCTGTCGTTGCGTCTTGGGTCATGGCCATTACCACCTAGATACCGTATCTAGCGACCGCAATTCAGGCTCAGGCCTGCTTGCGGGCTTCCTTGACCAGCTCAGCGACGCGCGCAGAGACCTGGGCACCCTGTTCTTGCCACTGGGCGATACGGTCAAGATCGATGCGCAGGCGCTCTTCCTGGCCGCGGGCGACCGGGTTGAAGAAGCCGACGCGCTCGATGAAGCGGCCGTCACGAGACTTGCGAGAATCGCTTACGGTCAGGTGGTAGAAGGGACGCTTCTTGGCGCCACCACGTGCCAGACGAATGGTAACCATTGCGTTATCTGTCCTTCGGTTGGAGTTGCTGAAAATTGGTCTTCGGCCGCGCGCTGTCGCGCGGTCCTGCCACGAAGACGCGACATTCTACGGAAATCGATGCCTCTTGGGAACCTTTTGTGTGCCGAGCGGCAATCATCGCCGCGGCAGGCCGCCCGGGCCGCCCATACCACCGGGGCCACCCATGCCACCGGGACCGCCCTGGCCACCGCCGCCCATCATGCCCGACATGCCGCGCATCATCTTCTGCATGCCGCCTTTCTTGCCGACCTTCTTCATCATCTTCTGCATCTGCTTGTGCTGCTTCAGCAGACGGTTGAGGTCGGGCACCTGCAGGCCGGCACCGGCGGCGATGCGGCGCTTGCGAGAACCGTTGATGACCTCCGGACGACGGCGCTCCTTGGGCGTCATCGAGTTGATCAGCGACTCGAGCTTGCCGAACTCTTTCTCGGGGCCCGGGCCCTTGGCCATATCGGCCATCTGCCCCATGCCCGGCAGCTTGCCCATCAGGCCGCCCATGCCGCCCATCTTCTTGAGCTGCTGGAGCTGGTCGCGGAAATCCTCGAGGTCGAAGCCGTCGCCCTTCTTGACCTTCTTGGCGAGCTTTTCGGCCTTGCCCTTGTCGACGGTGCGCTCGGCTTCCTCGATCAGCGACAGCACGTCGCCCATGCCGAGGATGCGCGAGGCCACGCGATCCGGGTGGAAAGGCTCGAGGGCATCGACCTTCTCGCCCATGCCCATAAACTTGATCGGCTTGCCGGTGATATGGCGTACCGACAGGGCGGCACCGCCGCGGGCGTCGCCATCGGCCTTGGTCAGGATCACGCCGGTCAGTGGCAGGGCCTCGTGGAAGGCCTTGGCGGTATTGGCGGCGTCCTGGCCGGTCATGGCGTCAACGACGAACAGGGTTTCCTGCGGCGCACAGACACGGTGCAGGGCCTGGATCTCGTCCATCATGTCGGTGTCGACATGCAGTCGACCGGCGGTATCGACGATCACCACATCGTGGAACTGGATCTTGGCGTGCTTGAGGGCTGCCTCGGCAATCGCCACCGGCTTCTGATCGGAAGAAGACGGGAAGAAGTCGACCTCGACCTCACCGGCCAGCGTCTCGAGCTGGTCGATGGCCGCCGGGCGATAGACGTCGGCGGAGACTACCAGCACCTTCTTCTTTTCGCGCTCGCGCAGGTAACGGGCGAGCTTGGCCACCGAGGTGGTCTTGCCCGCGCCCTGCAGGCCGGCCATCAGAATCACCGACGGCGAGCCCTTGAGGGAAAGCCCCTCGGTGCCATCGCCCATGATCGCCTCGAGCTCCTGCTGGACGATCTTGACGAACTGCTGGCCCGGCGAGAGGCTCTTCGAGACCTCCTGGCCAACGGCGCGCTCGCGCACCTTGTCGATGAACGCCTTGACCACCGGCAGGGCAACGTCGGCCTCCAGCAGTGCACGGCGCACCTCGCGCAGGGTTTCCTTGATATTGTCTTCGGTCAGTTTGGCCTGACCGCTGATGGACTTCAGCGTCGTCGATAAACGCTCTGTCAAACTCTCGAACATGGGGCCCTCCGGCAGGGATGCCTGGCTTTGGGCGGCGATTATACGCCTTCCCGCCGCCAGTCTCCATGCGCCAGCCGCACGGACCGGGCATCACATGTGAGCAGCACGCGGGCGCCCGGCTGGGCGCGACCGGGGGGATTCGGTATAGTGACCCCTCCTTGAATTTCCACTCGCGAGACGCCGCTGTCGACGGCGATGGACAGCAACCGATGCAGGCGCTTCCCTTTGCCCTTCTGGCCATAGCCTTCTACCTGGGCGCTGCCTCCTGGCAGGCGCTGACGCTCTTGCGCCGTGTCCCCCAGCGCCCGAAGCTGGTACGCGGCCTCGGCACCCTGGCGCTGGCTTTCCACGGCCTGGTGATTGCCGTGGTGATCCGCGAGACCGGCGGCCTGTGGCTTGGCCTGTCACCGAGCCTGGTGATGGTCAGCGCGCTGGTCACGGCGCTCTTGATGCTGGTCAGCCTGGCCAAGCCGGTACTCAATGCCGCCGTCGGCGTATTCCCTGTCGCGGCGATGACCCTGGTGACTGCCGTGGCCTGGCCGGGCGGCGAGCACCAGGGGCATATCACGCCGGGCATCGCCCTGCATGTCATCAGCTCGGCCCTGGCCTTTGCGCTGCTGGCAATCGCGGCCGTGCAGTCCATGCTGCTGGCTTGGCAGAACCAGGCCCTGCGCCATCACCACATCAGCGGCGTCGTTCAGACTCTGCCGCCGCTCACGACCATGGAGCGGGTGCTGTTCGAGCTGATCTGGGTCGGCATGATCCTGCTGACCCTGGCTATCGCCAGCGGCTTCCTGTTCGTCGACAACCTGTTTGCTCAGCACCTGGTTCACAAGACCGTACTGTCGCTGGCCGCCTGGGTGATCTTCGCCGCCCTACTCATCGGCCATCACTGGCTGGGCTGGCGCGGGCTAAAGGCGGTACGCTGGACCCTGGGTGGCGGCGTCTTGCTGCTGCTGGCCTACTTCGGCACCAAGTTCGCGGTCGAGGTAATCTTCTCTTGAAACCGACCGCCCGGGGCGTCTTCCGTGCCTTGACAGTCTCCGGGGGAATCCCTACAAACAAGCCTGACCTGTCTTCGAGGACCTTCTCATCTTGAGTGACGATTTCCCGCTGGGACTACTGTTCGGCCTGCTGTTTCTGCTCGTCTGCCTGTCGGCGTTCTTCTCGAGCTCCGAGACCGGCATGATGTCGATCAACCGCTACCGCGTCAGCCACCAGGCCAACAGCGGTGATCGTCCTGCCAAGCGCGTGTTGCGCCTTCTGGCCAGGCCCGACCGGCTGATCGGCGTGATCCTGATCGGCAACAACCTGGTCAACAACCTGGCGGCGGCGCTGGCCACGGTGCTGGCCATCCACTACTTCGGCGAAGTCACCGGCCCGGCCATTGCACCGCTGATCCTGACCATCGTGATTCTGATCTTCGCCGAGGTCGGTCCCAAGACCTATGCGGCGATCAAACCCGAGCGCATCGCCTACCCGGCATCCGTGGCGCTCGAGCCGCTGCTCAAGGTGCTCTACCCGCTGGTGTGGCTGGTAAATACCATCTCCAACGGTCTGCTGCGCCTGATCGGCGTCAAGAGCCTGACCGGCAACGGCGACCACCTGACCCGAGATGAGCTGCGCACCGTGGTGCACGAAGCCGGCACCATGATCCCGCGTCGCCACCAGGCAATGCTGCTGTCGATCCTCGATCTCGAGAACGTCACCGTGAACGACATCATGGTGCCGCGCCATGAGGTGGTGGGCATCGATCTCGAAGATGAACTCGAGAGCATCCTGGCGCAGATCCGCACGAGCCAGCACACCCGAGTACCGGTCTTCAAGGGCGACATCAACAACATCATCGGCATGCTGCACCTGCGCAACGCGGCGCGCTTCCTGTCCAAGGACGAGGTCACCAAGGCCGCCATCGTGCAGGAAGCGCGGGAGCCCTACTTCATCCCCGAGTCGACGCCGCTGCACACGCAACTGCTCAACTTCCAGCAGCAGAAGCGGCGCACCGGCATCGTGGTCGACGAGTACGGCGACGTGGAAGGCCTGGTCACGCTGGAGGACATCCTCGAGGAGATCGTCGGCGAGTTCACCACCGACATGGCGGGCATGCATCAGGAAATGCACCTGCAGGATGACGGCAGCTACGTGATCGAGGGCACCGCCAATATCCGCGAACTCAACAAGTCACTGGGCTGGCAGTTGCCCACCGACGGCCCCAAGACCCTCAACGGCCTGATCCTTGAGCACCTCGAGTCCTTCCCCGAAGGCCCCACCTGCCTGCAGGTCAGCAACGTGCGCATGGAAATCATCGAGGTGAGGGACAAGGTCATCACCTCGGCGCGCTGCTGGCAGCATGTGCGCCGCGCCGCCCGCCAGGAATGACACCCACGGCCCTGTTCGGCACTGAGGGGCGGGGCTTAAGCCCTCGGGCCTAACACCCCGACCAGGTGCCGCTGATCCCGGATGCCTGCGCGTCATCTCAGACGTGATCGGCGCAAGATGTCATCTACTCTAGAAGTCACCTAAGCAAGACGTCACCTAAGCAAGACGTCACCTAAGCAAGACGTCACCTAAGCAAAGAGCCGCGTTGTCAGACAACGCGGCTCTTTGCTTTATGTCATCCGAAGGGCAAGGTGTCATGCGAAGGGCTACGGAAAGCCCCATCAGGCAAGGCATCATTCGGCCGCGTTGCCGCGAGCGGGAGCTTTTCTGCCGGGCGTGATCCAGGCGTCGGCCTCTTGCTTCAGCGCCTTCACGCGGGCCGCGAGCTCCCCGCGACGAGCCTCGGCAGCGGGCACCGGCTCACCGAACACCAGTGCCACCCGCGCCTGAAACCGTCGCGGCAACCGTGTCAGTGCCGGGCCATCGCGGTTCGAGGTCCAGGAGCCCCACAGCCCGGCGAGCCCCGCCGGCACCACCGGTACTGGGTTGCGAGCGAGAATCAGGTCGAGGCCGCGGCGGAAAGACTGCATCTCGCCATCCCGGGTCAGCCGGCCCTCGGGAAAAACCATTACCACCTCGCCGAGGCGCAGCGCCTGGCTGACCTGATCGAGGGTCCGCCGCAGGCCGCCCGGGTCACTGCGCTCGGAGTCCACTGGAATCGCCCCCACGAGCCGGAATAGCCAGTTCAGCCAGGGTGATTCGTAGATCGGCCGATCCATTAGGAAGCGCAGCGGCCGCGGGCAGGCACCGCCGATCACCAGCGCGTCCATGAAGCTGACGTGATTGCAGACCACCAGGGCCGCGCCACTCGCCGGCACATGGTGGCGACCGCGAAGGCGCAGCCGGTAGATCAGCGCGACCAGCACGAACACCAGCAGGCGCAGCACCGGCCGCGGACGACGCACGACCATTGCCACCCCGACCGCCAGCGCGATGCCTCCAAGGCTTGCCACGAAGCTCTGCAGGTCGAGCCCCAGGACTGACAGCATCAGCCAGCCGTAGCCTGCGGCCACCACCATCAGCAGCGCATTGCAGATATTGTTGGCGGCAATGATCCGCCCTCGCTGTGCTTCGTGGCTACCCAGTTGCAGTAGCGTATAGAGCGGCACGATGTAGATACCGCCACCGAGGCCGACCAGCATTAATCCCCCCAGCATGCGCCAGACCCTGGGGTCATCGAACAGCACCGTCAGCGGCTGTCCCATGGTCGTCGCGCTGTCCACACCGGCCAGCAGCAGGCTGGCGGCACCGAGTATCAGCGCCCCCAGCGGCACCAGGCCAAGCTCCAAACGCCCGCCCGAAAGCTTGGCACAGGCCAGGGCTCCAGCACCGAAGCCGCAGGCGATCGCCACCAGCAGTACGCTCAGCATCGCCTCGGCGCCGCCCGCCACCACTCGAGCCCAGGCCGGCAGCTGTGTCAGAAAGCTTGCGCCCAAGAACCAGAAAACGCTGATAGCGAGAATCGCCGACCACAGCACCGGCGAATGTACGCCGCCGCGCAGTACCTCGATCAGGCTGGAAAGGGGGCGAAAGCGCAATCGCCCCCGCTCGGCTGAGCGCAGGGAGGCATCCGTGGCGGAGCCCTCGGTTGAAGGCTCCGCAGTGTCAACTGGTGGCAGCGCCAGGCTAGCGCCCCACCCCACCAGGGCGACACCCACCAGGGTGGCCATGATCGCCGGGCGCGACAGAGGGTCGGGAAGCGCCGCAAACACCCCGGCCAGCAGCGCACCGGCAAGAATCGCGGCGAAGGTGCCGACGTGAACCCAGGCATTGCCGCGTCCGAGCTCATAGGACGGCAGGTGCTGGGGCAGGATGGCGAACTTGACGGCTCCGAACAGCGCCGACTGCACGCCCATCAGCACCAGCAGCACAAACAGCGCCACCAGGTTCTGGTACCAGACGGCCAGCGCCGCAAGCACCATCAGCACGCATTCGACGAACTTCAACAGGCGCACCAGCCGCCGCTTGTCAAAGCGGTCGGCCAGCTCCCCGCCCCAGGCGGAAAACAGCAGAAAAGGCAGAATAAACAGCCCCGCCGCCAGATTGATGGCCAGCCCTAAGTCCCAGCCAAGGCGCGGCACGGCGACAAAGGTCAGCATCAGCAGCAGGGTGTTGCGGAAGAGGTTATCGTTGAAGGCACCCAGCGCCTGCACCCAGAAGAAGGGCGCGAAGCGACGCTGGGTCAGCAGGCCACGGCTCACACGCTGCCCGGAAGATGCCGCAGCCCGTTCAGCAGGGTCGCAAGCAGCTGGTCGATCAGCTCACCGACCTCCAGCGGCTGCCCCTGCCAGTAGCCCAGCCGCTCGTTGAGGCCAAGCTGCACCAGGCCGTGGACGCTGCCCCACAAGGTACGCGCCAGGCGACGGGATTCCAGGTCATCGATCGCCGGCTGGAACTCCTTTAGGGTGGCTTCAACCCGCACGAACAGCGCCTCGATCATGTCGTTCTGACGCTGATCGAGTTCACCCTCCTGTGCCAGCGGGTAATCGAACAGCAGCTGCCAGCGAAAAGGCGCCGCCTTGGCGAAATGCCAGTAGGCCGTGGCCAGGCCGGTTAGCCGTGCCTGGGGACCGCCGTCATCAAGTCCCTCGATGGCACCGCGCAGATGAGCCAGGGTCTCGATATTGACGTGCTGCAGGAGGTTGTTGAAGCTGCCGTAGAGCTTCAGCAGGGTGCTGGGAGCACAGCCGACCTCGCGGGCCAGCGCTCGCAGCGACAGCGTATGTACGGGGTGCTCTTTGAGCCAGGCATCGCAAGCTGCCATGACCTGAGCATGCAACGCCTCGGGCGCGTGCTGTCTGGGACGTGCCATTGCATCCTCGCAGGTACGCTGAACGGCTAGGGGGTCTAAAGCGACAGTGTCGCATATCTCGAACAGCGTTTTATATCAGCATACCGCCCCATCATACAAACACAACCTCGACAGTGGGACGGCCTGCATGCTTTGCAGCGCCCGGGCTCTTGGGTACCCTGAGCCACCGCGCGCCCCGCGTTGACGTGCCAAATACGCGCCAAGAAGACACTGGAGAGCCCATGGCCGGTCGCCTGCATATTGCGCCACTTGACCTGCCCCGACTGCTGCCCGAGCTCACGACCGACGAGCCGCTGCTAACCGGCGCCAACCTGGCGCCCCGCCAGGGGCTGTCGATGATCCGCCTCGATGCCGGCCGGCCGCACCTGCGCCGGGCCTTCTGGGGGCTGACCCCGCCGTGGCTCAAGGTGCTCGACCACGCCCCCCATTGCGCCCGCGCGGAAAGCCTCGATGAGCGCAAGATGTTTGCCGAAGCCTTCGCCGCCCGTCGCTGCCTGGTCCCGGTCAGCGGCGTCTATGTGTGGCGCGCCATGCCACGCGGCAAACAGCCCTACCTGGTGACCCGCGTCGATCGCGGCCCCCTGCTGCTGGCCGGCCTGTGGGCGCGCTATCACACCACCCTGAGCGCTTTTCACGACTCAATGGCACTGATCACCGTGGCGGCGCCGCCACTATTAGCGCCGCTCAGCGACCGCCTGCCGGCGGTGATCGATGCCGACCGGGCAACGGCCTGGCTCGACCCGGCCATCCCACTCGACGAGGCCCGCGCCATGCTGAATCCCGCATCCAGGGAACTGTTGGGCGCTTTTCCGGTATCAAGACGAGTGAATCACCCGCTGAACCAGGAATGGGCCTGTGGCCACCCTACCGGCCCCATGCTGCGATGGCAGCCCGCACAGGAGTCATGATGACCGCCACCACCCGCCTTGCCACACCTCGCCGCTACCGCGACAGGCTGGCACGCCTAGCCCTTGGCAGCGCCTTGCTGATGACCCTCATCGCACCGGCGCTGGCCAGTGCTTCGGCGACCCCCGACATGTCGCCCCAGGCCTCACAAGAAGCGCTGTCCAAGGCTGACGCCACCACGCTGAAAACCAGCCCCAACGACAGCCGCGACTATCGCCTGCTGACCCTCGATAACGGCCTGACCGTTCTGCTGGTCAGCGACAGTGAGGCCGACAAGGCCGCCGCCTCGATGAACATCGACGTAGGCAGCTCAAACGACCCCGAGGATCTCGCTGGCCTTGCCCATTTCCTCGAGCACATGCTGTTCCTGGGCACCGACGCCTACCCGGCCGCCGACGCCTACCAGTCGTTCATCAATCAGCATGGCGGCAATCACAACGCTTTCACGGCAAGTCAGGATACCAACTACTTCTTCGACATCGAGCCCGACGCCCTGTCCGGCGCCCTGGGTCGTTTCAGCCAGTTCTTCATCGCGCCCCGCTTCAACGCCGACAAACTGGAGAGCGAGCGCAACGTGGTGCATTCTGAATATCAGGCGCGGCTGCGTGATGACGGACGACGCGAGAATGATGCACTCGACCAGGTGCTCAACCCCGACAACCCGACCACCGGTTTCTCGGTGGGCAGCCGCGCCACCCTGACCCTGCCCGAAGACGCCGAGACGCCGCTTAGGCAGCGAGTCATCGAGTTCTTCAAGGCCCACTACGGCGCCGGCGTCATGCACCTGGCGCTGGTGGCACCCCAGCCGCTGGATGATCTGGAGGCCTTGGTCCGCGAGCGCTTCGCGGCGATTCCCAACCGCGGTCTTAGCCGCGCCAAGGTCGACGCACCTCTGGTGCGCCCCGATAGCCTGCCGCTGTCCCTCGAGGTCGCTTCGCTGCGGGACGAGCGCCAGCTGCGCTTCTACTTCCCGGTACCCGACCCCGAGCCCTTCTATGCCACCAAGCCCGCCTCCTACATTGCCAACCTGCTTGGCCATGAGGGACAGGGCAGCCTGCTCGAGCAGTTGCGCGAAGCAGGGCTCGCCGACGGCCTGTCGGCAGGCGTCGGCCGCGGCGATGGAACGCATGCCCTGTTCACCGTCGGCATCAGCCTGACGCCCGAGGGTGCCCGACAGATACCGCGGATTCAGGAAAGCCTGTTCGCCGCCATCGACAGGATTCGTCAGCAAGGGCTCGACCCTTGGCGCTATCAGGAACAGGCCCGTCTTGCCGAGCAGGAATTCCGCTTCCAGCAGCACGGTGACCCTCAGCATGACGCCACGCGTCTGGCCATGAACCTGGCGCACTACCCGAGCCGTGACGCCCAGTTCGCTCCCTATCGCATGGACGGCTTCGACGAGGCCCGCATCAAGGACTACCTGGCGGCCCTGACACCGGACAATCTGCTGAGGGG
>Ga0209300_1001063_pt1 | contig 11525 bp, 11 predicted proteins | sample Shrwel_input2_RT_FD_187535 | JGI IMG/M metagenome (GOLD analysis project Ga0209300, IMG submission 187535) | Subsurface microbial communities from deep shales in Ohio, USA - Utica-3 well 1 S input2 RT (SPAdes) (version 2) ... | reverse complement strand
CTAGTGATTCCTTTCCTATTTTCCCAGCTGTCCATCCCATGCTTGGCTGCAGAGAATTGGTTACCACATGACTCACAACGATAGCGATTACCTGTATCAGGAATAGGCTCTGCCAGGTCATTGCACTGTTTACACGTTAAAGAATACCCCCGCATCTCCTGTTCCCATTTTTTTCGTGCCTCCTTGATATATTGAGGATTGCCCGTCACCTCATCTAATGCCATTGAGAACAGAGAACTTAAAAATCCCATAGTAGTAGATCCTTTTAGAGTCATTTTGACTGTTTAAAAATGCTAGAGAAGCATAAAAACATCATTTTGGAGAATGGGTAAATCAGAACCCTATACTCAAGTGAGTGCTTGAGGGTTTGCTCATTTACTCAAATACTCATTTATCCAATCATTAACTAGCTCATTTATTGTCACATCGTTTTGAGCAGCCTTGACTCTTAATTGGTTGTAAACCGAGGCTGGAACATTTGCGTTGAGCCGTTTTGTCGACTCTTTGCGAACATCTTCCATCGCAGCCGTTTTTCCTTGGCTATCCTCTCTTTCCCGTTTGGATTTTGGCTTAAGCATTGAGGTACTCCTCAATTTCAGCTCGAATGGCTGCAATTTCTCTGGCCGCTTCGCTGTTTTGCTCAACAAACACTGTTTTTCCTTCCGAGGCTGTCGTTGGGTAAGCAACTCGCTGGGTCGTCATTGCTTTGAATACTGGCAGCTCATATCCGTCTAAAGCTTCCAGGATTTCTTTGCCAAGCTTGGTGTTTTTGATGGCTCGGCTTACGACGAATGCAGCCTTGGGTTTGCCATCCGTAACGTCTTGTCGAGCCCGGATCACGTCGACTAGATCGGCCGCCGCCCAGATGTCGTAGGGCGATGGCTGGCAGGGGATAAGAACCATGTCAGCGGCTTTCACTGCAGCTGCAGCGAGTCGTGCGATTTGCGGCGCGCCGTCGATAACGATGTAATCGTAGCCCGCTGATATGGCCGCCAGATCTTTTGGGAGGGTTTCACGGTCGAGGCCAACAACGGGGATAACCTCTCCCTCGTTTTCTTCATTCCAGTCACGGGCGGAGCCTTGTGGGTCTGAATCTACAAGGAGAACCTTGTGGCCCTCGAGGTGCAGGGAGTGGGCCAAATTAATCGCAATTGTGGTTTTGCCTGACCCGCCTTTCTGGTTCAGCACAGCAATAGTTGGCATAAGAACCTCAAATGAGTAAAAGAGTGTTTGAGGCTTGGAGTATATGAGTAAATGAGTCTTTGAGCAAGCGGCAGGAAATTTACAGAGATAGGCGTAACGCCTAAGTCATTGACGGGGCTGAAAATAGTTAGAGGGGCAACGCTTGCAATCGAGGTTTGGGTGGGTTATAAACGTAAAAACCCCGCACCGAGGTGCGGGGTTTACGGGCCGGAATGAGCCACCAACTCTTTCCCGGCCAAGCAGTCTCGGTGCTCTTGGTTTCGCCGCCTAGAACGAGACTGGTGAGAAGAGAATAGCGACGAAAGCCCGCCAATTCAACCTTTTCGCCAGGCCGAGACGGAAAACTCAATAACAGAGAACCGTCAAAAATGGCTGACGAGAACCCAGCAAATCCTGACCATCTGACACCCTCACAGCTGTCCATACTGGCCCGCCCGGGAGAGACCGACTGCGAGGCGAGGGCGCGCCTGGGAAAAGCATTCCACGCCGAACAGAAGAAAAATCAGCGACAGGCTGAATTTGTGGCGAACGCCCCCAAAATGCCGATTTGGCCAGTGGGGATGTCGGCACTGCCGAACGCCATGGTTCGCAGCTCGATTTTTACCGTCGCCAATCGCAACACCGAGCGGAAATACCTCAGTGGTGTTGATCTTCCCGTCGCAGGGCCCGGGCAAATCAAATTCCGAGGCCAGGAATTGCGCCAGGACGATAAACAACTGCTGTTGCATATCATCGATTGTTTCCGGGAAACGCACGGCGGCAAACCGTTGATTGACGGTACTGATTTCGAGGTGTCCACCACGGTAAACAAACTGGTGACGAGCATGGGTTGGCGACGCAGCGGCCGGATCGCTGTTAGGGAAAACGGGCAGCCCACCGGCAAATACATAGGCGGCACCATGGCGCGGTTTTTCGATGCGCTCGACCGCCTTCAAACCTCGCAAATCGTGATTTTCACGAGCGAGGCAGATGCGATTGCAGACCCAAACCGCGACGGCGTGGCCATCCTTCCCCGTTATTCCTACACGCCGCGCCAGCTCACGATTCGCATGCCGGCTGAATTTTTCCAAATGCTGGCGCAGGGCTTCACCCTGGTAAACCTCGACGTTCACAAAAAACTGCCGTCCGGCCTCGCTCGCTGGCTGCATACCTACGTTCTCACCCATAAAAAAGAAACGCCGATTGCTCTGAACACCCTGATTAAATTTGCCGGGATGGCAGCGCCGAAGACTGCAGGCGACCGCGCTACTCGCCGAACGTCCATTCGTAACGCGCTCGGCGCCCTGAAAGAGCACCATGTTTTGAGCGATGACTCCCGGTTGGAAGCCGATTCCCTAATCTACCGGCGCCACCGGAATGCGACACTTAAGCCTGCAGAAATAGAAGCCGAGCAGCTTCGAGCCGCTAGCATTGCCGACGCAAGCCAGGCCGTAGACAGCGCCGCAAGAGCGATCTTTTCCAAAGGAGTGGAGGCAATCGTCAACGAGGAAAACGGTGATCGAATCGATCTGTCAGAACTGGCGGCGGCTTGGCGAGAAATCGTCTATGACGGGATCAAGTCGATCGGAAACCAGAAAAAACCGGACGCCCAGCCCATTATTTCCGCTTTGAAGCGGGCATGGACGGAACTGGTAGCTAGAGTAGAGTGCCAAGAGGACAGCACCCTGCGCGAATAGCTTTATACCCCATCGCACGAAACATTAGAGCCTGGCTTCCACAAAACCGGACGGATTGCCCGTGGCCGATTGCTTGCCATCTACACGAAAAACCAGCCACCAGCGCCCTGAAAGGCCAGATTGCCCCCGGAAACTGGGGTTTGAGCGTAACCAGTAGTGGCACCGCATATCATTAGTAGGTTACCAGACTTGGCATTTGTAGCGTTTGGCATCCATGCGAACTGTGGATAACGTCAATTTGTAGCGTTTGGCATCCATGACTTGTAGCGTTTGGCATCCATCAATGTAGCGTTTGGCATCCATCAATGTAGCGTTTGGCATCCATTGGGACAACTTTTTCCCTTTAAAATCGGCAGCTTAAGCATGCTTTTGGCGATCTATAGAACTTTCTTTATAACCCCTCGTAGAAGTTATTTATAGAACTTGGCTCATTCGCTCAAAAATCGCGAAATCGCCCCCCGCTCCAGGGGTCCGCTCCGCTCCCCCCGCCACGCCCTTCCCGGCCCGGCGCCCCATCCGTGACACCATCAACCCACAGTAAAACCTCAACCCCAAACGAGAACGCCACTGACAAAGACTATTGGAAGTTTTATTTCCTTTTGCCGCTATTGGGCGGGGGTAGCGCCTAACGGCGCGTCAACCCGTGCAAGCTGCCAACGAACTAATTGCTGATTAACGGGGAGGAAGTCGTTTTTAATCCACGAGCCACGCTACGCTAGGAGATAACCGCAAGAGCGGGGGTCTGGACTGGGCGGGCCTTTGGCCCTTTCCACGGCCCTGACGGGCCTATGACGCGCCTCCTCGGCGCGTCCTGGCAAGCTCTGAGACATTCTGCTGAATGTCCTTCCAGATTAATAACCGGGAGCAAATTTCGAATTTCCCAAGCGCGTAAACGCCGCTAAACCGCTAAACCGAAAGGATAAAGTACATGGCGATGATGAATGTAATCGAAAAGAGGAAGCATGGTACTGCCACGATTCTTAGCGCCGACGGCCGGCATGCTGTGATCTGTCAAGCCAAGGACGGTTGGCAGGTGCGAGTGGACGGCGGGGAGCCAGATACTTTGCGTGACGAGGAAACCGCCGAAGCCCAAGCGATTGCCGCGTTTATTGGCATAGATAGCGCCGTAGAAGGCCGTTATCGGATCGACGATGTCACCGATAAAGCGCCAGCAGAGCAAGCTGTCGAGCTGTTGAGCGGTCACCCGGAATTGGAGAATACGGAGTTCACCAAGGCCATCAGCGAAGAACTAACGATTGACGCGGGCAGTGGCCATATTTTTGCACCTTTTGGCCGGCTTTGCCTGGTGTTTGAAGTTCAACTTGAACAGGGCACCGTTCACCCCATCGGCACTTATCATGACACCGAGCAGCGGCACGATTTCGACGGCCAGAGCTTCACGCATAAAGAGTTGTGGGCGGCAATTCACGCCTCGGAAGACGATGAAACCGACTGGCTGGGCAGGAAAATCCAGCGCGGCATGCTGGCAGTGGAGCGACTCGACCTGGCGCAATGCGCCGCTCAGGCGGTCTACACCGCGCAGCGCGGGCAACCGCTGAAATAACTGCCACCAAACCCACCACCCCGAACCCGGCCCGCGCCGGGTTTTTTGTGCCCGAAAAATATTTTTCTGTATCCGGGGGTGTTTTATATTGTATTATGTATTGTATTCCATATAATATGAAATATAGAATATATTAATACATACAAAAGTCTTTGAGAGCAAGAAGAAAGGAGAGGGTACATGTCCAGGCCAGGAATCACGCAAGATCAGGTTTTTCAGGCGGCAGACCAGCTAAAAGGCGAGGGGCAGAACCCAACGATCGAGCGCATTCGCGCGCTAATTGGTGGGAGTCCGAACACCGTTCACAAGCACTTGAAAGCCTGGCGGGAGGCTCAGCCTGCCGAAAAACGCCGAGCTATCGAGTTGAGCGCCCGCGTCACCGAAGCGATTTTGGACGAGGTGGAAACCAAGGCCAGCGCCGAGAGGGCAGACGCGGAAAAGCGGGCAATCGAGGCCGAAGCCAGCCTTGATGCCATGGCCGAAAATTCCGACCGCCTGGAAGAAGAAAACGAATTGCTGGCCCAGCGGGTCGAAGAACTGGAAGCCGAGCGTGACCGTGCCAGTGCCGTGGCCGACGAACGGAAAACCGAAATCGACAAACTGACCGAGCAGGTGCAGCGGGAAACTCAGGCGGCAGAAGCGGCCCGGCTGGAATTGGCGACCGAGCGGTTGCGGATTGAGACGCTGACCAAGCAAGTGGCCAGCCTGGAAGCTGATCTGGACAACGCTTTGGCGGCGAAGGATGAAGCTCAGATCAAAGCGACACGCGCTGAACAAGCCGCCGCCGTGGCCGAGGCCAACGTGGTCGCCGCCACCCAGCGGGCCGATGATCTTAAGGTCCAGGTGGGCGATTTGAAAGCTGAGTTGCGGGATACCCGGAAGGCCGCCGACGAAGCGGCCAAGGTCGCCGCTGCTGAAGTTGCTGAGGTTCGAAAAGAGGCAAACAAAGCTCAGAGCCAAACAATCAGGATCCAGGAACAACTTAACCAGGAGCACGAAAAAAACCGACAGTTAACCGGCGATCTAGCCGACGCCCGAGAAGCCTTGGCCAAAGCCGAAGCGGCTAAAGAGTAGAGCTATAGGAGACCCGCACTCTAAATAGGCCGGGGAAATCCCGGTTAAGAAGGCCAATAGGCCGCCCAGGAGAGAAGGAGAATTAATTCATTGAATCTGGGGGGCGCTATGACTCCAACAAAAGAGCAGGAACAGATTGTTGAAATGGCTCGCCAGGGTGGCAGCCTCAAGGTCAACGCATTTGCGGGAACGGGTAAAACAACCACGCTCGGTTTGCTTGCAGAGGCTCACCCAGCTTCCCGGGTCCTTTACTTGGCATTCAACAAAGACATTGCCCGGGATGCCGGCGACAAGATGGGACCCAAGGTTACGAGTCAAACTATGCATTCGGCGGCTTTTCGTGCCATGAAGCCTAATCGTGATCGTTTGAATGCCCGGATGAGCGGCGGGTGGGTAGCTGATCGGTTTTCGTTATCGGAATACCGGATTGCGGGAAAGCGAGTGACTGCGGCCACGCAGGGCTCGATGGTTCTCCAGGCACTCTCTAGGTTTTGTAACAGCTCAGCGTTAGCACCAACGCTCAAGCATGTGCCTGGTATCCGAAGTGTGTTCGACTATGTTCCCGAGGATATGGCGGGCGACGTCGATGCCTGGCGCGAGGTCTCCCTGCGGGTTCTGACTGCGGCTCAGAGGTTATGGGAGGCCCAGGCAGACCGAAACAGCAGTGTCCCAATCACCCATGACACCTACCTGAAGATCTGGGCATTGAGCGAACCTCAGATTAAAACCGACTTGATTATGTTCGATGAGGCTCAGGACGCGAGCCCCGTTTTTATTGACCTTCTGACTAAACAAAATGCTCCGGTTGTGTGGGTCGGCGACAAGCACCAGCAGATTTACGCCTGGCGCGGAGCGGTTGATGCTTTGGCCAATGTCAGGGCAGATCATGAAGGGTTCCTGACCCAAAGTTTTCGGTTCGGTGACAATGTGTCGTTAGTGGCTAACGCTTTGTTGGATTACCTGGGGGAATCGTTGCCGCTGTCTGGTGTTGGTGGTGAATCGGAGAGTGATACCAAAGCGATTCTTTGCAGGACCAACGCTGAAGCTATTGCCCAGTTTATGGCGGTCGATGGTGCTGCAGAGTTGGCTGGTGCGCGAGAGCTGTCTTATACCCTGGAGCAATTAGAAGATCTGATGAATGGGAAGTCCCGTGGGGCATTTTCTCTCTTTAACAGTTATACAGAGTTGGTTGAGCACGCTGAAAGCGGGGCCGGCCGGGAGTTGAAAGCCATCGTGAAAGCGGTGGATAGGTATGGTATCGAGAGCATCCGCGACAAGGTGAGCAGAAGTCGCCGCGGGCAAAGAGACTATAAAACGACGATATCGACTTGTCATAAGGCTAAGGGAAGAGAGTGGGGCAGCGTCGAGATTGCTGGGGATTGGCCCACTGAGGCCAACGGAAAACCTAAGCTGTCTGACGAAGAAGCTCGCCTCATGTATGTTGCGGTCACTCGCGCTCAACGCGACCTTAACATCGAGGCGATCGAGCCTTGGCTAAAGCTGGTGGGCGTTAGCGATAACGAGGATGACCGGGACGAAAAATTAGAAGCTATTCCCGAAATTCAGACTGACTCACCACCTGAAACGCCGAAGCTAGAGAAGCCCAAAAAGCGCGCCAGCGCGAATGCTGAGCGGCAGGCTAGGTTTGCTGAAAACCAGAAAGCCATGGGGCGCAAACCGCGGAAGATATGGGCTACAGATTTTGAGGCTCAGGAACTTCGAAAACACCTGGAGATGTTGCGCTCGGATATAAAATAGGGCGCATGATGCCTCATGTGATCGTGGTGATGGTAAGCTGGGTCCAACGCTGCCCACTTGTGACCGATGACTGCCCAAGCTGGGCCAGACACTGCCCATTTGTGGCCAATGACCGCCCAAGCTGTCCGGTCGGTGATCTTTTTCTTATTTGGTGGTTGCCTAAAAAAGCGGCCGAATTTACTCTGACCCTAAAAGCGGTAAGTAGCAAGGTGTAACTTACCTGGCGGTAAGTTCGCACCCGGCCCCGATAGGGCCGCCCCCGCTCCCTGCGGTCGGGGGGTTGCCTCCGTCTCCGCTTTGCTCCGACTGCGCGGCAGGCTTCGCCAGCCTTGCCTCGCCAGCCGTCACCTGGAGGGTTCCGTCATGGCGAAAAAACACGGCCCCGACCCGCTGCCGTCAGATCAGCGCCGCCGGCATTCGGTCGGTGTGTACCTCACCGATGCCGAGCGAAGCCAGCTCGAAGCCCTGGCCATTCCTGGTGGAACGGCTGGGCTATCCGAGCTTGGCATTCGTCGCCGCCTAGCCCGCCATTTGCGAACAGCGGGGCTGGAAAGCGCCCCGCCGCAAATCCCGGCCATTAACCGGCAGGCGTGGGCCTCGCTGTCTCGGGTTGCCGGTAATCTGAATCATTACCAGGCCGCGATTAACGAGGGCCAAGCTACCGGCTACCCTCCCGAAGTGCTGGAAGAACTGCGCGACCAAGTGCAGGCGTTGCGCCGTGAGCTGATCGGCGCACCTGAGCCCGACGAGGCCGAGGACGATGAAGGGTAACGTTGTCCGAGGTTCGGGGTTCCGGGGTGCCCTGGAATACGTGTGCGGCAAGGACGAAACGCCGGATATCGTCGGCGGCAACATGGCCGGTACCACGCCGCGCCAGTTGTCTGCCGAGTTCTCCGTGTCCCGCCAGTTGCGGCCCGACATAAAAAAGCCGGTGTGGCATTGCTCGCTGGCCTTGCCAGCGGGTGAAGTCGTCACCCCGGAGAAGTGGGGAACCATTGCCCAGGACATGATGCTGGGCATGGGCATGGACCCCGACAACCACCAATTTACCGCCGCCCGACACCACGACACCGAATTCGATCACATCCATATTGTCGCCAGTCGGATAGGCCTGGATGGCAGCGTGTGGCATGGGAAATGGGAAGCCCGCCGAGCCATCGAGACCACCCAAGCCCTGGAAAAAAAGCATGGCCTGACCATCACACCAGGTTTGGAAAATAAAAACGACGACAAGCGCCTAACTCGTGGCGAAATCAACAAAGCCGTTCGCACAGAGCAAGAGCCGCCCCGGCAAGCGCTTCGGCGCATTTTGGACGCCGCCGTTGAGGGCAAACCGACTGCCGTTGAGTTTGCCGAACGGGTGGAGGCCGCAGGCGTTGAGGTTCGGGCGAATCTGGCCAGCACCGGCAAGATGTCGGGGTTTTCGTTTGGGTACCAGGGCGAAAGCTACGCGGCTGGCCGTGTCGCTGACCGCTTTCGGTGGGGAAAACTGAGTAAGAAGGTTATCTATGTCGAAGACCGAGATCGTGAAGAGCTTGAGCAATTCACCAATTGCGCAAAAGCAGGCCCAGGAGATAAAAGCGGTAGCCCAGTTGCAACAGCAACTGACCGAGATCGGCCAGCAGATCAGCCAGATTCGAGAGACCACGGAGTGTCAGACAGCCGACAGTTTGGCGGCCATGAGCGCTCAGGCGCAGCACCAGCTTACCGAGATCAGCGAGATCCTGAAAACAACGGAACAGCGGGCGGCGGAAGGCTTGGAAGCAGTCAACGCGACAGCGCAGCGCCGGTTGTCGGAAGCGATGGCCGAAATACAGCAGACGGCGGCGAACGCCTACGACAAACCGATCCAGGAACTGGCCGGACAGATCCGGGAGGTGACGAAATCGACGGCCATGATCAGCGATCAGGCGAAAACCGAGATGCCCAAATTAATCGCCTCGATGCGGAACGAACGGGAGCGCTTGGCCGAGAAGACGGACGGCGCCAGCCGGGACGCAGAGGCGGCCAGGAAGGCGGCAGAGAAGGCTGGCAAGCAGGCCCGGGGCGCCAGCATACACGCCCACAACACCGGCAAATTGATGGTAGTGGGCATGGCCCTGTCGGCCTTGCTGGCGTCGTTGGTGACCTGCGGCATCTGGCTCAACGTCATGTAGTCACGCCGGAAAAAGCTCGCCAGCGTATCGCTAGAGTAATTGAGGCTGATCCGGCTCCGATAGCACATGATAGCGCTGCTGCCCCGACAACGCTGAAACGCTGGTATCAAGGCGTGAAGAAAAAACTTAAGGAAGTTATAGGAAAAGCGTGGAATTTCTTTACCACCGCTACTGAAGATAGCGCAATCGCCGCCGGCTGGGAGCCTGATAAGATGGCTGAAGCGGGACTGGAGGGGCGTATTGTTCTGCAATATTTGGACGGACAGCGTGAAATTGAAGAGCGTAAGGCGCTGGAGATAAAAGAGGCTGAGACACAAGCGCGAGAGCGTAAGCCTGAATCAGATGGGCCGGATGAATTGAACTTCGATTCCGATGACGAGCCCGGTGGGCCAAGGCTTGGGTGAGAAGGTGTTCCATCTAGCGACTTCTAATAACTAATCGTTCTTTCATAAATGTGCGCGAATCGCGCATACTTTTGATGTTGATAAGGACTTCCATGAAAGCTGTTTTTGTAGAGCTGCCAGCGTTTGAGCACAATCGGCCGCGGTACATGAGTGATGAAAATTTCTTGGATTTTCAGCAAGAGCTGATGCTCAATCCGACAGCTGGCGAGGTGATACAGGGAACTGGTGGGTTACGAAAGGTTAGATTCCAAGACTCCAGTCGAGGCAAAGGGAAACGTGGAGGGCTCCGCGTTATCTACTATTGGTGGCTGAAAGGGTCTGAGTTTCTGCTCTTCACTGTGTATGACAAGGGTGAGATGGACGATTTGACTCCAGGGCAAAGAAAGAAGCTTGCAGAGATGTTGAAGCGGTTTAAAGCTGGCAGGAAATGATTATGAGTACGAAAAAGCGCGATCTGTTTGATGAAATCAGCGAAGGTTTTGAAGCATTGGAGCAAGAGCGCCAGGGTAAGCTCACTTTGCGTAAACATACAGTTGAGCGTAAGCCTGTGAAAGAGCTCTCCAGCGTTGAATTGGTTCAAACTCGGAAAAAATTGGATATGTCACAGGGGGTTTTTGCCCATTACTTGAGAGTGCCTATAGGGACGCTCCAGAATTGGGAGCAGGGCCGTGGGAAGCCTAATGATCAGGCTGCGTTGCTGATTAGAATGGTGGAGAAATATCCGGATACTTTGGAGCGTTTGGAGGGGGTTCTGTAAGCGTTTTAGCTCTTTCGGGAGGAGAGACAAATTAAAAGCCACCTCATTCGCTTCTCAGGCCAAATGTCTGTTTGAATTTACTATAGCAGCAAATAGTACGTGGATTTGTACGATTATTCGTACACATAGTGAGTGAAGTGGACCCCGAAGTTTGGACAGGTGCCTAAGCTCTGATTCATCATCTCCACAAGGAGGAGAATCATGAGCAAGAAACGCAAGCAATACAGCGCATCATTCAAGTCCAAAGTCGCCTTGGCCGCTCTCAAGGGGGACCAGACCACATCTGAAATTGCCGCCCGGTTCCAGATCCATCCGACCATGGTCAGCACCTGGAAGCGCGAGCTGCTGGAGAATGCTCCCGACCTCTTCGAAGGCAAGAAGAAGGCCGGCAAGCAATCCGATGAGCCCAGCACAGACGAGCTGTACCGCGAGATCGGCCGACTGACGGTGGAACGTGATTTTTTGTCGCGCAAGCTCGATCAGTAAGCCGTCAACGCCGGTTGGCGATGATCGAGCATGGTCATCCCCAAGTCAGCATTGTGCGCCAGTGCGAGCTGCTCAAACTGAGCCGCTCGTCGGTGTACTACGTCCCTCGTGAACAGCGTCAGGAGGATCTGGATCTGATGTGCCTGATTGACCAGCAGCATCTGGAAACGCCGTACTATGGCTCTCGCAAGATGCGTGTCCACCTGGAACGCCAAGGCCACCGGATAAACCGCAAGCGGGTGCAGCGGCTGATGCGCACCATGGGCATCCAGGCGGTCTATCCACGGCCCAAGACCAGCATTCCGAGCGACGGGCACAAGGTCTATCCGTACCTGCTCAAAGGGCTGAAAATCGACCGCCCCAATCAGGTGTGGGCAACAGATATCAGCTATATTCCGCTGGCCCGGGGCTTCATGTACCTCGTCGCCATTATCGACTGGTACAGCC
>Ga0209300_1001062_pt1 | contig 11535 bp, 13 predicted proteins | sample Shrwel_input2_RT_FD_187535 | JGI IMG/M metagenome (GOLD analysis project Ga0209300, IMG submission 187535) | Subsurface microbial communities from deep shales in Ohio, USA - Utica-3 well 1 S input2 RT (SPAdes) (version 2) ... | reverse complement strand
CTGAGGGGTCGCCCAGCTCCAGCGCGTCGTAGTGGAAGGCGTAGAGGCGGGAGGCAAACTCGGCAATCGGCAGCGAAGCCTCGCCACGAAACTCACCATGCCCCTGCGTGGAACAGGTAATGCCCTGACCCCAGTCCTGGCCGCTGTCATTATTGGGGTTGAAGAAGTACACCCGCATCTCGTTACTGGGGCTGAGCCCAACCCGGAGAATACTGATGGCATGGCGCCCGACAAACCGTGCCGCGCTGTCTGTAATAGCAATACCCGCCGGCTGGGCATGAATCAACGGCATCTGGCCGTTGTAGAAGGGATGGTAGCTGGCGTAAAAATGCCGGATGAACCCTTCGTAGTCCTCCACCTTGCCCGTCTGAGCATTGGCCACCACCCGAAACCCATGGCCGACCCACCAGCCATAGAACTCCGGGTTAATCCAGCGGTGGGCATCGTCATCCCGGTTCTTACAACGCCGCCACATTTCGCCATACAGGCGGTCCAGATGAGGGATGAGAATCAGCGATACCGGGTCTACATCCACCGGAGTGCCTTTCACAAGCCCTGGCTTCAGGTCTCTGGAAGACACCTGTTCTCCTTCAAAACGACTCAACACCTCATCATCGCGAGCCGCCCAGGCCAGCAATTGCAGCAGGTAATCCGGCTCATCCGACGCCCACATGGACAGCCCAAGGGCCGACTGGCAGCTGGGATTGTTGCCCTGCCCCACACCCAGCGGCTGCCCCAGCAAGTTAAGAACACCGGCCAGCAGAAATACCCGGGGTGGCTGGGCATCGCCAAAGGCCTCCTGAATGAGCCCGGCCGTCTGCGCGGAGAGAGGAAGTTTGATTTGCCGCCACAGGGATTGGGCCACAGCGGGTGTAAACACCGATCCCCGCTCCATCATCATGGTCAGCCCGTACACGGCCTGGCAGGTTACCGGGTAGATGGTTTCGTCAATCAGGGCATGGGCCAGCTCGGTGTAGCAGTAGTAATCATCCAGCCCGGTCATGGTCAGACCCAGGGCAATCGGGATCAGGTCATCGTGACTGCCAGCACGCAGGAACCGAAGCAGAACGGCATGGTAGGACGAAGCCAGCCCGGAGTCGTGCATGCTCTGGGCCATGTCGGTGGCTTCCGCATACAGGGTCAGGTCGTCCATCTCGCTTAACCGCTGCTCATACACCTCCAATCCCGGGTCTTCAACACTGGCCCGCGTGGGTGCAAACAGGGCATTGACCAGACGACTGGCTTCAGCGGTGCCGGCGGCTTTTATCTTCGGGTCATAGAGGCATTTGGCAATCTGGTTGATCATCTCGCAGATGCTGTCGACCTGCACCGGGCCCTGGTCCAGCAACCGCCAGACTTCCCCCACCAGACTGTCCAGCAGGTTTTCGTAGCCCAGATGGGCAATCAGGTATTTATAGAGCCCCAGGATGATAGGCCCAAGCTCTTTTGGCCGTTGCCGGTCCGCCTCGGAGAGCTGGCCAGACAGCAGATCCAGGTTCAGCGCCATCACCTGGGTCAGGAAATGACGCGCCTGTTCGGCGGAAATACCGGGGTGGAAGTAATCCCCGCGAATAACCGCAAGCATCCGCAGTTCACTGATGGCCTCAACAACGGTGGTCACGGCCCCGGCCTCACGCAGTGAATGCCTGGCCAGCGCCGGCTGCAGAATGGCCGGCTGAGCCCAGTCGCTGGTGCCGAAGATGCCGGCAGACTCCAGCGAGCGAACCTTCCCGTACAGCGCATCAAAGCCGCCGGGCAGCGTCATCAAATATCGGGCGCGCTCAAGCACTGCAAGACTGGGGGCCCTGGGATCAGCACTGCGGGCGCGGGCAAAATCCATCAACGCCGCATCAAACTGCCGCAAGGCCGGCTCGAGCGCTGGGCCGGTCATTTTTCTTTTTCCCTCTTCGCCCGCTCTTCCTTGAACCTCTTGGTAATGTCTCTCGCACTTGAGAGCACCCCAATCACCTTTTCTTCGGCATCCAGCACAATCGAAAAGCCAAGCTCCACATAAATTGTTGAGCCTTCCGAGTGGATGGCCTTGGTGGGCATGGACTTGCCCAGATACTTGGTGCCGCGGTTTTTAATGGCCTCGTCGTACCCGCGCCAGTGAGGCGCACGCAGTTTTTCCGGAATGATGATATCCAGGCTCTCGCCAATGGCATGCTCTTTGGTAAAGCCAAACACACGCTGCGCGGCCTCGTTCCATACCAGAATCTTGCCGTCGGTATCGGCGAAGATCATCGCATCGGGGTTTTGCTCTATAAGACTGCCCATGATCTGGTCGTTTACCATCATTGCCTCACCTCTCAGATAACATTCATTGAGGTTACACCTTACAGCTGACCCTCATAGACCGCCACCCCTTCGGGAATGGTGTACCAGTCCTGCTTCTGGCTCACCCAGATATGGGCGGTAGGCTTAATGATGCTGGTGTCTTCAAGGTTGGTGGGCTTAAGCTTGATCTTCTCCGGCTGCTCGGGATTGAAGTGGTAAATCCGGTTGCCGCAGGTGGGGCAGAACTTGGCGGCGCTGACATTGCCGCTGTCAGCCGCCCTGCGCCATTCGGCCATCTCACCCTGGAATTCAACCTGGGAGGCATCCACCACGGCGGTGATGCTGAAGGCACTGGTGGAAAGCTTCTGGCACTCCTTGCAGTGACAGGCCACGAACATCTTGGGCTCGGACAACAACTGGTAAGTAACGCCGCCGCACTGGCAGGCGCCTTTGATGGGGTAGGTCATTTCAGCCTCCGGAGACTATCAACCGTTTTGAGGGAGTGTAGCTGTGAAATCAGAAACCTGCTGCTCAGGCCCCTGGGCCACCCGTACGCAGTTACGCTGATCAGCCTTGGCGCAGTACAGGGCTGTGTCCGCCGCCTTGAACAGCTGCTCAGCGCTGGAGTATTCCTGATCGAAAATGGCAGAAACACCAACACTCACCGTCACCCGCCCAAAGGGAACGTATTCGTTGCGAATATCCAGCGCCTCCACGCCCTGGCGGATGTGTTCCGCCATTGCCTGCGCATCCTCAAGGCGAGTATCGATGGCAATGTTGACCAACTCCTCTCCGCCATAGCGCGCCGAGATGTCGCCGTGGCGCCGGGCAACCTCCTTCATCACGTTCGCCACCGCCTTCAGGCAATCATCGCCCATCTGGTGGCCGTAGTGGTCGTTGTAGCTCTTGAAGTAGTCCAGATCGACCAGAATCAGTGCGAAGGGCTGTCGGCTGCGCTGATAGCGGGCCCACTCGTTGGCAAGCGCCTCGTCAAAGTAGCGACGGTTAGCGAGGCCCGTCAGCCCGTCGGTATTGGAGAGCGCCTGGAGCTTGCGATTGGCCTGCAGGAGCTCTCCTTCCACCTCCTTTAGACGGGTGATGTCGATGATATAACCCATCCAGATATCCACGCCGTTATATTGCTCGGGCGTTGGTTTGGAGGAAAGTTGCAGCCAGCGCATCTGGCCACCCGGGTGAAAAAACCGCACCTGTGACACGAACAATTCGCCGATGTGGTTCGCACGGGCATCCTCGGCCTGGGTCTGCTCGACATCGTTCGGGTGCACCATCGCCCAAAAACGATTCACATCCGCCACGAAGTATTCCGCCGGCTGCCCCAGAATCTCTTCCGATGATGGGCGTGATTAATCTGACATCACAACGACCGGTTACATGGCCTTAGCTTACTCCGGCAGGCCCTCGAACTGCGGCACTTCGCCAAGCGCCCGCTCCCAGCCTGCTCTGCTCGAGCTGAAGATGTGCGCCGTTGGCAGCACAGAGATTTCAGTATCCAGACACCCTGCGGGAACAACGAGCGCACCTGCCAGTTGGGAGTTGGGCAATGCTGAACCACACAGATTGCAAAAGCTCTTGCTATGACGAGTGCCGGGAAGCGTAAAGGAGGCCACAGCGTCTGCACCCGCCAGCCAGTTCAACTGAGCAGACCGCGAAAACAGATTTGCCGCATACGCTGAACCCGTATCCTTTTGGCAATGCTGACAATGACAGAGGTAAAAACTGTCGAAGTCTCCGTGAATCTCAAATCTCACTGTGCCACACAGGCAGGAACCAGAATGATCAGTCATTGGACTTCCTTTTATGGCCTTCAGGATTGCTCACCTAGCCTATCCGAGTAACGCGCCTGGTTAGCTGCTTCCTAGCATGTACGCGCGAAGCTGCCGCTCCTCTCGCATGACATAGAGAATGAGAACCCACTGCTCATCCTCACGATAAAAAATACGACACGGTGGAAGCACTGCCTCCCTGTACACCGAATTGGGGAGTTCGGGAGGAATCCGCCCGGATTGAGGAACATTTTCCAAACGCTCGGTCTTATCGAAAACCTGTTGGACCAGATCGCTTGCGGCAGCAGGATTGTCTAGAGCAATGTACTCAGCAATGGCATCCAGTTCTTGAAGGGCGGGCTCTGCCCAGATTACTTCAGCCATTTACTCATTTTCTCCCTGGCCTCACTTTGGCTGTACGTTCTTCCCTCAAGTACAGCTCGCTCTCCTCGGGAGAGCCCCTCAAGCAGCTCAAGCCGGCGCTGCATAAACTCGTAATCCTGCACATCGACAAGGTATGCGGATGGCTGACCGTGCTCCGTGATCAGTATCGGCTCTTTAGACACGTGCAGATCTGCCAGAATCTTTGTGGCATGACGCTTGAGGTTCGTAACAAGCTCAACTTTCATGGGCTCACCCTGATTCAGATTAATAGTGACACTATAGTATCACTTTGCGGGTGAGGCAATTACAGCAACGACAGCTAACATGCGCGGCTACGAAATGGCTTAATTTATGGAATTGACACCACAGTCACTTGTTAAGCGCTTTCACGACATAGCCACGCGGGATGAATCTTTTTTGATCTACTTAGAGCCTCTTCGGCGGTGATTTGTAATTCGTCATCTGTAATCGGCACTCCGAGAAGCCAATGTACTTTTTGGCCTGTTGAAATGCTGAATCCAAATCGAGAGGGAACGTAGATCATATGCCGATATGTGCTTTCGATATTATGCTTGACCACATCTTCGCATACCAACGGCCACGCGGTGCAGGTACGCTCGCTTAGCCAATAGATTGAGCTCGCAACTGCGTTAGCTAGCCATGCCTGAGGACCGGAGGCGGCGAACTCAAATGAACCGGCCGGCAACTGCAACGACATATCAAATGCCCCAATCGTGGAATAGAACGTTTTTCCAAACTGGCCTATCGGTATTGGCCTCTCACCATTGTTGTCACGATATGCCGCGACAGACGCATTTCCGTCTGCTTTGTCTTTGAGAAATTTCGCTATCTCTTTATGGTGATCCGGAGGCATTTTTTGTCTCTATCGCTTAACGAGGCTGTAGAAAAACCCATTTCTGAGCCAGCTCTACCGCCCTTTTGTTCGTTTTTCATCCCGGCCAGCAATCCACTGGGCCGTCGTCATTTGTTCATTCCACCACCGACGTTATCGGCTCAACAATGACCGAGAGCAGATTTTGCCGACCATTGGCCTGATCAGGGACCTTTTGGGCTCATTCACGCCGCCAACTGCCCATAATTCGCCAGCTTCTCGATGTTATGCACCAGGCAATACAACTGCCATTGGCCCTGAACCTTTTTCTTTCCTCGCAAGCTGAACCGATTCAGGCGTTTGGTCGTTCCGATGTTGCCGAACACCGGTTCTACCACTGACATTCGGTGACTGTAGATTTCCTTGCCTCTCGGGCTGTCTACCCGGTGTTTCATCCAGTCGGTGTAGTTCGGCAATCGCTTGTTTTCGATGGTGAACGACACCTGTCGACCTGAGCCCTTGCGGTGGTTGGCTGAGGCCGGGTTTTGCATGCACTGGTGTTTCTTTGGGCAATGCCGGCATTGGAGCAGGCGACCTTCGAAGTGCACCCGGATTTTGCCGTTCTCGGCTTCGCGGGTGCCCTGGTAACTGATGGTGTTGCCTGCCGGACAGACACAGCTCAGATTCACCGGATCGAACTGGAATTCGCTGGCCGGGATAATAGTTTTCCAGCCAGTGGCTGGCTGGTTCTGGTGCCGCTTTCCATACTTGTCTTTCTGCTGTGCGAACTTTGGATCGCGGCTCCGGAATTTGTTGTCGGGCACGTAGCCGTTGATCCGGTGCTCGTGCAGGTACTTCATGTTGGCTTCGTTGGCGAAGCCGGTGTCAGCCGTAACGATAGCACCTTGCTCGTATATGTTGTCGGCAATGCCCAACTTCTTGAAGCGGGCTTCCACGGTTTCCAGTACGGGCTGCAGGGTGTGGTGTTCCTGCCCTTCCCCGAAGGCCTGGGCATCAATGATGACCTGGTGTTTCTTGTCCACCGTGGCCACGCCGTTGTAGCCCTGGATCGTGCCCTTGCTGGTGGTCATCTTGGCGCTTTCGTTATCGGTGATGTTGCTCTTCACTTCCTTGCTCCGCTTCCCCCGGCCCATCCGTGGGCGGTTCGTCTTTAGGAAGCGATCCACTTTATTCAGGGATTCATCCAGCGAGAGGATGGTTTTAGCGCTGCGGATGTCGCGGTCCAGCTCGGCTTCGGTTTCCGCCTCGTCCTTTTCGTAGTGTTCCTTTAGATGGTGGCGGATCAGGCGGCGGAGCTTGTCCCGTTTCTCGCCCAGCTCCTTGAAGGTGCCGGACCACTCCTTGGCGGCGTTCGAGGACATTTTGCAGCCGTCGATGGCGAAGAGTTCGTTGCCGAGCAGGCCTTGCTCGTGACACACCAGCAGGATCTGCTCGAAAAGCTCTTCGATTTCATCGGCATGGCTGCTGACGAACTTGGCCAGAGTGGTGAAATGCGGAACGGTATCGCAGGACAGGGCCTTGAAGATGATGTTGGTCTCGCAACACCACTGCATCTCGCGGCTGGAGGTGATGCCTTTGGAATAGGCAAACAGGATGATCTTAAGCAGGATGGCCGGATCGTAGGCCAGGCGGCCAGTGTCCTGATTCCGGTACTTGGGGTGAAACACCGACAGGTCCAGCTTGTGCTCGATCAGGTAGTGCACCGCGTGTTCAAAGGTGCCGGGCTGCAGCTGTTCCTGATAGTTGATGACGACCATGGCGTCCTGGTCGTAGTTGTAGTGCTTAAAGCGAGGCATCTGACAGCTCCTTGTCTGTTTGCCTGATCCTACCAAACTGACCCTCGGATTCGGAGTTTTTCTACAGCCTCAACGCTGGCAGCATGCGCGACCACGGAATCGAGCCGAAGGCACAATGTAGTGGACGTCGCCGTGCCTGCAATGGTTAAGTGTTTGTATTAACGTAAGCACGAAGATGGCGTAGAGCAGACGATTCAGCCTTAAGACCACGCAGCTCGGTATACCTAAGGGAGCCGTCAGGAAGACAGACGGTAAGAGTATCTTCCGATACTGAATATGACGCCGTATAGGTTTCGCCCTCGTGCTCCAGAACTACCTCTTCATCCATTGGGTTCACCGGCTTTGATCAAACTGTACATATACATCCCGGTCTCTTTCCATGACCTCATAAGCTCACCACAAGAACACGTAAAGCGATCTTTATCTTTAAGCGGTAGCTCTTTGTACCTAACAGCATTGTAGTGGTTCAATGATTCCGGACACCAACGTAGGTGGTAAGATCGCCACCATAAGCGAGGTGTCTGATGACCAGAAAACGACGTTCCTTTACTCCTGAGTTCAAACAGGAAGCAGCCAGCCTGGTGCTGGATCAAGGTTACACCATTGCCCAGGCCTGTACGTCTTTGGGCGTGGGTGAAAGTGCTTTGCGGCGCTGGGTTCAACAGCTGACGGATGAGCGTGAGGGTGTTACCCCGAAGGGTAAGGCCTTAACTCCGGAACAGCGCCGGATTCAGGAGCTGGAAGCCCGCTGCAAACGCCTTGAGATGGAGAAGACCATACTAAAAAAGGCTACCGCTCTCTTGATGTCGGACGACCTGAATCGTACGCGCTGATAGACCAGTTGAGTGAGCAAATGCCTGTTGAAATGGTCTGCAATGCGTTCGATATCAGCCGTTCCAGCTATTACGAATACCGTCACCGGCGGAACCATATAGACGTTGAGCGTCTGGCCCTGAAGGCTCAGGTAAACCGCCTGTTCACCAAGAGCCGCAGCTCTGCTGGTAGCCGAACAATCAAGGGCATGCTCAATGACGACGGCGTTGTCATTGGTCGTTTCAAGGTTCGACGACTGATGAGTGAGCTGGGGCTGGTTTGCAAGCAACCTGGCCCTCACGCCTACAAGCAGGCCACCGTTGAGCGACCAGACATTCCGAACCATCTGGCTCGTGAATTTACAGTAGACCAGACCAATCAGGCGTGGTGTGGTGACATCACCTACGTCTGGAGCGGGCAGCGGTGGAGCTATCTTGCTGTCGTGCTGGATCTGTATGCACGACGCGTTGTTGGCTGGGCAATGTCATCCAGCCCGGATGCCGACCTGGTCGTCAAAGCTCTGGACCACGCCTGGGAGCAGCGTGGTCAACCGGAGAAAGTCATGTTCCACTCGGACCAGGGGAGCCAGTACGCCAGCCGTAAGTTCCGCCAGAGACTCTGGCGCTATCGAATGACACAAAGCATGAGCCGGCGCGGCAACTGCTGGGACAATGCCCCGATGGAGAGGCTATTCCGGAGCCTGAAATCCGAATGGATACCGGCCCTAGGATATCGGAATCTGCCCGAGGCCAAAAAAGATGTGGGTGGCTACTTGATGGATTACTACAACCGGCAACGACCTCATGCATTCAACGACGGCATTTCGCCCGTTGCTGCTGAGGAAAACCTTAAAATACTGTCCGGGATTAGTTGACCACTACAAACAGCGACCCGCTACGAGACATAATATGAACAAAGTTCGCCTCAATCAGTGCTTTTAGGGGAGAGGATGTAGGATCCAGTAAGGCCTGACGGGCGCAAGGGTGATTCAAAAGGTAGCCATCATTGATAATCACCTTCTCACCCAGCAACGCCTTACGAATCAACATTTGATTAAAGTGGGTTAGATCCACCGTAATATTCCATGGATAACGCTGAACTACGTCATCTAAACTACCTAAATATGTAATAGCCTGTTGCAAAATGGATACTCTGTTATTTTTCGGAAAAGTGAGAAAACTCTGTGAAAAGCCTCAGTAAAACACAATTGAAGTAAAGGGTATTTCTGTTAGGCCTAACAGTGCAGGCCGGGATGTAACTCAAGAAGCTTCTTAACTCCGGCCGGGCAAATATTGGACTTCCCCCGATGCATTGTCGACGACGAAACGTAACGCCAGCGGCAGGGCGCGACGCCAGGAGCGTCCCTTGACCGCACTTGTATGGATAATTTCTTCCGTGTTTGGGTAAATTGAGGCCCACCCCCAGTGGCCGCTGGGGGCCTTCATGCAGCAGCTCGATGCCTGACCGGCTCCTCCTTCGAGAGACCGATAACAAGTGTGCAGCGCTGCATGACTCTCAAGCGATAACTCGAACAGTCATCGGGGCCTCGAGCCCGTATAGCAAGGCAGAGTCAGCTTATTATGAACAACACGGAAATCCAAACCCCAGTCAATGTCGGTGTCGATGTCGGTAAAGCCAATCTGGACATCGCCCTTCATCCCTCCGGGCAGTTCTACACAATCCCAAATACCGAAGCCCACATTCGTCGCTTCGTCCGAATCCTCAAAAACTACGAGATCGAACGCATCGTTGTCGAAGCGTCCGGACGACATGAACATGCCTTGGTTCAGGCCTGTGACAAAGCCGGTTTGCCGATCATTATCGTCAATCCCATCAGCGTCCGACGCTATGCCCAGGCCATTGGCGTGCTCGCCAAAACCGACCGGATTGATGCCCAGGTCATCGCGCAGTATGCCGCCACACTGAAACCTGAGTTCAAACCTATTCCAGACAAAACCTCCCAGAAGATTAAGGACTTACTAGTCCGACGTTCTCAGCTTCTGGAAATGTCCACCATGGAGAAAAACCGTCTCCAGATCCTGCCGAAATCCCTTCACCGCTCCATCAAAAGCCTGCTTCGAATGCTCCAAAATCAGATTGAAACCGTCACCCGACAGATTGAGCAGGAGGTGGCCAAGGTGGATCAGTGGCGCAGCAAAATGGAGATCATGACCAGCGTGCCTGGCGTTGGAAAAGTGCTCGCCTACACCTTCCTGAGTGAACTACCAGAACTCGGTTCGCTGAACCGCAAGGAGATCGCGGCGCTTGTCGGCGTAGCTCCCATCAACCGAGACAGCGGCAAGCTCAATGGCAAACGAAGGATACGAGGTGGGCGCCACAGAGTCCGCACCGTCATGTTCATGGCCATGCTTTCATCCATCCAGTGCAATCCGGTGTTCAAACGCTTTTATGAACGCCTGAAAGCCCAGGGGAAGATCCCAAAAGTCGCTCTCATCGCCTGCATGAGAAAGATGATTGTGGTGCTCAATACCATGATCAAAAACCAGGAACCATGGCGGGCTGAAATGGCTTAATTTATGGAATTGACACCACAGTCACTGGTTAGGCCAGAACTCAGTCATTTCCTGCCTCGCTCTCTCGTTTAAATGCCACACGCGCCCAATAGAGTCCGAAAATTACCAGCGCCGGTCCAACACCGAGAGTCAAAAAGCCCCCGCTATATTGCGGCTGTGTCTCGATCAATGAGTTATATAAAACCCAGCCTATAATTGAGAGACCGATGAGTACGGATGTTATACCAAGCACCGCCTGGGGAACGCCGAACAAAGCACCGAACACTTTTTGTAAAAGGGTTGGATTCTCCAATCTCCGCAGTTCTGATCCAAGATCAATCCAAGCCAAAATCAAGACGGGCAGACCAACGAAAATAAAGAGCAAAAACCACGCGGTTAGCCAGCCTTCATGGGTTGTCGAACCAATCGCTCCGGCTAGCAAAGCAAGAAACGCAACTATCGCCAGTAACTTTGTCATCGCAGCTTTCATGATCTAGGGCCTAACGCCGGCCATAAACGGCGCCCTGACAAGGGCGTCCGGCGACCGTAGGGAGCGAATTTGATGGCTTTGTTAGCTGCAAACAACCGAACCAGTATGAAACCCGATCTTTGGCAACCAACATGACAGCCTGCTCCGTTGCTTTATGCACAGGCCTTGGCCGATGCACCTTGATTAAAACCACCGTCAACGATGTGGTGAATGAACCTGAACTTCAGGGTAGCAGGTAAGCAAGGAACCAGGTTTCGCCGGACAGCCCCGCGCGGCAAACACCCAGTTCATTACCAACACCGTTGACCGTTTCAGCTGCCAACCTGATGGCGGATTCGGACGGCCTTGGCTAACCACCCACTCTGCCGGTATTGCTACCCGTTTTCGGCCAAGGCCACGGGCACCGAGCCACCCAAAAGGAACAACGCACTACACAGCTAACGCTTTTGTTTAGCGGCGACTACGGAGCGCAGCGTAGTAGGCGTCCGGTGTAGGGCTGCCAGGCCCGGAACGCACTACAACAATTTGTTATGCAGTGCCCAGTCGTCGCGCGACATTCGATACACGCGCACAGGCCGGGCATGGAACTCTCGAGTCGTATAGTCTCCGAACCCGACTTTCTCCG
>Ga0209300_1001059_pt1 | contig 11546 bp, 9 predicted proteins | sample Shrwel_input2_RT_FD_187535 | JGI IMG/M metagenome (GOLD analysis project Ga0209300, IMG submission 187535) | Subsurface microbial communities from deep shales in Ohio, USA - Utica-3 well 1 S input2 RT (SPAdes) (version 2) ... | reverse complement strand
ACCCGGAACGCTGGTCGGGCGCTACCCGAAACTGGAGCAAGGTCGAGGTCGTATACCTGAATCCGGACAAGCCAGAGGCGCCAGAATCAACTCAAGTAGAGACACTTGTAGCATGAAAAGTGCGACAACTATCTTGACAGACGTCGCCAGCGGATCGACGTACCGTTCGATCAGTGGTCCGCCGAGCATCGCTGGCATGATCGCTCTGTATTTGAAGAGAACATCTTCAGAACGTGGCAGGGATTAGTTGCCAAGTATATGCGTATCGCCGAACATCCTTTTTCCATAGAGCCCTCGACTTTGAGGAGGAATGACGATCCTCCCGATTACGTCGCTTTTCGTGAAGCCGCCATCAACCTTCTGATCCACCAGGATTACGGTGATCATGGACGTAAGGCATCTATCCGATTATTCACGGACCGTACGATCTTCTGGAACCCTGGCGATGCATTCGCGACCGAGGCGGAGTTGCTGGATCCGACGGAAAAAGAAGTACGCAACCCGTCGATCGTCAAAGCATTTCGGCGCATCGGTCTCTCGGATCAAGCAGGTACCGGTATACGTGCCATATTCAATAACTGGCATGAGCTGGGCCGAGTGCCTCCTCAGATCAACAACGACAAGGGCCGTAAGGAGTTTGAGCTAGTACTGATCAACAAACCATTGGTCAACGAAGCGATGGCACGGTTCCGCAAAGAGATCGGGGTCAGCTTGTCCCCTGACCAGGCGAATGTACTGGCACTTGCGCTAGAACCATCCAAAGAGGGCCGGATCAGCCTGACTGACATTCGCGGCCTGGGCATTAATACCGTACGCCAGGCGAAAGAAGTCGCCGAATTTCTGGTTCGCCAGCAGCTTCTCGAACCGCTCGGCGATACCTTGTATGAGCTAAAGGAACCTCTGAAGAAACGCTTATTGGAGCCAGCGGAACCGTCTACCGGGGAAGTTACCGGGGAAGTTACCGGGGAAGTTACCGGGGAAGTTACCGGGGAAGTTACCGGGGAAGTTACCGGGGAAGTTACCGGGGAAGTCGAAAAGCTTCTGGCTGTCATGCAGGGAGAAATGAAACGAGCGGAAATTCAGGCTGCTCTGGGCCTCAAGCATGAGGAGCACTTCAGGGACGCCTACCTCACCCCGGCGCTGACATCTGGGGTTATCGAAATGACTGTTCCCGATAAACCCCGCAGCAGCAAACAACGCTACCGACTGACTGCAAGGGGAGTGGCACTGCAGCGGACAGGCGCCCATGAGTAAAGGATTCAATGTTGGAGACTGGTGCTGGCACGCTTATCAGGCCACACCCTGCCGCATCATTGAGCGCCAGGAGATATGGGGTACGGTTACCTACCGTATCTGGCTGGCCGCCAAAGATGCCGTTGTACGGGCTCGACAACAGGATCTGACGGAGCTGGAATGCATTCAGCCTACCGTTGAGCATATTCTGCATTCAGTAGCTTCAGCCAAGCTTCTCGATGCTCTGGAAGACAATCTGCTTCTGGCTCCGATCCAATCGAGTGTTGTACCGCTACCCCATCAGCTATATGCCCTGAACCGTGCCATGAGCCGAGACCGAATACGGTATCTGCTGGCGGATGAAGTTGGTTTGGGGAAAACCATTGAGGCGGGGTTGATACTCAGGGAGCTGAAACTCCGGGGGATGGTAAAACGCGTTCTTGTCGTGTCCCCCAAGGGATTGGTTCGCCAGTGGCAGGCCGAAATGCGATTGCACTTCGGCGAAGAGCTGCGGTTCATCGAAGCGTCGGACCTGGCCGCGTTTCGGGCTTGGCGGGATGACAGTACCCAGAGTGAAGATAACATCTGGCGAATGCACGATCAGGTGATCTGTTCTTTGGATTCAGTGAAGCCCGTTGAAAGCCGCCGTGGCTGGAGCCTGGAGCAGCTCGCCAACTATAACCGTGAACGGTTTGAGGACTTGGTGTCAGCGGGCTGGGATCTGGTCATCATCGACGAATCTCACCGCATGGGGGGCAGCACCGATCAAGTTGCCCGCTATAAGCTGGGCGCTGCCCTGGCAGAATCCGCACCCTACTTGTTGTTACTGTCGGCCACCCCCCACCAAGGCAAAAGCGATCAATTCCTGCGGTTGATGCAGTTGCTGGACCGCGATTCCTTCCCCGACGAATCCGGTATTGTTCAGGAGCGGGTGCAGCCGTTCGTGATTCGATCCGAAAAGCGATTAGCTATCGACGCCGAAGGCCAACCACTTTTCAAGCCCCGCTCAATCCGTCTCCAGGCAGTTTCCTGGCAAGCCAAGCATGCAGCCCAGAAACAGCTTTATGAGGCAGTAACCGACTATGTGCGTCATGGCTACAACCAGGCCATGGCTGCCAAACAGCGTCATATCGGGTTTCTGATGATCTTGATGCAGCGCCTGGTCACGTCAAGCACGGCGGCTATTCGCGCAACACTTGAGAGACGGCAAGCTTTGCTTGACGCACCAGAGTTACAGGCTGGTTTATTCGACCTGCCTGAAACCGACGAGTGGGCGGAGCTGGATGGTCAGTCCCAGCTGGATGCTGCCTTGCACACCAGTGGCTGGGCCCAGGAAAAGTCGGAAGTCGACATGCTCTTGGAGTTGGCCAAGGAAACCGAACGACAAGGTGCAGATGCTAAGGCCGAGGCCTTATTGGAGCTCATCTACAAACTTCAGCAAGAGGAAAACGACCCGGAGCTGAAAGTTCTGGTGTTCACTGAGTTCGTGCCAACCCAGGCGATGCTGGCGGACTACTTGGAGAGCCGAGGCTTCACTGTCGCCCTGCTGAATGGCGGAATGGATCTCGAAGCTCGCACCAAAGCCCAGAAAGCATTCTCTCAAGACGTCCGAATCATGATTTCCACCGATGCTGGCGGTGAAGGCCTCAACCTCCAGTTCTGCCACGTTATCGTTAACTTCGACATGCCCTGGAATCCGATGCGTCTGGAACAGCGCATCGGTCGTGTGGATCGCATCGGCCAACCCCACATTGTTCGGGCGATAAACTTTGTACTGGCGGACACCGTGGAGTACCGGGTTCGCGATGTGCTCGAACAGAAGCTGGCTCTGATTGCAGAAGAGTTCGGTGTTGATAAAGCGGCAGATGTCATGGACTCGGTGGAAGTGGAACCTTTATTCGACGAGCTGTTTGTTCAAGGCTTACAGAATCCCTCCGACATCGAACGGGAGTGTGAAGAAGTTATTGATCAGGTTCGTGAGAAGGTTACTACCTACCGCAAGGAGAATGACTTACTTACCGAAGACCATACGTTGGAAGCTGACGATGCCCGCAAATGGCGGGATCACCCAGCCCAGTTCTGGCTGGAAAGAGCAGTCACAGCCGGACTAGCTGGCCGGGGAGGCACTACTTCTAGGCAGGGCGATGCTTGGCAGATTAATTGGATGGATGGCAGCGAGTCCTCTCGCGCATGCTTTGATGCCCGAACGGCTGAGCAGAACCCTGAACTGGAATGGGTGACTTTGGAGGATCCGAGAGCTCGGGCCGTCATCAGCGATCTACCCCGTTTCGTAGCGGGTCTGCCTTTGCCAACGGTGACAGTGAGCGGATTGCCGAATACGGTCCAGGGCGTTTGGTCACTTTGGGAGATCAGCCTTAGCGCTGGCAGCTCATCCAGCCAGTTCAACAGAAAACGGTTCCTGCCGGTTTTCGTGATGGATGATGGCCGCTCGTTCGTACCTACTGCAAAACGGATCTGGGATTTGCTGCTTACAGAGTCTGTTGAGATACACCCAACAGCTGACGTGGAGAGCGCCGTCGCCTTATATGAGGCATCATCAAAGGCGGCACAATCGCAAGGCGAGCAATTATTTAATGAACTCCTTGAGGAACACCGCTCTTGGCTCTTGGAAGAACGGAACCGCGCTACCTATTCGTTCGAATCCCGCCAGCAAGCCATCGGCCGTATCGGGCTGCCGGCGGTAAGAGAATATCGGCGTAAACGATTGCAAGTGGAGCATGACAACCGCATGGCTGACTTACGCGATGCCGAGACGTGCTTACCGGATATGAATGCAGTCTTGTTGTTGCGAATTGGCCAGTCAGGGAAGACTGATTCATGAAAGCTTGGGCAAACAAAATCCTGCACGAATTTCCGTCTGACCTATCCCGCTTATGGATAGGGTCAGATCCTGATGGAGTTCTGCTGGACGAACAGATACTTTCTCAACTGCGAGAGCGCGGCTTTGAGGTACTGCCATTTGAAGACAGCGTGGCTTTCCGGGCGGAGTACGAGGAGCTATACAGAATCCCTTGGGAACAAGGAGATGACGGCGCAGCAAAAGCCGTTGTACTGCACGTTCAGAGCAATAACTTGAGTGAGCTGCCTTGGGATTACCTCCGTTCAGCCCGAAAGGTTCGGCTTGGCCTGAATGAGCTTTTCCCTAATCTCAGTTATTCCGTTGTTCAGCAGATTGGAAGTGAGCTATTACCCGATCTGTTTGAAGCTCATGCTAAATATGCACCCCATCCCCTTGGAGAGGCCGCTACAAAGGATTTCGTGCTCACGCACATCTATCGACTGAGCCCTCCCCTTATCGCCCGTGAGGAGGATTTCTGGCGAGAGACGCTGCGTTTGCATTACCGGGATATATCCCTGCCAGTGGTTTTGGCCGAGTACATAAGCCAGGTTATCGGGGATAACACTGCCTTCAAAGGCATACCTATCGCTGGCCTCTTAGGACAAAAGGATTTCGCACTGAGAACGGTTCAAGATTCGTGGTACCGGTATCTGCGTGAGCTAGGCATTACCGGGAGCCGAGTTGGCGAAGGTGAGTCATCACCACACATTCCCCAGGTATCCATTCCGTTCGACCACCACGATATTCGGGTAATCGTTGATTCCATGTTCCTGGATGGGACACTCCACCCCATGGCGGTAAATGGTGTGCCCTATGACCTGCCTGAGTGGGCGAAAGCTGGGGTAATCCAGGACCCCAAGGCAATGCGGGACCTTGTATTGGAAGGCGCAAGTACTCTCTCTGGAGAGGTGCCCGACTCAGACTCCAACTATCGTGACTGGCTGCACTTCTCTCGCCGTTTCGGAGAGATTCTATCCCGATTCCACAGCCTGGATGCATCCAGAGCGGAGAGCATCCGGGCAGAGATGAGAGCTTTTGTTCAGGATGTGGATGAACGGCTGGCCCAATGGGTAGCAAAACACTATGCCGACCTACCCTCCCTCCCCATTGCTCGCGGTCCAGTAATGCTTCATCACGTCCCCAGATACCTGTCGATGAAGCACAACCTCAATGACGAGAAAATTGCGCTTGTCGTCTTTGATGGATTGGCACTGGATCAATGGGTCCAGATCCGCGAAAGCCTCGTTAAAGCCTGTGACAAGTTAATGTTCAGCGAGCTGTCGTGCTTCGCATGGCTACCCACGCTGACTTCGGTATCCCGGCAGGCGCTATTCTCGGGACTACGACCAAGAGAGTTCCCGGACGATATCGAGTCAACGTCGCGTGAGCCAGTTTATTGGAAACGGTTTTGGCAGGATCAGGGTGTACGGCCCAACGATGTGTACTTTCAGAAATCCATCAAACGCAATGATGACTTGCCCGCACTGGAGGATAAACTCTCCAGTCCATCGGTGAAGGTAGCCGGATTGGTCGTAGATACGGTTGATGAGATAATACACGGAGCGGTTCTGGGCAAGCAGGGTGTTGCTACGCAGATAGCCAACTGGTGTGAATCCGGCTTCGTGACGCGATTATTTCGATACTTGCTCGATAACGGGTATCAGGTTTACCTGACCGCCGATCATGGCAACGCCGAAGCCAAAGGTATTGGCCGTATCAATCAGGGCGTGGGCGCCGATCTGCGCGGCGAGCGGGTTCGCACCTATCGCAACGAAACCACCCTGGCGGAAACAGCGAAAGCAAACCCGGATACTGTTCATATTAATGTGCCGGGGCTACCGACCGACTTCTTGCCGCTGTTTGCTCAAGGACGAGGCGCCTTTGTACCTGAAGGCGACCAGGTTGTTGTGCATGGCGGCATGTCTTTGGAAGAGCTTATCGTCCCATTTGTGAAAGTGAGTTACGTACATTGACCGACCAGAAAACCTCAGCACCGAAAATTGGGTTTGATCGATTCATCGCTCTGGAATGGGCGGCTGCAGCTCTGCGTGTGCGGGCTGGAATGGGGACAATTGAGGATCTGGATGAATCTCTAGACCAAGCAGGAATGGGCAAGGAAGCTCGCCGAAAATCGCTTACCGTTCTCAAACGATTGTGGCTTCAGCCATACCCCGAGTTTTCGGATTTCGCTGAGCGCGGCGTCAAGATTTTCAAAGATGACCCAAGTGTGCCAGCGGCTGTGTTGACATGGGGCATGGCTATTACCACTTACCCATTTTTTGGCAAGGTCGCTGAGTTAATCGGCAGGCTTTCTGCGCTGCAGGGGGACTGCGCCGTCACAGAAGTACGTCGGCGCATGAGCGAAATATACGGCGAGCGGGAAGGCACCCAACGAACTACCTACCGAGTGATTCAAACTCAAGCCGACTGGGGAGCCGTCGAACACACTGAAAAGGGAAAACGACTGGTAAGACTGCCCCAAACTAGCGTGAACAATGAAGATGCCGTCGCTTGGCTGATTGAAGCAGTCGTGCGTTATGCCGGTAAGGCCCTGCCAGTTTCAGCAATTTCCTCTCAGGCCGTGCTCTACCCCTTTGGTTTCGAGCAATCGCTGGGTTATCTGATATCAAGAAGTCCCAATCTTGCAGTTCACTCCCAAGGGCCCAGCAGTCAATATGTCACGCTGCCTCAAAGCGACTGATGCTCAGAGGCAGGCAGCTGCCTGCAGAATAGAAAGCAAAGCCAGAAATCAAAAATATATTGAGAAACAAAGCCATAGCTCTTTCTGCATTCCTTAAATTCGCGCATCTTGCAGAAAGACATGCAGAAAGGACAGCCTAAGACCAGACCGTAATCAACTCCTGCTTCAGTGTCCTCCAAATGCACCGCCAGTGGACTTTCCAGGCAACCAGGTGATCAGTTGGTATTCATTTGGTTTGCGTTAGTCCACTTGGGGGCTACTTGGAGTCCACTCATCACACTCAAGTAAACGAAACTCGTCCCCCTCGCAGAAATCCCACCAATGACGCAACGGACCAGTCTTTACAATGACCTCTATCGTGATAGTATTTGCCTACGCGGTAGGTCCGTAGGCGCATCCCCGGCGCAATACCTAACAAGTTTTCTTTCTATCCATTTTGATCATTGTCACCAGGGGATTTAGTGGCTCATATGGTCTTTTATGGATGGAAAAAACATGATCAGAAACTCCATTTTCGGCAGACTCGCACTCACACCGTCGGATTCCATCAAGGAACCGCTTAACTTTCTCTACCATCGTTTCCGCCACAAAACTGCACTGACCCAACAGTCTTTTAAAAATGCATTTGCTACGAGCTTTGATGTTAGAGGTTTCAGTGACCTGAGAAAGGCCGTACATCGGTATAACACGACAGAACACCCACCAATCTACAGCCCAGCATATTCACTTCTCGATTTCAAAGACATCTTGGCAGAGCTTTTATCCTGCACTGATACGGAAGTCGCGGAAACGCTGGATATATTTTACTTCTCCCAGAAAGGCTTTAAGCCATACTTCGTTGCTTTACGGGAGAGAATTTCCGGCTCTGGCCCAACTGACGCGCTTTCCGATTTTTTAGACACCTCACATTTGGGTGTGACAATCGTACTAGTATTGGCTCGCAATGAGATTGATGCCCGCGCAATTGCTTTGAATCGCATTAATCAACCGATCAACCCATCGAGATTTATGTCACCTCTCAATCTGGCGGACAGCTTCGATGAAGATCAATACGCCCCCATGATTGGTACCGTTTTTTCCGATAGAGGTCCAACATTTCAAGCATCAAGCCCGCTGAAAGTTATATTGGAGCTTGATAGAAACAGATCCCCGATTCCAGAGATCATGATGGAGCATGATACCAGCCGATTCCACGCTGCAGCCTATTACGATGAAGCCTCATCCAACGTTCGATACCGCAAACACGTTCACCGTTTAATTCACTGTTTTGGCCTCGTGGATACCAAGAGGGAGACTCTAGTGTCGGAAGACTCTCCCGAGTATAAAAGTTCACAGAGAGACCATCCGCTATTAAGGGATGTTGAATTCTGCATGCTCAACCCTGGCTGCAAAATCATTCACCACGGCCTAGGAGACATATTCCAGCAGTTCCCAGATTACTCAATGAGTTTCCAAGATTTTCTGCCAACATGCACTCGCAAAGACCTCGGAAAAGAGCTGTTGGCGATAGGCTACGGCCAACAGCACTACCCCATCTCAAGCTTGGTGAGCCACTAAGAGAGAGTCATGCTCAATATCGAACTGCAATAAATCATCAAGAGAGCTGGCCGGTCACCGACCAGTTCTCTTGAGTTCTACGCGCCAGTTTGAGCCCGCCGCGCCCCTACTTGGTTAGAGCAGTGTCAATGGCCATTTATTTTGACCCACCTTTGGCCAATAAAATTGACCCACCTTTCATAGTCTAGCTTGTTGTCTTCTGCTTTAGCCGATAGCTTTCTCCTCCCAACATAAAGATGTGTGAATGGTGGATAACCCGGTCAATGATCGGCACCGCCACGTTGTCGTCGTGGAAGAACTCGCCCCAGCTGGTGAAGTCCTTATTGGTGGTCACGGCGATTTTCAACCCAGTTGTCCAAATGACCGCGTTTAAGCGGCCAATTTATTGCGCTCGATTTCCTGCAACTTGCCAGGGTTAAGCGATACCGGTCCGGTCACTTCCCAGTTTCGGGTGGGGCCAGACCAGCGCCGTGGATTCCGGCGCTTTGCTCTTTCATAAACCATTTTCCGGTGCGCCAAGCGTTCGTGATCAACACCCCGATGCCGGTCTGCTGGTGTCACGAACCGGATACCGCTGTGGAGGTGTCGTTCGTTGTAGGCGTGCTCGAACGCCAGCATCCAGTCACGCACTGCCGTCAGTGATTCAAAGCCCTTTGAGGGCCACTCCGGGCAGTATTTGACGGTCCGGAACAGCGACTCCGAGTAAGGATTATCGTTGCTGACTCTCGGCCTGCTGTGCGACATCAACATGCCCAGATCGGCCAACCGGGCCTTGAGCGTGTAAGACGTCATCGGCGCGCCATTGTCGGAGTGCAGTACCGGCGGATTGTGCCAGCAGCCCTCGCGCAGCAATGCACGCTCAACCAGCTTCCTGGCCAGTTCTCCGGATTCGGCCTCATGGATTTCCCAGGCGACGATCTTGCGACTGTAGATGTCCATGATCAGGTACAGATACCAATGCTGACCACGCACCGCTGACGGACAATAACTGATGTCCCAACTCCACACCTGGTTCGGGCCTGTCGCGGTGAAGCTGGTCGGTTCAGGCACCTTGCGAGGCGGCTTCATGCGCCCCCGGTAATTCTGTTGTTGGTGCTTTTTCAGCACCCGATAAAACGACGACTCAGAAGCCAGATAGACGCCTTTGTCGGCCAGTGACGGCACGATCTGCGACGGTGGCGAACTCCGGTACTGAGGTTGATTACATGCACTCAGAATGGCCAACTCCTCGGCCTGGGTGAGTTTATGAGGCTGTTCAACCTGCTCCGCATCAGGACGGCGATCTTCAGCCACCCGACCGTCGGCACTGCGCCAGCGCTTCAATGTGCGCTCGCTGATATCCATCAGCTCTGCGGCCCTGTATCGGGCTGCACCACCGGCAACGGCTTCATCAAACAGCTCCAGGAGCCTTGCACGTTCGTCCAGCGGCGTCAGTCGTCCTCGCTGCTGTCCGGGTCTTCGCCGTACAAGGCTTCGAGCTTTTTTGACAACACCAGAAGCGAGGTGGTTTCAGCCAGAGCCTTGTCTTTGCGGCGAACTTCCGCTTTCAGCTTTTTGATAGTCTTGCGGGACTCTCGTTTCTGTTTCTGAGCCGCTTTATCCCGGTCTTGTTGCATGCCAGCGCCCTGAAGGCAGGCTTCTTTCCAGCGCTGCACTTGTTCCGGATACAGGCCTTTCTCACGACAATAGGCGCTGAGTTCGGCTTCAGACATCGATGCTGTTTCAATCACAACAGCCAGCTTGGCTTCGGGGGACCAGTCTTCCCCGGTATTACGATTACCTGGCACGGGCATTCCCTGTTCTCGACACTGTTTCAACCAACTATACAGAGTCACATCGGATATGCCTTCCTCTGCCGCCACCGACACGACACTTCGGTTCTGCGGAGGTAATAGCTTCTTCAACACTGCGGCTTTTCGTTCTTCGGAATAGCGTGGCATGAATGCTCCCATGCCGCCCCTGATTGGTTAAATTCAGGCGAAACCGCCTACTGGACAACTAGGCTGACAGAGGGGGGTCAGGATGATTGAACGGTATTCGTATAGGCTGTTGATCAACTGGAACAGGTTGTATCGGGCCTGCCGGGTCATCGGTAGATAGCCTAGTTCATCAATGATCAGCAGGTCGTACTTGGCCAGTTGGCTGACCCGCTTTTTCAACTCACCCTTCATCTCGGCCAGCTCTAGTTCTTCCACCAGATCGAGAGCGTTGCGGAACAGTACCCGGTAGCCGGCCTCCACAGCTTTGTGGCCAATGCCGATGGCCAGGTGGGTCTTGCCTACACCGGGCGGGCCGATGAACACCAGGTTGTTTCGCTCGTCGATGAACTGGAAGTCCAGCAAGGCATTGACCTGGCGTTTGGTAATGGTGGTCTGGTGCCGGTAGTCGAAGCCCTCCAGGCGCTTCTCCGCTGGGAACGCAGCCATTTTCCGGTTCCGGCGGATGCGTTTGTCCTGGCGCTGGGTCAGTTCGTGCTCGGCAAGCCGGTCCGCGAAGCTGAGATAGGACATCTCGTTGGCTTCAGCCTCGGCCAGCAGGTTGGTCAGTTCGTCGGCGGCCGCGCTCAGGCGCAGGCTGCGGTAACGGGCCTCGGTCTGTTCAAGCTGGCTCATGGGTCACCCCCTGGCCACTGGAGCGGCCAATATGGCGGTAAGCGCTCAGATCCAGTGTTTCTTTTGGTTCCGATAGCGGTTCCGGCTGTCGCTCCCGGAGAACGGCGGCCTGGGCTGCTTCCAGATAACTTTGCAGCCGTGTCGCGGTCATGCCGGGACGCTCTGCCAGCGTCGTAATTAATGCCGGATCCACGGGCGCATGGCGCTTGAGCAGGTCACGGGCAGCCACCAGCTGGTCCTTGTAGATCTTGGGCTCGGAACGCTTGAGCTGTTGGCACAACCGTGGCCCGATGTCACTGCCGATCAGGTCGTTGATCTTACCCTCAAGGGCGGCCACCCGCTGGGCATGATCCCGGTAGTGGTGGGTGTTCTTGATCACCTTGCCTTTATCGGCACACAGAGCATGGCTGGCAATGACTTCCCCTGTGTTCAGGTCGCTGATGTGGAGTTGGCCGCCGGACTCCAGAACGCCCACCCGGGCCTGTTGCCAGGCCATGGGCACAGAGTACTTGTTGGCCTTCCAGGCGATCAGGCCGGTCTTGTCGGCTCGACGTGTCTCGTGGGCCACAGATTGCACGCAAGC
>Ga0209300_1001058_pt1 | contig 11556 bp, 17 predicted proteins | sample Shrwel_input2_RT_FD_187535 | JGI IMG/M metagenome (GOLD analysis project Ga0209300, IMG submission 187535) | Subsurface microbial communities from deep shales in Ohio, USA - Utica-3 well 1 S input2 RT (SPAdes) (version 2) ... | reverse complement strand
AGCCTTGTCGCTCAAGATTCCTAAGGTCACGCGTCGCTGTGCGTACCTGCCGACTGTCTGCTCTTAATTCGAGTGTTGCTGTTGCCATTCGCTCTGCGCCGTGATGGAGGTTATGGTGTTAGTATAATACAACTGGTCGTACCAGTCTAACCTTGACTATCTAGCTTGATGGGTACTATTATGAGGCTTCTTTAGAAAGTTAGATTTAAATTTTCATCAACCATTAGGAGTGCGCTTATGCTCGCGATGTGGCGAAAGTCACGCCCAAGTATTAGCGGGAAGCGATATTAACGAAACTATAATTATAGTAAAATACGATTCAAGGATATTAAGCCCCTAGCAGTCTGCTAGGGGCTTATTGTTTATGACGGCTTTTTCACCTCACTCCGCCCAATCTGCACAAGCGCCTTCAACGCATCAAGCTCCCAAGCTTCAGGCTCAATACCCTGCAAGTCAAAATACGCTTTCATGTTGACCGCCGAATAATCACCGTCTAGCTCACGATACCACCGCCAAATGTAAGCGCCATTGTCTGGCAGAGTAGGCAACGTCGCCCACTCTTTCGGTATCGGTATGTTTCGCTTCTTGCAAGCCTCAATCGAGCGTTTAAGGTGCGTATAGCGCGTTATTGGGTTTTTGTCTTTTGGGTTTTGCGGCTGCGCGAACCAGTGCCACCTTTCTGCGTAGTCGTAGAGTTCGCTGAGAGCCGCTTGGTAAAATTTGCACGACGACTAGCCGCACGGTCTAATGCTTCTGCCAGTGCAGGCGATTCGCGCAACAATTCGCGCTTATTCTCTTCGTTGCACTCTTCGTCAAACGACCAATCGACAATCAGAGATGAGAGCAAAAACGGTTCAACATCCTCGCCTTCAAGCTCACCCGCCATTGTTAGTTTCTGCATTTCGCGTTTCGCTTCACGGAATGCGTCGGAGTCAGTGCCGAGATAGTCTAGCCACTCGTCACCACCCACCTTAATACGCTCAACCTTGTTGCTGTCAGCGCGTGTAAATAACTGTTTAATACTTGCCATGTTTAACCTCATGCCTTGCGGTTTATCCGTTAATGTTGGTGCGGCAGAGCGCTGGATGAGGTCGCTTTTTCGGGCGCGAACCCTAGCCGCAGGTAAATAATAGCACTGGTCGTACCAGTTTGTCGAAGATTGTGTGGTATGGTTGTGGTGTCATTAACAAAGAGGAGAAAATTATGGGTTGTGATATTCACGCTTATCGAGAAAAGAAAGTAGATGGCAAGTGGGTTGCAGAGCAAGAGTTTGTTGATGAATATAACGATGGCTGGCTTGATGTTCCATTTGAGAATCGTTACACAGGTCGAAACTATGACTTGTTCGGCATCCTGTCAAAAGGCGTTCGTAGAGACATGGATATTTCATTTGAACCGCGCGGTTTGCCTATCCAGTTGTCGGGTGAGGTATCTAGCGTCATGAAGGGACGGGGTTCTGATGGGCATTCACACAGCTACCTTTACCTACACGAACTAACAGAGCTTGAGGAATTACTTAAAAGCTCAACCGTAAAAATATCAGGCATGAAAGATGCTGACGAATTGGAAAAGCTAAAGCAGTCAAAAGAATCTGATGGAGAAACCGACTGGATGCTTTTATATCCATATTGCGCTTGGTCAAGCGATAAAAATCACGTTGAGTTTGAAATTGACGTACCAGCTAGTTTTATAGTCGGCGACTGCTTGCGTCAAATTATAGATAGCTTCGAAAAGCATGACGATTTGCAGCGTTTGGTATTCTTTTTTGACAACTAACAAAAAAGGGGCATAAAGCCCCTTTCTCACATCAAGCCAACAATCAACCCCTAAGGCGCAGGAGTCCGCTCAATCACAACGTTTGTTGCTTCCGTTTCGTCGTACTCAGCCTGGAACGACACGTTCAACGGGATTTCACCATTGCCGCTCACGTCATCGTCCGCACTGGTTGGTAGCACGTTCGGCAGTTTGAACACCAACTCTGCACCGTCCGTTGGGTCTTTGAACACAATCTCAAGGTCAGTTCGCGTTTCGTTCTTGAACTCGTCCTGATATGCGTAATCAATATATTGCAACGTCAGCGAGCCGTCAGCTTGTAGCTTGCCTTTTGGTTTCGCGCCTGTATCACGCGAGCCGATGACGAACGATGCTTCGATATTGCGGTTAATGTTAAGGCTGATTGACGTGCAGATTGCCACGTCTGTACCACCCTTACGCAACGTCACGTCAAAACCCGCAATCGGTAAACGCGTGCTAGCAGGTGTGTAAGTTGAACCGACAATCTCAGTATGACCGTCTTTTTTAGACTGCCCAATCACACCAAACGTCAGCGTTGCGTTACCGTTCTGACCGATTTCGATTGCCGTAGTGTTAATTTCACAACCTGCGAAGTAATCGTAACCGAGTGCACCCTGCTTGCGTACAAATGTGAAGCCTTTACGACCTGTGCCAGCTTTGCACTGGTCAGTGCCAACGGTCGGTGTATCAGTCGCCCATGTGCCGCCAACTGCCGCCGCGAATAGCTCGTCAAACGCGCTGTAAACCATTTCGCCTGACACGTCGCCCGATACGTTGTTATTACCGTGACGAGAGCCAAAGTTAAACGGAATACCTAGACGCTCCGACTGAATAAGCTCACGCGCCAGCTTGAGTGTTGTGCCAGTGTACGGCAACCATTGGACGGCTGGCGTTGCTGGCGTTGTACCAATTTCTGTTTCGACGATGTAGCCGACTTCGCTATCGACGCCTACTTGTGGGTTAGCCATGACTATTCCTCCATGCCTTCAAAAAGTTTCTGCTTGAGCAAATAGCCTTCAAGCATCCAAATCTTGTTTCGTGCTTGTTCAAACGCAATCTTTTCCCCGATTTCTTTATCAAAGTTTTCAGGGCTTGCGCAGGCGGATTCACCTGTCACAGTAAAGCCGTTTTTGAGCGTTATGCAACACACCGTAAGAACGCCATCAAAAACATGATATTGCGCTGACTTAACGCAGCTATCAATGTGTTGAGGATTTAGCCGAGGGGCGTTTAAGCCTTTCTCGTTAATTTCGTTTTCAATTGCTTGTTCGGACATAGGGTTAACCTCGTGTTAAATATGAACTAAAATCAACGTTGATTATCTGCGAGTACCAGTTGGACTCATCCGTACCCTGCCTGCTACCAGCCGATGTGATACGCACATGCTGACCGTTGTGCGTTAAGACTTTACCGCGCTCAAACTGTGCGCGTATTTCTTCTAGAATTTGATACGATTTTATGTCGCCCGACTCTTTAGGCGTGAAAATATCAATCTGCATCGCGCCAATGATTTCGTCACGACCGCCTGCGCCTAGTGTGCTTACGCCATCTTCCATGCTTAGAATAGTGATACGCAACCACGGCTCGTTAGACGGCGTGTAAGGTGTGCCATTAAGCTGTGGCGGTAAATTAGGCCACTGAATCGGATAGGACAGATTCGCGTCAATGATGCCGACTATAAGCGCTGTTCGTGCGTCGAGTTTTGTGTTTGCCATGTGGTTGCCTGTTAAGCGCGACTCTTGCCGCCGTTAAAGATTATTGCTTATAGTTTAACTGGTCTGACCAGTTTTGGCAAAAAGATGTGGTATGGTTGGCTTGGTCTTAAATAAAGGAGAGAAGAAATGGCAAAAGAAACAGTAAAAGCAAAAGACTACGGCTGGGAAAACTTAGCAAAAGCATTTATAGCGGACTTCGACCACGGTGATTTTACAAAAGGACAATTAGAGATAATCGGAGAAAATATTTATTGCACAATATCCAACTGCATGAGCGGAAATAAATTAGACACCCAAGACATTGATGTCATCTTGGAGTTCTAACCTCCCCCATTCCTCTCAACAATCGTCGGCCAGTTGCGCGTGACAATAGAGGTCATGCCAGCTGGTGCTTGTTTTGAGTATCCATCGTCTAAGCGCTCCATGTACGGCAACGTCGAATAAATACTCACCGCGCCGCCGATATCGGGTATTTGCTGCGTCACAACACGCGTCGGCGTTGTGCTGTTAGGCGACTCTTGTGTAACTTCTTGCGCCACCACATACGAGCCACGCGCCGCACCCGTGTCAACCGGCGTTGTAATGACGTACTGCGTAAATGCTCCAACAGCAGACTTTTTCCACGTCTGGTTGATGGCAGCGGTGTTTTTTGCTACTGCGGTTGAGAGTTGTTTGGAGAAAGTCATAGTCTACGCATCTGCAAAGTCCACACCGCATCGGCGGCATCTTTCTGCGCGTCCATCAGTCGCACCGCCACACCGTCAACCGTTGCCGTGATGCCGCTGCTACGAGGGTCTAGGTTGACGAATGAATCGAACTCCGCCAGTAGCTTAAAATCACCCTGCATCACAATCGAGCCGTCAATCTCGTTAGCCTGGTAATCCTCGCGCACTACGTCAACAGTATCGCTTGCACCTGCGGTCGTTGCACCAGTCACAGGGTCAGTGCCGCCTTGTGTAGCGAACGTCACCAATTGTGTCAAGTTGCCCGCTTTCGCTTTAGCGAACAGCTTGGCGGCGACTGATTTGAATTTGGTTTGGGTTAGTGCCATGACGACCTCGTAAGCATGATATGGTTAAATTATAACTGGTCGGATGAGTTATGGCAAAATTGTGTGGTATAACTATACTGGAGAAACAAAAAGGAGAAAACAATGAACGTATTATCATTATTTGACGGCATGAGCTGCGGTCAGATTGCGCTCAACCGTATTGGCATGAAACCAGCCAAGTATTACGCAAGCGAATTGGATAAATACGCTATCAAGGTTACGCAAGCAAACTACCCTAACACTATTCAGCTTGGCGACGTAACCAAATGGCGCGAATGGGATATTGATTGGTCGAGTATTGATTTGCTGATTGGTGGGAGTCCGTGTCAGGGGTTTAGTTTTGCGGGTAAGCAGTTGGCTTTTGACGACCCGCGGAGCAAGTTGTTTTTCGTGTACGTTGATATCCTTAATCACATTAAGAGTGTTAATCCTAACGTCAAATTCTTGCTTGAAAACGTCAAAATGAAAAAAGAATATCTTGATATTATCAGCGAGCATTTAGGTGTTGAGCCTGTTTTTATTAACAGTGCGCTAGTTTCAGCGCAGAATAGACAGCGTTACTATTGGGCGAATTGGGAGATTGGGTTGCCAGAGGATAAGGGAATTGTGCTTGCGGATATTATTGAAGATGGCGTTGTTGACCGTGATAAGTCTTGGTGCATTGACGCGAATTACTTCAAAGGTGGTAACTTAAAAAGCTATTTTGAGAAACATCGTAGGCAGTTGGTTTTTGAGTTATCAAAAATAAATCCGAGATGCGTTGATGTTTCAATAAACGAAAACGGCATCAGACCGCACCGTGGAGATAAAAGAAAAAGCGGAATTAGCGAGTTAGGTAGAATGATATTTACTGACGGGCGCAAGACCTACGCGCTAACAACCAGTCATATGCCAAAAATAATTGACCATTTAGGCTATCGCAAACTAACACCAGTAGAATGCGAGCGCTTGCAAACAGTGCCAGACGGTTACACAGCTCACGTTAGTAACACGCAGCGTTACAAGATGCTAGGAAACGGATGGACGGTTGATGTTATCGCGCACATATTCCGCCAGGGGTTGCTCTAACACCGCACCGTCTTACCAAGCCCACTACCAACACTATACTGACGCACAAGTCGGTCAATGTTTGTAGTTGGGTACTTGGTTGTATATTGCGCCGTTTCGCTGTACGTCACGCTGTCAGATAACGAGCCAACGCTAGATGATTCGCTCACAACTTTAGACTGACCAACATCCTGCGGGTCAACAAATAAACGCCCCTGCAACTGCAACACTGCTGCGCTCAATACAGCGCGTTTAATGTCGGCGTTCAAAGAAACGTCGGTCGTCGGTAGTTTAAGCCCCTGTTCGCTGTTGAGCTTGTCGCCGCTGAACGTAAATGAGTCAATGTAGAATATAGACGCTTTAACGAGTGCCGCTTCTTTCTGCGCTTGGTCGTATGCGCTCAATTCGTCACCAAACAGCGCCGCATGGTCGTCCAATTCGGCAACGGTTGCATAGCTGTTAGCGCCTGTAACGCCTGTGCCTGTTTCAACTGTGAATGTCATACGCCCAACCTCATGTTAATAATCCAAGCGATTAAGCCACCGATAGCCATAGCCACTGATATGCTCACTGGAATCGACCACTTCAAAAACGATATTCCCGTTTCAATGTTCGACACCTTGCGGTCAACCTGAACGACTTCATTTTTTAACTGTGCGACTTCCTTGACGTCTTCTTGGCGCTCTTTTTCAAGGCGCTCTACGCGATGCTCTGTAACACCGCGCCACTCTTTTAATCCCTCAACGTCAAGTCGTATTGTTTCCATGTCTGACATATCACTTGCATTTCGCGGTTGGTTGGCACTTGCAATAAGTATAACTGGTTAGACCAGTTGGTGCAATTTTGTGTGCTAGTATTTGGGTGTCAAATAAATAGATAGGAGATTTTGGCATGAGTAAGTTTAAAGTTGGTGATAGGGTTAAGTTTCTAGAAAATATCTATGAAATTGGTGGCGAAGGTGTTGTGTGTGACATTTTGCGTAACGGCATTAGAAAGCTTTATTTGTGCAAGCCTGATAATTACTACAACACATTAAGCTTTTTTAGCCGCGAACTGGAGCTAGAAACATCATTCACCATCAACGCAGGCGACTACATCGACAGATATGAGTTTACCCGTGAAGAATGCGAGCGGTTTTGTGAGATTGCGGTTGAGTGTGGGTTTAAATTACAAGACAAGCATTTCGGACAATATAGCTATTTCGGCGTTAACGAGTGTGGCGAAACTTGGGCTTGTTACCATGCGGATATGGTTGGCATGAAAAACAACATCACCACCAAATTCCGCGAATTTTTAGACAAGGAGAAAGGCAAAATGTTTACGAAAGATGATTTGAAAGATGGGATGCGTGTTGAACACTACGATGCGGGAGCTGGCTACATTGGTGGTGGCAAGGTTTTCTTTGGCGACAGAGAATACAACAGACTCACGCGATACAGTGAGAACTTGCTTGACAAGCGTCATATGAGTGAGACTTCGCGATTTGCAATCATCCGCGTAACCGACCGCGACGGCACAGTCCTATTCGAGCGCAAGCCTGAACCAAAAGAAATGACCGTTGCCGAGATTGAAAAGGCGCTTGGTTATTCGGTTAAGGTTGTTAAGTAAAGAGAAAAGCCCTCTACGGAGGGCTTATTCATAACGTCGAAGGGTATTGTATACATATACGCTACCCTTGACTGTTGTTGGCTCTGCGCCGTTTACGATTTAAGCGGTTAACTTCCTGCGCCAGTGTGCTAGGAAAGACAACACGCAGTTTCTGAAGTTTTAGCGGTTTCACTTGCGAGCCTTTTGGCGTTGCTTCAGTTTGAACTCAGCAAGCTGATCAGGAGTAACACGCGCACCTTTCACAAAGCCGTCTTTGTTTAGTTTTCCGTCTGCCTTCTGCTCTTGCTTCTGCTCTTGCTGTTTTTGTTCAGCCATAAATCACCTCAATGATAAGATAAAAGAGGGGCGCGAACGCCCCGCTAATTAATTGTGAACGAAAAACGCTAAGCCCACATTCTCGCGCTCGTATTGACGCTCCCAGTTTGCCGCAGTTTCAACTTCTGCAACAGTTGGAGAATCAGCTGCAACGCTTGATTCAGTCCAACGGTAGCCTTCTGGATGAATAAGCCACTGCTTACGCTCAACAAGCGTTTCAATACCAGCGCCGTTGCCTGCAAGCTCGTCGTATTCAACGGCAACAGGACGCTCAGGATTACCTTCGCCGTAACCGAATACACCTTGCTTATAAAGCACGGATACATAGCGGAAGCCAGAAATACCGCCAGCGATAACAGGCAGCTTCTTGTCTTGAACAAGGCGCTTATCGTTATACATTGGAATCATCAAGCCCGTTTCAGAGTCTTGGATGAAGTTAATTTGGTTCTGCTTACGCATTTGCGCCATCGTGTCAGGGTGGACAGCTAACAAGGTAATCTCGTCATCTGACTCGCCCATCGTGGCAACGGTGTCGACAAAACCTTCATACGACCACTTGTTGGTCGCGGTTGCGTTGTTGCCGTCCTCAGTTGACGCATCAAAAATCATGTCACCAGAGCCTGCCGCGTTATCGTTAAAGATACCAAGCGTTGCCGCCTGAATACGCGCTGCAAAACGCTGATTCCAGTAGTCGTTAGTTTTTGACGCAATCTCGCGCATTGGGTTTTCAGCGCCAAGCACCGAGCTAACCAAGTTAGCAGATTGCCAAGCGTTGTTGATGTGCGCACGACGCGCGGTCATCTTGCCAGTGCCGATTTTGTCGGGTGTTGCAGAAGTGCCAGGGTCGTCCGAGCTAATGTTCTCACTCGATGCGTCCAAATACTTCCAGTATGGAATTGATGTAATATCACCCTCGCCATTTGCACGCTCTTGCAAAACAGCATTGGTGGTCGCTACGCCAGATGCAACATAAGCGTTGCGGTCAGGGCGCATTTCGCGTACATACGACTGGTATACTTCTGGGTCGAATTGTACGTCTAATAAACGTGTGGTAGCCATTATTACTAACCTCTAATTGCTCGTTGGAAACCTTCTGGGTCGCTTTGCTTAAACTGCAATCGCTCAGCGTCCGTCATGTCTTTTAGTGGCTTGCGAACACTGTTAGTGCCGTTGCTGCCGTTCGCGCCGCCGCCACCGTTGGTAGCAATATCGGCTTTAATTAAGCGCTTGTAGCGCTGATTCTTAATTACTTCCTTTTCATACTGTTCGGGTGTCCACGTTGTGGCGTTGCCGTCAGCATCAAGGAAAACTTCTTTTTGTGACTCAGGGTCAACCTGAATGTTTTTTACAATCTGCTCTTGCAATAGTTCGGTAGCAAACTCATCTGCGCCGTACTTACTGGCAATTTTACTTGCTAGAGATTCAGCTTTTTGCTTGGCAGATTTCTCGCCAAACTCTTTGCTCGCCGTTTGATAGCCTTCGTCGTAGGCTTCTTTGCGTGCGTGTTCAATTTGCTGTTCGTGACGCTTTTCGATTTCTTCAAGGTTTCCGTCTTTCTTGGCTTTTTCATAAGCGCGTTGTTCGGCTTCTTCTGCTGCCTTGCGCTTCTCTTCCTCGAATCCACCGACCTTGCTTTCCAACTCCTCAAGGCGTTCACGGTCTTTATCGCGTTTTGACTTCGTTTCTTGGTAGGCATGAGCAAGACTTGCAACTGATTTGTGTTGATAGCCTTTCTTGCCATCCCATTCTACTTCAACAAAATCTCCGCGTTCATCTTCTGCGATTTCGTCCAGTGATTCGTAAAAAACTTTCATGTGGCGTTGCCCTTCGTCGTTGACGATTGAAAAAATAGTGCGCCTGTTAGACGCGGTTCAAAGATAGTATAGCTAACTGGTCTGACCAGTGTCAACTTCGCGCTGTTGCGGCGGTGTAGACGACAATGGAGGCAACTCATTCTCAAGCTCTGCCAGTGTCTGTTCAGCTTCCTGCACATCCCAACCACCTTGCGCTAATGCCTTGATGACCTGCTCGCGTGTCCGAACGCTTGCAACAATCATGTCAAGCAACAAGCGCACTTCTTCAACGCTCAGTTTTGGCGATGCAAAGTCACGCGGTAAACTGATTGTTACGGCTTCACCAATTTGCTGTTCAATCTGGTCAGGCATGAATACACCCTCGAACATACCGCAATAAATCACCATTCGAGCAAACGCACGTTCAACGTTATCCGCCACCATCTCAAGCATGGCGTTTTGTTCGCTTGCATCAATGTCAGCTTCGGTTGCGGTTTTTTGTGATTCCACTTTATCGCGGAATATACCACCCATTGCACGCACTTTGTCGGCGTTGCTGTCGAAGTAGTTGGTGAACGCACCTGTCGCATCGTCGATGGACTCAATCTTAACGTCCACATCATTCGGCAGGTTATTCGCGCCGCCCGATCCAAACACCATGTAATCGCGTCCATTGATGTCGTCAAATAGCTCTTTGTCTCCCTGCTTCCAGCCGCGAGTAAATACCGTTGGTGGCAGCGAGCGCAATAGCTCTTTGTAGTCTGCGCTCACACGATAACGCGCCAAAGCCAATGAGCAGATTTGATACAACAATCCCATACCGCGTGGCAAATGACCGACTGGCAATTCCTCGTCTGCGACAATCTCAACAGGTAGCCATGTTAGCGGTGCGCCGCGAACCATCATGTAGTTCTTGTCGCCTAAATCCCCGTCAATTTCTTTTTGCTGGTAGTAATTGCCATCTTCGTCAAGCGCCAAGATAAGATAAGACTCAATCGGCTTGCGCGTACCTGTTTTCGGGTCTAACTCGCTTGCTACTTCCATCAGCTTAACGTAGTACAGTTGCATTACGCCGTTGATACGCTTGTAATCCCAATCAACTAGGCTTTCGCGTGTGTACTGCTTGATGGCGGCACGTGGGTTAAGCGCCTCTGCATCAGCGAGTGACAGTGCACTGGTGTCAACGTCTGACAAGCCTTGATAGTCGGCAACAAGTACATGGTACTTTGTCTGCATGACGTTGGACGCGGCAGATTCAACGGCGGCTGATAGTGGTGTACCGTCACCGTCTGCGTTTTGGATAAGGTAACTAAGGCGCTCTGGGATGTCTGCGGTCAGTTTGCTAATCTGCATCTTGCCAAGCCAACCACGGCGCGTTAGGTCGGGAAATCCATCAAACTCTGCGCCTGCTTTGTACTGAGCGTAACGCATTTGCTGCTCTTTGGACTTCTTATCCACAGCGCAAGGGTGTGGTAGGTAAATCTCGCCCTTAGCCTTGATGCGAGGCTCGCCCTCAATGCAGTCACGCACAAGGCGCAACTGATTTGATGCAAACAGGTAGTCGGGGTGCGTTGTGACGGACGGAACGACTGTATCAGTGTTGATGTTCTGCATAAACCTACGCGCAAGTTAGTGTCAATAAGCAAAGTATAACTGGTCGTACCAGTTGTGGCAAGGAAGTGTGGTATAAAGGGTGTGGACTTATAGAAAAGGAGATTGAAAATGAACAAAAGAAATCTAAAGGCGTGGATTGAAACAGAGATGCATCCATCTGCCGAGGAGATAGCCGAGGTATTTTGGCATATGGACAGTGAAGAGCAGGCTTGCTTTTTTAATTTCTTAGGCGCTAAGGACAGGTTAGCCCTTCAGTTGCAGGCGGTAACGGACAGCACAGAGCTTAAATTTGATGGTCGACTTGCAATGCAGATAATTGGCGAATACGGAGAACAAAAATGAAACCATACGAAGAACGACTGCCGCTGATTGATGAGGCTATTGATTATTTTGATTCGACTTGGCCTGACAGTGACCTAGATTACTTACTGGAATTTAATGGGCGATATAACTGGCATTGCTCAAATAAAAAAGTTGCGCAAAATAATTATATCTGCACCCGCGATGAATTCGAACAGCGCGTTAAGGAGCGTGAGGAAATGAAAAACAAAAACGATTGGTATATAAAAGGCGACCTTCCGCCAGAGGGGAGTATTGTAATAATAAATATTGATTACAA
>Ga0209300_1001057_pt1 | contig 11561 bp, 8 predicted proteins | sample Shrwel_input2_RT_FD_187535 | JGI IMG/M metagenome (GOLD analysis project Ga0209300, IMG submission 187535) | Subsurface microbial communities from deep shales in Ohio, USA - Utica-3 well 1 S input2 RT (SPAdes) (version 2) ... | reverse complement strand
CAGAGTTACGCAAGATACTGATTCATAACAGGGATGAAGAAAAGGAGCATGCGGTCATGACCTTGGAGTGGCTCCGTCGCCAGGACAAGACGCTGGATGCGCATCTTCGGGAATTCCTGTTTACCGAGGGCGAGATCGGCCACTGAGCCACACAGAGGTGCGATTTCCCCGTGATTTCCTTTCTCAACGGCAACCCCGCCTCGCGTGGGGTTCGTCGTTGAAGGGCCCGATGCGCTATAATACCCGCCGCTTTTTCCTCCGCCCGCGATGTTGCTATCCGCTATGTCGCCACCAGCGATGTTACTCGAGGTTGTTCACGCCTTAGTGTTGCCTCGCCCGTGTCCACCAGTTTAGGGAGTGCCATGTACGCCGCCGCCCGCTCGATTCTCTTTCGACTTGATCCTGAGACTGCCCACGGCGTGACGCTGACGGCGCTTGATATGGCGCACCGCCTGGGCCTGTCCGGCAAGCTGGGTGGCGGCGAGCGGGTCGACGATCCCGTCGAGCTGATGGGGCTGCGCTTTGCCAATCGAGTGGGGCTTGCCGCCGGGCTCGACAAGAATGCCGATCACCTGGATGCCCTCGGCGCCCTGGGCTTTGGCTTCGTCGAGGTCGGCACCGTCACCCCCAAGCCACAGCCGGGCAATCCCAAGCCACGCCTGTTTCGCCTGCCCGAGAGCGGGGCGATCATCAACCGCATGGGCTTCAACAACTCGGGCGTCGACCACCTGATTGCACGGGTCAAGGCGAGCCGTTACGACGATGTGATCGGCATCAATATCGGCAAGAATCTGACCACCCCGGTGGAGCAGGCCGTCGATGACTACATGTTCTGCCTCGAGCGGGTGCATGCCCATGCCGACTACATCACGGTGAATATTTCCTCGCCCAACACGCCAGGGCTTCGCAACCTTCAGTTCGGCGAGCATCTGGACGGGCTGCTTGGCGCACTGCGCGAGAAGAGCCTGCGGCTCGATCATGACAGCGGCCGGCGCGTGCCCCTGGCGGTGAAGATAGCCCCGGACATGAGTGACGAGGAGGTCGGCCTGGTGGCCGAGGCGCTGGTCTCCAACGGCATCGATGGGGTCATCGCCACCAATACCACGGTGGCGCGGGATGCCGTGGCCGGTCAAGCCCACGCCGATGAGGCGGGAGGGCTTTCCGGTCGCCCGGTCTTCGAATCGTCCAACCAGGTGATTCGTGAATTGCGACGCCGGCTGCCGGACATGCCGATCATTGGCGTCGGCGGTATCGACAGCGGCGAGGCGGCGATAGCCAAGCGCCGGGCCGGGGCGGACCTGGTGCAGCTTTATTCGGGCTTTATCTACCGTGGCCCGCCCCTGGTGGGCGAGTGCGCCCGGGCCTTGAAGCTTGCCGCCGACTGAGCGCGGCTGATAGCAGGCAGGTGCTGGCGTGCCAACGCTCGGTCAGGCTATCTCGCAGGTCAGGGGATAAGAGGTGAGGAGTGAAGAGATGAGCCGAAGTGGTGAGAGCTGAGGGCTAACGATCTGGCGAGGGCAAAATAAAAAGGCCCGCGAACTCACGGGCCTTAGGCGTTGAAAATGGAGAATTACATGACCATGGGATTTTTGTGAATGCCGGACACGCCTGTCATGCCCGACCATTGATCCCCTCGACCTTCACGCCAACCGCTCATCCAGTATTCGCGAAGATTGACATCCTGACTGGGACATTCATCACGGGAACGGCCGCTGACTCCTGCCTTGTAACCGTGAACATAAGCGCGCTGGAAGCGATCACGTTTCTGTCGTTTCATCGGATGGCCTCTTAATAAACCAGTTTTAAAGCGAACCAGTGTTTATGGGGCATAGGCTGGGACGAGCACAGATTGCACAAGGCAAAACGCAATCCCGAGGCTCAGCGCCTGATGCCGATAGCGTCCTTGGACCAGATAATACGTACCGCGTAGCTACCCCTCTACAACTAGCGCACCCGCCTAGCCGATGTCGACAGGCGATTTGGAATAAGCGCATTACCAAAACAGCATTTCAGTAATATGACGGCGCGTCGCGCCAGGTGGCTCTTTCATGCAAGATCAACAAGCTATTGAAAATATGACGTTATTCGCCACCTGCCCCAAAGGCATGGAGCTTTTACTGGCCGACGAGCTTGGCAGCCTGGGAATGACAATCAGCAAGACGACAGTGGCCGGAGTGCACCTTTCGGGCTCACTCGAGGCGGCTTACCGTGCTTGTCTGTGGTCGCGCCTGGCCAATCGCATCGTGCTCTGCCTGTCACGCGAAGAGGGGATCGAGACCCCGGACCAGCTCAAGGCCTGTGCCGAGACCATCGATTGGCTTGAGCACCTGGCACCGGGCAAGACGCTAGCGGTGGACTTCCACGGTCAGTCCGAGGCGATTCGTCATACCCGCTTCGGTGCCCAGACGGTCAAGGATGGCATCGTCGATTCACTGAGAAGTGCCGGTCGTGAACGGCCAAGCGTCGACCCGCGGGAACCGGACCTGCGAATTTATGCCCATCTGCACCGGGGGCGCCTGACACTTGGCATCGACCTGTCCGGCGATAGCCTGCACCGTCGCGGCTACCGGCGTGAGCTTGGCCATGCGCCGCTCAAGGAAAATCTCGCCGCGGCACTGCTGGTGCGAGCCGACTGGCCGGCCCGGGCCAAGGAAGGTCAGGCGCTGATCGACCCGCTGTGTGGCTCGGGCACCCTGGTCATCGAGGGCGCACTGATGGCGGCGGACGTGGCGCCGAACCTGCTGCGCGAGCGCTTCGGCTTCCACGGCTGGGCGGGGCATGACGCCGCCCTGTGGCAGGAGCTCAAGCGCGAGGCCGAAGCCCGGGCGAGCCTTGGCCGCAAGCGCTGCAAGGCCAAGCTCTATGGCCGCGATCAGAGCCCCCAGGCGATCTCGGCGGCCCGCGCCAACGCCATGCGAGCCGGCATACCGGCACTGATCGACTTCCAGGGCGCCTCGGTCAAGCAGTTGGTGCGCCCCGCCGACCTGCCCGCCGAGACGTCGGGCCTGCTGATTACCAACCCGCCCTATGGCGAGCGTATCGGGGAGCTGCCGGAACTGGTGCCGCTCTATGCCGCTCTCGGTGCCCGCGCCCAAGCGCATTTCCCCGGCTGGCGCCTGGCGATGCTGACCGGCAACCCGGAGCTGGGGCATCGCACCGGACTCCGGGCCGGCAAGCAGTATGCCTTCAAGAACGGCCCGCTGGATTGCAAGCTGCTGTTGATCGAGCTAGACCAAGGCCAGCCGTCGGTATCGTCTTCTGATCAGCCGGCGCCCGCCAAGCGCCGTGTCGTTGGCGGGCACTCAGCCGGTGATGAGCAGAGTGGCGATGCGTCCGGCAAGCCAGCCGCCAAGTCGTCCAAGCAGGCGGACACGCATTCCGACGAGCGCCCGGCGCGCTCGGAAGGGGCGCAGATGTTCGCCAACCGCCTGCTGAAGAATCAAGCGTCTCAAGTCGTGGCTCAAGCGCAGCGGTGAACCCTGCTATCGGCTCTATGACGCCGATATGCCGGAGTATGCGCTGGCGATCGATGTCTACGGCGACCGGGTGCACGTGCAGGAGTACGCGCCGCCCAAGTCGGTGAACGCCAACCAGGCACAGCGCCGGCTGCTCGACGCCCTGGGCGTGATCCCCGAAGTGCTCGAGGTCTCGCCGGAGCACGTCTACATCAAGCAGCGGGAGCGCCAGTCCGGCAAGGCTCAGTACCAGAAGCACGCCGCTAGCGGCGAACGCTTCCAGGTCCGAGAGGGCCGCGCCCAGCTATGGGTCAACCTGCGTGACTATCTGGATACCGGGCTTTTCCTCGACCACCGGCCGGTGCGCCGGCTGTTGGCCGAAATGTCGCCGGGCAAGCGCTTCCTCAACCTGTTCTGCTATACCGCCACGGCCACCGTGCAGGCCGCGTTGGGCACCGAGGCCGAGGGTGGTGCTACCGACAGCGTTAGCGTCGATCTGTCGAATACCTACCTCGAGTGGGCGCGGGAGAACTTCGCCCTCAACCGGCTGGACCCCAGCCGCCACCGGGTGGTGCGCGACGACTGTCTGCGCTGGCTCGAGACCGCCGGCAGCGAATTCGACCTGATCTTCCTCGATCCGCCGACCTTCTCGAACTCGAAGAAGATGGACGCGACACTCGATATCCAGCGCGACCACGTCCGGCTCGTCGAGTTGGCCATGGCGCGACTGGCGCCGGGTGGCACCCTGGTGTTCTCCAACAACCAGCGCCGCTTCGTGCTCGAGGCGTCATTGGCCGAGCGCTTCGCGGTGGAAGATATCTCGGCGAAGACCTTCGACCCGGACTTTACTCGCCGCCCGGACCTTCACCACTGCTTCCTGATTCGCCATCGGCAGGAGAGGGCATAAGACCTTCGACCCACTCCTTAGTTGGCACTCGCCGCCCGGATTTGCACCACTGCTTACTGATTCGGCATCGGCAGGAGAGGGCATAAGACCTTCGACCCACTCCTTAGTTGGCACGCGCCGTCCGGATTTGCACCACTGCTTCCTGATTCGGCATCGGGAAGAGGCGGCATAAGGCGCATATCTGAGGCTCGAATCTGGCGCCGTCGACAGCAATCGCTCTCGACGGTGCCATTGTGACGCCAATTGGCCATAATCGGGATTCATTCCGTTATCTGGAGTCCGGCGATGGAGCAAGCGTTCTGGCAAGAGCGTTGGCAAAACGACCAGCTCGGCTTTCACCTGCCCTTCGTTCACCCCATTCTCACGCGCTTTGTGGGCGGCTTCGATTTGCCTGCAGGCGCGCGAGTCTTCCTGCCCCTGTGCGGCAAGACGCTGGATATCGGCTGGTTGCTGGACCAGGGCTACCGAGTCGTCGGCGCGGAGCTCAGCGAGCGTGCCGTCAGCCAGCTGTTCGCCGAACTGGGCGTTGAGCCGCAGATCGAGGCCTGGAAGGGCGGTCGTCGCTATTGTCATGGTGCGCTGACGGTCTATCAGGGCGATATCTTCGCGCTTGAGCCGGCTGACCTGGACGCGGTGGCGCTGGTCTATGATCGGGCGGCGCTGGTGGCGTTGCCGGCGGCGATGCGCCAAGCCTATGTGGCACAGCTGCGGGCCCTGTCGGGCGATGCGCCGCAGCTACTGATCAGCTTCGAATACGATCCACAAGAGATGGATGGCCCACCGTTTCCGGTGCTGCCCGACGAGATCGAGCGCCTCTATCGCGCTTCTCACACGCTTACCGAGCTTTCCCGCAAGGACGTGATCGCCAATCAGCAGCGCTTCCGCGAGGCCGGCGTGACGCGTTTCGTGGAGGTCGCCTGGCGGCTGACGCCGACTGCATGACCTGGTGAATGACCGAATGCATGTAAGGGAACGTCTGATGGAGATTGTCTTATCAACAGCACCGCAGGCCTGACGCTTTTTACCACCCTCGGCTGCCACCTATGCGAAGCGCTGGAGGCCTGGCTTGCGCGGCTGGGGCCACAGGCGCCGGCGCTGCGCCGGGTCGAGATCGCAGACGACGCCGCGCTGCTGGCACGCTTTGGTGAGCGGATTCCGGTACTCGAGGATGCGGCAGGGAACGAGCTGGAGCGGGGCTTCGAGCCCGCGCGGCTCGCCGCCTGGCTAGAGGCGCGAGGGTGGCTCGATCATGCGGCTTGGCAGCAGGCGCAAGACACCGATGCTGCCGCCAAGCCTGAGGGGGCGGTGATGCATAACGGCCGGCGCTATCTTGGTAGTTCGCTTGGCAGCTCGTTTGGTGGCTCGTTTGGCGGCTCGACAGACGAGGCCTAGAGGGCGTCGAGCAGCGAGAGCTGCTGCACGGCGTCGCGGCCTTCTGGGGTGTCGTCCTGTGCTTCCAGCACCTTGTGGAAGCCCCGGGACGTCTGAATGGTGGCGACGTCCTCGAGCCACAGCATGGCCTGGGCATGGTCGTCCGCCAGCCGGTGCTGCAGGCCGCCGAACTGGGTGCCGATTTGCCCCCAGGCGCGGCTGAAGATCCAATCGCCGAACATGTCCTGATGCACGTGCACCAGCACATAGTCGTGGTTACTTTCCCAGCGAACGATCACGGCGGCTCCTGGCGGCATTGCGCGTGCGCGCAATAAAAAAGCGGCACGGAATCGGGGGTGAAAACGAGCGAAAAATGGGCGTTAAACGCTAAAGGCCGCGCCCTTGCGGGCTTGGCTTGCGTGCTATTGTAACGGCCTGGCCGGCATGAACAACCCATCACGCTGGCCACGGCCGTGCCCAGCACTGGCCCCAACCCGTTTCGCAAGCTGCAAGGAATCGCCATGCGTCTGCTCATCGACTCCCTGATACCCAAGGCCGAGGCCTGTTTTGCCGAGCTGGGCTCGATCACTAGGCGGCCCGGCCGCGAGATCGATGCCCAGGCGGTGCGCGACGCCGGCGCCGAGGTGCTGGTGGTGCGCTCGATTACCCGGGTCGACGAGGCGCTACTCGAGGATTCCCGGCTGCGTTTCGTCGGCACCTGCACCATCGGCACCGATCATATCGACCAGGCGGCCCTCGAGGCCCGAGGCATCGGCTTTGCCAACGCCCCGGGCTGCAATGCCGAGGCGGTGGTCGACTATGTGCTGTCGAGTTTGCTAACCCTGGCCGAGCGCGAGGGCACTGAGCTCGACCAGCGCCGAATCGGCATCGTCGGCGCCGGTAACGTCGGCGGGCGACTCTATCGGCGCCTGACGGCCCTGGGCCTGGATTGCCGAGTCTGCGATCCGCCCAGAGCAGAACGAGAAGCCGATCTCGAAGCCGATGAACCGAGGCTCCCGTTCGATGATCTCGACACCCTGATCGAGACCTGTGACGTGCTTTGCCTGCACACCCCGCTGGTGCGCGAGGGCGAGCATCGCACTCACCACCTGCTCGATGAGGCGCGCATCGCCGCCCTCGAGCCGGGCACCTGGCTACTCAACGCCGGGCGCGGCGACTGTCTCGACGGCCAGGCGCTGCTGGCGCGCCTGGCGGCCAGGAGCGACCTGCGCACCGTGCTGGACGTCTTCGAGGACGAGCCGGCCATCGACGAGGCCCTGTGGCGGCTGGCCGATATCGCCACCCCGCATATCGCCGGCCACAGCCTGGACGGCAAACTGCGCGGCACCCATCAGGTCTATCGAGCGGCGATGAAGCACTTCGGCCTGCCAGTGCGGGTGGCGTTTGAGGATCTGGCGCCGGCGCCTGCGCTGCCGAGCCTGACCCTGGATGCCGGCCTTGCGCCCTGGGAGGCCCTGAGGCTCTGCGTGCGGGCCTGTTATGACGTGCGCCGGGATCATTATGGCCTGATTCGCTATCAGCGCGAGCAGGGGCTGGCGACCGGGTTCGACGCCTACCGCAGTGAGTACCCGCTGCGCCGCGAGTTTTCTACCCTCGAGGTACGCCTGCGCCCGGCGGCGGCGTCGCTCGAGCCCTTGCTCGCCGCGGCCGGCTTCACCGTCGAAGTCGAGGGCTGATCATCTAGCCGAGCAGGCTAATGAGTGCCCGCGCCGCCAGCGTGGCCTTATGCGACCTTAGTCTTATAAAAATGCGCGGTGTTTTTTCGATCCTGGGACATCGTCTCTAGGATCGGGACACCGGGGCTGCCCTCGAACCGCGCGGACAGGCAAGCTTGCCCGCTCATTGTTCGAGGGACGCAAGATCATGTCTGATACCCGGTCGCGCGAGGTGCGCGCTCCTTCCTTTCTCGATGCGCTGATGCCGGTGGCGGTAGTGGTGGCCATGCTGGTGTTGGCGGTGGTGTTGTTCGGTGCCGATGCCTCCTGGGGGCCCAATCAGGTCGTGTTGTTGCTCGGTGCGCTGCTGGCGGGCCTGGTGGGCATGAAGAACGGCTACGGCTGGCAGGACATCGAGGATGCCATCAACCACGGCATCCAGATCTCGCTGGGCGCCATTCTGATCCTGCTGGCCGTGGGGGCGATGATCGGTACCTGGATTCTCGGCGGCGTGGTGCCATCGATGATCTATTACGGGCTCGATGTGATTGCCCCGCAGTACTTCTATGCCAGTGCCTGCCTGCTGTGCGCCGTCGTGGCGCTGTCGGTGGGCAGTTCCTGGACGGTGGCCGGCACCCTGGGCATCGGCCTGATCGGTATTGCCGACGGCCTGGGCCTGTCGTCGGCGGTAAGCGCTGGCGCGGTGATCTCCGGTGCCTATTTCGGCGACAAGCTGTCGCCCCTGTCCGATACCACCAACCTGGCGCCGGCCGCGGCGGGTGTCGAGCTCTTCGAGCACATCCGCCATATGCTGTGGACCACGGTGCCTAGCCTTGTGATCGCGCTGGTGGCCTTCTGGGTGCTGGGGCTGCAGGCCGAGGCAGGCCAGGCAACGCCCGAGCAGGTGCTGGCGCTGCAGGGCAGGCTGAATGAAAGCTACGCCATCGGGCCGCATCTGCTGATTCCGCTGGCCGTGCTGCTGGTGATGGCGGTGCGCCGCTGGCCGGCCTTTCCGACCATCGTGATCGGCGCCCTGATGGGGGCGGTGTTCGCCGTGATCTTCCAGCCCGAGGCGGTCGTTTCCCTGGCCGGCGGGGCAGACCTGGCCACGCCGATGGCGCTGCTCAAGGGCGTGTGGATGGCGCTGTTCGATGGCTATGTGGCCAATACGGGCAATGCCGTCTTCGACGATCTGTTGAGCAAGGGCGGTATGGCGAGCATGCTCAACACCGTCTGGCTGATTCTCTCGGCGATGGCCTTCGGCGGCGTGATCGAGCGCCTGGGGCTTCTCGAGCGGCTGGTGCGGGGCATGCTGGGCGTGACCAAGAGCGCAGGCGCCTTGATCATCACCACGCTGGGCACCGGGCTTTCGTCCAACATCATCACCGGCGATCAGTACATTTCGGTGATCCTGCCGGGGCGCATGTACCGGGCCGAATTCCGTCGCCGCGGGCTGGCGCCGGTCAATCTGTCGCGCTCGCTGGAGGACTCCGGCACCATCACCTCGCCGCTGATTCCCTGGAACAGCTGCGGTGCCTATATGGCGGCCACGCTCGGCGTGGCGACCCTGTCCTATCTGCCGTTTGCCATCTTCAATCTGGTGAACTTCGGTCTGGCGATCGTCTATGCCATGGTCGGCTTCAAGGTCGTGCCGCTGGCCGCCGCCGAGGCCGAGGACAGCGAGCCGACGCCGATGGCCGAGTCGCTGGTCAGCGAGGCCCGCTAGGCGGCCAAAGCCGGCAAGGTGCGCCGTTAGTGGCTTCCCAAATGCAAAAGGGCCCGCCCTCATGGTGAGGACGGGCCCTTGTCGTTTACCGCAGGACTGTCGTTAGCGCGGCGCTATCGTCGGCTGGCGTTAGCGATAGGCCGATTCCTTAAGCGCGCGAATGCGATCATCCAGCGGCGGGTGACTGGCGAACAGCTTCTCCATCAGCTTGCGGGTCTGGCCGGTGGTGATGGCGAAGGCGGTCAGGGTGTCGGGCATCTGGTCCGGCATTTCGTGCTCGGCCTTGAGGCGCGCCAGGGCGTTGATCATCGCGCCGCTGCCGGCCAGCTTGGCGCCGGCGGAGTCGGCGCGGTACTCACGAAAGCGCGAGAACCATGCGACGATGACCGAGGCGATCAGGCCGAAGACGATCTCGGCGACGATCACCACCGCGAAGTAGCCGAAGAAGCCCAGGCCCCCGCCGTTGTCGTCCTTGCGCAGGAAGCTGTCGACCACTTGAGCGACGACCCGCGCGAAGAACATCACGAAGGTGTTCAGCACGCCCTGGATCAGCGCCAGGGTGACCATATCGCCGTTGGCGACGTGGCCGATTTCGTGAGCCAGCACCGCACGAATCTCTTCCGGTCGCATGCGATTGAGCAGGCCCGCAGAGACCGCCACTAGGGCGTCGTTCTTGTTCCAGCCAGTAGCGAAGGCGTTGGACTGCTGCGCCGGGAAGATGCCGACCTCTGGCGTCTTGATGCCGGCCTCACGGGCCAGCTCGGCAACGGTCTCGAGCAGCCACTTCTCGGTGGCGTTACTTGGCTGTTCGATCACCTGAGTACCGGTGCTGCGCTTGGCCATCCACTTGGAGATGAACAGCGAGACCAGTGAGCCCGCCATACCGAACACGAAACAGAAGATCAGCAGGCTGTTCATGTTCATGCCCTGGGCGTTCAGGTAGGGCTCAACCCCGAGCAGGCGGAGGGTGATGCTGGCGATCAGCACGACCGCCAGGTTAGTGGCGAGGAAGAGGATGATGCGCATCATGTCATGGACGCTCCCGTGCAGAGGGCTTGGCGCCGGCGGTTGCCGGCGCGTTCAAATACGCTAGCTTAGATACGTCTTATGCGCGTCGGTTTCAAGTCCTATCAGCGGCGATGCCTAAAACCTTTGCGTCGCACACTCACTGGTCTCTCATGGATCCCGCTATGCCCATCACTGACGGTAGCGGGACAGGAAGCGACCGAAGCGTTCCAGCGCGTCTCCCAACTGGTCGGCCCAGGGGAGGGTGACGATGCGCACATGGTCAGGCTCCGGCCAGTTGAAGGCCGTGCCTTGCACCAGCAGGATCTTTTCCTGTATTAGCAGGTCGAGCACCATCTTCTGGTCATCGACGATCGGATGCACCTTGGGGTCGAGCTTGGGGAAGGCGTAGAGCGCGCCCTTGGGCGTCACGCAGGACACCCCAGGAATCTCGTTGAGCTTCTCGACGGTGATGTCGCGCTGTGCCTTGAGGCGCCCACCCGGCAGGATCAGGTCGTTGATCGACTGATAGCCGCCCAGGGCCGTCTGGATGGCGTGCTGTGCCGGCACGTTGGCGCATAGACGCATCGAGGCCAGCATGTTGAGGCCCTGGATGAAGTCGGCGCCGCGCTGCTTGGCGACGTTGCCGGAGAGAATCATCCACCCGGAGCGGAAGCCCGCGCAGCGATAGCTCTTGGACAGGCCGTTCATGGTCACTACCAGCTGGTCATCGCCGGCCAGGGATCCGGTGGAGACATGCTCTACTTCGTCATAGAGAATCTTGTCGTAGATCTCGTCGGAGAACACCACCAGGTTGTGCTGGCGGGCGATCTCCAGCAGCTCGCGGATCACCTCCGGCGGATAGACGGCGCCGGTGGGATTGTTGGGGTTGATCAGCACGATGGCCTTGGTGTGGCTGGTCACCTTGGCACGGATGTCGTCCATGTCCGGCGCCCAGTCGGCCTGCTCATCGCAGCGATAGTGCACCGCGCGGCCACCGGACAGGTTGGTGGCAGCCGTCCACAGCGGGTAATCGGGAGCGGGGATCAGCACCTCGTCACCGTCATTGAGCAGGGCCTGCATGGCCATCACGATCAATTCCGAGACGCCGTTGCCGATGAAGATGTCCTCGATGCCGACACCGGGAATCTGCTTGCGCTGGCATTCCTGCATGATCGCCTTGCGTGCCGAATAGAGGCCCTTGGAGTCGCAGTAGCCCTGAGCGGTGGGCAGGTTGCGCATCACGTCCTGCAGGATCTCTTCCGGGGCCTCGAAGCCGAACGGCGCCGGATTGCCGATGTTCAGCTTGAGAATGCGCTGGCCTTCGTCTTCGAGACGCTTGGCGTGGTCGAGCACCGGCCCGCGAATGTCGTAGCAGACGTTGTGCAGCTTTTGGGACTTGTTGATGGGCGTCGGGGTAT
>Ga0209300_1001056_pt1 | contig 11576 bp, 9 predicted proteins | sample Shrwel_input2_RT_FD_187535 | JGI IMG/M metagenome (GOLD analysis project Ga0209300, IMG submission 187535) | Subsurface microbial communities from deep shales in Ohio, USA - Utica-3 well 1 S input2 RT (SPAdes) (version 2) ... | reverse complement strand
CTACCGTGACCCGGCGATGCTGGTTTTGATCATCTATTCGTTCACCCTGGCCATCTACGAAGGCGCCACCGCGATCCCCGAGGCGCCACACCGGGCGAGCATCGCGGTGGTCGACGAGGATCGTTCACAAGCTTCGCTGCGCATCATCAATGCCTTCCAGCTGCCCTACTTCATCGAACCGAAAGCCATCACCCTGCAGGAGATGGACAGCGGCATGGACGATGGCCTCTACACCTTCACCTTGAACATTCCGCCACGCTTCCAGCAGGACCTGCTCGCCGGCCGCCAGCCGACCATCCAGCTCAACGTCGATGCGACTCAGGTCAGCCAGGCGTTCACCAGCGCCGGGCACATTCAGCAGATCATCGCCAGCGAGACCGCCGAGTTCGTCCGTCGCTACCGCAGCAGCGACGCACTGCCGGTCGAAGCGGTGGTGCGCACCGCGTTCAACCCCAACCTCAGCCGCGCCTGGTTCGGCGCGGTGAACGAGGTGATCAACCAGATCACCATGCTGGCGATCATCCTCACCGGCGCGGCGCTGATCCGCGAACGCGAACACGGCACCATCGAGCACCTGCTGGTGATGCCGGTAACGCCGTTCGAGATCATGGTCGGCAAGGTCTGGGCCATGGGCCTGGTGGTGCTGACCGCCGCCGCGTTCGCCCTGCGCTTCGTCGTCGAGGGCTGGCTGGACATCCCGATCCAGGGCTCGCTTTGGCTGTTCGCCGGCGGCGCGGCGCTGCACCTGTTCGCCGCCACCTCCATGGGCATCTTCTTCGGCACGGTGGCGCGCTCCATGCCGCAACTGGGCCTGCTGGTGATTCTCACGCTGATCCCGCTGCAGATTCTGTCCGGCGGCGTCACCCCGCGCGAAAGCATGCCCGAGCTGGTGCAGAACGTGATGTGGGTGGCACCGACCACGCACTTCGTCGAGCTGGCCCAGGCGATCCTGTTCCGCAACGCCGGCGTGGCGATCGTCTGGCCGCAGTTGCTGGCGCTGGTCGGCATCGGCGCGGTGTTCTTCGTCGGTGCGCTGTCGCGCCTGCGTGTATCGTTGCGCTAGCGATCCGGCGAGCGATCCGGCGAGCGACGCCACCTCCCCAAGGCGTTTCGCTTGCCCGGCGCCAGCCCGCCGCAGGCCTGGCCCGAGCGGCGGCCGGCCGCGGCTGTCACATAACGGTCACCGCCCAGCCCGCAGCACACCGGGAATTTTTGTATGCCCACCCGGTCTATGCTGCCGACATGCCCAGAGCCTGCTGCTCGGCAAAGCGCCAAGGAAGCCCAATCATCATGCGCATTCTCGTAACCGGCGGAGCCGGATTCATCGGCTCCGCACTGATCCGCCACATCATCCAGGACACCGAGCACAGCGTGCTCAATCTCGACAAACTGACCTATGCCGGCAATCTCGAATCGCTGGCCGCCGTCGAGAGCGATCCGCGGTACCGCTTCGTACAGGCCGACATCGCCGATCGCGACCGGGTGAGCGAAGCGCTGCTCGACTTCCAGCCGGACGTGATCATGCACCTGGCCGCCGAATCGCACGTCGACCGCTCGATCGACGGCCCGGCCGAATTCATCCAGACCAACATCGTCGGCACCTACCAGCTGCTCGAAGCGGCGCGGGCCTACTGGCAAAGCCTGCCGGCCGATCGCCGTGAGGCCTTCCGCTTCCACCACATCTCCACCGACGAGGTGTACGGCGACCTGCACGGCACCGATGACCTGTTCACCGAGACCACGCCCTACGCGCCGAGCTCGCCCTACTCGGCGAGCAAGGCCTCGTCCGACCACCTGGTACGCGCCTGGCACCGCACCTACGGGCTGCCGGTGCTGGTGACCAACTGCTCGAACAACTACGGGCCGTTCCATTTCCCGGAAAAGCTCATCCCGCTGATGATCCTCAACGCGCTCGAGGGCAAACCGCTGCCGGTCTATGGCGACGGCCTGCAGATCCGCGACTGGCTGTTCGTCGAGGACCACGCCCGCGCGCTGCTGGAAGTCGTCAGCAAGGGCGAGATCGGCGAGACCTACAACATCGGCGGGCACAACGAGCAGAAGAACATCGACGTGGTGCGCGGCATCTGCGCCCTGCTCGAGGAGCTGGCTCCGACCCGGCCGGAGGGCATCAGCCGCTACGAAGAGCTGATCACCTTCGTCAAGGACCGTCCCGGTCATGACGTGCGCTACGCCATCGACGCCGGCAAGATCGAGCGCGAGCTCGGTTGGCGGCCGCAGGAAACCTTCCAGAGCGGCCTGCGCAAGACCGTGCAGTGGTATCTGGACAATCTCGAATGGTGCCGTCGCGTTCAGGACGGCAGCTATCAACGCGAGCGCCTGGGCGCCCTGGAGAAGATCGCATGAAAGGAATCATCCTCGCCGGCGGGTCCGGCACCCGACTGCACCCCATCACGCTCGGCGTCTCCAAGCAGCTGCTGCCGATCTACGACAAGCCGATGGTCTACTACCCGCTGTCGGTGCTGATGCTCGCCGGTATCCGCGAGATCCTGATCATCTCGACCCCACAGGACCTGCCGCAATACAAGAACCTGCTCGGTGACGGCAGCCAGTTCGGCATCAGCCTGCAGTACGCCGAGCAGCCCTCGCCGGACGGCCTGGCGCAGGCGTTCCTGATCGGCGAAGAATTCATCGGCGACGACTCGGTGTGCCTGATCCTTGGCGACAACATCTTCCACGGCCAGCACTTCACCGAGAAGCTGCAGCGTGCCGCGCGCCAGGACAAGGGCGCCACGGTGTTCGGCTACTGGGTCAAGGACCCGGAACGCTTCGGCGTGATCGACTTCGACGCGGACGGCAAGGCGCTGTCCATCGAGGAGAAGCCGAAGAAGCCGAAGTCGAGCTACGCGGTCACCGGCCTGTACTTCTACGACAACGACGTGATCGACATCGCCAAGTCGATCAAGCCCTCGCCGCGCGGCGAGCTGGAAATCACCGATGTCAACATGGCCTACCTCAAGCGTGGCGACCTCAATGTCGAACGCTTCGGCCGCGGCTTCGCCTGGCTCGACACCGGCACCCATGACAGTCTGCTGGAGGCCTCGCAATACGTGCAGACCATCGAGCACCGCCAGGGGCTGAAGGTCGCCTGCCTGGAGGAAATCGCCTACCAGTACAAGTGGATCGACCGCGAGCAGCTGTTGCGCCGCGCCGATGCGCTGGGCAAGACCGGCTATGGCCAATACCTGTTCAAGCTGGCGGGTGAAGGCGCATGAAGGTCATCGAGACGTCCATCCCCGAGGTGCTGATCATCGAACCCAAGGTATTCGGTGATGAGCGCGGCTTCTTTTACGAAAGCTTCAACGCCGCCGCCTTCGAGGCGGCGACCGGGCTCAAGCGCCAGTTCGTCCAGGACAACCACTCCAAGTCGCGGCGCGGCGTGCTCCGCGGCCTGCACTACCAGATCCGGCAGCCGCAGGGAAAACTGGTGCGCGTGGTGCAGGGCGAGGTGTTCGACGTGGCGGTGGACCTGCGCCGGAGCTCGCCGAGCTTCGGCCGCTGGGCCGGCACCCACCTGAGCGCGGAGAACAAGCGCCAGCTGTGGATACCCGAGGGCTTCGCCCACGGCTTCGTGGTGCTCAGCGAGACCGCCGAGTTCCTCTACAAGACCACCGACTACTACGCCCCCGAGCACGAGCGCAGCCTGCTGTGGAACGACCCGGAGCTGGGCATCGAGTGGCCGTTCGACGAGCCGCCGCAGCTGTCGGCCAAGGACATCGCCGGCAAGCCTCTGAGCCAGGCGGAGCTGTTTCCATGAAGATCCTCATCACCGGCAGCAAGGGACAGCTCGCCCGCGAACTGCAGACCGAGCTGGCCGGTGAAGGAAAGGTGCTCGCCCTCGGGCACCAGGCGCTCGATCTGGCCGAGGCCGAGCAGATTCGCCAGCAGGTGCGCCTGCTGCGCCCGGACCTGATCATCAACGCCGCCGCCTACACGGCGGTGGACCCGGCTGAGCACGAGCGCGACAAGGCGTTCGCGGTGAATGCCGTGGCCCCGGGGATACTCGCCGAAGAGACCGCGCGGCTCGGCATCCCGCTGATCCACTATTCCACCGATTACGTCTTCGACGGCCGCAAGGCGGCCCCCTTCACCGAAGCCGACACGCCCAATCCGCTCGGCGTCTATGGCGCCAGCAAGCTGGCCGGCGAGCGCGCCGTACAGGCCGTCGACGGACAGCACATGATCCTGCGGACCAGCTGGGTCTACGGCCTGCACGGGCGCAACTTCCTGCTGACGATGATGCGCCTGCTGCAGGAGCGAGACACGGTGTCGGTGGTCAGCGACGAAATCGGCGCTCCCACCTGGGCACGCAGCATCGCTGCGGCGACCGGCGAACTGGTGCGCCGCTGGCGCGCTGGCGAGGGCGAGCTGACCGGGCTGTTCCACATGACCGCGCGCGGCGAGACCTCCTGGTACGGCTTTGCCTGCGCCATCGCCGAGCACCTGCACCAGCAGGGCCGGCTACGGGCAACGGTGACCCCGATCCTCTCGCGTGACTATCCCACCGCTGCGCAGCGGCCGCTCAATTCCCGGCTCGATTGCAGCCTGCTGCAGAGCCGCTGGGGCATTGCCCTGCCGGACTGGCAGGTCGCCCTGCAGCAATGCATGACCCAACCGCGCAACAGCGAGGCCAGCCAGCCGGCGCCACAGCCACAGATCGTCTGATCGCCTTGCCCTGACGCGCCGACGCGCTGAATCCGACGCCCGCAACGGTGCATAATGCAGCCGTTCTCCAGGCGTCCCGCATGACTTCGACTTCCTCACCTCGCCGCCCACGCTGGCGCAACCTCCTGCTCCTGGCATTGCTGCTCACGCCGTTGCTCTGGCCGCTGCAGCAGCTGGCCGAGCGCTATTACCGCAACGAGCTGACCGAACAGAACCGGCAGACCCTCGACCTCTACGTCGCCAACCTGCTCGGCACGCTGAACCGCTACGAAGTGCTGCCGCGCATTCTCGGCGACCTGCCCGAGCTGCGTTCGGCGCTGCAGAACACCGAGGTACCGGCGGTGCAGGACCAGGCCAACCGCCTGCTCAAGCAGTTGCAACGGCGCACCGGCGCCGACGTCATCTATCTGATGGATACCCGCGGCATGACCCTGGCGGCCTCCAACTGGGATGCCGAGGACAGCTTCGTCGGCCGCAACTTCGCCTTTCGCCCGTACTTCCGGCAGGCCATGGAGGGCCGGCTGGGGCGCTTCTTCGGGCTCGGCACCACGTCCGGCAAACGCGGCTACTACTTTGGCGCCGCGGTACGCGATGGCGAGCAGATCCTCGGGGTGCTGGTGGTCAAGGTCGACCTGGACAGCACCGAGACGCTCTGGGGCAGCACGCCCGAGCGCCTGCTGGTGACCGACAACTTCGGCGTGGTGATCCTCACCTCGGAGCCGGCCTGGCGCTTTCGTGCCAGCCGCGCACTGACGCTCGACGAACGCGAGCAGATCGCCTTCGACCAGCCCTACCCGACGCTCGAGCCGACCGACCTGACGCTGGACATCGATGCCTGGCTGATCCAGAGCCGCGAACTGAAGGAGACCGGCTGGACGGTGCGCATCCTCGCGCCCATCGCCCTGATCGAGCGGCCGGTGCGCACGGTGGTCGCGATCGGCGCCGCCACGCTGGCGACCGTGCTGCTATTGATCGGCCTGCTGATGCAGCGGCGCCGGCACTTTCTCGAGCGCCTGGCACTCGACGCCCAGGCGCGACGCGAGCTGGAGTTGCGCGTGCAGGAGCGCACCCGCGACCTGGAAGCGCTGAACAGCCGCCTGAAGGTCGAGGTCCTCGAACGCGAACAGGCACAGCAGGAACTGGTACGCGCACAGGACGAACTGCTGCAGGCCGGCAAGCTGTCGGCGCTCGGCACCATGAGCGCGAGCATCAGCCACGAGCTGAATCAGCCGCTGGCGGCGATCCGCAGCTATGCCGACAACGCCGGCGTGCTGCTCGAGCACGACAGGGTCGACGAAGCGCGCAACAACCTGAAGCTGATCAGCGAACTCACGGCGCGCATGGCCTCGATCATCGCCCACCTGCGCGCTTTTGCCCGCCGCGACCAGCACGCCCCGGAACGGGTAGCGTTGCAGCCGGCGCTCGACGATGCCCTGGCGCTGGTGGCCAAGCGTCGCCAGGCGATGGGCGTGGAACTGGTCCGCGACCTGCCCGAGGCCGCGCTCTGGGTGCAGGCCGGCGAAACGCGGCTGCGCCAGATCCTCGCCAACCTCCTGGCCAACGCCCTCGATGCGCTGGCCGAGCGGCCACCGGAGCGGCGCATCTGGCTGCGCGCCGAGCAGCGGGCCGATGGCGTGCTGCTGAGCCTGCGCGACAACGGTCCGGGCTTCTCGGCCGAAGCGCTGCAGCGCGCACGCGAACCCTTCTTCACCACCAAGACCAGCGCGCAGGGCCTGGGCCTGGGCCTGGCCATCTGCGATACGCTGGTGCGCGCCCTGGGTGGCGAACTGCGCCTGGGCAACAGTGACGAAGGCGGCGCGCTGATCGAACTGCAGCTGCGCTCGGCCGAGCCCGGGCACGCCTTTCCCAGCGAGGATTACCTGCAATGAGCAGCGACAACCGTATCGACGACGGGACCCAGGTGGTGCTGATCGACGACGATCCGCACCTGCGCAAGGCGCTGAGCCAGACGCTCGATCTCGCTGGGCTCAAGGTTGCCTGCCTGGAGGACGCGCGCACCCTCGAGGCACGTCTGCCGGCCGACTGGCACGGCGTGGTGGTCAGCGACATCCGCATGCCGGGCATCGACGGCCTGCAGCTGTTGGCCAACCTGCAGGGCCGCGATGCCGACCTGCCGGTGCTGCTGATCACCGGCCATGGCGACGTGCAGCTCGCGGTGCAGGCGATGCGCGCCGGCGCCTACGACTTCCTCGAAAAACCCTTTCCCAGCGAGGCGCTGCTCGACTCGGTGCGCCGCGCGCTGGCGCTGCGCCGTCTGGTGTTGGACAACCGCAGCCTGCGCCTGGCCCTGGCCGACCGCCAGCAGCTGGCCGGCCGTTTGCTCGGCCACTCGCCGGCCATGGCTCGCCTGCGCGAACAGATCGGCGCCCTGGCCGGAACCCAGGCCGACGTGCTGATCCTTGGCGAAACCGGCGCCGGCAAGGAAGTCGTGGCGCGCGCGCTGCACGATCTGTCGGCGCGCCGCGACGGGCCCTTCGTGGCGATCAACGCCGGCGCGCTGGCCGAGTCGGTGGTCGAGAGCGAGCTGTTCGGCCACGAGCCGGGCGCCTTCACCGGCGCGCAGAAGCGCCGCATCGGCAAGTTCGAGTTCGCCAACGGCGGCACCCTGTTTCTCGACGAGATCGAGAGCATGAGCCTCGACGTGCAGGTCAAGCTGCTGCGCCTGCTGCAGGAACGTGTGGTCGAGCGCCTCGGCGGCAACCAGCTGATCCGCCTGGACATCCGGGTGATTGCCGCGACCAAGGAAGACCTGCGCCAGGCCGCCGACCAGGGCCGCTTCCGCGCCGACCTCTACTACCGGCTGAACGTCGCCCCGTTGCGCATCCCGGCGTTACGCGAGCGCAACGAGGACATCCTGCTGCTGTTCCAGCACTTTGCCGAGACCGCCGCCGCGCGTCACGGCCTGCCGCCGCGCACGCTCTCGGCCGAGCAGCGCGCCCAGCTGCTGCGCCACGCCTGGCCGGGCAATGTGCGCGAGCTGCAGAACACCGCCGAGCGCTTCGCCCTGGGCCTGGATCTGGGCCTGGACAGCCAGCCGGCAGAGCCGCTCGGCGGTGGCGGCAACCTGCCGGAACAGGTCGAAGCCTTCGAACGGGCGCTGATCGCCGCCGAACTCGCGCGCCCGCACAGTTCCCTGCGCAGCGTCGCCGAAGCGCTCGGCGTGCCACGCAAGACCTTGCACGACAAGCTGCGCAAGCACGGCCTGAATTTCGCCGACGGTGGCGGAACCCCGCCCGACGAACTGGACTGAATGGCGGTTTTCCGCCATCGGTGACGGTCGCTCGGAACCTCGGCGGCACCCGCCCGCATTCCGGGCTAATCTGCTGGAAGCTGCGACCCAGACGGCTTTCCTGGCGCTTTGCCATTGGGTTTTCAGGGGCTGGCTGGTACAACCGCAAGGCCGCAGCCGGACGCTGGCCGATCTGGCACAGCGGTTGCTCAAAGAAACCGCCGAACCTCGCGCAACGTGCTGCCGGTTCACCGCCGGGCCGCTTCTGCGGCTCTCCACAACAAGAGGAAACAACAATGTTCAAACTGACTGCCAAGGCGCTGGCCTGCGCCCTGTCGCTCGGCATCGCCGGTCTGGCCCAAGCCGCCGACCCGATCGTCATCAAGTTCTCTCACGTGGTCGCCGAAAACACGCCGAAAGGCCAGGGCGCCCTGATGTTCAAGAAACTGGTGGAAGAGCGTCTGCCGGGCAAAGTCGAGGTTCAGGTCTACCCGAACTCCTCGCTGTTCGGTGATGGCAAGGAAATGGAAGCCCTGCTGCTGGGCGACGTGCAGCTGATCGCACCGTCGCTGGCCAAGTTCGAGCATTACTCCAAGGGCGTTCAGGTCTTCGACCTGCCGTTCCTGTTCGATGACATCGCCGCGGTAGACCGCTTCCAGAAGGGCGAAGCCGGCCAGCAGCTGCTGCGTTCGATGGAAGACAAGAACATCACCGGCCTGGGCTACTGGCACAACGGCATGAAGCAGCTGTCGGCGAACAAGCCGCTGCGCGAGCCGAAGGATGCCCGCGGCCTGAAGTTCCGCGTACAGGCTTCCGCCGTACTGGACGAGCAGTTCAAGGCCCTGCGCGCCAACCCGCGCAAGATGAGCTTCGCCGAGGTCTACCAGGGCCTGCAGACCGGCGTGGTCAACGGTGCCGAGAACCCGTACTCGAACATCTACTCGCAGAAGATGCACGAAGTGCAGAAGTACATCACCGAGTCCAACCACGGTCTCTTGGACTACATGGTCATCACCAACACCAAGTTCTGGAACGGCCTGCCGAGCGACGTGCGCAGCGAGCTGGAAAGCATCCTGAACGAGGTCACCGTCGAGGTGAACAAGCAGGCCGACGACCTGAACGAGGAAGCCAAGCAGGCGATTCTCGACGCCGGCACCACCGAAATCCTGTACCTGACTCCGGAAGAGCGTGCCAAGTGGCGTGATGCCATGAAGCCGGTCTGGAAGAAATTCGAAGGCGAAATCGGCGCCGACCTGATCAAGGCCGCCGAAGCCTCGAACAAGGCCGAATAAGCCTTGCGAAGGGGCGGGCACAACCTGCCCCTTCTACTCTTGAGCGACACAGACAGATCAGTGAAAAAACAAATCCGCTAGCGAAGACCACGCCACCACCCCAAGGCATGCGGGCAACGACCCCCGGCGATCCCGGGCCCTGCCACTTCGACGGCCATAACAAGAGTTTTTTCATTGCTCTGTCATACCAGCCCCCGGCTGGCTTACGGCGCACGCTCCGTGCAGCTCCGATTACCTTGCAGTCCATTCGGGAGATGTCATCCATGAACGCCCTGCGGCGCGTCTGGGACCATTTCGAGGAAGGCTTCATCGCCTTTCTGCTGGCCGCCATGACCTTGGTGACGTTCGTCTACGTCATTCTCAACAACCTCTACACCGTGTTCTACGACCTGGCCGACCGCTTCCCGGGGGCCGAGGACTTCTTCTTCGCGGTGGGCGATTTCATCATCGGCCTGGCGCAGGCCATGACCTGGAGCACGGCGCTGACCAAGGCGCTGTTCGCCTGGCTGATCTTCTTCGGCCTGGCCTATGGCGTGCGCACCGCCGGCCACATCGGCGTGGATGCGCTGGTCAAGCTGGCACCGGCCGGCGTGCAGCGCTTCATCGCGATCATCGCCTGCCTGTTCTGCCTGGGTTACGCGGGCCTGTTGACCGTGGCCAGCTTCGAATGGATCCAGACGCTGTTCATCGCCAACATCGGCGCCGAGGACCTCGGCCATGTCGGCGTCAAGCAATGGCACATCGGCCTGATCGTCCCCGTCGGCTTTGCCATGGTGTTCATCCGCTTCGGCGAAATCTTCGTGCGCCTGCTGCGCAAGCAGCAGATCGGCCTCGGCCTGGCCGATGAAGCGGCCGAGGCCACCCGACTGAGCGAGCACGAGGAGCCCAAGCCATGACCATTCTGTTTCTTTTCGCGGTGCTCTTCGCGCTGATGCTGATCGGCGTGCCGATCGCCATTTCCCTCGGCCTGGCCGGCTCGCTGACCATCATGCTCTTCAGCCAGGACTCGGTGCGCTCGCTGGCGATCAAGCTGTTCGAGACCTCCGAGCACTACACGCTGCTGGCCATCCCGTTCTTCCTGCTGGCCGGCGCCTTCATGACCACCGGTGGCGTCGCCCGCCGGCTGATCGACTTCGCCAACGCCTGCGTCGGCCACATCCGTGGCGGTCTGGCGATCGGCGCGGTACTGGCCTGCATGCTGTTCGCGGCGCTGTCCGGCTCGTCGCCGGCCACCGTCGCCGCCGTCGGCTCCATCGCCATCGCCGGCATGGTGCGCTCGGGCTATCCGCAGGCCTTCGGTGCCGGCATCGTCTGCAACGCCGGCACCCTGGGCATCCTGATTCCGCCGTCGGTGGTGATGGTGGTCTACGCCGCCGCCACCGAGACCTCGGTCGGCAAGCTGTTCATGGCCGGCGTAGTGCCTGGCATCCTGCTCGGCGGCGCGCTGATGGTGGCGATCTACCTGATCGCGGTGAAGAAGAACCTGCCGGCGCTGCCGCGGGCGACCTTCCGCGAGTGGCTGTCGGCCGCCCGCAAGGCGGTCTGGGGCCTGTTGCTGATGGTGATCATCCTCGGCGGCATCTACTCCGGCATGTTCACGCCGACCGAGGCGGCCGCCGTGGCGGCGGTGTACTCGGCGTTCGTCGCACTGTTCGTCTACAAGGACCTCAAGCTGCGCGATTGCCCGAAGGTGCTGCTGGAGTCGGGCAAGCTGTCGATCATGCTGATGTTCATCATCGCCAACGCCATGCTCTTCGCCCACGTGCTGACCACCGAGCAGATCCCGCAGGCGATCACCTCCTGGGTCATCGAGGCCGGTCTGCAGCCGTGGATGTTCCTGCTGGTGGTGAACATCGTGCTGCTGGTCGCCGGTGCCTTCATGGAGCCGTCGGCGATCATCCTGATCCTCGCGCCGATCCTGTTCCCGATCGCCGTGCAGCTGGGCATCGACCCGATCCACCTGGGCATCATCATGGTGGTGAACATGGAGATCGGGCTGATCACGCCGCCGGTGGGCCTGAACCTGTTCGTCGCCTCGGCAGTGACGGGCATGCCGGTGACCCAGGTGATCCGCGCCGTGCTGCCATGGCTGGCACTGATGCTGAGCTTCCTGATCGTGATCACCTACGTGCCGTCGATCTCCCTGGCACTGCCGGAACTGCTGGGCATGTAACGCGCGCAGCATCCGCCTTTCTTCAGCCCGGCCCAGCGCCGGGCTTTTTTTAGGTTCATCGCGCTTTCCCGGGGAAGGCAGCCTTGATTTTCAGGAAGAAGTATTCCGAGTCCCGAAAACCATAGGCCATACGCTTGATCACCTTGATGCGGTTGTTGACGCCCTCAAGGACGCTGGT
>Ga0209300_1001054_pt1 | contig 11589 bp, 4 predicted proteins | sample Shrwel_input2_RT_FD_187535 | JGI IMG/M metagenome (GOLD analysis project Ga0209300, IMG submission 187535) | Subsurface microbial communities from deep shales in Ohio, USA - Utica-3 well 1 S input2 RT (SPAdes) (version 2) ... | reverse complement strand
AATTTTCTTCTTATGTGAAAGCGGCTAACAAGGCCGCTAGTTCTGAAAAAGCTCGTATTCGCGCTCTTGGGCAAGTAGAATCCAACCTCAAAAAACTCTCAGCGACACAGAAGAATCAAGTAAACGCCACAAAAGATTCAAATGCTGCTATTTCTAGGGCCGTATCTGCCACAAAATCTTATCAGGCTGCTGTAGAAGGGTACGGTGCCTCATCCACCGAAGCTGTTAAAGCACAAGTTAGGATGAAGTCTGCTATAGAAGATGCTAATAGTTCCGTTAAAGCTGCTACGAATAATGCCAAGGCGCAAGTCGCTGCAAAGAAAGAGAACGAGAGGATTACCCGAAAGTCTACTCAGGCAATGTTCACCGAGGCTAAGGCTGTAAAGACAACCACTCTTAGCGTTAAAGAACAGGAAGCTGCGCTCACTCGTGCCGTAAAAGCAGAAACGCAGATTAAAATAGCAAGGCGTAATTCCGCTGCTTCTACACATGAAGGTAGACATGCTTTACAACAAGCAGAAAAAGCATTACGTGAGTATAATGCTTTATTGGAAGATTCTTCTGTAGATGCTAATCGACTGGCTACAGCGCAAGGTAAGCTGTCCCGTAGTATTGAACATGCTCGTGTCACCACAACAGGTCTAAATTCAGCCACAGCTAACACACGAACGTGGTTCAGGTCAAGTCGTGCCGCTGCTTCTCAGTTCGGTCTTCAGTTACAGGACGTTGCTGTTCAGGCACAGTCAGGAACTAACGCACTTGTTATCCTTGGTCAACAGGGTTCTCAACTGTTAGGTTTCTTTGGTGCTGGTGGTGCATTAGCAGGCGCTATCCTTGCCGTAGGTGCTGCTGTTGCTTATCTAACCAGTGCAGCCGGAGAATCTAAATCGGCACTGTCTGATATGAGTGACGCACTTCAAAGAGCTAATGACATAGCTGAAAAATCAAACGGTGTGTATCAACTGAGGAAAGAGTTTGAGCATTTGGCTCAAGCCTCCGAATCTGTAGCCAAGACAAGAATACTCGCAACACTTCAAAGTATTGAAGATGCTTCCCGTGCCTCCGCTCAAGGTATTGCTGTTGCGTTTGGTGATCTTGATATATCAGAGTTGTTTGGTTTAAAAGACTTGGAGACGTTCACAAGAACCTACGGTGATCTAGAAGCGTACTTGCAGTCTGGATTGGTGACTGATTCAGTAGAAGACCTCGGTGAAATGTTTGGTTTCGCTGGAAGAGAAGCAAACGCTGCCGGTAGGGACATTCTGAAGATGTTGACCACTGCCCGTGTCGAGGGTACACCTTCCAGCATATTAGAGTTGGAAGAGGGTCTTTCTGGTTTGGTAGAACAGTCTGGTAATGCCAGCGAAGAGGCGTTCAGACTCATTTCCAGCTTAGAAGAATATTTCTCAAAGGCACGTACAGCAGAAGAAAGAACCAACTTCTTGAAACGTGCATACGAAGACCTGCAATCTGCCCTTTCTGGTTCCACTGAAGCTATGCAGATTTCTGAGTTGTGGTCAGACTTTGAATCTCTATTCTCAGAAGTTGATGAGGGGTATGCAAGAACAATAAAACTCAACCGTGCTTGGATGATTCTGACCGAAGCAGGTAGAGAGTTTGGGATTGAGCAATCAAAACTTGTCGAAATAATGGATAAGTATGCTGATTCTTTGGATGAAACTTCCAGTAATACAAAAACAGCTTATGATGAAGCTAAAGAGTATATAGCTACCCTGAAAGAACAAGCCGAAACAGTAGGTCTCTCAGAGAAGGCTTTGGTGCGCCATACGATTGAAAAGCTGGCCGATAAAGATGCGTCAATCAAAAACAAAGAAGCATTGATTGACGAGGCCCAAGCCTATGTGCAACAGACACAGGCCGCTGAACGTCGCCTTGAGCAAATGAAGGAAGAGAAAGAAAGACGTAAACAGATTTTGGATCAAATGCAGTCTGATTACCAGACTCGTATGCAGTTTATGTTTGGTGATAGGCAGAGCGAGATTCAAACACAGTCTATCAGATTATTGTCTTCATTCTCTGATGATGAAGAAGGCCGCAAGCGCGTTCAGCAGTGGCAGAAAGAACAAGAAAATCTTCTTGCAATGCAAGCGGAAGAAGTTTCAACAAGCCCGTTCAGTGATATAGAAACACTTGAGCTTGAGCTTGCACAAAGAAAACAAACTCTACAATCATACTATGATACCGAGTCTCAGCAGTACAAAGACCATCTCGCCACTATGGAACAAAATGCTGCTAACGCAAAGCCATTTCTACAATTTGCTAATGGTGCTCAGACAGCTTCTGATATTGTTGGTAGTGCGATGGAAACAATGCAGGCAGCAGGTAGAGAGAATGCTAAAGAATTTCAAGCTCTTGCTCTCGCTCAAACAATCATATCACAAGCAATGGCTGTGTCTAAGATATGGGCCACTGCTGATAACTTCTATGTCGCTGCGGCTCAATCAGCACTTGCTGGTGCGGCAGTTGGTGCCCAGATTGCGCAGATCAAATCCCAGAACTTTGCTAATGGTGGCTTGGTTCGTGGTCCGGGCACAGGAAGGTCTGATGATGTTCCAGCAAACTTGTCTAACGGTGAGTTTGTTATGCAGGCCGAGGCTGTGAGAAGGATCGGTGTTAATCAATTGAATGCCATGAACCAAGGTAGAGCACCAAACTTTGCTAATGGTGGTAGCGTAGGAGCTACGCCTGTAATGAATGGTGGTGACACTACTGTTAATGTTATAGACCAACGTTCTGGTGGTGCTCCTGTAGAAACTCAAGAGAGTGTTGACCAAAATGGTAATAAGAGAATTGAAGTTCTGATTAAGGATATGGTTAACCAAGGTATGATGCGTGGTGACTTCGACAAGACTATGGGTGCTTCGTTTGGTATCAGACGCCCCGGACGCAGAGTATAAATAGGAGATAGATATGGCTACTTGGCCTTCAACACTACCGCAGACACCGTTACTTGAAGGGTACTCTGATGTTCCACAGAACTCAGTTTTGCGATCTGACTTTGATGGCTACACAAAGCAAAGGAATCGTTTCACTGCTGTAATTAATGATGTGGAAGAGCGGTATTATTTCACATCTACACAATACGTCACCTTTAAAGATTTTTATGCCAACACTTTGAGTCAGGGCAGCATAGAGTTTCTTAAAGATGATCCTGAAACTGGACTGACCCAGAGCTATAGGTTTGTTGAACCTTACAATCCACAGAAGGTTGGTCTTGATTGGATAGTGACACTTAGATTGGAGAAATTGACCTGATGCCTTTTTCTGACCAGTTTTTAACGCAAGCCTACAATGGTGGCGGCGACCCTATTATTGATTTAATGCGTGTTAAAATTGATAACACAACATATTACTTCGCTAATAATAATGAGAACATAGAATCTAATATAACAGGTAGTTTGCAGACGTTCCAGAAGAGTAGATTCAATCTCACGCTTCCAGATGACACAGAGCAGGGTACTCCAAGAGCTACATTGAAGTTTGAGGCCGCCGATTCTCAAATAATGAGAGCTTTGCGTGAAACAGATAATGTAATCGTGTTTGATATTTGGCTTGTTCTTGGTAGCGATGTCAACACCATTGAGTACGGCCCAACAAACTACCAATCTGCCTCAGTAGACATAAGCGCCAATGCCATATCTATTGACCTTGAGGTAGAACCTATTCTACATACGCAGTTGCCACGCGAGAGATTCACCCCTAATACATTTCCAGGCTTGTTTGAAGGTGCATAATGCTCCCTGTTCATTTTTACACAATACCATTCGTTGAAGGCGGTAGGGATGAGAAAGGCGCGGATTGCTGGGGTCTTATTGTCTTACTTTACAAGTATTTCTTTGATGTTGAACTAGAAAAATTTACAGGTGTTGCTGCAACAGATAAAGATTTCAATCTTGCTGTAGATAGAATAAATAAAGAAATAGAAGAACACAAGAATTTTTACGAAGTAACTGAACCACAATTCGGGGATATTATTCTTCTTAGAGTACATGGAAGACCTATACATGTAGGCTTTTGTTTAGATAAAAGTACTATGGTTCATACTGGTAAAGGTTACGGTGTTGTCACTGAGAAATTTACGGAGATGAGATGGAACAACAGAGTTCTAGGGTTTTACAGAAAGAAGTAAATGTTGTAGTCAGCAAGGCTCCAATAATGAACCCTATCTACGAGACAGTGGATAGCGGGAAATCTTTGCGTTCCATTTATGAAAGTCATTCAGGTCTTTCTGAACAACACACCAGTATCTATGTGAATGGGGAACTAACCTCAGATTGGGAGTACGCCACCAAAGATGGCGATTGTGTTTCTATCTGTCAAGTTCCGGGGTGGGAATACGTAGCCTATGCGGTTATATCGTTTGCTATCGGTGCTATCATAGGTTATGTGCTATATAAAAGCATTGACCAGCCCACAACGGAGCAAGGTGAAACCTTAGAGCGGATTACTGGCGCTAAGAACGAAGCCAAGCCATACGAACCTATCCCCTTTATTCTAGGTAGCCGTCGTGTAGTACCATCTTATGCAGCACAACCATACACCTACTGGAAAGGTGATGAGCAGTGGTTGAAAATGCTGCTTTGTGTTGGGTATGGACCATTGTCAATTTCTGATATTAAAATTGGCGACAACCCTATAACTAAATACGATGATGTTGATTATGAGGTTCTTGATTGGAATACAACCACTAACACCAGTGGAATAAGATCTATCTGGAACGCTGATATACAGCAGGATAGTGTTAATCAGGAACTAGGTAGATATAATTACATTAGCCGTGCCGCCCCACCAGAAACAAGTGAAATTACATTCAGTCTAGTTTACCCACAGGGTTTGTGGAGAACAGATGATGGTGATACTGGTCACTCTGTTGGTGGCATACAATTCAGATTTTATAGCAGTGAAAGTAACAAATGGTACTCTGTTGCGAGAATTATATATGTAAATTCAAATAATACACCAAGAGGTGTTCCGCACCAATCACTTGTTAAATTTGAAGGTGAGTATTTTATTGCTCAAGGAACTGGCGGGTCGGGTGCCGTTTCTACACTAAATGGTAAATTTGACAATGTTACAGATCAAGTTGTGATTGAGAGAGATGGGTATGCTTATTTGGAGGCTGACGCAAGCGGCTTCTATAAGTATGTAAACTCTCAGGCATACTGGGAAGCAACAAGAGATCAGATTGTTAAACAGTGGTCTTGGAAACCAATTGATCCTGTTTCTGGTAATTCCCTCACCGGCAACGTACCGTTTGAAATAAAAAGGAACGGTTGGGACTATGACCCTAATGGGTCGGCGTTCGGTACAACACTACAACTTAGTTCTATAACGTACACTCTCAATAACGACGTTGGCGATAGTTATTTTGGGGTAGATTATCAAAATGATAGGTATCCTGTACTCATAGCACTTGATATACGGGCAACCGAACAACTATCGGGCATTGTGGATAATTTATCGTGCCAAGCCCAATCGTTGGTCCCGTTTTATAAAACACCCGACTGGTCTAAATATGCATTTCCATTTCAGGGAGGTACATGGACAAGTAGTAATAATCCTGCGGATTTATATAGATATGTATTACAGGGTCCGTTTAATGGAGCTAGGGTTTCAAATGAGAAAATAGACCTAGATTCAGTAAATAGTTGGTACACAGAGTGTGCATCAAGAGGATGGGAATGCAATGAAATAGTTAACTACGAAACAAATCTGAAAGACTTGCTCAATAATATTGCGTTTACTGGTCGTGCCTTCTTCTCCATGAATGAGGGTAAGTTTGGCGTTATTGAGAATAAAGAGAAGTCCAACCCTGTCCAAGTTTTTACCGCTAAGAACAGCAGAGATCTGAAAAGCCACCGCGAGTTTAAATTAGAAACGGACGGCATTCGTTACACCTTTGCAAATGGTGATTTTCAGGATCAAGAAGACGAAGGTTATTTTGGTGATCCTGATAAATACTACAATTTCGATGTAAGTAGACCGAAGCCAGGGGCAAATATTACCCGTCGCTTTGAGGATATGGAAGTATGGGGTACAACTAACCCAGACTTGGCACGTAAACATGCTAGGTTCGCTTATTTTGAAGATAAACTGAGGAGGGAGGCATACACCCTAGAAACTGATATAGAAGCATTGGTTGCCCGTCGCGGTGACAAGGTTCTGATTGCTAATGACATTATCGGGGTCGGTTTAGGACAGGGTTTCGTCACTGGAGTAGACGGCGGAAATGTGAGAATTGACGAAACTATTAACCTTCAGTCCGGGCAAACTTACGCAGCAACTTTCCGCAGCGTATCAACAGGCACTGTATTCTCAACATCTCAGGGTACATACAATGGAGATGGTTGGTGGACTTTCCCCGTCCTGTCAACAGATGTTTCTGTAGGTGATTTGGTATCTTATGGTGAGCCTGACTTGGAAACCCTTGAGTGCCTAATCACAGAGATTACTTATGGGGATGATTACACAGCTACACTGACCCTTGCTAACTATGCCTCTGATCTGTATAATCTTGATAGTGTATATCTTCCAGAATATCAGACAGGTCTTACACCAGAACGTAAGCGAGACATAACACCTTCTGCTCCATCAATCACAGTTAACTATGGAGACTTTTCATATCAGAGTAATTCCATTGGTGTTGATGTAAGCAAAGCGAGTGATGACCGATCTGACTTAAATTATTTCAAGCTGCAATATCGTTACGTTCCTCAAGTCGAAGAAGAGGACGTAGGCGTTGCTCCAACTTGGTTGGATGGTGGAACTTCTACTGCCAGCAGCGGAAAATTCAATATCCCAGTTGCTACAAACCAAGGCAGTAGAATACTTGTCCGCGCCGCTGCTGTAAATATGGCAGGGGTTTATTCCCCGTGGACAGAAGAAAAAGAAATCGTTCTACAGAATGATCCTTCTCCCGACGTAGAAAGTATTACTATAACGGAAGAGGTTGATAAACCCAAGACACCAGATGCTAGGTGGTCAACAATAACTATAGAGATTGAACCACCAACTATTACTGGTAGTTATTTGTATGCCATTGCTGAATATCGCCAACCGGGACAAGAAGAGTTCCAAACCATTGGTCGTCTCGGGTGGAAAGATCCAAATAAAACTTCTGTAGAAGTATTTGCTGACGGTAGGCAGTACGAATTCAGGGTGCGTTCTGTATCTATATTCGGTTTGGTTAATAAGAACGGTGTCAGTGAGATAGTAACAACCACTAATACTGACGATCCTGAATACACCGAAGACAACCCATTTGAGAAACTTCCAGCGCCGAATGTAAAAGGCTTGGAACTATTTGAGCAAGGAAACGATACAGAGTTTGGTGGTAGGGATGCTAAGTTTACATGGAAGAAGAGCACTCTAACCAACTGGATTGATCTTGGGTATGAGGGGCTGAAAGGTGCTTCTTCAGCAGAACTTGACCAATACTTCCGAGACTATCAAGTAGATATTATTGCGAACAATGAAGTTGTGCGTACTGAAAATGTAACAGATAACTTCTACACGTACACTTACGAGAAGAACGCCGAAGACTATGAACGTCGTTATGGAACTATTGGCGCTTACCGTGAGTTTCGTGTTAGTGTCATTATGCGCACACGACAGAACCAAGAAAGTGAAAAACCTGCTCTTCTTGATGTTTCTAATACGGCCCCAGCAGCACTACAGAATGTTGTAGTTAATCCGGGCTTTAACGTAATAGAAATCAGCTACCAAAGACCGGATGATTTGGACTTTGCTGGTGTAGATATTTGGATTGAGACAACACAGGGTTTTGATCCTGATACCACAACCCCGTTTGCGACAATCAGTGATAATAGCTTTGTTGCTAGTGGGTTACAACAGGACACAACTTATTATGTTCGTCTTCGTCCGTTTGATGATTTTGGTAAGACAGGGACAAACACTACTTCAGAATTTGTTATAAAAACAAAGACTGGACAAGACCTCACCGGCTTGTCTGGTTGGGCTTATGAAATTGATCCTGTTAATAGAACATTCATCCAGAACAATATTGAAGGCGGTGCAATTGATCTTGGTGATCCAGTTGTAGGCGGTCAATTAGGAACAGCTAAACTTGCTGATTTGTCTGTCGAGGCAGCAAAACTTGCGGACGGTAGTGTTGACCTGTCAGGATCTAAAATAACTGGGCAACTTGCTGGGGTAAACCTTGCTGATGCCGCTGTTGATACCAGCAAGCTGGTTAACCTATCTGTTGAATCAGCAAAGCTGGCAGGAAGTAGTGTCACGAGTACAAAAATTGCCAATCTTGCTGTAGGTACGGCTGCAATTGCAAACGCCGCTATCACGAACGCCAAGATTGCAAACCTTGCTGTTGATACTGCACAGATTGCTGATGCTGCTATTGAATCAGCCAAGATTGCAAACCTTGCTGTTGGTACAGCGGCTATTGATACTGCTGCGGTGACTAATGCTAAGATTGCAAACCTTGCTGTTGATACTGCACAGATTGCTGATGCTGCTATTCAGACTGTTAAGATTGGCGATGCTCAAATCACTGATGCTAAGATTGTTGATTTGACAGCAGCCAAGATAACTACAGGTACAGTTAATGCTACTGAAACCATAACCGCTGAAGGTGTTATTCGTGCTGTCGATGATATTAACACCCCACAACAACAAGTAGGTATTGGTCCAGCGGTATTTAACAGCACAACATACTTGCTTTGGAGTTATAACGGTACTGACGTTAAATTTGGTGTGGATGAGCTTGGGAACGTTCGGCTGGCTGGCGACATTACCGGTTCAAATGGTACGTTCTCCGGTACGTTGTCCTCTGTTGATGGTACGTTTACTGGCACATTGAGCGGTGTTGATGGCGACTTTAGCGGCTCGTTGTCGGCGGCTACGGGGACGTTTGCTGGGACACTATCTGGTGTTGATGGTACTTTCTCGGGTGAGCTTAGTGCTGCTACGGGTACTTTTGGCGGAACTTTAAGTGCCGGATCTGTTGAAAGCTCGACCATTACCGGCTCAACAATTACCGGCTCGACCTTACAGACGGCTTCTAGCGGTCGCCGGGTTGTCATTGATAGTGCTACCAACAACATAGAAATATTTAATAGCGGTGGGTCAAAGATACTATCAACCGGCGAAACAGTTACCGTATTAGGAACTCCGTATGATCCAATATTTTATATTGATGATGAAATTGACCCGGCAATAATTACATATAGTCGGGATAGTTACGGGGTTTTCGGTGAGAGTAGATTTCTTACTGGCGTTTATGGCGCAAGCCTGAGCGGTACAGGCGCAGAGGGTAATTCAACAGATGGTAATGGAGTATCTGGAACAAGCGAAACCGCAAGAGGCGTGTTTGGGCTAAGTCAAGATGATAGCGGAGTTTATGGTACAAGCACAAACTCTTACGGCGTCGAGGGGTTTTCTGATAGCGCATCATCTTTTGATTTTTACGCATCCGGCTCCGGCACCAACTACGGCCCCTTCACTGGCGCACACGACGGCCTGCTACCGAAAGACGCGCAACCAGAGCAAGGCGACATTCTAGCGGCAACAGGGCAGTTTGAGAAATCCAACCTATCAAACACCATCCCTTACCTTGAAGCGCCAAAAGTAAACAGCAGGGCGGTGTATGGTGTATTCGTGGGTAGCAGCGACCTAACAGACAAACGCCCCGCCGCCCTAAAACCAATGCCAGACGATGATTACACAACCCTTCAAACCACCCACAAACGCGCAATCGTAAACGCCTTGGGTGAGGGTCAAATCAACGTATGCGGCGAGAATGGTGATATTGAAGTAGGCGACTTTATCTGCACTTCCAACATGGTAGGCAAGGGTATGCGCTACGATGGCCAAGACATGCGCTACGTGGTTGCTAAAGCTATGGAGAATGTTATCTGGTCTGAAGAAGAAAGTAATGTAAAACAAGTAGCTTGTATTTATATGTGTGGTTAATGTCTAACAAATAAAACTTATATTGGGAAATAAGGTATGGCTCAGTATTTAATTGGGACAGTGGATATTACTAACGGAAGCGCCACTGTAACAGGTAATGGTACAGAATGGACAACTAGAGTTGAAGCTGGTGACGCATTCACTATTACAGGGACAGGTTTTTTCTATGATATTGCTTCTGTAGATAGTGACACACAAATCACTCTGTCTGCTTCCTATGCGGGCACTACACAGACTAACGCCACGTACACTATTGCAAGCGACTTCACTCCACTCAATAATATTGTTGAATTGAAACAAGGCGATATTGAGACAGCCGCTGTATTCACTCGCGCTGTAAGACGCATTGATCAAGTGTTGTCTCTAAATCAGGATGCTGGCGCTCTCACTTCTGCTGGTGTATATGCTAACACAACAGATGGCTTGGCTGGAACAACGTCAGGTGATTATTTCTTTGTTCCTGAAAGTGAAGAGTTTGTTCTCTATTTGAATGATGGTGGTAGTGCTGTAGAACAACTGCGCTTTGCCTCCCTGGCTTCTGCATTGCAATATGCAACAGATGCACAGACAGCGGCCAGTAATGCTCAAGCAGCACAGGCAGCGGCAGAAACAGCAGAGAGCAATGCTCAAGGATATGCTTCGGACGCAAATAACAGTGCTTCAGCCGCCGCAAACTCAGAAGCTAATGCTTTGTCCAGTGCTAACACAGCAAGCCAGCAGGCAGGGTTGGCAAACACTTACGCTAACAGTGCTAGTACGGATGCTGATAGAGCAGAGACAGCCAGAGACGCCGCACAACTAAGTGCTGGTGTTTATGACAACACAACAGATGGTTTGAATGCTACGGCAGATGGGGAGTATTTCTCTACACCATCAGCAAACACTGATGTCTATCTGATTCTCTATCGTAATGATAGTGGTAGTGCCACACAGATTGCTGAGTACCCTTCACGTACCGCTATTGATGATAAGCTGGATGCTAACAATAATCTGTCCGATGTAATCAGTGCTTCAACATCTTTTGATAACATCAAACAATTGGCCACTGAAACATCAACAGGCGTCGTCGAAAAAGCCACCGAGCAAGAAACAGTAGATGGTAATTCGGACAAATACCCTGACGCACAAACAATCAAATCAACGTACATGCAGACGGATACGTTGTACGAAACATTCCAAACACGCAATGCAAATCTGCTTTGGGACGCTATTTCGGACACATTTAGTCAGGCAGGTAATGCACCTAAAGTGACACCAATCCATGAACGAATGCGCCGTTGTATTGTTCAAAACGATGGGAGTGTTGCCTACTATCTCGATCCAAATGACTCCACACTCAAAGCAGACGGCACTGTTGCTAATCTTGACGGAACAGACGGACAAGTAATGGTAGAGGTGCCCAAGTTTTGGGTGAGAGTATCAAAGCTATTCACCGGCGATTGGAAACGAGAGATTTCTGAAACACCTCGCAGCGGTTTTGTGCTGCACCCCGCTTTTGCTATTGGTGGCACTCTGCAATATGACGATAGTGTTGGAATGTGGCATTACAAAGGTCACACAGGAGAGCGTGAAGCATTTTATATAGGCGCTTATCAAGCAAGCGTTTATGATGGCAGTGCG
>Ga0209300_1001053_pt1 | contig 11611 bp, 11 predicted proteins | sample Shrwel_input2_RT_FD_187535 | JGI IMG/M metagenome (GOLD analysis project Ga0209300, IMG submission 187535) | Subsurface microbial communities from deep shales in Ohio, USA - Utica-3 well 1 S input2 RT (SPAdes) (version 2) ... | reverse complement strand
GTAATATCAGTAAAAATTATTGATAAAGATTTGTTTCTACTCTATAATATACAGAAAATAAAATTTGTTTTAAATTTTAGCAGGAGCTGATAATCTTGAAAATTACTAAACTGGAATTATTTAAGCTTCCACCCCGCTGGCTTTTTCTTAAAATATCAACTGACCAGGGACTTTCTGGTTGGGGAGAACCAGTTGTTGAGGGCAAAGCTGATACAGTTAAAGCAGCAGTAAAAGAAATGGAAGACTATTTGATCGGAAAAGATCCCCTGCAAATTGAAGATATCTGGCAGACTCTTTATCGTGGTGCTTTTTATAGAGGTGGCCCGGTTTTGATGAGTGCCATTGCTGGTATCGATCAGGCGCTCTGGGATATTAAGGGTAAATATTTGGAGCAGCCGGTTTATGAACTTCTGGGTGGAAAAGTTCGAGATAAGGTTAGAGTCTATTCCTGGATTGGTGGCGACCGACCTGATAATGTTGTTCAGGCGGCGCAGGAGAAAAAGGATGCAGGTTTTACTGCAGTTAAAATGAATGGAACTGAAGAATTACATTACATAGATAGTTACAAAAAAGTTGATCAGGCAGTGGCTAGAGTGGCAGCAATTAGAGATCAACTCGGTCCAGATTTTGGAATAGCAGTTGATTTTCACGGCCGGGTCCACAAAGGAATGGCCAGAATATTATTCAAAGAACTGGAAGCTTTTAGATTAATGTTTATAGAAGAACCAGTACTCTCAGAAAATATTGAAGCACTATCAACTATGGACACCTTTGGAATTCCAATTGCACTTGGTGAGAGGTTATTCAGCCGTTGGGATTACAAAAAGGTATTTGAATTAAATAAAGTTGATATTATTCAACCGGATTTATCTCATGCAGGTGGAATTTCGGAGGTCAGGAAAATTGCAGCTATGGCAGAAGCCTATGATACTGCAGTTGCTCCACATTCTCCACTGGGTCCAATCAATCTGGCAGCCAGTCTGCATATAGATGCAGTAACTCCTAATGTTTTTATTCAGGAGCAGAGCCTGGGGATTCATTATAATCAGGGTAATGATCTTTTAGATTACTTAGTTAATAAAGAAGTCTTTAAATATAAAGCTGGATATGCTAAAATTCCAGATTCGCCTGGCCTTGGAATTGAAATTGATGAGGAATTTGTGCGCTCAAAGGCTAAGGGATCACATAACTGGAAAAACCCTGTCTGGCGCAATCAGGATGGAACAATTGCCGAATGGTAGAACTAGATAGCAGCACTTTTTACTTTATTCCTGAACCTATAATTAGGAGCGAAAAAAATGAAACAGATTAAATCCGAAATAACAACTCAAGATCAGTATTTAACTGATGCAGAAATTGAAAATTATTTAAAAGAACTTGCCGTAGAAATTATCGAAAGTGGTGCAGAAAATTTACTTTTAATTCCACCTGATTATACGCGCAAGTCATCTGCTCTGGGGGTTATAACTGAAAAGCTATATTTCAAATTAGAAGCAGCGATTAATAACATAGATATCTTACCGGCATCAGGGACCCATGATCCGATGGATGCTGACTGTCTTAAGTCAGTTTTTGGAACTATTCCAGTTGATGAATTTCTGGAACACAACTGGAGAACTGAAACAATAAAAGTTGGAGAAATTCCAGCAGCTAAAATGAAGGAGTTTTCAGAAGGTGAGTTAACTGAAGCACTCCCTTTAGAAATAAACAAAAATATTTTTTCTGATAGATATGATCTGATAATTTCTTTAGGTCAGGTAATACCGCATGAAGTTGTTGGAATGGCCAATTACACGAAAAATATAGTTGTTGGATGTGGAGGAGATCAGATAATTAATAAATCTCACTTTTTAGGTGCTCTGGCAGGTATGGAAAAAATAATGGGCAAAGATCATTCGCCTGTGAGAAAGCTTTATGATTACTGTCAGGAAGAATTTCTAGTTCAGCTGCCTCTAATTTATTTGATGACAGTTAATTCCCCGGTCAGTGATAAAAAATCAGGACTGACAGAGATTAAAGGTATTTTTACAGGCAGCAGCAGAGATAGTTTCGAAAAAGCAGTTGCTTTAAGTCAAAAAGAAAATATTATATATGTAGAAAAGCCTTTAAAGAAAGTTGTAGTTTTTCTGAAAAAAGATAAATTTAAAAGCATCTGGATTGGTGGAAAGGCTATTTACAGAACCAGAATGGCTGTTGCTGATGGAGGGGAGTTAATTGTTATTGCTCCGGGCATTCATAAATTTGGAGAAGATCAGAATATTGACCAGCTGCTTCGCAAATATGGTTATCAGGGTACAGAAAATACACTCAAAAATCTCCATCAAAATCAGGATTTGCAGAAAGATTTATCAGCAGCAGCTCATTTAATTCACGGTTCTTCAGAAGGCAGGTTTAAGATTTCGCTGGCTTCACCTAAATTGAGCCGACAAGAAGTCGAGGGAGTTAATTTTAATTATTTAGATTATAAGCAAACTATTGCAGAATATAAAAAAGATGAATTAGAAACTGGATTTAACACAGTAAATGGAGAAGAGATCTTTTATATCGATAATCCTGCTACAGGTTTATGGGTATATCAAGATAAATAAGTAAATCAGGAGCAAGTTTATAATCCTATAAGCCCTTTTAAAATTAATGTGCTGGAGGTGGTAGTGAAAATCGAGGTTTAAGAATCTTTGTTGTGCTTATTTTAAAGACTTTTATTAGTTACTTCAAAAAAACTAAAATTAACTTTACAGGAGGAAATTATCTTGAATAAAAAATTAATTATCAACTTATCACTTGCTCTTTTATTAGTCTTAACCTTTTCTGTAACATCCATGGCGGCCGAATATACTATCAATGCTGGTATCGGACTTAACGACAAATCAGCTCAGTATGCATCTTTGAAATTCTTTAAAGAATTAGTTGAAGAAAACAGTGACGGCCAGATCGAAGTTAACTTATATCACTCCAGCCAGCTTGGTGATGATAGAGAAATGATGGAAGCTTTACAGATGGGTGTCCAGGAAATGACCTGTCCTTCTACAGCTCCAATCGCTCCCTTTGTAAATGGATTTAAAGTATTTGATTTACCATTTTTATTCCCAACCCATGAAGCAGCAGATTATGTTCTTGATGGACCAGTTGGTCAGGATCTACTTAAGCAGTTAGAAGATGAAGGCCTGATTGGTCTTGCTTTCTGGGAAAATGGATACCGTCAGTTAACAAATAGTAGAAATGCTGTTGAAAGTCCAGCAGATGTTAAAGGTTTGAAAGTTAGAACTATGGAAAATCCAATGCACTTAGCAGCCTGGAGAGAAATGGGAGCTAACCCTACCCCTATGGCATTTGGTGAATTATTCTCAGCTATGCAGCAGGGTGTTGTTGATGGTCAGGAAAACCCATGGGGTACAATTTATCTCCAAAATTTCTATGAAGTTCAGGGTTATGCAACAGATACAGGTCACGTATATTCTCCATTCGTACTTATGATGTCCAAGAAGTTCTATGACAAGTTACCTGGAGACTTACAGCAGGTAGTTAGAGATGCAGCACAGGAAGCTAAAGTTCACAACAGAAAAACTAATAGAAAAATGAACGCTGAGTATTTAGAAAAGCTTAAAGGTGTTATGAATGTAACTATTTTAACTCCTGAGCAAAAGGCTGCCTTCCAGGAAGCTGTTCAGCCAGTATATGATCAATTTAAAGAAGAAATTGGTGCAAAACTGGTAGAAGAAGTTCAGGCACAGGTAAAAGAATTTCAAGCACAGCAGTAATTAAAAAAATCAAATTAAGATCTAAGCAGTAATTATGGGGGGAGTTAACTCCCCCCATAATTTTATTCAAATTGTTCAGGGAATTTATTATTTTATTTTAAAAGAGTTTTAAAGGGGTGTGATTTATGAAAGATAAAAGTTTTGTTTCAATTTTTACTGGCATTTATAAATATATTCTTATTTTATTAACATTGATTATGTTTGTTATTGTAGGAGCTAATGTTTTTGCCCGTTTTGTTTTAAATAGTTCTCTGGGCTGGGGTGATGAGCTGGCCCGATTTATTTTTATCTGGATTTCATTTTTGGGAGCAGTTTTTGCCTATACCACAGATGATCATGTTGGTCTGAATTTTCTTGTGGCAAAAATTGAATCTGCGAGGGTACAGAATATTGTTAGCATCATTTCTGATTTATTCATTTTACTTGTGGTAGGTTTTATAACATATTATGGATATATTGTGGCAGTTTCCGCAACAAATGTTTCACCAGCTCTCTATATACCAATGAGCTTAATTTATGCTGTGGTTCCAGTTAGTGGTTTGATGATGGTAGTTATTAATTTGATGAAGACCAAAAAACATATAGAGTTATATATCAAAGATGAAAAAGAAAAGTCTAAGGTTATGGAAGATATTGGAGGTGTAGAATAATGCTCTGGCTCTTTTTAGGGACACTTTTTACATTTGTTTTAGCAGGAATCCCAGTTGTATTTAGCCTGGGGTTATCAAATATTGCAATTATGAATGCGATGGATCTGCCGTTTATGGTGCTGCCGTCAAAAATGATTTCAGGGATGAACAGTTTTCCGCTTTTAGCAATCCCATTTTTTATGTTTGTTGGTGAGGTAATGAACAGAGGTGGAATTGCCAAGCGGCTGGTTGATTTTGCTGATGCAATAGTTGGGCATATCACCGGTGGTCTGGGCCATGTAAATATTCTGGCCAGTATGTTTTTTGGCGGTATTTCTGGTTCTGCAATTGCAGATACAGCAGCCATTGGTGGTCTATTAATTCCACCAATGATTGAACAGGACTATCCGGCAGATTATTCAGCCGCAATTACTGCTTCTTCAGCAGTAATTGGAATTATTATTCCCCCAAGTATTCCCTTTATCCTTTATGGAATTATTACCAATACGTCAATAGCTAAACTCTTTTTAGCGGGGATTATTCCCGGAATTATTGTTGGACTTGCCTTAATGATTACAACCTATTTTACAACTAAAAAGCACGGCTACGGACATATTGAAGGTTCAAAACAGGTTGCAGAATTCAGTTTTAGTCGTTTATGGAAGACCTTTAAAAAAGCCTGGCTTGCTCTGACAATCCCGGTTTTAGTTGTTGGTGGTATTTTAGGTGGTATTTTTACTGCAACTGAAGCTGGAGTTGTAGCAGCTTTTGTAGCTTTATTGCTCGGCTTATTTGCCTACAGAGAGATTACTATTAAAGATTTACCTGATATACTTTTAGCAACAGCAAAAACAACTGCAATAGTCTTATTTTTATGTGGAATGGCAATGGTAACTGCCTGGCTTTTAACTATGGCCAGAGTTCCCTTTACATTGGCTAATTTATTGACTTCTATTACCAGCCGCCCAATAGGTGTTTTATTAATTGCCAATGTTTTATTATTTTTGGTTGGTTTTGTAATGGATTTAACTCCTGCAATGTTAATTCTGGCTCCAATTCTGCTGCCAGTAATGAAGTCAGTTGGTATTGATCCTGTATATTTTGGAGTTATCATGTCAATTAACTTAGGAATCGGTTTAATTACTCCTCCGGTCGGTACAGTATTATATGTAGCAACAGGAGTAGCCAATATTACTTTAGAAGAACTGGTTAAATCAATATTACCGTTTTTATTCACCTTACTGGCAGTGCTGGCACTTTTAATTGCTTTTCCACAGTTAGTAATGTTTATTCCAAATACTTTTGCTTAAATAAATATAAGTTGAACTTCACTTAGATATTAGTTTTATAGAATAAGGGGATGATTTGATTGCTTAGAAGTCAAAAAATTAGAAAACAGGGTGCTGAAATTGATGCTCTGAGGATGGGAATGGACTGGAAAGCAGAAGATTTAGATAAAATGCAGATTGTAATTGCCAACACCTATGGTAATGGCCATCCAGGAAGTTTCCATTTAGATAAATATGTTACTTTGTTGAAAAAAGAATTAAAAAATATTGATGTGATGGGAAGTCGAATGACAACCTCAGATATTTGTGATGGGATTGCTCAGGGGCATGATGGAATGAATTATTCCCTGGTTTCCAGAGAAATGATTGCCAATATGGTTGAAATCCAGGCGATGGCAGCTCCCTATGATGGGATGGCTCTTTTTTCCAGCTGTGATAAGTCTGTGCCGGCACATTTAATGTCAATCATGAGACTTGATCTACCTGCAGTTCACATACCGGGAGGATCAATGGCACCAGGTCCAGATGGCTTAACTCTGGAGATGATAGGAACTTATTCGGCTCAGCTGCAGCGGGGTGAAATTACAGAAGATAAATTTAAAGAATATCAGTATTCAGCCTGTCCAAGCTGTGGAGCCTGCCAGTTTATGGGTACAGCTTCAACTATGCAGTTAATGGCAGAAGCACTGGGGCTTGCCTTACCGGGAGCAGCTTTAATTCCATCTACCAGTCCTGCTTTAGCAGAGATGACCAAAGAAGCTGGCCATTATTTAGTAGATTTAGTAAAAAAAGGACTCACACCTTCTGATTTAATAACCCGTAAATCATTTGAAAATGCAGTGATGATCCATGCAGCAATTGGCGGTTCAACAAATGCGCTCTTGCATATTCCAGCAATAGCCCACGAATTTGGAATTGAGATTGAACTGGATGAGTTTGATCAGATTCACCGGGAAATACCTTTTATTGCCAATGTTAAAACAAGCGGTAAGTATCCAACCCATTATTTCTGGTATGCAGGTGGACTGCCGGCAGTAATGAAGGAACTTAAGGATTATTTATATTTAGATCAGATGACTGTGACTGGAAAAACTCTGGCAGAAAATTTAGAAGAACTGGAAAAATTCAGCTATTTAGATTATATGGAATCAGAAGCTCCGGCCAATCTGCCTACTGATGTAATTTATCCAGCAGCTGAACCAATCAATGAGGAAGGTTCTCTGGCAGTACTCAAGGGGAATTTGGCACCAATGGGAGCAGTAGTTAAACATTCTGCAGTTGAGCCAGAGATGCACCAATTTATAGGAAAAGTTAAAGCATATGATACAGAAGAAGAAGCTCTGGAGGCAGTGCTTTCAGGTGATATTGTTTCTGGTGATGCAGTAATAATTCGTTATGAAGGTCCAAAAGGAAGCGGAATGCCCGAAATGTTCTATACCAGTGAGGCAATAGCTTCTGATGAAGTCTTAAATACTTCTACCGCCTTAATCACAGATGGCCGTTATTCCGGTGCCACTCGCGGACCGGCAATCGGTCATGTTTCGCCAGAGGCAGTAGATGGAGGTCCAATTGCTTTAGTTGAAAATGATGATCTGATAGAAATTGATATTCCTGCTCGTAAATTAAATATTATTGGTATAGCTGGTGAAGAAAAATCAGCAGCAGAAATTGAAAAAATTCTGGCTCAGAGAAAAGAGAAATGGCAGAAACCAGAATTCAAGTTTAACAGAGGAACTCTGGGGCTTTATGTTCGTCATGCTGTGCCAGCTGCTAAAGGTGCCTATATAGGCATGGATTAAAGAAAAGATTTTTTATAAAAATATTTTAATATGAGGTGAAAAAGATGGATAAAAAAGTTCGTTTAGATCCCCAGACTGCTTATCTACAGGCAGCTCCGGCTCAGTACATTAATGAAAAGGATATTTTAAAAAAGGCCGGTGCCTATGTGAGTGAATGGGGAACAAGAGTTTTAATCAGCGGTGGTGTGAGAGCACTTAAAGCTGCTGAAAAAGATTTAACTCAGTCTTTAGATGAATACGGAATTTACTGGGCGAAGAATGTTTTTCAGGGTGAGGTCTGTCAGTCAAATATAGATCTCATAAAGGAAAAAGCAGCAGCGATGAATGCTGATTTGGTAATCGGTGTTGGTGGGGGAAAGGCGATTGATACAGCCAAGGCGGCTGCTGAAGATATGCGGCTTCCAGCTGCGGCAGTTCCTACAATTGCTGCTACCTGTGCGGCTGGTTCAGCCTTTGCTGTAGTTTACACCGAAGACGGGCAGTTTGAAAGAGATTATTTTATGACCCAGAATCCTCGTCTGGTAATGGTAGATCCTCAGATTATTGCTAAAGCACCTGCTAAATATTTAAAATCCGGTATTTTAGACTCTCTTGCCAAATGGTATGAGGGCAGGGCAGTAGCAGGTGGGATAGATGATCCAAGCCTGGAAACAGTTGTGGCCATGAATTTAGCAGAGATTTTATATAATAAAATGCGGGCTGAAGCAATTACTGCAGTTGAACAGTGTGAAAGAAATGAACTGGGTAAAGAATTAAAAGAAGTTATTGATTTAAATATTTACCTGACTACCATTATTCAAAGTTTAGGCCAGAATACTTCCCGGGGAGCAGCAGCTCACGGAATCCATAATGGAATGACCGCAATTGCAGAATCACATGAGCTTTTACATGGTTTAAAAGTTGGTTATGGAATTATCGTTCAGCTTTATCTGGAAGAAAAGCCTCAGGATTATATAGCTGATGTGATTGACTATTTTAATCAGCTCGGATTGATTCCTTCTTTTAAAGGTCTGGGACTTTCCTTTAATGAAGAAAATCTTAAGAAAACAGCAGCTAAATCTGTTAATGATACAGTAATGCTTAAAATGCCGATTAAAGTAACAGAAGAGATGATTATTGAGGCAATGAAAAAAGTAGAAGCAGAAGTTAATTAGCTTGGATTAAAAAATTAATAGATTTCTCCCTCCGAGGAATCAATATTAAAGCCAGCCTGGTAAATTAAAGGCTGGCTGATATATTTTAGGGTATAATAAATCCGGATAAATATTGATCATGATTTTTTGCAATATTATTATCATCAAGATCTTCATCTATTAAAGCAATAAGATCATATGCTGGATCTTTTTCTAAAGGTAATTTTTCTTTTAGTATCTTATTAACCCCTTCTCGAACAAGGGATGCCTTTGAAACACCAAGTTTTTCAGAAATGATACTTAATTGTTCATTTGCATCCTGATCAATATAGAATTGTAGACGTTCTTTTTTTTCACTCATAATACTCACCTCGAATGATTAAATTTATATACATATACATCTATCTATATATAATTATACATTTATTTGTGTATGATTATAAATTAAAAAGGAAAATCGCCCAAAAGGTTGATTAAGATTATTTTTTATAAGATAAATTTTATCCCTGATACTTATAAAAAGACTGGAATACTTTATCCAACCCATATTTTTCGGGTGAGAAGATATATTCGGTATTACCGAGGAAAAAGTAGCCGCCGGGATTTAAAACAGAAGTAAATTTCTTAATCAGCTGATCTTTCATATCTTTGGTTAAATAGATAAAAAAGTTGCGGCTTAATATTAGATCCCAGTCAGCTTTAAAACGCGCATTAATCAAATCTTTCTGCTCAAATTTTACCATTTGCTTGATTTCAGAACTCAAGGCATAGGTTTTGCCGTCAGCACTTTCTTTAAAATATTTATTTAAAATTTGATTGGAAACATTTTTGAGAGAGTTTTCTTTATATTCAGCCTTGCGGGCAGTATCTAAGATTGTATGGTCGAGATCTGTAGCATAGATTTCAAATTTGCTGAGCCTGATCCCCATTTCTTTTAAAATGATGGCCAAAGTATAGGGCTCTGAGCCGTTAGAACAGGGGGCACTCCAAATTTTAACCTTTCTATTTTCCTCAAAAAGCCTTGGAAAAACATCTGACTCTAAAAACTCAAAATTTTCCGGGTTGCGAAAAAACTCGGAGGTGTTAATGGTAAAGTGATTTAAATAAGCTTCTTTAAATTCTGTATCATTTTTAATTAAATCAATACATTCATTAAATTCATCTACCTGATATCTGCGCATTAAACTTTTAGTTCTTCTCTCTACTCGGTCTAACTTATAGCCATCTAAATCTATATTTAAAATTTTTTTTGCCTGGTCTTTAAATTCTGTAAAAGTAATTTTCATTTAAATTTATCCCTCCACGATTTCTGTAATTCTCCTGCCAATCTCCTCTATTCTTTTGATTTCATGATAAGCGCCAGCCTTTACTGCTGAAGAAGGCATACCATAAACAAGTGCTGTCTCTTTTGACTCTATTATACCATATCCACATTTATTTACAATTTCAGACATTCCTTCGGCTCCATCATGGCCCATTCCAGTTAAAATAACTCCCAGAAGCCTGTCACCATCAAAATGTTCGGCAATACTCTTCATCATATAATCAACACAGGGGCGGACCCCATGCATTCTTTCTTTTTTATTCAGCTTAACCATTCCCTGAGCATCAATTTCTAAGTGGAAATTACCTGGGGCTAAGAGTCCATGTCCGGGCTGTAAGCGGTCACCAGCTTCAGCTTCTTTAATCTTGATTCCTGAAATATTATCCAACCTTTCCGCCAGGGTCTCTGTAAAACCAGCCGGCATATGCTGTACGATTACAAAGGCAGCAGGAGAATTTTCTCCAATATCGGAAAATAATTTATTTAAGGCTCGGGGACCACCGGAGGATGCGCCAATTGCAACAATTGGAAAGGAACTGTTGTTTTTTACCATTCTTTTTTTAACTTTTCTTTTTTCAAAGCTGCCCTTAGAATTTGCTGCAGCCTTAAGTTTCAACACCAGTTCTTCTTTGATTGAATCAATATTTAAAGAAATAGAGCCAGAAGGCTTGGGAATAAAGTCAAAAGCTCCCAGTTCCAGGGCTTTAAATACAGTTTCGCGATTATCCAGGGCGCTGACCATTATCACGGGTATTTGTGGATATTTATCTTTAACAATTTCTAAGGTTTCAAGGCCGTTTAGTTTTGGCATTTCTATATCCAGCATCAAAAGATCGACATCTATTTTTTTGAGTTTTCGGAGGGCATCCTGACCGTTATAAGCAGTTGCTGCAACTTCCAGTTTTGGATCTTTTTCTATAGTATCTGAGAAAATTTTTCTCATAAAAGCAGAATCATCACAGATCAAAACTTTTAGCATTATTTATACCTCCTAAATTATCCTTATCTCTAAATAATATATTCGGGATTTGAGCCTAAAAACCTCTTTAAATATTTGCTTATTCAGCTAAAATTATCTGTTTATCAGCTAAATTTGTCAAAAAATGTCTTGAAATTTCTGGAGCCTTAAAGGACTCTGTGATATAATGTAAATACAGTGATATTTAAATAGGGATTTTAGTATTTTAGAATAATAATTAAGGAGTGAGTGTAATGGAGTTAATAAATTGTAAAGAGTGCGGTAAATTATTTTCTTCAGCCGGCCAGAAAATTTGCCCTGACTGCCGTCAGAGTGAGGAAGAAAAATTTGAGCTGGTAAAAGAATATCTGTGGGAGCATCCCAATTCTACAGTAAAAAAAGTAGCTGAAGATACCAGAGTGGAAGAAGATTTAATTATTAAATTTATGCGTGAGGAGCGTCTGGCTGCTGAAGGGCTGTTGATAGATTATAAATTGAAATGTAAACACTGTGGAGTTGAAATTAATTCTGGATTATTTTGTGACAGCTGTCGCTCTAAAATGATTAATGATTTTAATCAGGCCGATGAGCCAGAGGATAAAGAAAAGAAAAAAGACAGCCAGGAAATGTTTTTAAAAGAACGTTTTAAGAGAAGCAATTAAGTTCACTATCTTGTTTAAAAAAATAAAATTTTTTTAATTATATAAAGTTGGTCTAAATC
>Ga0209300_1001048_pt1 | contig 11630 bp, 3 predicted proteins | sample Shrwel_input2_RT_FD_187535 | JGI IMG/M metagenome (GOLD analysis project Ga0209300, IMG submission 187535) | Subsurface microbial communities from deep shales in Ohio, USA - Utica-3 well 1 S input2 RT (SPAdes) (version 2) ... | reverse complement strand
TTATCTTTACCGAGCACAAGGACACACTGAATTACCTTGTCCAACGCATCAGTGGGCTACTGGGTGACCCCGGTGCCGTGATTACCATTCATGGCGGCACCAACCGCGACGAACGCCGCAAAGCTCAGGAAGAATTCCGCAACAATCCCGACGTGCTGGTACTGGTGGCGACGGATGCCGCAGGTGAAGGTGTGAACCTGCAAAACGCCAGCCTCATGGTCAATTACGACTTGCCCTGGAACCCCAACCGGCTTGAGCAGCGCTTTGGCCGTATTCACCGCATCGGCCAAACCGAGGTCTGCCATCTGTGGAACCTGGTCGCCAATGAAACTCGGGAAGGCGATGTATTTCAGAAGCTGTTCGACAAGCTGGAAATCGAAAAACAGGCGCTGGGCGGAAAGGTCTTCGATATTCTGGGTGAAGCCTTCGAGAACAAATCCCTGAAAGACCTGCTCATCGAGGCGATTCGGTATGGCGAATCGCCCGAGGTGAAGGACAAGCTCAACCGGGTGATCGACGGGGCACTGGACACCGATCACCTGAAGGAAATCCTACGCCGTAATGCCCTCGTCGAGCAGCACATGTCACTGGAAGACCTTTACGCTGTGAAGGAGGAGATGGAAAAGGCCGAAGCGCGCAAGCTCCAGCCCTACTTCATCCGCGCTTTCTTCACTGAGGCGTTTCAGACACTGAGCGGAGAAATGCGCCCCAGAGAAGCAGGCCGTTACGAGGTCCGTCATGTACCGGCAGCTATACGTGAGCGGGACCGTATTATTGGCGAAAGCCGTACTCCCGTGCTGAAAAAGTACGAAAGAATCTGTTTTGAAAAGCAGCTTGTCCGAGTGCCGGGCAAGCCCATGGCCGATTTAATCCACCCAAGTCATCCGCTGATGCACGCTGCGACGGACCTGATTCTTCAGGCGCACCGCAGCAAACTCAAGCAGGGGGCCGTGCTTGTAGATCCGAACGACGAGGGCACTGAGCCGAAAATTCTGTTCATGGTGGATCACACCATTCGCGAGAGCATGAGCAGCGGCGACAAAGACAGCGGCAAATCCACCATCGCCTCCCGCCGGTTACAGTTTGTGGAGATTGATAAGCATGGCAATACCACCCATGCGGGCTGGGCACCTCATCTTGATTTACAGCCCATCGACGATTACGACCATAAGCTGATTCAGGACGTCCTGAACGCGCCCTGGATCGCTGGCAACCTCGAAGGCCTGGTCCTGAACCACGCCTCTCAACACTTGGTGCCGGAGCACTATCAGGAAGTAAAAAGCCGTCGGGAGTGGCAAGCCGACAAGGTACTGGCTGCCGTACACGAGCGACTGGTGAAGGAAATCAGCTACTGGTCTGATCGCTACATCAAACTCACTGACGATGTAACCGCAGGCAAACAGCCGCGCATGCAGCCAGAGATGGCCCGTCGCCGAGTCGATGAACTCACCGAACGCCTGAACCAGCGCAAGAGGGAACTGGAAGCCATGAAAAGCGTGGTCTCCAGCACCCCGGTCGTAATCGGAGGTGCTCTCGTTATCCCCCAAGGACTTCTGTCCATGCAGAAGGGCGAAACCACCTTTACCGCCGATGCACAGACCCGCGCGCGTATTGAACAGGTGGCCATGAAGGCAGTTACAGATCATGAGCGGGCTTTGGGGCACACTGTCAAGGATGTCTCCGCCGAGAAATGCGGCTGGGACATTACGGCCAGGCTCCCGGCGAAGCCAGATGGTTCATTGCTGCCTGATCGGCATATCGAGGTCAAAGGCCGCGCCAAGGGACAGGAAACCATTACTGTCAGCCGTAACGAGATTTTGTACGCCCTTAATCAGGCCGACAAGTTCTGGCTCGCCATAGTCATTGTGGACGGCGACAGCCACGAAGGCCCGTTTTATGTAAAGAACCCTTTCACCACCGAACCGGATTTCGGCGTCCCGTCGGTTAACTATGAGCTCAAGTACCTGCTTTCAAAGGCTGAGCAGCAGGTGACAGTGGATAAGATATCAGCACCTTTAAGAAATCAGGATAAATAATGGTTCAGATCAGATCCCCGAAAAAACTCATCGAAGTGGCTCTGCCGCTGGACGATATCAACGCCGCCGCCGCGCGCGAGAAGTCTATTCGGCACGGCCACCCAAGCACTCTGCACCTGTGGTGGGCGCGTCGGCCTTTGGCGGCGGCACGGGCTGTGTTGTTTGCCCAACTGGTAAACGATCCTGGCTATCAGCGTGAGCTGGGCTATGGAGTTAACAAGAAAGAGGCAGAGCTCAAGCGCGAGAGGCTGTTTCAAATCATCCGTGACCTGGTGAAATGGGAAAACACCAACAACGAAGAAGTGCTTGGTCGTGCCCGAGCAGCAATCTGGGAAAGCTGGCGTGAAATCTGCCACCTTAACCGAAATCACCCGCAGGCGGCGGAGCTGTTCGATCCCGAGAAACTTCCTGCCTTCCACGACCCCTTCGCCGGTGGTGGCGCTATTCCATTGGAAGCCCAGCGACTTGGATTGGAAAGCTACGCCAGCGACCTGAACCCGGTCGCCGTCATGATCAACAAGGCTATGATCGAAATTCCGCCCAAGTTTGCCGGCCAAGCGCCGGTTGGCCCGCTGCCGGACGGTGAAAAGCAGCAGAACATGATGGAAGACTGGGCCGGTGCCAAAGGCCTGGCCGAAGACGTGCGCCGCTATGGCCACTGGATGCGCGAACAGGCTTTCAAACGCATTGGCCATTTGTACCCCAAAATCAAAATCACGTCAGAGATGGTCGCTGAGCGGCCCGACCTGAAAGCCTATGAAGGCGAAGAGCTGACTGTGATCGCCTGGCTGTGGGCCAGAACAGTGAAAAGCCCCAACCCGGCATTTGGCGAGGTGGATGTACCCTTGGTGCGTTCGTTTGTGCTGTCCTCCAAAAAGGGCAAGGAGGCTTGGGTAGAGCCGGTTATCGAGGGTGACAATTACCGCTTCGAAGTCAGGAGGGGACAGCAACCTGGCGGAGCAATTGAAGGCACGGTGAAGCGCACCGGCGCTACCTGCATCATGTCACAGACAGCTATGCCATTTAAGTACGTCAGGGAAGAAGGTAAAGCTGGTCGCATGGGCGAGCGCTTGATGGCCATTGTGGCTGAGGGGACTCGAGGGCGGGTTTACCTCTCTCCTACCGACGAGATGGTTCAGGTCGCACGCTCAGCTCAGCCCGATTGGAAACCGGAACACAGTTTACCGGTGAACCCACGGGACTTTAAAACACCCAACTATGGGCTCAATACCTTTGGGGACCTCTTCACCCCTCGCCAATTGGTGGCCTTAACCACATTTTCTGACCTGGTGCAGGAAGCCCGCGAAAAAGCTATTGCCGATGCCAAAGCTGCCGGCCTGCCAGATGATGGCCAAAGCCTGGCCGAGGGTGGCGCTGGGGCTACCGCTTATGGGGAAGGGGTGGCTGTGTATCTGGCTTTTATCATCGAGCAAGTTGCGAATCACAGCTCTACAATTTGTGGTTGGAATTCTGCAAATACACAGATGCGAAGCGTTTTTGCACGCCAGGCAATTCCGATGACATGGGATTACGCTGAAAGTAATATTTTTTGCTCATCGTCAGGTAGCTTCAACAACCTGTTCGAAAGAATGATCAAGGGCTTTGTTGCTTTGGGCAGCGGCCATCCGGGAGTTGCTCAGCAAGCTGATGCAGCAGTTCAGGACATTTCGAGCATCAAGGTGATTTCTACAGATCCACCGTATTACGACAATATTGGTTACGCTGATCTTTCAGATTTTTTCTATGTTTGGATGCGCAGAGCGCTGCGAAGCGTTTATCCAAGCTTGTTTGCAACCATGGCAGTACCCAAAGTCGAAGAGCTGGTTGCTACGCCTTATCGCCATGGCGGGAGGGACAAAGCCGAAACTTTCTTCATGGATGGCATGACACGCGCCATCCAAAATATGGCAGAGAAATCCCACCCTTCGTTTCCTACAACAATCTATTACGCGTTTAAGCAGTCAGAAACTCAGGATGACAGCACAACCAGTACTGGGTGGGTGACCTTCCTTGAAGCAGTTATTCAGGCTGGGTTTTCTATTGACGGCACATGGCCAGTACGAACAGAGAAACAGGGCCGGGTTATCGGCAATGGCACCAACGCACTGGCGTCTTCAGTGGTTCTGGTCTGCCGCAAACGCGAAACCAACGCAGAATCCATCTCTCGTCGCGACTTCCAGCGCCAGTTGCGCGAAGAGATGCCAGAAGCGCTGGAAACCATGATCGGCGGCCAAACTGGTCAAACCCCCATAGCTCCGGTGGATCTGGCCCAGGCTGCCATCGGCCCTGGCATGGCCATCTTCTCCAAGTACCAAGCAGTCCTAAACCAGGACGGAAGCCGTATGAGCGTGCATGACGCCCTGGTGCTTATAAACCGTGCTATTACCGAATATCTGAGCCCGGACTCTGGCAGTTTCGATGCCGACACTCAGTTCTGCTCCAGTTGGTTTGAGCAATATGGTTGGAGTGCCGGCCAGTTTGGTGAGGCCGATACACTGGCTCGAGCCAAAGGCACAAGCGTTGACGGCGTTAAAGCTGCCGGCGTGGCCGAATCCGGTAGCGGCAAAGTACGCTTGCTGAAATGGTCTGAGTACGAATCCGACTGGGACCCGAGCAAAGACGACCGTACTCCAATTTGGGAAGCTTGCCATCAGATGATTCGCCGGCTCAATAATCAGAGCGAATCCGGTGCAGGTGAATTGCTGGCCAAAATGCCGGAAAAAGGTGAAGCCATCCGTCAATTGGCTTATCACCTGTATACCCTGTGCGAGCGCAAGAAGTGGGCCGAAGAAGCCCGCGCCTACAACGAACTGATCGGTTCCTGGCACGCTATTGTTGCCGCCTCCCATGACGTGGGGCACAAGAATGAACAGCGCGGTCTGGACTTTTGAGGAGGCATTCGATGACAAGCACTGATTGGCCCTATCCTGGCTCGCGCTGGTGGAAATTTGATTTTCACACTCATACACCGGAATCCCATGATACGCCCTGGCACAAGCAAAGCCTGTCCTTCACTCCCGAGGACTGGCTTCTGCGGTATATGTCAGCGGAGATCGATTGCGTCGCCGTTACAGACCATAACTCCGGCGCCTGGATTGACTCTCTCAAGAACGCTTATGCGCAGATGAAAACGCAGGCAGACCAGGGGGAGGCACCCGAAGGGTTTCGAGTGCTGACGCTATTTCCCGGCGTTGAAATTTCGACACAGGGCGGCATACACATTCTGGCGCTGTTTGATCCTTCAGCAACAACCAGTGATGTTGACTCCTTACTCGGTGCTGTTGGTTACCAGGGCACGAAAGGTGACAGCGATGGAGTTACAAACAGAGGCATCGCAGAGGTACTGAACGCCATACGCGCTGCAGGCGCTATTCCGATCCCGGCTCATGCCGATCAAGAAAAAGGCTTGCTTAAGTGTCAGCCAGAATCCAAACGAAGCCAGCTCGACTCCAATACACTTCGTCAGTCCATTGGCGTAAAAGAATTGTTGGCCGTGGAGTGGTGTGACGAGTCTAGCCTTTGGCCTGAATGTGTCGCCGATGCAGAGGACCGTATCGCTCGAGTGCTGGGTAGTGATTGCCACAGTTTTCAGGGCAATGCGGTGCCGGGCAGTCGTTTTACCTGGGTCAAAATGGCCGCTCCTACCCTTGAAGGCCTTCGCTTGGCTTTGCTTGATGGCAATGGTGTTTCGATTCGCCGCAGTGATGATGGTGAGTTTAACCCGTTTAGGGTTCCATCCCATGCCATTACGGCTATAGACATTGAAAAGGGCCGCTATATTGGCAATGGCCAGACCGCACGAATTGAGTGCTCACCTTTTTTTAATGCCATTGTTGGCGGGCGGGGTACAGGTAAATCCAGCGTAGTGCATGCCTTACGCCTGGCCGCACGCCGCGAACAGGAGTTAACGCAACTCGGGCCAAACAGCGAGCCCCGTGCTCAATTTGACGATTTTCGAAAAACCGCCAGAGGCCGCGACGACAAAGGTGCGCTGCGGGATAACACCAGTATTCGCGTGGAATGGGAGCACGATGATACCCGATTACGGCTGCACTGGCGTGCAGATGGTCAAGGCGTCGTCGTTGAAGAATGGGATGACAGCCAATGGTTGGAATCCAGTAGCCAGAGTGTGAACGCGGCGCGTTTTCCACTGCGTATTTTCTCCCAGGGGCAAATTGCTGCAATGGCCGGAAGCGGTCGGAAAACCTTACTGTCAATCATTGACGAAGCGGCTAATGTCGAACAATTGAAGCAGGCCTTTGAAGAGGCAAAACGCACATTCTTTACCCAGCGTGCTCGGCTTCGCGAGCTTGATGGCAAGCTCGCCGGAGAGCCTGAAGTTAAGCGCAAGTTGGAGGAGACCAGCAAGAAGTTAGCTGCTCTATCGCAGACGGACCAAGCCTCCGTACTCAGGGCTTATGGTCAGTCGCAACATCAGTCTAGGGAAGTGAAAACTCTGTTTGAGCAGTTGCGGAGCGATGCGGGCCGTATTTCCGATCTGGCCGAACAAATTATGCTGGATGATTGGCCCACTCAATACTTCGCAGAACAGGACGCGGATATTCTGGCTTTGCGCAAAGAAATTGACGGCCAGGTTGAACAGGTTCGCACCGGGTTGCAGGAGCAGGCGAAAAAGCTCAATGCCATTGTCGAGTCCGTTCAGAAAGACTCTCGCTATTCACAATGGAGCGCTCGTGTTCAGGCTGCTCAGCAGGCCCATACCGAGTTACAACAAAAGTTGGCAACCCAGGGTGTCAGCGATCCGCAGGCATTCGCCCGTCTGACGCAAGAAAAGCAGCAACTTGAAACACAAAGCAAAGCTTTTACCCAGATGCGTAGCGACCGGGAGGAACTCTCCCGGCAGATTGATGCGCAGCGGAAATTGATAGGACAAAGACGGCAAGATATCACCCAGGCGCGAAAGGATTTCATACAACAGGCGCTCGCTAATAATGACCATGTACGCATAGCTGTTGTGCCTTTTGGCTACGATCCCAAACAAACAGAGCGCGAGCTGCGCGAGCTGATAGACGTCATGGATGACCGTTTTTCAGACGACATCCTTAATGACGAAGCTACCGCAGGGATGGCTTTTGACTTAGCTCAGGCTAATGAATCGGATAAATCTGCGACGCTCAAACTGCTTAAGCGAAAACTGCTTGAGATGGACGAAAGCCTGGGTGGTCGCTTTCGCAACTACCTGCAGCGTAAGCATGAAAAGTCAGAGTTTGCAGATCATATTCTAGCTTGGGCCCCAGAGGACGACCTGCGTATTCAGTACAAACGCGAAAGTAATTGGCATGATATTCAGACAGGTTCGCAGGGCCAGCGTTCTGCAGCGTTGCTAGCGTTTTTGTTGGCTTTCGGTGAGGAACCCATTGTTCTCGACCAACCTGAAGACGATCTCGACAACCACCTTATCTACGATCTGATCGTGCGGCAGATTCGCGAAAATAAGTTGCGTCGCCAACTCATTATTATCACCCACAATCCAAACGTCGTTGTTAATGGCGATGCCGAACTGGTGCATGTGATGGAGTTCGGGCGCGGACAATGTTACGTGCAGCAAAGCGGTGCTCTCCAGGAGAACGAACTGCGAAATGAAGTATGCAGGGTAATGGAAGGGGGACACGAAGCTTTTTCCCGGCGCTGGAAGCGATTAGGAAGGGAGTTTTAGTATGTTTGGTACACGTAGCGAATTACTGGAAAAGATCCGGCTGGGCGAAGACGGTTTTCTTGAGCTTAAAGAGGTCCGCTTTGCAGGCGACAAAATCCGGGGGCCTTCTCAGACAGACCTTGCCGACGAAATGGCGGCCTTTGCTAACAGCGCCGGTGGCGTGCTGGTGCTCGGCGTTGAAGACAGAAGCCGTGAAGTCGTGGGCATCCCTCTGGAACGGCTGGATGCACTGGAATCCTTGGTGCGCGAAGCGTGCGAGCAATCCATCAAACCACCATTGGCGCCTATTATTGAACGCATGACGTTGCCGGATACCGGCGGTAGCGAACAGCCTGTCATTCGTATTGATGTTTCTCGCAGCCTGTTCGTGCATCAGAGCCCTGGCGGCTATATGCAGCGGGTGGGGTCATCGAAACGCCCGATTCCGCCGGACCAACTCGCGCGACTGTTTCAACAGCGGAGCCAGTCCCGTCTCATCCGTTTCGACGAAACACCGGTAACCAAGGCAGCAATGGCGGACCTGGATGAAACTCTGTGGAAGCGGTTTGTACCGTCGCAACATCACAGCGCGCCGGAGACTGTGCTGGACAAGCTGGCTATGGCGGCTCGTGATGATCAGGAAGTATGGCGGCCCACAGTTGCGGGGTTACTGATGGCCAGCCGTGAACCACAGCGCTTTTTGCCGGGGGCTTTTATTCAGGCCGTGGCCTACCAGGGAACACGCGCCCTGCCTGAAGCTGAAAAGGCTTATCAGCGGGATGCTCAAGACATCACTGGACCTCTGGACCAGCAAATACTGGGTGCCTGCGCTTTTGTGCGTAAAAATATGCATATTGCAGCTAGAAAACGAGCAGCGGGCGGGCGTGAAGATTTGCCCCAATTCGACCTACTGGCCATCTTCGAAGCGGTTACCAATGCCGTCGCCCACCGGGACTACTCGATGGGTGGTGCCAAAATACGGCTCCGTTTGTTCGATGACCGGCTGGAGCTGTACTCACCCGGTATGCTACCCAACACCATGACACCGGAGAGTTTGCCATTCCGGCAGGCGGCACGAAATGAGGCACTCACCAGCCTGCTGGCTCGCTGCCCCATCGAAGATGACGCTTTGTCTGCTCACCGTCAGCATCTGATGGATAAGCGCGGGGAGGGTGTCCCCATTATTCTTGAAATGAGTGAGCGCTTGTCCGGCAAACGCCCGGAGTATCAGCTCAGTGACGAGAGTGAACTGAAGCTGACGATATACAGCGCACAGATGGAGAACGAACTATGAGCCTGAAACCATGGCGCGAAATCGCCCGCCCACACAAAGATGTTCTGGAAGGCTCGTTCAAGCAGTCTGAATTTGCCGCCGACATCTCACAGGTAGCCGGTGGAACCGCCCCTGATGAGTACCAGAACGCCGAGAAATTTTTCTCACGGACCTACATCACCGAGGGGATGCGCCTTCTGTTGATCTCTGTGGCCCAGCGCCTGGCAGGTCATGGTGGTGATCCAGTCATTCAGCTTCAAACAGCATTCGGTGGCGGTAAAACACACACCATGCTGGCCGTATACCACCTGGCTAGCCGTGAAGTCAGCACCGACAAACTGATGGGCATTCCCCCAGTCCTAGATGAAGCGGGTATCAGTGAGTTACCCCGAGCGCGTATGGCAGTGATTGATGGCATTCGCCTGTCGCCCAGTCAGGCCCGAACCTACGGCTCTACAACAGTCAATACTCTATGGGGAGAGCTGGCCTGGCAGTTGCTCGGCGAAGAAGGCTTTGCGCTGGTCGCCGACAGTGATGCCGATGGCACGTCGCCTGGCAAGGACGTGCTAAAAGAACTGCTAAGCCGTGCCGCGCCCTGCGTAATCTTGATTGATGAGTTGGTGGCATTTACCCGGCAACTGGAGTTAGGCAAGCAATATAAAGCTGGTACCTTTGACAGCAATATCAGTTTTATTCAGGGGCTAACGGAAGCGCTAAAGGCGGTACCCAATGCGATTCTTCTTGCCTCTTTGCCCGAATCTGAGCTGGAGGTGGGCGGCACCATGGGCCAGCGCGCTCTGGAATCGCTGGAGACATATTTCGCGCGTGTAGAGTCTGTGTGGAAGCCCGTGGGCTCGCGTGAGGCTTTCGAAATTGTGCGCCGCCGCCTGTTCGAAAGCTCCGGTGAACGTGCCGAGGTCGAAGGTATCAGCCGACAATTTTCGGACTTCTACCGGAAGCACGCGGATAAGTTCCCGGTGGAAACCCAATCCAACGAATACTTTGAGCGACTGTGCTCTTCCTACCCGATTCACCCTGAGGTGTTCGATAGACTTTACGAAGACTGGTCCACTCTGGACAAGTTCCAGCGAACCCGTGGTGTGCTTCAGTACATGGCCATCGTGATTCATCGCCTTTGGAACTCCGACAATCGGGACGCGCTTATCATGCCCGGTTCATTGCCACTGGAAGACACCAATGTGCGCAACAAGAGCATTCACTATCTGCCCCAAGGCTGGGAGCCAGTTATTGAAAAAGAAGTGGATGGCCCGCGCTCTATTCCCGCTGACATTGATGGCCACCACACATTGTTCGGTGGCGTGCAGGCCGCCCGGCGCACTGCACGTAGCATTTTTCTAGGCAGCGCCCCTTCAAGCCAGGAGCAGATGATACGCGGCATCCAGGCCGAGCGGGTTTTATTGGGCACTGTGCAACCGGGACAAACTATCGGTGTGTTTGAGGATGTACTGAAGCGACTTCGGGATCGTTTGCACTATCTGTACGCCGAACAGGATCGCTATTGGCTAGATACCAAGCCCAACCTACGACGAGAAATGGAAAGCCGCAAACAGAATATCAGTGAGCGCGATGACCTGATTCCCATGTTGAAAGAGCGCGTGAATCGGTCGTTTGGTAAAAATCACCACTTCGGTGGCATTCATGTGTTCACGCCGTCGGTGGATGTGCCCGATGACTATGGTTCTGGCCCTCGCCTGGTGGTACTGCCCACTCAGGCTGGTTACAGCCGTACTGAGACAAACCAGGCCTTTGGCGAGGCAGAAAAGATTCTGCGCAACCGTGGCGAGCAACCCCGTCAGAAGCAAAACCGCCTGATCTTCCTGGCACCGGATTTTGACGTTGTCAGCCGCTTGAAGGAGCAAGGCAGAATTTTTCTGGCCTGGCGCTCAATCGTGGCAGATATTGAAAGCGGCACGCTCAACCAGGATCTGTCGCATCTGAACCAGGCCAAGCGTAATCGTGACGGAGCGGAGCAATCGCTTACTCAGCTCATCCGGGAAACCTGGAAATGGCTCCTGGCCCCCGTTGAGGATTTTGTGAAGGGACGCCCCGAATTGAACTGGGAAGTGGTGTCTATTCCGCCCACAGCTCCAAACCTCATTCAAAGTATTGAGGATAAACTGCGTGAAGAAGAATGGTTGGTCTACGAATGGTCGCCGATTCACCTGCGCAAGGTGCTCAATGACTGGTACCTGAAGGATGGTGTAACAGAAGTCAGTGCGCTGAAAGTCTGGCAAGACAGCTGTCACTATCTCTACCTGCCCCGGCTAGTGAGCGACCAGGTGTTTCGTAACGCCATCAGTCAGGGTGTGGAAACCGAAGATTATTTTGCGTACGCCTCCGGAAAGGAAGGGGATCGCTACCTCGGCTTTAGTTTCGGGCGAGGATCCATTGCCCCGTTGGACGATTCATCGCTATTGATAGAACGTGAGGCGGCAGCCGCCTATGATGAAAAGCAGCGCCAGGCACAGCAACCCCGACCTCAGCCCGGAGTATACATGGGTGGCTCTACGGGCGTTGCTGGAGGAATCGGCAGCACACAAGACGGTGGCGGCTCTCCGGTCAATACCTCACCAGGGGGTATCGACGATACCGGTGGTGCGGGAAGCAGTGGTTCCGGAGTGGTAAAAACACATTTTTATGGAAC
>Ga0209300_1001046_pt1 | contig 11648 bp, 9 predicted proteins | sample Shrwel_input2_RT_FD_187535 | JGI IMG/M metagenome (GOLD analysis project Ga0209300, IMG submission 187535) | Subsurface microbial communities from deep shales in Ohio, USA - Utica-3 well 1 S input2 RT (SPAdes) (version 2) ... | reverse complement strand
CGAGGTGTTTCCACAGAAGCTGGATTACAAGGATGACTTTCCAGCGATGCTGGATGAGATCACCGAAATCCTCTATTCGCTGGCGTTCGATGCCTTCACTAAGACCTTCGCTTCGACCCGGCCGCGTTCCACCTACTACCAGCTCACCTCCGAGTGGTTGAACCTGTTCAAGGCGCTTTACCACAGCCTGGAGCAGAGCCTGGATACTTTGCTGCGCTCACCCAAGTCAGAGCTGCGCCGGGAGTCGCGGGTCAAGCCCATCCACCGAGTGAAGCGGGCCACACCTCGGGCGATCAAGGCCGCCACCCAGCGGCCCGACCGCTACTGCCGCGGGGAAGGGCTACAGGTCGCCCCCGGTGTTCGGCTCTCTCATCTGAGCGAGCAGCACAAGCGAATCAGCTACGACACCCAGGAGAACCGCTTCGTCGCCTGGGCGATCACCGACATCCTGCGCCAGATTCAGCGCGCCATTCGCCACCTGAGCGGTAAGCAGGGGCTCGATCCACAGCGCATGCAGCTCGAGGTAGAAGCGCTGGAGCGCAGCAAGTCCCATCTTCGCCGCCGCTTACGGGGCCCGGTGCTCAGCGAGGTGGGCACGTTCAACCACCAGATGTTCTTCTCCACGGCACTGACCATGGCGCCAGGGTACAAGGAGTTCTATCACCGGTTTCTGCTGCTTCGGAAAGGCCTGACCATGGCCGAGCACCCGATGTTCAAAATGGACTACAAAGATGTTGCCACCATCTACGAGTACTGGTGCTTCCTGAAGACGGTGAGTCTGCTGCGGGAGAACCCCAAGTACGACCTGGCCAGCAACGACATCGTCAAGCTGGAGCACAACCGCTTCAAGGTGAGCCTGAAGAAGGGCAAGTGCTCAGGGGTCAATTTCGTCCAGCGCGGTACCGGCGACGACATCTCGATCTACTTCAACCGCTCGTTCCAGCGTGTGCCCTATACCTACACCTTCGACCAGCGCCCAGACCAGTTCATCGAGTTCTCGCGTCGCGGCTTCGGTAAGGATCAGGACAAGAAGTCGTTCAAGGTGGTGATGGATGCCAAGTACCGCTTCGATCGCGAGTCGGCCGGCTACCCGGCGTCGGCGACCCCCTATGGGCCGCCGTTGGATACCATCGCTCAGCTGCATCGCTATCGTGACGCCATCCTCTGGGAACAGGGGCAGGATGAAACCGTCAAGGTGGCAAACAAGAGCATTGGCGGCGTGATCCTGTTCCCGTACCCCGAGGACGAGCAGGACTTCGTTGCACACCCCTTTTACCAGAGCATCGACAAGGTCAATATCGGGGCGATTCCACTGCAGCCGGGCCGAACCAGGAAGAACACGCTGTTCCGGCAGTATCTGGATAGCTTGTTTGAGCAGCCGGGTGAAGTGATCACCGAGTCGCTCTACCACTACGATAACCGGGTCTATCAGCAGCGCCGCCAGTCGAGCAAGGATCTGGTGATGGTGGGGCTGATCCCTGACCGGCAGCGGGCGGCCAGGTTGGAGTACCATTTCGAGCACCAGGTTTTTTACACCCAGCGCCATGAGTCATCGCGCTATCCGCTGCATGAGGTGAAGGCGGTGGCGCTCTATGACCAAGCCAGCCGCTCGATCATTGGTTGGGCGGATGTGCTGGACATCCAGGTGCTGCTGGGCAGGGAGCTCAGGCAAACGGGCACAACCTGGGAGCCCAGCAAGCCCGATCACCCCTACTATGTCTATCGCCTCGGCCCGATCCAGCGCATCAGCCTGCTGTCAGGCGTCCAGATGAAGGGCTATCGCACCGGTCGCTACTTCATCTCGCGGCTGGGCCTGGAGCTGGCGATCGACGAGCAAGAGTCTCAGCTGCAGTTCATCGACAGCTGGGAGCAGTTCATCAAATGGAAGACGCTGAAGACGCGCTACTCGGTGGTACGTGTGCAGCGCAATCGCAACCAAGACAACGATCCGGTCACTGGCAGACCAGTAAGCGATCTTAAGTTTATCCCGGAATCAGACGTGGAGCCGTCATAATGTCACTGAAAGCCTGGCGAGACATCGCTACGCCACACAAGGATGTACTGGGAGGTACCTTCAAGCAGTCGGAATTCGCGGCTGACATCACCCAGGTGGCGACCGGAACTGCTCCCGAGGAGTACCAGGACGCCGAGAAGTTCTTCTCACGCACCTACATCACCGAGGGCATGCGGCTGCTGCTGATCTCGGTAGCTCAACGGCTTGCTGGTCAAGGCGGTGATCCGGTTATTCAACTGCAGACGGCCTTCGGTGGGGGCAAGACCCACACCATGCTGGCGGTCTATCATCTCGCTTCGCGCAAGATCACCACAGATAAGCTGCATGGCGTGCCGCCGGTACTGGACGAAGCCGGTGTCAGCGAGCTGCCGAGCGCTCGCGTGGCGGTGATCGATGGTATCAACATGGCACCGAGCCAGCAGTCGGTGAAGAAGGAAGGGCAGAAGGTCTCCACACTTTGGGGCGAACTCGCCTGGCAGTTGCTGGGTGATGATGGTCTGGCCATGGTCAAGGACTCCCATGAGCAAGGCACCTCGCCCGGCAAGCAGGTGCTGGTGGAGCTGCTTGAGAGGGCCGCGCCCTGCGTCATCCTGGTTGACGAGCTGCTGGCCTACATTCGCCAATTCGAGCTGGGGAAGTCCTATCCGGCTGGGACCTACGACAGTAACTTCAGCTTTATCCAGGCGCTCACTGAGGCCATGAAGGCGGTACCCAATGCCATCCTGCTGGCATCGCTGCCGGAGTCGGAGCTGGAAGTGGGTGGCACCATGGGCCAACAGACACTCACCGCGCTGGAGAAGTATTTCGGCCGCGTGGAGTCAGTGTGGAAGCCTGTCGGAGCCGAAGAAGCCTTCGAGATCGTTCGCCGTCGCTTGTTCGAGAACGCCGGCGATCGTGCTGAAGTAGAGGGTATCTGCCGCCAGTTTTCGGATTTCTACCGACAGCATGCCCAGAAGTTTCCCACCGAAACGCAGTCCAACGAGTACTTCGAGCGCCTCTGTAGCTCCTACCCGATCCACCCGGAGGTGTTTGATCGTCTCTACGAAGACTGGTCGACGCTGGACAAATTCCAGCGCACCCGTGGTGTGCTGCAGTACATGGCGATCGTGATTCACCAGCTGTGGGTCTCGGGCAACCGCGACGCCTTGATCATGCCGGGGTCACTGCCGCTAGAAGACAGCAGCGTTCGCGACAAGAGCATTCACTACCTGCCTCAGGGCTGGCAGCCGGTGATCGAACGTGAGATCGATGGGCCGCGCTCCGCGGCTCTCGACCTGGATAGCCATGTCGCCCTGTTCGGCGGTGTGCAGGCGGCGCGGCGTGCTGCCCGCACCATCTTCCTGGGCAGCGCCGCTTCCAGCAGCGTCCAGGCAGCTCGTGGCATCAAGCAGGAGCGCATCCTGCTTGGTACCGTTCAGCCCGGTCAGTCGCTAGGCGTCTTTGAGGACGTGCTCAAGCGTCTGCGTGACCGCCTGCACTACCTTTATTCTGAGCAGGATCGCTTCTGGTTCGATACCAAGCCCAATCTGCGTCGTGAGATGGAGAGCCGCAAGCAGAACATCAGCGAGCGCGATGCGCTGATACCTCTGCTCAAAGAGCGCACTACCCAGTGGATGGGGCGTCAGCACCACTTCGCCGGCATCCATGTCTTCACCCAATCGGGCGATGTGCCAGACGAATATGGCTCAGGGCCCCGTTTAGTGGTATTGCCCACCGACGCCGCCTATAGCCGCACTGAGGCCAATCAGGCTTACAAGGTGGCCGAAGAGATTCTGCGCAAGCGCGGAGAGCAGCCGCGGCAGAAGCAGAACCGACTGATCTTCCTAGCTGCCGACTTCGACGTGGTCAGTCGCCTCAAGGATCAGGGGCGTACCTTCCTGGCCTGGAAATCGATCGTTGAGGACATTGATAACGGCACCCTCAACCAAGATCTCGTCCATCTGCGCCAGGCTAAGCAGAGTCGCGAAGCCGCGGAATCCTCGCTGACTCAGCTTATACGTGAGACCTACAAGTGGCTGATGGCGCCGGTCGAGGAGTTCGTCAGGGGCAAGCCCACTCTGGAGTGGGAAGTGGTGCAGATCTCCACCACAACCCCGAACCTGGTCGAGACCATCGAGAACAAGCTGCGCGAGGAGGAGTGGCTGATCTACGAATGGTCGCCGATCTTTCTGCGCAACATTCTCAAACAGTGGTACTTCAAGGATGGAGTGACCGAGGTCAGCGCCCTGAAGGTTTGGCAAGATAGCTGCCACTACCTCTACCTGCCGCGCCTGGTTAACGATCAGGTCTTCAAGAACGCCATGAATCAGGGCGTCGCCGCGGAGGACTTCTTTGGCTACGCCTCCGGCAAGGAAGGGGATACCTATCTTGGTTTCGCCTTTGGCCAGGGCAGCATCGGCGGCTTGGATAGCGAGGCGCTCATCATCGAGCGTGAAGCTGCTAAAGCCTACCGTGACAAGCTGGCTGCGGACGCTGCTCAACGTGCCAGAGAGCAGGACGAGCGCAGTGGTGATCAATCCGGACCTGCATCCATTGGAGAGGGTGCCCCGAGCACAACAGGCTCCTCTGGACCCGCCGCGCCGATGGGCGGAGGGCTGGCTGGCGGTTCTGCCGATCAGGCAGAAGTTGCTAATGCAATCAAGAAGCACTTCTACGGCAACGTAGACCTGGACCCTCTCAAGGCGAAGATGGACTTCGCCACGTTGGTCGACGAGATCGTGGAGCAATTCACCCTGCGCAGCGGCGTCGAGGTGAAGATCTCCGTGGAAATCGAGGCCACCAGTGCCGACGGCTTCGATGAAGCGCTGCAGCGGACCATCAAGGAGAACTGCAACGTGCTGAAGTTCAGCAGCTCGGAGTTTGAGGGGAGTAGGGAAATATAGTTTCCATGGAGCATGAAATAGCTATTTCATGCTCCGTGAAGCTGTTCATCTTTTTATCAAGGGGGTGGTCGTGAGTTGCGATGACTTAGATATGCTGGGAGCTTTTACAGAACTTGAAATTGCGGCAGGAGTGCCCGATCTTGTTTTTGGTCCGAGGGAGGAAAGTACAGGTAGAGGGTTTGGGTATGAATTAGATGCGTATGATGTACTGGATGAGAAAGAAGAGGAGCAAGTGAGAACCCGTGAAAATAGTGCTGCCAAGCTGAGTAAAACGTCTGAAACTTTAGACTCTTTTAAGATGTGTGTGATAAAGCTTCTTCTTGAAGAAGAAATTGATTATATAATAAAAAGATATTCAAAAAAAGAAAGCCTTCCCGATATTTATCATGGGTTGATTCGCCAAAAAGAGTGTCTCGAGATTTTGATAAAAGGAATGCTCGGTAAGGTGGCTAAAATAAACATAACATCTTCATTGGAAGAAGAGGTGAGAAATGTTGTAGCGACAGTTTTGAAAAATAAGGGGATGTGCACACCCTATCAGAGGGTCGGTGAAATCCAAAGTTTTATACATAATAAAGTTGATGAAATTTATGGTCGAGGTTCGTGCACGAATTTGCCTAAACAGCACATGAGGAATTTGCTTTCTGCGGCACGTCTTTATCTTAGTATAAGAGAAATATCCGGGGGAAATGCTTTGTACTTAAATTACATCATGGATAAATGTGAAGCTGAAGCGGAAGAAGAAGAGAAGCGTGCTGAACAGTATTGTTCTTCAGATTATGTATACTTGGCAGCTGGTAAGCACTACTATCCAAAATGGAGAGTGAGACATTTAAGACATGTTTCATACTACTCAAGGGAGTCGACCAGAGAGCTAATTTCCAATATTCGGGAAGTGAGCGAAGCTGAAATTGGAGAGGGTCTGGCTAGAGATAAAATAATTTCTTTGTATGCGCGTAATGGTTCTAGGTTATAATTATAATGTTCTTGGCCAGTAGTCACCTGGGTGAATCAAATTACCTGGACAATCTAGGAAAACTGCCTGTTTAACCTCATTGATTAAGGTCGCTAGGCTCGCGCGGAGCACTGGCTGACAGCAATCTCAACTAAATCATGCCTTGTGGTATTTGTAGGTTATAAGGTCAAGCTTCACCTGCTGTAGCTGTATATGTTTCAGTTTATTATGGGCGATGTGCTCAAATAAAACTTCTATCAACCTAGGCGAAATAGGGTGATAGAAGCGACTTGGGAATATTTTCCCACAGTTCATTTAACCGCGTAGCGCGTGCGAAGCACTAGTTGGATGCCACTCTATTGAGAAGGTTTAGCTTCATTTCTAATGATTTAGCTTCTTCTGCAATATAAGTTTCGCCGGCAACGATGAGGTTTTTGACCTCATCAAAATCATACCGTTCTAAATTGCTGTGATCAAGGTTTTCTGTGCCTATCATTCTTTTCCCAAAGGTGAGTGAGTTTTCGATTGTTACGGCACGGCAAGATGTATATGAAAAAGCTTGGGCGTAGTGTGCCTTTTTTATCTTTCTAAACCGAGTGAATGGGTTGGTATTTTTTTTGTGGTTGAATGTTTTGTTTTTGTATTGAACCACATTTCCTTCATTGATAAGCCAGTATCTACCAACATCAAGCCAAAGGCCTTTTTCAGAAATGCACTGAATCTTCAAGTCGCCCATGTTTTCAGATATGTAAGGAGATAAGTGCTCGATGAGCGTGTCAAGGTATTTTTTTTGTATTGAAACGTGTATGGAATCAGTGTTGACATAGCAAATTTCCGCGCTACTCACCTGCAGTATGTGCGCTATCATATTTATCATTTTCACTCTTGCGTTAGAGACTATCTGGGTTGATAGAGAAAGCAAGTTGAAATCAGAGTCTAAGTTTATGTATCTAGCTTTTATCCTATTTTTATAAGAAGAGGCAGAAATGTATTTATTGTTAAGGAGTTTGTTTATATTTTTTTGATTTTTGCATTCTTCTAATTTAATAAAGAGGTTCCGCGATAAAAATCTTGAAAGCTCGTCAGCGTCTTCTAATAATATAGTTTTGTATTTTCTTATCGACGTGGCGCTATAAAGAGACTGAAGCTCTGATTTTACCAGGTTATAATGCGTAGTCGCACCTTGTTTTTTGTAATTCTTCATCTCATTGAATAGTCTTTTGGCTTCTTTAGATAAAGGGTGTCTGATCGTGTGGTTGCTGGCTATCCCTTCTATTATACGCACATCATTAAAATACGCTCTGTATGCGTCTATCTCGTGTTTATGCAGTAGGCACTCAACGGTTATTTTTTCAGTGCCTTTAAATAAAAATGTATTATTTGATTTTTTGTATTTGAAAGGGTGGATATTTTTAAATGTTTCATTATTAAAACCCATTAGCTGGACTCTATATATTCCGTTGGGCAGATCCTCAGGTGCACAATTAGTTTTAGAAAAATCATAATATTTTAATTTTCTAGGGTCAGGGAAATCTCCCTCCATGCACGAGGGATACATGGAGTTGTAATCTAGTGCAACTATTACTCTGTCGTTTCTAAATTCATGAGTTTTGAATACTTCTTGGATTCCTGCAGGGTTGGAAAATGCAAACCACATATCTAGCCTGTTCTTGAACCGTATTCTTCTGGCTGTTTTATGCTGGTTTTTTGCTGAATTGTGATTTCCAATTGATGACGTTTTTATGCCTTTGCTTTCTAGCCAACGGAGCTTCTCTTTCATATATTCTATTCTTTTTTTAGGGTTGTGAAAAAGGGCTATGTCTTCAAATATTGGGAATGATGACTCGAAAGACTGAATGCGACAATTCGTCTCAATCTCAATGTCGAAGAGAAGATATTTTTCTCTTTTTGTTAATACTACAAGATTTTTCTTTTCATTTTCTTTTAGTGTCGATATGTAGTCCCTTGCATCTAGCCAATCTCCATTTTTATATATAAGTTTCCCATCGGTGGCAATTGGAAGAAAATGCTTTTTCCCGGCTTTTTGTGGAGGCCGTGATGCTATTCTTTTGAGTTGAGATCTTTCTGATTTGTCGCGGTTTAGGTTGGGAATAATATTGTCAAATCTTCCGCATTTGACTAGTCTAAAGCCTTCTGGTGATTTTTTGTTTGGGGGGTGTGTCATTAGCGTCTCAAGTTTCTACTTTGATATGGATTAAAAGTTTTTTTGATTTTTCAAAAGTTTCAGTTAGTTGGCCACAAGAAGTTTTCAGTTCCAAAGATGTGCCCGCGCAGGCTTTTAAATATGATGATGAATCTTTCTGTGTGTTGTACATTGCGGGTATGATCTTGTCCAGACACTAGGTGTACATGAGTCTGACCTCCTACCGCCACTACCCGAGCTTCACCCGCCGCTACGTTCGCTCAGTGATGAAGATGATGGGCCTGCCCAAGAAGCCCCGGATCGAGGCCGAGCTGTTCTCGAGCATGTTGCAGGACCAGGAACTGGCGTTCTCCATCAACGGCGAGGTGCTGATGCGGGAGTGGCACCATGCCCGTGAGGGCAGGGTGGTGGTGCCGGAGCCGTCGCTCTCGCAGTGGCTGCAGACGGTGAAACTCAGCAAGGTGCAGGGTGACGCCTGGTCGTGGCCCTGGCAGTTCAGTACCCTGTCCTTCCCCACGGCGCAGACCTTCCATGGCCACCCGGTGGACGGCGTCCTGGTCAGCTGGGTCGATTCCACCACTCTGCCGGACCGCTACGAGACCTTCCTGGATGCCCACGGCAACCCCAACGGAGTCGATATGAAGGGAATCTGAACCGTACCGGGATTCCCGGAGGCTCCAAACCTTGAGAGGATGGAGCCATGAACACTTCCAAGCGATATGCACCTGAGGTCCGTCAGCGGGCCGTTCGCATGGTCTTCGACCACGAGGCCGATTACCCCTCCCAGTGGGCAGCCATCGGCGCCATTGCCCCCAAGATCGGCTGCACGCCAGAGACGCTGCGTAGCTGGGTCCGTCAGGCCGAACGTGATGCGGGACGTCGGGAAGGCACGACCACGACTGAACGCGAGCGGATCAAGGCCTTGGAGCGCGAGAACCGCGAGTTGAAGCAGGCCAACGAGATCCTGCGCAAGGCCTCCGCGTATTTTGCCCAGGCGGAGCTCGACCGCCGAGGCAAGTGATGATCGAGTTCATCGATCATCACCGGGAGTCGTACGGGGTCGAGCCGATCTGCCGTGTCCTACCGATCGCCCCGTCGACCTACTACGAGCACAAGGCCCGTGACGCTAAGCCTGATCGCGCGCCACCCCGCATCCAGCGTGATCGCTGGCTGAGTGCCGAGATCCAGCGTGTCTGGGACGAGAACTTCGGCGTTTACGGCATCCGCAAGGTCTGGCGCCAATTACATCGAGAAACGATTCCCACCGCTCGCTGCACCGTCGAGCGCCTGATGCGCCGGCTGGGGCTGCGAGGCGTGGTGAGAGGCAAGCCGGTCCGTACGACCGTGCCAGATCCCAACAAGGCCTCTCCGGCGGACCTGGTGCGTCGTCAGTTTCAGCCGGCTCAGCCGAATGCACTGTGGGTGTCGGATTTTACCTATGTCGCCACCTGGCAGGGCTTTGTCTATGTCGCCTTCGTCATCGACGCCTTTGCCCGCCGGATCATCGGCTGGCGAGTCTCCCGCTCACCCCGCACTGACATGGTCCTGGATGCACTGGAACAGGCGCTTCATGAACGGCCTCAGCGACCTGGCGGCGACTTGATCCACCATAGCGATAGGGGCGTTCAATATGTCTCGATTCGATACACAGAGCGCTTGGATGACGCCGGCATCGCCCCGTCTGTCGGGAGTGTCGGCGACTCATACGACAACGCACTGGCCGAGACGGTGATCGGGTTGTTCAAGACGGAGGTAATCCGCCGAAGCGGGCCATGGCGGCACCTGGAAGCCGTTGAGTTCGCCACCCTAGATGGGTCGACTGGTTCAATCATCGGCGGCTCCTGGAGCCGATCGGCAACATGCCGCCGGCCGAGCGAGAAGCGCTGTATTATGAGCAACAGGGTCTGGCCAAGAAGGTGGCCTGACTCAAACCAACGGGCCTCCGAGAAAGCCGGTACGGTTCAATCGGCGAGCCGTGGCTGATGGTGGCAATCCACAATCCCCTGGACGCCAAGCCGAGCGAGAACCCCACCATGCTGCGCGGCGTCTTCAGGCCCTCCCAGATCAGCGACTTCATCAACCGCGAGGCCATCGAGCATGCCGGCGGCCGTGCCCAGCCGCTTGCGGACGAGGAGGAGATGATCCTGCGCGAGGTGGTGCGCTACCTGCTGTCGCTGGGTATGTACCTCTCCGCCTATCCCGAAGCGCAGTCGAGTGGCGTGCCGACCTGGGTGAAGAACAAGCACCCTGAGGGCAGGAAGGGCCTTCCCTTCGGCCAGGTCGGTGTCGGCCGTGAGGATCGCGAGCTCACGCTGGCCATGACCGTCGCGCACACGGTGTCGTCCTACTGGCGGCAGTTGCGCGACGAGCGCTTCTACCGCGGCAAGTGGGCCGACCACTGCCCCGGCAGCCGCTTCGTGCTGGTCAGCGGTTACGAGGTGGGGGCAGGCAAGACGGTTGGCGTTGAGCAGGTCGAGGAGTAGCGGCATGGTAGAAGTCATCGACGACAACTTCATGGTCTGCACCGACTGCCTGATGATCATCGCCAACAATGATGCCACAGGGCTGGACTACTCCATGGATGAGGAGGAAGCCGCCGAGCGGGAGCAGGAGATCCGCGAGGCGATGGCCGAGATCCAGCGGGAGGAGGGGCCGATAGCTGTTGGCGATAACGACATGGACGAGGAGTTTTCCTCGAGCCCCTGCGCCTGCTGCGACACGCGCTTGGCGGGGCCGCGGCACCATTGCGTAATTCTGGAAAGCGGCCGGGAGCGCTGAGATCCCGGTACCAGCGGGCTACTTGCCAGCCATGGTCTTGGCGGCTTCGTACTCGGCATCCAGGCCGGACTGCGTATCCAGCGAGGGATCGATCTGCTTCAGGCCGACGTGCATCATCGACAGCAGCTGCAGGCCGGAGAAGTCGCCGTCCAGGCTCTTGAGCGTGTAGCGCTTGCCCGGATCGTTAATCGACAGTCCGCTCTCGCCGAGCTTGGCGATCTCGAACACTACCTTGGCCAGTTCCTGCTGCTCCATGTCCGCGAAGGTCTCGAAGGCGCCTGTCATGTACATCACCGCGTCCATGCGCAGGCCACCGTCGGCCTTCTCCTTCATGGTGCCCTGGGCTAGGCGACTCAGCGCCTTCTTGGCCTCGGTGGCGATCGGCGAGTTCGGCTCCAACTCGATGATGCGCTGGTAGATGCCGATGGCCTGCTCGTGGTTCTGCGGGCCCAGCTCCTCCAGGTTCAGGGCCAGTCCGTACAGGGTGCCGACATCCTTGGGGTTGGCCGCCAGGGCGCGCTCGAAGTAGGGTTTTGCGTCCTCATGCTTGCCGCGCTTGGCCAGCAGGCCGGCCAGGTTGCGGTTGATCCACAGGTCGTCGGGCAGCTTATCGGCGGCGCTACGCAGGGTGGCCTCGGCCTTGTCCAGCTCGCCGAGCTTCACATAGGAAAAGCCCAGGGCCGCGTGGGCATGGGGGTAGTCCGGCTCTGCCTCGACGCAGGCCTGAACCCGGCTCATTCATGAGACCGACCTGAAAACGAAGATGGCGAGTGGTTTTCTCTTGTAGAATCAGGATGTTCCTGGCAGAACACGATTCAAGAGGACCACTCGCCATGGGTGAAACCCTAACGACCT
>Ga0209300_1001045_pt1 | contig 11653 bp, 11 predicted proteins | sample Shrwel_input2_RT_FD_187535 | JGI IMG/M metagenome (GOLD analysis project Ga0209300, IMG submission 187535) | Subsurface microbial communities from deep shales in Ohio, USA - Utica-3 well 1 S input2 RT (SPAdes) (version 2) ... | reverse complement strand
ACCGTACGCGCCCCGGTCGACGGCTATGTGACTAACCTGCTGCTGCGCCCCGGCGAATACGTCTCGGCCGGCGAGGACGCCATCACCCTGATCGACGCCGACAGCTTCCACGTGCTCGGCTACTTCGAGGAAACCAAGCTCGACGCCATCGAGATCGGCGCCCCGGCGCGCATCCAACTCCTATCCAGCGATCAGCCACTGTGGGGGCATGTCGACAGCATCGCGCGGGGTATCTCCGACAAGAGCCTCGACAGCCAAGGCACCGGGCTGGCGAACGTCAGCACCTCCTTCGACTGGGTACGACTCTCGCAGCGCATCCCCGTGCGCATCGCCCTCGACGACGTGCCCGAGAACGTCCAACTCTCGGCGGGGCTCACCGCCACGGTCTATCTCAACGATACGCGTAACGCGCATCGCGATACGCCGGACTGGCAGCGCGCCCTCACGCACTGGTGGGAATCGCTGGTCAGTATTTGAGCCCGTGTCGCCCCGGTCGTGGGTCTATACCCTAATTGGGGCGACGCGCTCATCGCCCCGCCAATGTTTCATCCTCGACTCCCGGTTCCGCCTCCATTTCCAGCGCCAGTTCCAGTTGCCCTTCTTCCTGAGCGGCTTCTTCCGTCCAGGCCGTGCCCAGAGGTGTGGTGTCGGAGGCAACCATCACGTAGTGACCCTGCTCGGGCGATTCGCTAGTCGGGTAATAACGAATGCAGTAAAGCCCGAACAGCACCATGACGATGTGCATGACGGCCAGGTCCCACAGGAAACCATCCGGCCCCAGCCATTCCATCAACACCCCGGCGCTGGCCGGCCCCAGGATGGCGCCGATGCCCAACGCCAGGACGAGACTCGCGCTGGCCGCCACGGTCTGCTGGTCGGTGAGGAAGTCGTTGGCGCAGGCCAGGAAGATCGAGTAGAGCGTAAGCGTCGTCGCACCCAGCAACGCCCCGAGCAGTGTCAATGCCATCGGCGACCAACCGCTGACGAGTGCGCCGACCAGCGCCAGCAGCACCGCGACCAGCGCGACGCCGACGATCACCCACTGCCGGTCAGCCTTGTCGGAAAGCTTGCCCAGCGGCCATTGCAATATAGCGCCACCGAAGATGAAGGCGCCCATGAAGACCGACACCTGCGCGACACTTAAGCCACTGTTGGTGGCGAATACGGCCCCCATGCCAAAAACCGCGCCATTGGTGATGCCGGTCATGAAACAGCCCACCGTACCCAACGGCGAGAGCCGATACAGCGTGCGCAGGCTCATCGCCTCGGGCTGGCTGAGCTCGGGCTGAGGCGTGTAGCTGATCAAGATCGGCACCAGGGAGAGCGAGACCAGAATTGACACCAGCAGAAACAGCGCCATGCCCGAAGGGTCGGCGCTGCCGAGTAGCAGTTGCCCACCGCCCATGCCGAGGTAACTGATCACCATATAGATCGCCAGCAGGCGCCCGCGCAGGCGGTTGGAGGCGTAGCCGTTCAGCCAGCTCTCGGCGACGACATAAAGGCCGGCATAGGTGAAACCGGTGACGAAACGCATGGCCGCCCACACCATGGGCTCGACGAACAAGGCGTGAATCAGAATCGCCACCGAGGTGATCGACGCCAGCGCCGCGAAGACCCGCACATGCCCGACCTCGCGCAGCTTGCGTGGCGTCAGCACCGAGCCGACCAGAAAGCCCACGAAGTAGGCCGACATCACCAGCCCCGTGACCGTGTTGCCGAAATCAGCCGCCGAGGCCCGCACCCCGAGCAGCGAGCCCTGCAGGCCATTGCCCATCATCAGAAGCCCCACGCCGAGCAGCAGCGTCCATAGGCTCCAGGCGGCGGAAAAGGTGGTGGGACGAGCGGAGGCAGCGTTCATCGCATCGATCCTGGTCGGTGAGAGGAAATAATGCCCTTCAGGATAATACCCGGTATCTCCCGCAACTTTGCTTACCCCCTGCAGGTGGCATGTACAACAAAATAAAGGATTGACGACTACGCTTGGTTGATACCTTACGTCGAGGATGAAAAGGCGCTTTTCCTAAAGATGATCATTCCCAGCCGCAAGGCCTCCACACAGTATTTAAAGGAGCAGAAGGATGAGTAAAACCAAGCTGGATGAAGAAGAGCAGGCACTGCTCGACGACTATGAGGCCGGTGAATTCGTCTCTGAACTAGACAACGAGCGCCGAGAGTACCTTGCCCAAACGGCGGCAGACACTTCCAAGAAAGACAAGCGCATCAATATCCGTATTTCCCAGCGGGATTTGGAAGCACTTCAGCGACGCGCCTTGGAAGAGGGGCTCCCCTATCAGTCACTGGTATCGAGTGTACTGCACAAATACGTCTCCGGCGGACTCAAGGACATCTCGGCTAGCAAACCCAACCACCGGAAGCGTTAACACCCACGGCCTACGCGGTCACCCGCTACGGCGACCGCGTCGCCATGCCTGACTAGGCGGTCGTGGCGGCGCGCCTGGTGCCGAAACGGCGTACCACTGCGTCCACCACTGCCATGACGATCATCGAGGCGCCCACCAGCGGGAAGATCACGCCGCCGATGGCGAGCAGCGCCAGCAAGCCGCGCAGCCGACGGGGATCCTTGGGTTCGGGGGGAATTCCCAGCTTGCCGCTCGGCCGGCGTTTCCACCACATCACGCCCGAAGAAACGCACAGCAGCACGATCCCTGCGCAGGCCAGCGCCAGAATCAGCTGATTGGCGATCCCGTATTGCTGCCCCATGTGTACGTTGATGCCCCACTCCAGCGACTTGCCCAGCGGGCCGTAGTCGGCGTAGTTCATGTCCAGCAGCGGTTCGCCACTGTACCGATCCAGATGCACGACGCGCTGCTGCGACAGATCGTCGGGATAGATCGAACCAGTATAGACGCCGGTGGGACCGCTCGGCAGGCTGACGGCATAACCGGGGGCCAGCCCCAGCTCGTCGAACGCCTTCACCGCACCGTTCAGGCCAATGCTCGGCGCGTCCGGGCGCCTGGGTGTCGATTCCGGCAACCGCGCTTGCTCCAGCGACCAGGTCGTCATCTCCCGCTCCGCCAGCCGCTCGTCGGAGACCGGCACGTTGACGCGCACCCCGTCCGGATAACCGAAATTGTGGCCGTTGGCGAGCTCGTTGACCTTGCTACCCCAGACCGTTGTCCAGGGCATGCCGGTCACGGCGAGAAAGAGAATGAAGCCAGCCACGAAGAGCCCGGTAACGGCGTGAAGATCCCGCCAGAAGCGCCGCTTCGCTGGGGTCGCGCGTACCGTCATCACGCCCCCGCGCCGTCCGCGTGGCCACCACAAGTAAAGCCCGGTCAGCACCAGCAGGATCGACCAGCCGCCGACGATCTCGATGATCATGCTTGCCGTCTCGCCGAAGTAATTGAGGCTGTGGATAGACCGCACGATCCACATCACGCTGCCGTGATAGGGGATCGTACCGGTGACTTCGCCGGTGTAAGGGTCGACGTAGACGGCTTGCTTGCCGTCGGCGGTGGTGATGTCCACCTCCGCGGCGAGATTGGGTGCCGCCGGCGGTACGTAGCGGAATGCCTTGCCGGGATGCGCCGCCACGGCGGCATCGATCTGTTGCTGCGGCGCCACCGTGGGCGACGACTGCGCCTCGACGCGCACGATGTCCGCATTGAGCCACTGGTCGATCTCATCCTTGAAGAGATACAGCCCACCGGTCACTGCCAGCGAGATCAGAAAGGGAATCGCGATGAGACCCGCGTAGAAATGCCACCGCCAGACCGCCCGATAAAGGTCGCTGGCATCACGTGAAGAACGAGACAAGAAAAAGGACATGGGCTCGACCGAGGGAGTGTCAGAGGCGTGCCATACTATCGCGACTCTCGCCCTAACACAGCCGGCCGAGCGCGCGACGCCACGGGTGTGCGCGAGGCCATGCATACGCGTCCGGGCCAGAGGCGGCCTGCGGCGCTATGAGGCGAGGCAGGGTGCGACAATCCGTCTCGTAGATCGCCCGAGCGCGGCGGCAGGTTATGATGAACTCGATGACGCCACGACGTTATGTCTTTCTCCATGCAAGGAGCTTGTCACTATGCACACCATCGGTTTGCTCGGCGGTATGAGTTGGGAGTCCACCGAAAGCTACTATCGCGCGCTGAACGAGGGCGTGAAGCAGGCTCTAGGCGGCCTGCATTCGGCGAAGGTGGCGATGGTGAGCGTAGACTTCGCCGAGATCGAAACCTGGCAGAGCGCAGGTCGCTGGGACGAAGCCGGAGAAGCGCTGGCGGAAGCCGCGCGTCAGATCGAACGCGCCGGGGCGGATTTCCTGCTCATCGCCACGAATACCATGCACAAGGTGGCGCCGCAGGTGGAAGCAGCCATCGACATCCCGCTGCTGCATATTGCCGATGCCACGGCCGAGCGATTGGTCGCCGACGGCATCACGCGGGTCGGGCTGCTCGGCACACGTTTCACCATGGAGCAGGACTTCTACAAGCAACGCCTGACCGAGCGCTTCGGCATCGAGGTCATCGTGCCGGAGGACACCCAGCGCGACCACATCCATCGGGTGATTTTCGAGGAACTGTGCCTCGGGCGCATCGAATCTGCCTCGCGGGAGGCTTTTCTGGACGTGATCGATTCGCTACATGCCCGGGGCGCGCAGGCGGTAATCCTAGGCTGCACCGAAATCGCCATGCTGATCAAGGCAACCGACACCCATGTGCCGCTCTACGACACCACGGCACTGCATGCCGAGGCTGCCGTGAAACGCGCACTCGCTGGATCCCCCTTGTCGGCAGACACTCAATAGCCCGGGAGACCCTATGTCCACGGACACCACGCAAGACCGCATCAGCCTGCACCCCCACACGCGTCGCGTTCGGGTATGGGACGGCGACACACTGCTCGCCGATAGCACGGGCGCCATCGAGCTTCGCGAGCGCGGTTATCCCTCGCGCCAATACCTGCCCGAAAGCGACGTGCACATGGCGTATCTCATCCGCTCCGCCACCGTGACGCACTGCCCCTTCAAGGGGGACGCCACGTACTACAGCACTGACGAGCATCCCGACATCGCCTGGCAATACGCCAACCCGTTGACGGACATGGACACGATTGCCGGCCGGCTGGCATTCGATGACACGGCATTAGATGTACGCGTAGAGACAGCGTAATCTGGGCGCTTTCATTTTGAATGCATGTTCTAGGCGTCTTCGCGACGCCCCGCCTCGAACCGCTCTCGGCTTTTAGTCTTATCGCAATTCTCTCGAATGCCAGCGTTCGGCATGTGGGGGCGGGCCTGGCGCCATCAGGGAAGTATCATGTTCCAGCACAAGGGAGGTGTCATGTCAGTCGCCGTGCGCGAATTCGTGGCCAGAGTGTGGCCAGTGGCCATGCTGATCGTGGCGATGTGCTCGATCCAGACCGGCGCCTCCATCGCCAAGACCCTGTTTCCGATCATTGGCGCCACCGGCACGACCTCGATCCGTTTGATTCTCGCCGCGCTTATACTGCTGATCGTCATGCGCCCCTGGCGCCAGCGATTCAGTCGCCGCGCCTGGAAGTCGACGATGGTCTACGGCGTCGCCTTGGGCGTCATGAACCTGCTCTTCTACCAGGCGCTGCAGACCGTGCCGCTGGGTATCGCGGTGGCGTTGGAGTTCACCGGGCCGCTGACGGTGGCGATGCTCTCCTCGCGACGCTGGCTGGACCTCCTGTGGGTGGCATTCGCCGTGCTCGGCCTGGCGTTTCTTCTGCTGCTGGGCGACGACCGCAATGGCCCGATAGACCCTTACGGCGCGGCTTGCGCCCTGGGGGCCGGCGTTTGCTGGGCGCTCTATATCTTGTTCGGACAGAAAGCAGGCTCGGTCAACGGCGCCCAGAGCGCCACGCTGGGCATTACCATCGCGGCGGTGGTGATCGCCCCCGTCGGTCTGATTGACGTCGGTCCAGCGATTTTCGCCCCGGAAGTGCTACCGTTGGCGCTTGCCGTCGCCGTGCTTTCCACGGCCCTGCCCTACACGCTCGAAATGGTGGCGCTGCCGCGCCTGCCGACCCAGACCTTCGGCACCTTGATGAGCCTGGAACCGGCGATCGGCGCGCTCTCCGGTCTGCTGTTCCTGAGCCAGCTCTTGAGCGGCCTGCAATGGCTGGCCATCGGTCTGATCATCGTCGCCTCGATAGGCACCACACTGACGGTGCGTAGGCGCGATACCTTCGAAACGCCGGTACCGGACTGAAGCGCCCAGCCGCTTGAGCGTGGAGACAGAGCCGAACTGTACCCTCATGCCCTACGGTGCGTCGATCACGCCAAGACCGGAGAGAATGCGGTACGCGGTTTCGACGCGCGCATCGTTGGGATAGTTCTTGTTGGCCAGCATCACCAGCCCCGTCTGCTCGCCGGGCAGCATCACGACATAACCGCCGAAACCGTTGGTGGAGCCGGTCTTGTTGACCCAGACATCGTCACGCGGCGCTTGCGGCGGCGCGATGGCCTTGGCCGGGTTGGGGTCGAGGATCATGTCATAGCCGTTGCCGGTCAGCAGCGTATCGAGCGTGACGGGAAGCGGGTACTGCTCCCAAACCAGGTCCTGGGTCATATCACCGACCTGATAATAGCCTCGGCGAGTTGCATCGATGGCCTGCTGGAGCTCGGCGTCAACATCCGCGAGATGCAGATTGGCGCGCACCAGCTTGGCTAGATCGCCGGCGGTCGTCTTGATGCCGTAGGCTTCATCGTCAAGCACGCCGGGGGCCACGCGAATCGGTTCCCCGTCCTTGCTTTCGCCCATGGCGTAGTGGGGCATCCGATCATCGGGAACTTCATACCACGTGTGGCGCATGCCTAACGGTTCCAGCACCTTGGCATGCATCGCCGGCACGAAGTCGCTGTCCAGGCTCGCCGCCGTTTCCAGCCCCAACAAGCCGATCCCCAGATTGGAATAGGTACGGCTCTCGCCGATGGACTCGCTTGGCTGCCAGTCTCGATACCAGGCCATCAGCGATGCGTTATCGGTCACCTCATCCGGCACGAACAGCGGCAGCCCGCCGGTGGTGTGCGTGCCGAGATTGAGGCCGCTGATCCCATCGAAGGCGCTGCCCTCGAGCGCGGGTAGATAGCGACTCACCGGGGCGTCGAGATCGAGCTTACCCTCGACGGCGGCGAGCGATGCCAGCGTGGCGGTGAACGTCTTACTGAGCGAACCGATCTCGAACAGCGTGGTGTCATCGACCGATGTCCCGCCGTCGCGATTGGCGACGCCATAGTTCAGGATTTGTGTACCCTGAGGGCGCACGATGGCGACTGCCATGCCAGGAATCTGTTGATCAACCATCAACGACTCGACGATGGGGTCGAGCACTTCACGGGTTTGCGACTCCCCGTCATCCGTATGCGCCAGTGCCACATTCATCCCGCTCAACAGCACGAGCGCCCCGCCCAGTATCGATCCTTTCATGGTGCTTCCTTTCTCACTTCGATGAGCCAAGTCCCTGAGCCGGTATCATGCGATAAAAGGACGCCCACTGGAATTGGCTTCCACAATAGTTATGATATAACATATTAATCGTTTTTCATTCGATTCTACTTTGACTCACGCAAGGAGATAACGATGCGTCACCTATCCGCTCATGCCGCCCTCGCGCTAGGCCTGCTATCGCTGGCGAGCGTTCCGCTTGCCGTCGCCCAGCAGGATGCCCACGATCATCATGCACATGAGCATGGCCACGAGCACCAACATGATCATAGTCACGATCATGCGCATGACCATTCCCATGATCACGACAGTGACATCTACGCCGGCTACTTCGATGACAGCCAGGTAGAGGATCGCGCGCTCTCGGATTGGGAGGGCGACTGGCAGTCAGTGTATCCCTACCTCAAGGACGGCACGCTCGATGAGGTATTCGCCCACAAGGCCGCGCATAGCGACGACAAGACGGCTGCCGAATACAAGCAGTACTACACGACCGGGTATCGCACGGATGTCGATCGCATCATGATCGAGGGCGACCAGGTCTCGTTCTACGCAGACGGCGACAAGCGTACCGGGGAATATACCTACGACGGCTACGAAATACTCACGTACGAGGCCGGCAATCGCGGCGTGCGCTATATCTTCGAGCGCGACGGCGGCAACGCCGACGCACCGCGCTACATCCAGTTCAGCGATCACGCCATCTACCCGACCGATGCCAGCCACTTTCACCTTTACTGGGGCGACGATCGCGCCGCCCTGCTGGACGAAGTCACGAACTGGCCGACGTACTACCCTTCGGATCTGGATGGCGACGCCATCGCGCGGGAAATGATGGCGCATTAACGCTGACACCCAACAACGCACGCAAAAGCCGCCCTTCATGAAAGGGCGGCTTCGTTTGACCATCCTGTTAGGCCACCTCTTCTTTAGTACTTTGCATCTGTGTAATAGCCGCGCTTCCCAGTACGCCGATAAAGGCAATGACCAGCGGCACGCTAAAGGCGGCGCGTCCCACCAGGATCAGAAACAAGGAAGAAATGATGGGTACGAAATACGTCAAGATGCCCAGCAACGTGGAAGAGCTTCGCAGCAGGGCGTAGCCCCAGGTAATAAAGGCCAATCCGTAAGGGCCGACACCGATGAGCGCCGCTACGCCCCAGTCCATGGCGGTCGTGTGTTCGGGGGTGACTTCGAAAAGGTAGTGCAGCCCCCAGGAGGCAACGGCGGCGCCAGCAAACAAATATTTGTATTCGACCCAGGACAATGCGGCGCGTCCCCGCAGATAGAGGGAAAACATGATCCAGGAGATACCCGAAGCAATACCTTGGGCATAACCAAGTGTCGAGGTCGGTTCTCCCTGGCCGTTCGAGAGCACCAACGGGATCAGGCCCGAAAACGCCACGGCCGACCCCAGTAAGGTACGCGCCCTGAGACCACGCCCGGCCAGCACGTCCGCCACGAGCATGAAACCCAGCGGCCAGAGATAGGTCACGAGAGTGATCTTCGCCGGATCGCCCTTCCCCAGCGCCGAGAAGTAGAAATACAACGCGCCCGTCAGGCCACCGATGCCCATCAGCCAGAACTTCCAGTCACGATACGACGTCGCCCCGACCGCCATGCCACCTCGCTGCCCGACGCCTTGCGCCATCAGGGCCGCCGCGCCCATGGCCACTGCGGCCGTCAACATCGGCGGTAGATTGATCAGGTCGCGCAATACCGGAAGACTTGCCCAGAGCGTTACCGTCAAGAGTCCTGCCAATAACCCGGCTGATGTACGTGTGTTGGCCATGGTGCACTCCTGTGCGTAACGCTGGGTATCGGGTCTGTGTCGCGGGCAGTCTGGAGCGCGATGAATTATCATGGAAACGAAGACTTTCGATATTTCGATCATGATTCGTGATGATTCTATATGACTAGCGTTCGGCCCCTGGATCTGGTGGTGCTCAATACCTTTGTGGCGGTCGTGGATAAGGGAGGATTTACCGCCGCGGCGGATACCTTGCATCTCGCGCAATCGACCGTTAGTGCGCATATGAAGCGCCTGGAGGAAACCTTCGGGCAGCCCTTGCTGCAGCGCGGGCGGAAAGCGCCGATTCCTACGCCGGCGGGGGAACGTCTGCTTTCGCACGCACGGCAGATGCTACGCCAGAACGCACTCGCCTGGCAGGATGTCAGCGATCAACGGCTAGATGGTGTGGTGCGCCTGGGGATTCCCGACGATTACGTGGTCTATCTCCCCGAGGCGCTTTCCGAGTTCGAAGCCCAGTATCCAGGCGTCGAATTACAGGTGGATTGCGGGCTCAGCGTGGACCTGGTGCAGAGCGTTCGCGCAGGCAGCCTGGATCTAGCAATCACCACCCGCCAGCCGCAAAGCCCCGGCGGGGAGGTACTGTGCCGAGAGCCCACGGTGTGGGCAGGCGCGCCGGGACATGACACCCAACGCCGCACGCCGCTGCCGCTGGCGGTCTCCAAGGACGGCGTCTGCATCTTTCGGGAGCGCGCCCTGACGGCCCTCGATGCCGTGGGAATTCCCTGGCGCATCGCCTATACCAGCGCGAGTCTGTCCGGTCTCACGGCCGCAGTACGCGCGGGGCTCGCCATCACCGTACTCACACCCTCCATGCTAGGCTCGGACCTGAGTATCATCGATAGCGCCGAAGGGCTCCCCGAGCTGCCCATGACCGAAATTGCCCTGCACCGCAGTCCCGGCCGCCCCAAGGAGGCGACGCGTCAGCTCGCATTGAGCCTGCAAGCCCACATTCAGGCCCGATCAACGGTCGGCCTTAACAAAGCAGCGCCAGCATAATCCGCCTCTCGCACCCATAGCATCCTTGGCTACACTGCTGGCATTCTGGTCGCTCATCGCATATCGCCTGAAGGAGTTCGCATGGGGCGTTACCCTGCTACCTATTCTCCACCTTCTGTTGAAGTGCTTGCGCAGCGTGTGCGAGCGGCGTTGGCGCTACTTGTATGCCTGCTCGCCCTGGCCGGGTGCTCGTCGAGCCAGCGCATCGAGACCCAGGATCCAGGCCCCATCGAAGCCCGGAATCTTTCCATCGAGCGTGCCTTGATTCTCGCCAGCGCCAAGCAGGCCCTGGGCACACCTTATCAATGGGGCGGCACCTCGCTGGAAAACGGCGTCGACTGTTCCGGGCTAGTACAAGTGGCTTATCAAGCGGCGGGCATCGACGTACCACGTACCTCCAACCAGCAATACCAAGCACTCGAGCATCGCGAGCAGGCGCGCCCCGGCGATCTGCTGTTCTTCGGCGCAGGGGATCGCGCCACCCACGTGGGGATTTACCTGGGTGACCGTCGAATGATCCATGCGCCCGGTAGCGGCCGCGAGGTGACGGTGTCCTCGCTGGATATCCGCTACTGGCGCAAGCACTACTTGGGCGCGGCCGGCCCAGCGCCGTGAGCGAGCCATACAGCAGGACAGCCCGCATATGCTTATAACCAAATCATTACTCGGGGCTTTTTCGTTATTCCCAACAAGTCGCTATAGTGGCGAGCCTATCGCTTACCGCCGGAGACTCGCCATGCGACGACTGTTTTATTGGATCGGCGCGCTCATGCTGACTGCCGCATTGCCGAGCGCTGCCTTGGCCCAAAATGACGAGACGACGACTCTCGAGGTCGGCTACATGCCTATTTTGCCGGTCGCCCAGTTGTTCGTCATGGAAGGCGCCGGCTGGACTGACGAGGCGGGGCTAGATCTTGATCTAACGCGCTTTTCCAGCGGTCCTGCCATGGTTCAAGCAATGGCGTCAGGCAAGCTCGACGTGATGAACGTCGGCATCGGCCCGGCCATGGTCGCTCGTGCTACCGGCGTGCCTATCAAGGTACTTGCTGCCAGTATTCAGGAGCAAATCGGGCTGATTGCCCGCGGCGAGTTCGCCACCGCCTTCGAAGGCAATGACCCGGCGGCTGCCATCGCTCACTTCACGGAGACGCAGGGCCGCAAGCCCAAGATCGCCACCTTCCCCAATGGCTCGGTACCCTACACAGTGCTGCGCTACTGGCTGGAAGAGCAGGCCGGAGTCGACGCGGACGCCGTGGATATCGTCACCATGGGGGCCTCGCGGGTTCAGCAATCGCTGCTAGCCGGTGCAGTGGACGCCGCCTCGACCCTCGAGCCGATCCTCAGCGTTGTGCAACAGCGTGATCCCGACGCTCGGGTCGTCGCGCGCGGCGGCGACATGCTGCCCAATCAACCT
>Ga0209300_1001041_pt1 | contig 11698 bp, 12 predicted proteins | sample Shrwel_input2_RT_FD_187535 | JGI IMG/M metagenome (GOLD analysis project Ga0209300, IMG submission 187535) | Subsurface microbial communities from deep shales in Ohio, USA - Utica-3 well 1 S input2 RT (SPAdes) (version 2) ... | reverse complement strand
CAGCTGGAAGCTGAAGTTGCTGCCCATGATCTGGTCGCCGAGGTAGCCGGCGGCGCGGGCTTCTTCCAGAGCGGCCTCGAAGCGCTCGTAGGCCTCGAAGATTTCGCCGTGGATGTAGTTGTAGCCCACGGTGATGCCCATGGCGTAGGCGGCAATGGCCATGCCTTCGATCACGGTGTGCGGGTTGAAGCGCAGGATCTCGCGGTCCTTGGCGGTGCCCGGCTCGCCTTCGTCGGAGTTGCACACCAGGTACTTCTGGCCGGGGAAGGCGCGAGGCATGAAGCTCCACTTCAGGCCCGTGGGGAAGCCGGCGCCGCCGCGGCCGCGCAGCGAGGAGGCCTTCACTTCGGCGATGACCTGGTCCTGCGTCATGCCTTCACCGCCGTCCTTGCCCAGGATCTTGCGCAAGGCGGCGTAACCACCCCGGGCCTCGTAGTCCTTGAGGCCCCAGTTGTTGCCGTCGATGCCGGCGTAGATCTGCGGGTTGATGTGGCGGCCGTGGAAGACGGTTTCCTTCCCGGTGGCCTGGAATTGAGACAGATCGAGCATGGCTGTCACCTCACTTCGCGTTGGCCTTGAGCAAGTCGACGAGCTGGTCCAGCTTGTCGTTGCTCATGAAGCTGACCATCTGGCGGTCGTTGACCAGCATCACCGGCGCATCGGCGCAAGCGCCCAGGCACTCGCACTGCTGCACGGTGAACAGGCCGTCGGCGGTGGTGCCTCCGGCTTCGACGCCCAGCTTTTCGCACAGGTGCTGCAGGGCCTTTTGGCCGTCACGCAACTGGCAAGGCAGGTTGGTGCACACGTTCAACTTGAACTGGCCCACCGGTTGCTGGTTGTACATGTTGTAGAAGGTGGTGACCTCGTGCACGGCGATCGGCGCCACGCCGATGTGCTCGGCGATCTCGCGCTCGCTCTCGGGCGAGACCCAGCCACGCTCCTGCTGGATGATGGACAGGCAGGCCATGACCGCGGAGATGCGCTGGTCAGCCGGGTACTTGGCCAGTTCGCGGTCGAACCGCGCTTTGGTTTGTTCGCTCAACATGGTGGGGCTGCTCGTTTTGCGGTCGCTCAGCGATCGATTTCGCCAAACACGATGTCCATCGTGCCGATGATGGCCACGGCGTCGGCAATCATGTGGCCGCGGGACATCTCGTCCAGGGCCGCCAGGTGCGGGAAGCCAGGGGCGCGGATCTTCAGGCGGTAGGGCTTGTTGGCGCCGTCCGACACGATGTAGGTGCCGAACTCGCCCTTCGGGTGCTCGACAGCGGCGTAAGCCTCGCCTTCGGGCACGTGGAAACCTTCGGTGAAGAGCTTGAAGTGGTGGATCAACTCCTCCATCGAGGTCTTCATCTCCAGGCGCGACGGCGGAGCGACCTTGTGGTTGTCGGTGATGACCGGACCGGGGTTCGCGCGCAGCCAGTCCACGCACTGTTTGATGATGCGATTGGACTGACGCAGCTCTTCGATGCGAACCACGTAGCGGTCATAGCAGTCGCCGTTGGTGCCAACGGGGATGTCGAAGTCCAGCTTGTCGTAGACGTCATAGGGCTGGTGCTTGCGCAGGTCCCAGACCACGCCGGAGCCACGCAGCATGGCGCCCGTCATGCCCATTTGCAGCGCGCGCTCAGGCGACACCACACCGATGCCGACGGTGCGCTGCTTCCAGATGCGGTTGTCGGTCAGCAGGGTTTCGTACTCGTCAACCAGCTTGGGGAAACGCTGGGTGAAGTCTTCGATGAAGTCCAGCAGCGAGCCCTGGCGGTTTTCGTTGAGGCGCGCGATGGTCTTGGCATTCTTGATCTTGCTGACCTTGTACTGCGGCATCACGTCAGGCAGGTCGCGGTAGACGCCGCCCGGACGGAAGTAAGCCGCGTGCATGCGCGCACCCGAGACGGCCTCGTACATGTCGAAGAGGTCTTCGCGCTCGCGGAAGCAGTAAATCAGGATGTTCATGGCGCCGCAGTCGAAACCGTGGCAGCCCAGCCAGAGCAGGTGGTTGAGCACGCGGGTGATTTCCGCGAACATCACGCGGATGTACTGCGCTCGCACCGGCACCTCGATGCCCAGCATCTTTTCGATGGTCAGGCAGTAGGCGTGCTCGTTGCACATCATCGAGACGTAATCCAGGCGGTCCATGTAGGGCAGCGACTGGATGTAGGTCTTGGACTCGGCCAGCTTTTCGGTGGCGCGGTGCAGCAGGCCGATGTGGGGGTCGGCGCGCTGGATGACTTCGCCGTCCAGCTCCAGCACCAGGCGCAGCACGCCGTGTGCCGCAGGGTGCTGCGGGCCGAAGTTCAGGGTGTAGTTCTTGATGTCTGCCATGGCTTGAACCTCAGTGCATCAGTGGAGACCACCGTAGTTGTCTTCGCGGATGATGCGCGGCGTGATCTCGCGCGGCTCGATGGAAACCGGCTGATAGATGACGCGCTTCTGCTCGGCGTCGTAACGCATCTCGACGTGCCCGGTGACGGGAAAGTCTTTGCGAAAAGGGTGACCGATGAAACCGTAGTCGGTCAGGATGCGGCGCAGGTCCTCGTGGCCATCGAACACGATGCCGTACAGGTCGAAAGCTTCGCGCTCGAACCAGTTGGCGCTGTTCCAGATGGGGTTGACCGAGGCCACGACCGGAAAATCGTCTTCGAGCGCAAACACCTTCAGGCGCAGGCGCCAGTTCTTGCTGACCGACAGCAAGTGGGTGACCACGCAATAGCGAGGGCCGTCTGTGTAGATGCTGGCCGCACCATCTTTGTAGGTGGAGTAATCCAGGCCGCACAGGTCGATCAACTGCTCGAACTTCAGGTCGGCATGGTCGCGCAGCACCGTGGCGACGGCGAAGTAGTCAGCGGCGGAGACCGTCAGCGTCAGCTCGCCTTTGGCTTCGTCCAGGCGCTTGATCTTGTCGCCCAGCACGGATTGCAGGGCGGCTTGCAGGGTGGCGAGTTTTTGGCTCATGTGCAGGGCTCCTGATCAGCGGGCGATGGTGTTTTCACGGCGGATCTTGGCCTGCAGCTGCAGGATGCCGTAGAGCAACGCCTCCGCCGTCGGGGGGCAGCCCGGCACGTACACGTCCACCGGAACGATGCGATCACACCCACGGACCACGGAGTAGCTGTAGTGGTAGTAGCCGCCGCCGTTGGCGCAAGAGCCCATGGACAGCACCCAACGGGGCTCGGCCATCTGGTCGTACACCTTGCGCAAAGCAGGCGCCATCTTGTTGCACAGGGTGCCGGCCACGATCATCAAGTCGGACTGACGCGGGCTGGGGCGGAACAACATGCCGAATCGGTCGATGTCGTAACGTGCGGCACCGGCGTGCATCATCTCGACGGCGCAACAAGCCAGACCGAAGGTCATCGGCCACAGGGAGCCGGTTTTGGACCAGTTGATCAGGGTGTCGGCGGAGGTGGTGATGAAACCTTCCTTGAAAACGCCTTCGATGCCCATGGTGTTTACCTCTTCAGATTCGGGTGGTGTGTGCGCAGGTCATGGCTGGAGGGATCACTCCCAATCCAGCGCACCTTTTTTCCACTCGTAGACGAAACCGACGACCAGGATGCCCAGAAACAGCATCACCGTCAGGAAACCCGTCATGCCGACTTCCTTGAGCGCAACCGCCCAGGGGAACAGGAAGGCAATTTCAAGGTCGAACAAGATGAACAGGATGGCGACGAGGTAGTAGCGCACGTCGAACTTCATGCGCGCGTCCTCGAAGGCCTCGAAGCCGCACTCGTAAGGCGAGTTCTTGGCCTCGTCCGGGCGACGCGGCCCGAGGAGGAAACCCAGCAACTGGGGCGCCACGCCGACGCCGATGCCGACCAGGATGAAAAGGATGACGGGGAGGTATTGCTCAATGTTCATGGCCGCATGCTTTCGGATTGAACTTTGTGTTGCAGCGCATCAAGACGGCGCTGCGCGATTGAACCACACTGACAAAACAAAAAGCGCGCCCGGCATCTGGTCGGTCGGGTTTGACCCCGACGTGACATCAGCCACAGCGCGCCCTCCGGAGGACTTCGTTCTCGTGACACCAACCCATGCAGGCTGGTTATCGGAACCCCTTTGATCAGCTTGAAGGAAGCAGCAGGCGCTGATCATGTGGGTGGACACGAAGACTCGTTGATCTTTTGGTGCCGACGGCGAGACTCGAACTCGCACAGCTTTCGCCACTACCCCCTCAAGATAGCGTGTCTACCAATTTCACCACGTCGGCCATTCAGATTCGCAGCAACCGGGCCTCAGGCCCGACCACCACGACGATCGCTCCATTGCGATCACTTTCGATCTTTGCTTCGGATTGCTTGAGGATTGCTCACCGAAGACTCACATTCTAAACCGAAAAACACTTCTTAACGAAGATCGCGCATGCGAATGCGCAATTCGTGCGCAGCCCCGCCGGTTCAACGGGGCCGCGTCAGCTCACTTGGTGGGGATGAGCGCGGCACCAGAAGCTGGTGCCGCAGGGGCCACCGCAGAGGCCTGAGCCGAGGCGCTGGCTGCCTGCTCCAGCAGCGACGGAGCCTCGTCCTGGACGCCCCCGCGCTGGGTGCCGAAGTACGCCAGCGCCAGCGTCGACGTGAAGAAGACGGTGGCTGCCACGGCGGTGGATCGGGACAGGAAATTGGCACTGCCTGTGGCGCCAAACAGACTGCCTGAGGAGCCACTGCCGAAAGAGGCCCCCATGTCGGCGCCCTTGCCGTGCTGGACCAGCACCAGGCCGATCATGGCCAGGGCCGACAGCACCTGCAGCAGCAGCACCACGGTCAACATTGCTTGTTGCATGAATTCAAACTCCAATGACTGCGCGGGGCAACTCAGGCCGCTCGCGCAATGGCTGCGAAATCAGCGGCCTTGAGGGCCGCACCTCCGATGAGGCCGCCGTCGATGTCCGGCTGAGCAAACAGAACAGCTGCGTTGTCGGGCTTGACGCTGCCGCCGTACAGAAGGGGCACACCCGCAGCGGCTGGCTGAGCCGCCTTCAGACGCGCACGCAGGAAAGCGTGCACGGCCTGGGCCTGCTCGGGGCTGGCGGTCTTGCCGGTGCCGATGGCCCAGACGGGCTCATACGCCACCACGACCTTGGCCACATCGGCCCCCAGCGTGGCCAGGACCGCGTCGAGCTGGCGCCCCACCACGGCCTCGGTCTGGCCGGACTCGCGCTCGGCCAAGGTCTCACCGACGCACACGATGGGCACCAGCCCGTGGGCCAGAGCCGCCTTCGCCTTGTCGGCGACCAACTGGTCGCTCTCGGCATGGTAGCTGCGACGCTCGGAGTGACCCACGATGGCGTAGGTGGCACCGAACTCGCGCACCATCGGGCCCGAGACCTCGCCGGTGAAAGCGCCTTGCGCCTGCACCGACAGGTCCTGAACGCCAAAGGCGATCGCCGAGCCTTGCAGCGCGGCAGCGACATCAGCCAGGAACACGGCAGGCGGGCAGACCGCCACGTCGGCGCGAGGCGCCGTGGTGGACAGGTCAGCCGCCAGCAGGCCCTGGATCAGCTCTGCATTGGACGCACGGCTGCCGTGCATCTTCCAGTTGCCAACGACCAGCTTTTTCATGGTGCTCACTGCTGTTGCTGTTCCGGGGCCTGGCCTTCGGAGCCAGCATCCTGAGGAGCCTGCTCGGCGCGGGGGGCACGGTCACGGCGCTCGCCACGGTCACCACCGCGGTCACCACGGTCGCCGCCACGGCCGCCGCGATCGCCACGGTCACCGCGGGGGCCACGGTCGCCACGCTCTTCACGCTCGGGCATGCCTTCCGGGCGCTCCAGCAGGGCCTTCATGGACAGCTTGACGCGACCCTTCTCGTCCGTCTCGAGGACCTTGACCTTCACGATCTGGCCTTCCTTGAGGTAGTCGGCCACGTTCTCGACGCGCTCGTGGGCGATCTGGCTGATGTGCAGCAGGCCGTCCTTGCCGGGCAGCAGGTTCACCAGGGCACCGAAGTCGAACAGCTTGGTGACGGCGCCTTCGTAGGTGGCGCCGATTTCCACTTCAGCGGTGATCTCGTTGATGCGCTTGATGGCGAACTCGGCCTTGGCGCCATCGGTCGAAGCGATGGTGATGACACCGTCTTCGGCGATGTTGATCTGGCAGCCGGTCTCTTCGCACAGGCCGCGGATGGTGGCGCCGCCCTTGCCGATCACGTCACGGATTTTTTCCGGGTTGATCTTCAGGGTGTACAGGCGAGGAGCGAACTCGGAGACTTCCGTGTTGGCGCCGGACATGGCTTCGACCATCTTGCCCAGGATGTGCAGGCGGGCTTCCTTGGCTTGCGCCAGTGCCACTTGCATGATTTCCTTGGTGATGCCCTGGATCTTGATGTCCATCTGCAGGGCGGTGATGCCGCCCGTGGTGCCCGCCACCTTGAAGTCCATGTCGCCCAGGTGATCTTCGTCACCCAGGATGTCGGTCAGGACGGCGAACTTGTTGCCTTCCTTGATCAGGCCCATGGCGATGCCGGCCACGTGGGCCTTCATCGGCACACCGGCGTCCATCATGGCCAGGCAGCCGCCGCAGACGGAAGCCATCGAAGAGGAGCCGTTGGACTCGGTGATCTCCGAGACCACGCGCACGGTGTAGGCGAAGTCTTCCTTGGCGGGCAGCAACGGCACCAGCGAGCGCTTGGCCAGGCGGCCGTGGCCGATTTCGCGGCGCTTCGGCGTGCCCACGCGACCGGTTTCGCCGGTGGCGAACGGAGGCATGTTGTAGTGGAACAGGAAGGTGTCGCGGTAGTCGCCGGTCAGCGCGTCGATGCGCTGCGAGTCCTGCTCGGTGCCGAGGGTGGCCACGACCAGGGCCTGGGTTTCACCGCGGGTGAACAGGGCCGAGCCGTGAACGCGGGGCAGCACGCCGGTGCGGATTTCGATGGGGCGCACGGTGCGGGTGTCGCGGCCGTCGATGCGGGGCTCACCGGCCAGGATTTGGCTGCGCACGATCTTGGCTTCGATGTCGAACATCAGGCTTTCGACCTTGACAGCATCGAAGGCGATGCCCTCGGCGGTCAAGGCGCCCTTGACTTCGGCGTAAGCGGCGCGGCAAGCCTGGGTGCGGGCCTGCTTGGAGCGGATCTGGTAGGCAGCACGCAGCTTTTCTTCGGCCAGGCCGTTGACCTTGGCGATGAAGTCTTCGTCCTTGGCGGGCGCTTGCCAGTCCCAAGAGGGCTTGCCAGCGTCACGCACCAGGTCGTGGATGGCCTGGATGGCGATGTTGCCCTGCTCGTGGCCGAACACCACGCCGCCCAGCATGATGTCTTCGGACAGCTGGTCGGCTTCACTTTCCACCATCAACACGGCGGTTTCGGTGCCGGCGACGATCAGGTCCATCTTGGAGTCGACCAGTTCGGTGATGCTGGGGTTCAGCACGTACTCACCGTTGACGTAGCCCACGCGGGCGGCGCCGATCGGGCCGTTGAAGGGGATGCCGGAGATCGACAGCGCGGCGCTGGAGGCGATCATGGCGGCGATGTCGGCCGAGACTTCGGGGTTCAGCGACACCACGTGGATGACCAGCTGCACTTCGTTGTAGAAGCCTTCAGGGAACAGCGGGCGGATCGGGCGGTCGATCAGGCGCGAGGTCAGGGTCTCCAGCTCGGACGGCTTGGCTTCGCGCTTGAAGAAGCTGCCGGGGATCTTGCCGGCGGCGTAGGTCTTCTCGATGTAGTCGACGGTCAGGGGGAAGAAGTCCTGGCCGGCCTTGGCGACCTTGGCACACACGACGGTGGCCAGCACGACGGTGCCTTCGATGTCGACCAGCACGGCGCCGGTGGCTTGACGGGCGATTTCACCCGTCTCCATGGTGACGGTGTGCTTGCCCCAGGTGAAGGTCTTGGTGACTTTGTTGAACATGGTCATGGATGGTGTCTCCGGTGGTCTTGGGCTGCGGCGTGTGCCACGCGGCCCGGTGGTGCCGTCACTTGTCGCGATGCCATTCCAGCGAGGCTGAACCGAGGTTGAGGCCTCAGCCGCGCTGGAATGACACAGCGTTCGCTTTGGGTCAAGTGGCTGGCGTCAAAAAACAAAAAGCCTGTGCTGGAGGCGTCCAGACAGGCTTTTTGTCGTCATGGGGTGCTTACTTGCGCAGGCCCAGCTTGGCGATCAGGGCGGCGTAACGGTCGAAGTCCTTGCCCTTGAGGTAGTCCAGCAGCTTGCGACGGCGGCTGACCATGCGCAGCAGGCCGCGACGACCGTGGTGGTCCTTCTTGTTGGCCTTGAAGTGGGGGGTGAGTTCGTTGATGCGCGAGGTCAGCAGGGCGACTTGCACTTCGGGCGAGCCGGTGTCGGCGGGGCCACGTGCGTTTGCCTTGACGATGTCGGCGGTCTTGATGTCAGCGACGGACATGTGCGTTTCCTGAGTAAAACAGATGCAGTCCGCTTCAGCCAGCACGCTCGAGGCGACTCGCTGCGACGGTTTCTGCGTTGGACTTGCGGACACCAGGTGAAACCGACCCGGGCCGTGCGGATGCCGCAACCCGAAAGTTGGACAGCCTTGAATGATAACAGAACCCAGCGCACGCAGGGAAGGCGCCTCCGCCCACGGGCGCAAGCGCTCAACGCTCGGGCAACCAGGTGGCTCGGCTCAAGGTTCGGCGCATTTCTTCGCGGCCCTTTTTGAACAGCCGGACATCAACCTGCCCCGGCGTGACCTCAAGCAAGCCGAAGTTGTGCTTGCGCGTGCCGACCACCACGGCGTCCTTGACGGCCACGCCCGAGGAAGTGGCCTCGTGGAGCGGGAAGCCTCCCGTGCCGAAACCGTCGAGTTCGTTGCGGTGGATGTCGCCGCTGAGCACGAGGGTGCGGTGCCGCGCCGCCATGCGGTTGAGCCAGGCCCAGTCTCGCCCGTAGCGCTTCCAGCCCGCCAGGGTGGAGCCGCTGGCAAAGAGGTGGATGGCATCGGCTGGCGACTGCTGGTAGGCGGCCTCGAAGCTCGCGCACTGGGCGGCGCCCAGCATGGCGCGCTTGGATTCCGCGAGCAGCCAGGTCCGCGTGCGGGGGGTGCGCCCGTCTGAGAGGTGCAGGCGGACGTCTGCAGACAGGCTCAGGGAGGGGGTCGTCAGCCGCGGCTGGTCGGCTCGCCAGAACACCGGGTCGCCGTGAGATGCCGGGAAGCTGCCCGGGGCCAGGCCCGCGGCCAGGGCGCGGCGGAAGGCCTCCTGGAAAGCGGTGCTCAGGCGAACCTTGCCGCCGTGCACGGGGCTGCCCTCGAACTCCGCGCCCCACGCGTCGTTCCAGAGGAAGTCGTGGTCGTCCCAGATGCTGAAGACGCGGCCGAGCGGCAAGGAGCGAACCAGCGCAACGAAACCCGGGTGGGCCAGCAGCGAGCTGTAGCGCTTCCACAGGTGCTGGGCGAACTCGTCGTCCTCCATCTCCTGGGGAGGCTTGGGCGAGTCGATGTCGAGGTAGATGGAGTCGCCCAGCAAGACGAGGTGATCCGGCTGGTGCGCCGCGATGTGTTGCCACACGGGCTGATCGGGGAACAACTCGGTGCAGATGCAGGAAACGAAGGCGACTTTCATCGCGGCCTCCCAAGTCAGGTGGGTGAGCCCGTCATGGACAGGTCCCAGCGGGGCTTGACGTCGAACACGGGCTCGCGGCTGAGCGTGGCCTGCCCGCTTTGCAGTCGCATGGCCGCGGCCAGGGCGATCATGGCGCCGTTGTCGGTGCACAGGTGCAACTCGGGGTAGTGAACGCGGATGCCTCGCCGCGCGCAGGCCCGATCCAGCTGCTCTCGCAGCAATCGATTCGCCCCCACACCACCGGCCACCACCACGCGCTTGAGGCCGGTCGCCTTCAGCGCAGCCAGTGATTTTTTGACCAGCACCTCGACGATGGCCGCCTGGGTCGATGCGGCGAGGTCGACCAAGGTGCCGTGATGGGCGGGGTCGGCCAGGATCGCGGCCTGGTCCAGCCAGCCCAGGCGCACCAGGTGGGTGCGCACGGCGGTCTTCAGCCCCGCGAACGAGAAGTCGAGGTTGCCGCTGTGGAGCATGGGGCGCGGCAGCTCGAACGCGTCGTCGCGCCCACCCTGCGCCAGGCGGGAGAGGTGCGGCCCGCCCGGGTAGGGCAGGCCCATGAGCTTGGCCGACTTGTCGAAGGCCTCGCCAGCCGCGTCGTCCACGGTCTCGCCGAGCAACTCGTAGCGCCCGACGCCGTCGACGCGCATCAACTGCGTGTGCCCGCCGGAGACCAGCAGGGCCACGAAGGGGAACTCGGGCGGGTCGGCGGACAGGAAGGGCGACAGGAGGTGGCCCTCGAGGTGGTGCACGCCGAGCAGGGGCTTGCCCAGGCTCGTGGCCAGGGCACACGCCACCCCGGCCCCGACCAGCAAGGCGCCCGCCAGGCCCGGGCCGCGGGTGTAGGCGACCACATCGACGTCAGACAGCGTGAGCGAGGCTTCGGCCATGACCTGGCGGGTCAGGGGCACGACGCGGCGGATGTGATCTCGGGAGGCGAGTTCGGGCACCACGCCGCCATAGGCCTGGTGCATGTCGATCTGGCTGTGCAGGGCGTGTGAGAGGAGCGTTGGCGCGCCGGAGGCCGGCAGCTCCACCAGGGCGACACCGGTTTCGTCACAGGACGACTCGATGCCCAGGATGCGCGTGGGAAAAACTGACATCTCGCCAGTGTAGGGCGGCGAGGCGCGGCGCGTTTGTTGCATCATGGACAACATGCCCCTGGAAGCCTTGAGCCTGCGCGTCGTCATCGTCCTGCCAGTGACCTTGTCCATCGAACCCGATGACGAAGAGGTCGCGGAGGTCGAGCGCACGCGCATCTTGCGAATCGCGCTGCTGGAGGCGGGCTACAACGTGGTCGCCACCCTGCCGGGCGACCGCTTCCTGCCGGAGCGCCTGGCCCAGATCCAGCCAGACCTGATCGTCGTCGACGCCGAGTCCCAGGGGCGCGACATCCTGGAGCACGTCGTGATGGCCACCCGCGACGGGCGGCGTCCCATCGTGATGCTCTCCGACGACCCCGACACGAGCTACGTGCGCCAGGCCATCTTGGCCGGGGTGTCGACCTACGTGGTGGCCGGCACGCCCCCCGAACACATCAAGCCGGTGCTGGATGTGGCCATGGCCCGCTTCGAACATGAAGAAAAGCTGCGCAGCGACCTCGCCGACGCCCGCAATCAACTCGAAGAGCGCAAGGTGATCGACCGAGCCAAGGGCCTGCTGATGACCCGCCAGGGTCTCAGCGAGCAGGAGGCCTATTCGCGCTTGCGCAAAGCGGCGATGGACCGCGGCATCAAGCTGGCCGACGTGGCGCAGCGCCTGCTCGACGCGGCCGACCTCCTCGGCTGAAGCCTCGCCACGCCCCCTTAACGGGCAAACCCTTGCGGTCGCGCTCGAAACCCGGGCACGCGGGGGTCACGGGCGGGGGAAGGTGCGGGCCAGCATGGTGCAAACCCGCCTTTCGCGACACCCTTCCCAGGGGAAAAAAGCTGGCACGGCTGTTGCATGAATCCCATCAGGCAGGGTCAACGGCGACCTTGCATGACTTGGGCGCTCGACGCTGAGCCCTGAGCTTCCGGACAAAGGTGTCATCGATGCACGGCTTCGCCTCGGCGATCCGTGTAACGACGACACCTTTTTTGTTTTTCAAACAGGAAAGCTTCGCACCATGAATCCGCAGGATCTGAACATGACCCGCCGCTCCATCTTGAAGACCGTCGCCGCCGCAGGGGCCGTCGGTGCAGTC
>Ga0209300_1001039_pt1 | contig 11712 bp, 9 predicted proteins | sample Shrwel_input2_RT_FD_187535 | JGI IMG/M metagenome (GOLD analysis project Ga0209300, IMG submission 187535) | Subsurface microbial communities from deep shales in Ohio, USA - Utica-3 well 1 S input2 RT (SPAdes) (version 2) ... | reverse complement strand
GATCTGCAGCAGCTTGTCGTCGCTGCGCAGCTGCTCCATGAAGGCCTCCACCGAGCCCCGCACCACGCTGCGGTCGGTGGTGGCGCGCTGGCGGGCCTCGCCGATGATGGTGCGCAGCGAGCTGCCGGCGCGGTCGATCAGGGCCACGGCCAGCTCGTCCATGTCGCGAAACTGGCGGTAAAAACTGTTGGGCGCGATGCCGGCCTCGCGCGCCACCTCGCGCAGGCTCAGGGAGGACACGCTGCGGTGCGGCCCCACCAGCTCGAGCGCCGCCGCCACGATGTCTTCGCGCGAGATCACGGCCTTGCGACCCGGCGAAACCACGCGGGACGGCGCCAGCGGCTCGGACAGCGGAGCCGACAAGGGCAGCGGCGTGAGGGCCGACGCAGACGAGGGGGAGGCGATCAAGGGAGGCATTGAGGTGGGTCAAAAGCTGCCTCATGATACCCCTCCCGAATAAATGCACAACTGTATAGACAAATGTTCCTTCATCCGTATACTCCATGTATCTCTGCTTGAGGAACCCGTCACCGTGAGCGTTTCCGCGTCGACCCTGCCCCAGCGCCAGCCGTCCCCCGGCTGGCTGCAACGCAACCTGAACACCCTGGTCGACCCGGACGTGTTCGATTACTGGGCTGGCCTGATCAACCCGGCCTGGAGCTGGTCTCGCCCGCTCGCCACCATCGTGGAGCGCCACGTGGAGGCGCTCGACACCGTCACCCTGGTCCTGAAGCCCAATCGCAACGTCGGCGGCTTCCTGCCCGGCCAGCACGTCAACGTCAGCTGTTCGGTTGACGGGCGTCGCACCACGCGCAGCTACAGCCTGACGGGTGTGCCCCGCGGCGACAAGCGCCTGTCCATCACGGTCAAGCGCGTGGCGGGCGGCAAACTGAGCACGCACCTGGTGGACACCGCCCGCGTGGGCGACGTGCTCGAGCTCGGCCCGGCCTTTGGCGACATGGTGTTGCCCCAACACGCCGAAGGCCGCTGGCTGTTCCTGGCCGCCGGCTCCGGCATCACGCCCCTGATGAGCCTGACTCGCGCCCTGGCTGAGCGCGACATGCCGGTTGAGCTGACCCTGCTGTACTGGGTCAAGACCCGCGCCGAGTTGTGCTTCCTGCAAGAGCTGCGAGCCCTGGCGGCGCGGCAGCCGCGCTTTCGGCTGCAGGTCATCGTCACCCACGAGGACGCCACGCTGCAGGGCGACGCGCACGGCTTGATCAGCGCAGACCAGCTCGAAGCGCTCGTGCCGCAACTGGCTCAACAACAGGTCTTTGCCTGCGGCCCCGGTGGTTTCGTCGAAACCGCTCGCCAGCTGACGCAAGGCCGCGTGCGCCGCTTCGAAGCAGAAGGCTTCACCCCGGCGGCACCGCTGGGCCTGCCCGCCGACGGCCAGGCAACCAAGGTGCGCGTGCACCTGCAACGCAGCGGCCGCGACGTGGAGGTCAGCACCGGCGCCAGCTTGCTCGAAGCACTGGAAGCACAGGGTCTGAACCCGCCCTCCGGGTGCCGCATGGGCATCTGCAACACCTGCTCTTGTCAACGCCTGAGCGGCACCACGCATGACATGAAGACCGGCGAAGCCGAGTCTGAAACCGACCACGCCGTGCGACTGTGCATCAGCCGCGCCGCCACCGACCTGACCCTGGACCTCTGAAGCCCCGAGCCGCCATGAGCACCCTGACCCAACGCGAAATGAGCCCCGATGAACTCGCCCGCTTCGGCGCCGAGATCGACGACCTGCGCGCCCGCACCGTGGCCGACCTGGGCGAGCGCGACGCCCGCTACATCCGCCGCATCTACGCGGCGGTGCGCTGGAGCGAGTTCGCCGGCCGCGCCCTGTTGATGGCCGGCCTGATCATGCCCGAGGGCTGGCTGTGGGTCAGCTGGCTGGCGGGCGCCGTCATCCTGGGGCTGTCCAAGATCCTGGACAACATGGAGCTGGGCCACAACGTCATCCACGGCCAGTTCGACTGGATGGGCGACGCGCGCTTCAACGGCAAATCGTTCGAGTGGGACATCGTGGGCACCGCCGACAGCTGGCGCAAGACCCACAACTTCAAGCACCACACCTACACCAACGTGCACGGCATGGACGACGACATCGGCTACGACGTGCTGCGCATCTTCCCCGAGCAGCGCTGGACGCCGGCCGCCCTGTTCCAGCCGCTGTACGCCGTGATCTTCGCGCTGCTGTTCCAGTGGGGCGTGGCCATCCAGGACCTGCGCGTGGGCCGCGCCTTCATCGGCCGCATCACCTGGCGTCAGCTGGCCCGCGAGGCCGCCCCGACGCTGCGCAAGTCGCGCCGCCAACTGGTCAAGGACTACATCGTGTTCCCGCTGCTGGCAGGCCCAGCCTTCTGGTCGGTCTTCCTGGGCAACCTGCTGGCCAATGGCATCCGCAACGTGTGGACCTACACCGTGATCTTCTGCGGCCACTTCACGGCCAACGCGCAGACCTTTCCCAAAAGCATCGTCAAGAACGAGACCCGTCCGCAGTGGTACCTGCGCCAGATCCTGGGCTCGTCGAACCTGACCGGCAGCCGGGCCCTGCACGTGATGACGGGCAACCTGAGTCACCAGATCGAGCACCACCTCTTCCCCGACGTGCCGGCCAACCGCTACGCCGAGATGGCGCCCGTGGTGCGCGACATCTGCCGTCGCCACGGGGTGCAATACAACACGGGCTCGATGGTCGGGCAGTTCAGCCAGGTGATCTGGCGCATCCTGCGCCACAGCTTCCCCAGCTCCCCCGCGCCGATGCGAGCCCGCGTGCAAACTCAGTGAAAACCCGAACTATCATGTTCGGGTCTCCCAGCAGTCTGCACACACCATGGCCCGCCTCCAGTTCGAGTTGCCCGAGCAGTTCCTCTTCTCGACCGACATCCCCATCTACATCAGCCACGTCAACCAGGGCGGCCACCTCGACAACGCGCAGTTGCTGACGCTGGTGTCAGAAGCGCGCGTGCGCTTCTTTCGCTGGCTGGGCTACTTGGGCGAACTCGACATCGAGGGGCGCTCCATCGTGGTGGGCGACATGGCCGCGCAGTACAAGTCCGAGGCCTTCTATGGCGAGACCATGCAGGTCGACATGACCCCCGACGACTTCAACAAGTACGGCTTTGACCTGGTCTTCCGGCTGCGGGACCGGGCCAGCGGCCGCGAGGTGGCGCGGGGCAAGACCGGCGTGGTCTTCGTTGGCGAAGGCGAGGACGGCGGCACCAAGGTCAGCCCCTTGCCGCAGGCCTTCCTGGATCGGCTCAAGGCGCGCGAAGGCGCCACCCACTGAATGGCGACGGCCTCGCGCTCACCTCACGGCGCGTGAAACACGTGGCAAGCCCCCCGCTGTGGACGCAGCGCCAGCCGAATCGGCCACCGGGCGTCCAGCTCCTCGCCCTTCCCTGACTCCCACGCCTGACGCAACAAGGCCGCTTTGGCCGGCCCCGTGATGTGAATGACCAGCGCGCGTGCGTCCAGCAAGGCGCGTGCGCTCAGGCTCAACCGGGGCACTGGCACGTTGGGCAAGGTGGGCGCGGCCACCGCCACGCAACGCGGGCCCGGGCCGGCGTCCAGCGCGGCTTTCAGCTCCGGTGCATGCGGGAACAAGGACGCGGTGTGTCCGTCTGCGCCCATGCCCAGCACCACCACGTCCGCCGGCCAGCGGAGCGCCGAGAGGGCGGCTTCGGCGTGTCGGCAGGCGGCCTCGGGCGAGGGCTTTGCGGGGTCGAACAAGGGCAGCCAGTGCGCAGGTCGGGCGCGCCCGCGCAGGAGGTGTTTTTGCACCAGGTGGGCGTTGCTGTCCGGGTGGGATGGCGGCAGGCAGCGTTCGTCAGCCAGGGTCACGGTCACGCCCGACCAGTCAAGCTCGGCTTGCGACAAAGCCTCGAAGAACGGCACCGGGGTGCTGCCCCCCGAAACCAGGAGCAGGGCCTGGCCGCGCTCGCTCAGGGCGGCGCGCAGGCGGGCGGCCACCCAGTCGGCGAGTTGCCGCGACAGCGTGGCGGGATCGGGGGCCTCGTGCCAGGTCAGGGAGGCGGCGTGCGACTCGGTCATGGCCCGATCATAGGGGCCGCCCGGCCCGCTGTCCGCCCAGTGCAACACTCGGATAGCCGTCCACTTTGTTGCGGCGCACCAAGCTTGATGGGATCATCTTGTGCTGCGGCGCGATAAACTGACAATGTCAACGTTCAAATACGTCGCCTTTTGGCCCTTTGTACCATCCTGGAAGGAACAACATGACTCGTGAAGTCGTCTTCGTGGGCGCCGCCCGCACCGCCATCGGCTCGTTCGGTGGTTCGCTCAAGGACGTGCCCCCCGCCGACCTGGGCGCCCTGGTGATCAAGACCGCCCTGGAGCGCGCCGGCGTGGCGCCCAAGGAAGTCGGCCACGTGGTGCTGGGCAACGTGATCCCGTCCGTGCCGCAAGACGCCTACATCAGCCGCGTCGCCGCCCTGAACGCCGGCGTGCCGCAAGAGGCCCCCGCCTTCAACGTCAACCGCCTGTGCGGCTCGGGCCTGCAGGCCATCGTCTCGGCCGCACAAGCCATCCAGCTGGGCGACTGCGACGTCGCCGTCGGCGCCGGTGCCGAGTCCATGAGCCGCGGCGCCTACCTCGTCACCAGCAACCGCTGGGGCGCGCGCATGGGTGACGTCAAGATGCTGGACTTCATGCTGGGCGCGCTGCACGACCCGCGCCTGAACATCCACATGGGCATCACCGCCGAGAACGTGGCCAACCGCTACGGCATCAGCCGCGATCAGCAAGACGCCTACGCCGTGCAGTCGCAGCAGCGCGCCGCCAAGGCCGTGGCCGCTGGCCTGTTCAAGGAACAGATCGTTCCCGTCGAGATCAAGACCCGCAAGGGCGTGGTGCTGTTTGACACCGACGAAGGCGTCAAGGGCGACACCACGGTGGACGCACTCGGCAAGATGAAGCCGGCTTTCAAGAAGGAAGAAGGCACCGTGACGGCCGGCAACGCCTCGACGCTCAACGACGGCGCCGGCGCGGTGGTCATGGCCTCGGCCGAGAAGGCCAAGGCCCTGGGCCTCAAGCCCCTGGCCCGCCTGGTGTCCTACGGCCACGCTGGTGTGGAGCCGGAGTTCATGGGCATCGGCCCCGTGCCGGCTTCGCGCAACGCGCTGGCCAAGGCCGGCCTGACCGTGGCCGACATGGACCTGATCGAAGCCAACGAAGCCTTCGCGGCCCAGGCTTGCGCCGTGGCCAAGGAGCTGGGCCTGGACAACGAGAAGGTCAACCCCAACGGTTCGGGCATCTCGCTGGGCCACCCGGTGGGCGGCACGGGCGCCATCCTGGTGACCAAGGCCCTCTACGAGCTGCAGCGCACCGGTGGTCGCTACGCCCTGATCACGATGTGCATCGGCGGTGGCCAGGGCATCGCGATGGTGATCGAGCGCCTCTGATCGCCCTCGCGGGCTGAATGAAAAAAGCGCCCCCCTCGGGGCGCTTTTTCTTTGGCTTGTCAATGTGAAGCCGTTGGGCCTGGCGGGGCCTGGCGTCAGCCCGCCACGGCCTCCTGCGCGCCGCGCCGCGCGAACAAGCGCGCCACCCACGCCACCAGATCGTCCACGTAGGTGAACACCACCGGGATCACGAGCAGGCTCAGGAAGGTCGACGTGATCAGCCCGCCGATCACCACGATGGCCATCGGTGAGCGGAAGCTCGGGTCCACCCCCACGCCCAGGGCAATGGGCATCATGCCCGCGCCCATCGCGATGGTCGTCATGATGATCGGGCGCGCCCGCTTGTGGCAGGCGTCGATCACCGCTTCCCAGCGCGACAGCCCGTGCTCGTTGCGCGCGATCAGCACGTAGTCCACCAGCAGGATCGAGTTCTTCGTGGCGATGCCCATCAGCATGATCAGGCCGATCATCGAAGGCATCGACAAGGCCGTCTGCGTGATGAACAGCGCCACGATGGCACCCGGCACCGACAGCACCAGCGCCACCAGGATGGTCAGCGGCTGCACGAAGCCCTTGAACAGCAGCACCAGCACCACGTAGATGCACAGGATGCCCGTCAGCATGGCCAGGCCGAAGCTGGCGAACAGCTCGGCCATGGCCTCGGCGTCGCCCACGGGGGCCACCGACACGCCGGGCGGCAGCTGCTTGAGGCTGGGCAGCGCCATGGCCAGCTTCTCCACCTCACCCAGGGGCATCTGGTTGAGCTCGATTTCAAAGTTGATGTTGCGCTGGCGGTCGTAGCGGTCGATCTGCGCCGGGCCGCTGTCGATGCTCAGCGTGGCCACGTTGCCCAGCGGCACAGGGCCCCTGGCGCCCGGCACCGGCAGGCGCGCCAGCAGGTCGATGTCGGTGCGGGCCTCGGCGGGCAGGCGCACCACCACCGGCACCTGGCGCTGCGACAGGTTCAGCTTGGGCAGGCCCTGCTCGTAGTCGCCCTGCGTGGCGATGCGCAGCGTGTCGGCGATGGCCGCGGTGCTCACGCCCAGGTCGGCCGCGCGCGCCGGGTCCGGTCGCACGATCAGCTCGGGGCGCACCAGGCTCAGCGTGGACGTGACGTTGCCGATGCCGGGGATGCCGCGCAGCTCGCGCTCGACCTGGCCGGCGTGCTGGGCCAGCAGGTTGCCATCTTCGCCCGCGAGCTTGAAGACGTACTTCTCGGCCGAGCCACCGAAGCCCACCTTCACGCGGGCACCGGGCAGCACGGTCAGCGCCTCGCGCAACTCGGCCTCGATGTCTTGCTTGCTGACGCCCTTGCGCTCGGTGCGGTGCGTCATGTTGAGGGTCAGCGTGGCCTTGGTGACCGTGGCCGCCCCCGAGGGCGCAAAGGGGTCCGAGCCCGCCGCACCGCCGCCGATGGCCGTGTAGACCAGCTTGACGTGCGGGTGCTTCTCGACGACGCCGCGGGCCTGCTCGGCCAGGGCAAAGGTTTGCTGGTAGGTGCTGCCGGGCGGCAACTCCACGATCACCTGAGTCTGCGACAGGTCATCGGGCGGGATGAAACCGGTGGGCAGGCGCCCCACCAGCATGACCGATGCGCCGGTGAACGCGACCACGCCCACCAGCGTGAGCACGCGGTGCTTGAGGCACCAGCGCGCCCACACGAGGTACAGGCGCATCCAGGCCGGGTCGCGCTCCTCGTGCGTGGGAGCCTTGAGCAAGTAGGCCGCCATCATGGGCGTGAGCATGCGCGCCACCACCAGCGAGAAGAACACCGCGATGGCCGCCGTCCAGCCGAACTGCACGAAGAACTTGCCCGGCACCCCGCCCATGAAGGCCGTGGGCAGGAAGACCGCGATCAGCGTGAAGGTGGTGGCGATCACGGCCAGGCCGATCTCGTCGGCCGCCTCGCGAGCGGCGTCCAGCGGGGACTTGCCCATCGCCAGGTGGCGCATGATGTTTTCGATCTCGACGATGGCGTCATCCACCAGGATGCCCACCACCAGCGACAGCGACAGCAGCGTCACCACGTTGATGGAAAAACCCAGCAGGTACATCAGCCCGAAGGCCGGGATGACCGACAGCGGCAAAGCGGCCGCGGCCACCAGCGTGGCGCGCCAGTCGCGCAGGAAGAACCACACCACGATGACGGCCAGGATGGCGCCTTCGTAGAGCAGGTACATCGAGCCGTCGTAGTTCTCCACCACCGGGTCGACGAAGTTGAAGGCCTCGGTCACCTCCACGTCGGGGTGGGCCTGGCGCAACTCGGCCAGCGCGGCCACCACGCCTTCGGCCACGTCGACCTCACCGGCGCCCAGCGCCCGCGTGATCTCGAAGCCCACCACCTTCTGGCCGTTGAGCAAGGCGCCCGAGCGCTGCTCGCTGACGGTGTCGCTCACGGTGGCGAGCTGGTCGAGGCGCACGCGGCGGCCATCGGCCAGGGCGATGTCCATGGCGGCCAGCTCCTCGGCCGACTTGACCGTGGCCACGGCGCGCACGGACTGCTCCGCCCCGCCCAGGTCCACCCGCCCGCCCGAGGCCTCTTGCTGGATGCTGCGCAACTGCCGCGAGACGTCGGCCGCGGTGGCGTTGAGCGCCAGCAACCGAGACGGATCCAGCGCCACGCGCACCTCGCGCGTGACCCCGCCCACGCGGGCCACTGCCCCCACTCCCTTGACCGACAGCAGGCGCTTGGTCACGGTGTGGTCGACGAACCAGGACAGGGCTTCGTCGTCCATGCGCGGCGAAGCCACGGTGTAGGTCAGGATGGGCGCACCCGACAGGTTCATCTTGGAGATGACCGGGTCGCGCAGGTCACCGGGCAGGTCGGCGCGCACGCGCGAGACCGCATCGCGCACGTCGTCCACCGCCTCCTGCGTGGGCTTTTCCAGGCGGAACTCCACCGTCACCATCACGCTGCCGTCCTGCACCTTCGTGTAGATGTGCTTGATGCCTTGCAGCGTGGCCAGCGAGTTCTCCAGCTTGCGCGCGACCTCGGTTTCCAGCTGCGCCGGTGACGCACCCGGCAAGGCCGCCGTCACCGTGACGGTGGGCAGGTCGATGTCGGGGAAGTTCTGGATCTTCATCCCCGAAAAGCCCATCAGGCCCACCAGCGTGAGCATGATGAACAACAGGATCGCGGGGATGGGGTTCTTGATGGACCAGGCGGAAACGTTCATGACCGGGCCTTGCCTTCTTGCTTGTCAGTGACCACGCGAACCGTGTCGCCGTCGGCCAGGAAGGCCACGCCCGAGGCCACCACGCGGGCCTGCGCATCCAGCCCTTGCAGGATCTCGACGCGCTCGCCCAGGCGGCGCCCCACGCTGACCTTGACCTGCCGCACGACCTGGTCGGCACCGACCACGAAGACATACGAGAAGCCATCGCGCAACAACACGGCGCCCTGCGGCAGGCTCACCCCCTGCGCCTCACCGAGCGCGATGCGGCCCGGCGCGAACATGCCCGCACGTGCGCCGGCCTGAGCCGCAGCGGCCGGCAGGTCCACGTAGACCAGGCCGTTGCGGGTGGCGCCATCCACCGTGGGCGAAGCCATGCGCACGCGCCCCTCGACCGGCTTGCCGCCCGGCGGCGTTGCCACGACCTTCATGCCCGGCTGCACGCGAACCAGGTCAGCAGACGGCACCTCGGCACGCCACTCCAGTCGGCCTTGCCGGATCAGGCGAAACAGCTCGGTGCCGGGTTGCGCCACCGCGCCCACCGTGGCCGAGCGCGACGAGATCACGCCATCGTCCGGCGCCAGCACGCGCGTCTGGCGGCCCCGCAACTCCTGCGCCGCCAGCATGGCCTTGGCCGACTCCACCCGCGCCTTGGCCGTTTGCTCGGCCGTCAGCGAGCGCTGGGCCTCCTGGGCGCTGATCGCGTCGGCGGCACGCAGGTTGCGCGCCCGATCGGCGTTGGCCTTGGCCTCGTCAGACAAGGCCACGGCCTCGTTGAAGGCGGCGCGGGCGTTCTGGATGTCGGCGTCCACCGCTTCGGAGGCCAAGGTGGCCAGCACCTGCCCGCGGCGCACGCGATCGCCCACGTTGACGTTGACCGCGCTCAGGCGCAGGCCCGACAACTCCGCACCCACCACGGCCTCCTGCCAGGCGGCGATCGCCCCGTTGGCCGAGATCTCCAGCGGCCAGCTCGCCCGATCGGCCTGCACCACCTGCACGCTCAGCGCCGGCTTGGCCGATCGCGTTGCGCGCTCTGACGTCGATGCCGACGCCGCGCCCGATGCCCCGGCTTGGGCCTGGGCTGACGACGACTGCGACTGATGCCAGGCGGCGGCGCCCAGCAGCAGCGCCCCCAGGGTCCAGGCGCCTCGCTTGAATGGTTTGCTCGTGCTCGTGCTCATGTGCGAGTCCTCTGTGGATGTTTGCAGAAATCTGGGCCCTCAGCGCGCACCGCACGCTCTTGCGCCACCATGGCCACGCCGTAGCCCACCAGGCGCTCCAGCACGCGCTCCAGCGCGCCCTCGCCGTGCAGCAGCCGCGGCGCCAGGGCGTCCATGAAGGGGCGCGACATGCAGTAGTCGTGCGCCATCGCCGACAGCGCGAACGCCATCTGGTGCAAGGCCTCGTCGGGCTCGGCCAGGCCCACGTGCCGCGCAAGCAGCCTCACCAGGCGCTGGTGCTGGGGCAGGATGTGCTGGGAGACGATGTCCATGAACGCGCTGCTGGGCTCAAGCATCTCGCGCAAGAACAAACGCGCCTCCGGGTCGGGCTGAGCCGCACCGGCCGCAGGCGGCATCAGGAAGGCGCCCATCAGCCGCCGCAAAGCCTGCTCCAGGCTCAGCGCGGGGTCGTCGAAGCCCTCGAAGCGCGCGCTGGTTTCCTCGATGGGGCGCAGCAACGCCGCCCGATACAGGCCCGCTTTGTCGCCAAAATAATAGTGAATCGAGGCCACGTTCTGCCCCGCGGCCAGGCAGATTTCCCGGGTCGACGCACGGGCAAAGCCCTTTTCCGCGAAGATGCGGATCGCCTCGTTCAACAAACGCTCGCGAGCGCGCGCGCCCCGGTCCTGGCTGCCCACGCCATCCGGGGGGGCGTCGCCCTCGCCGGGCGCCACGCTCGCCGGCAACAAATCAAGCGCTTGATTGACTTTCATGGCGCGCATCGTAAACCGAAAACCCACTTGGGGTCGCCCAGGCCCCAATCCCCTCATCGCCATGCAGTTGCTCCCCTGGTCCCACCCCACCCGAGAAGGCTTCACCCTGCGAGGCTGGCACAGCGCCCCCAGCGGCAAACCGCTGCTGCACTTCCTGCACGGCAACGGCTTTTGCGGCCGCACGTACGAGCCCATGCTGCGCGAACTCAGCGCGCACTTCGACCTGTGGTTGAGCGACGCTCAAGGGCATGGCGACAGCGACCACGGCGGCCGCTTCGTGGGCTGGAACCGCAGCGCCGACCTGGCCGTCGAGGCCCTGCGCACGCAAGGCCAGGCCTTCGCCCACGTGCCCCACCACGCCGTCGGGCACAGCTTCGGCGGCGTGCTCACCGGGCTCATCCTGGGCGAGCACCACAGCCTGTTTCGCAGCGCCGTCCTGCTCGACCCGGTCATCTTCACGCCCACCATGCTCATGGGCGCCTCCATGGCCCAGCTCACGGGCATGATCCAGCACACCCCCCTGGCTCGACAGGCCCGCGCCCGCCGAGACCACTGGCCCAGCCGAGACGACGCCCGCACCGCCCTCACCGGCCGCGGCACGTACAAAGGCTGGAGCGAGGCCGCCATGGACGCCTTCCTCACCCACGCCCTGGCCGACACCCCCGACGGCGTCCGCCTGAAGTGCCGGCCCAGCCGGGAGGCAGAGATCTTCGGCTCCATGCCTGAGCGCCTGTGGACGCTGCTGGGGCGCGTGCGCACCCCCACCCACGTGCTGCACGCCGAGCGCACCTTCCCCTTCGTGAGCGAATCGGTGCAACGCTGGAGCCGCCAAAACGACGCCGTCTCGACGCAACAGGTGCCAGGCGGGCACTGCTTCATGCAGGAGCGGCCGGAAGCCGCGGCCCAGGCGGTGCTCAGCGCCCTCACGCAAACCCAAGCCGCAGAAATGAGCCCCCTTCCGTGAGCTGATCAACAAGCGAGCCAGGCCGGCTTGCGGCACGATGCCAGCCATGAACCTGCGCCCTGCCGCCCCCAGCCGATGGACACGCCGAGCGATCGCCACGCTGCTGTGCCTGTGGCTGCCCCTGAGCGGCTGCACCGTGCGGCCCCCGTTGGGGGCCCAGGAGGTGGAGGTCGACAGCGTCACCCTGGAGCCGCAGCACACGGGCGGCGTCGGCGGCAGCCC
>Ga0209300_1001037_pt1 | contig 11727 bp, 10 predicted proteins | sample Shrwel_input2_RT_FD_187535 | JGI IMG/M metagenome (GOLD analysis project Ga0209300, IMG submission 187535) | Subsurface microbial communities from deep shales in Ohio, USA - Utica-3 well 1 S input2 RT (SPAdes) (version 2) ... | reverse complement strand
ATAGAAAATAAGGAAGAATTCATAAATTTAAGTCCGCAGCAGATAAAGAATAATCTTTCCCGTTATTTAAGGGAAGAACTAATTTTAGGCAGTTTCGTATCAGACTTCGAAAATACCAAAATTTATGGGAATTTAAAGGATTGTTTGCACAGCTTTATTTCATTCAGGGATGCTGCATGATAAAAAGTTGTAAAGTGGTGATTTAAATTATAATCTTCCAATAAATTATCAACAAATTGATCGTGATCTTTATATAATTTTGCTATCCATTTCCCAATCGGAGCACTTACCCTCATAATTACACCTCTTTTTAATTTAGTTGCAGACTCAACTAACTTTATAAAAATTATAGCAGACATTAGTTGCATTTGCAACTTTTTCTTAAAAAAATAACCTCTCAGATAAATGAGAGGTTTAATAAAACTTAAATTTTAAACTGCAAAACTATAAAGCTTCTTTTTCGGCATCTTCTACTTCTACATCCATTGCAAAATCAACTACACTAAACACAATAACTGCAGTAATAGTATTAACAACTGCTGCTGGAATTACCACTGTAGAAAATAAAACAGCAAATGGACCTGGTAAGCCAACTAATAAAGCAGCTGTACCAAGGAAAATTCCTCCACTTAAGATTGTACCAAAAGCAGTTATAATTCCTGTAGATAATTTTCTCGATGGCAGTTTAACTATAATTGGAATTAAAGGATAAACTATTAAAAAAGTTAATAATTTATCTACCATATTTGCCACCTGTCCTCCAGGGAACCCTGTGGTTAAAGCTGTAAAAATTCCTGTAGATACTGCAACTAAAAAACCTAATTTGAAATCCTGTTTGATAATCAATAAAATAAACATCATTGCTAAAGCAAAATCAGGTTTCATCCCCATGACAATGGGAGGAAAAAATGCATGTAAAATAAATCCTATTGCTACCAATAAAGCTGCCTGTGCTAAATCTTTTGTTCTCATCTCAACTCATCTCTCCTTTTTTATTAGCTAGGAAATTATACCTAATGGTTTGTTGGGGATAATATTTATAGTTTCATAATTTCCGCTATCAACAAAATTTAACCTTACTGTATTACAGATTGTCCGAAGGACATTTTGTTCTTTTTACTAATCTCAGCTAAATTTAAGCTAATCTCTATTAGCTTTTCTAATTGTTTAATATTATACATCAGATATTATAAATTGTCAAAATATTGTTTTTGAAAAAGGTTTTCAATAAATTATATAGAATTATTGATAAAGAAATCAATTAAGATAACGTCAATTAAGATAAGAGGTGAATTTAATGAAAAGCAAAATTAAATATCTAGTTTTCTTACTGCTCTTGTTTTTATTAACTTCTAAAATTTATGCTTTTAACTTTGAAGAAATCACAAATTTAGAATATGATGTTTTAGCAGAATACCAACATGACCCAGAAGCTTTCACCCAGGGACTAGAAATTCATAATAATTATCTATTTGAGGGAACAGGTCTTTATGGAAAATCTTCTTTGAGAAAGGTTGAGATCCAGAGTGGAAAAGTTTTAAAAAAAATAAATTTAAATAAAAAGTATTTTGGTGAAGGAATTACCATTTTAAATAATAAAATCTATCAATTAAGCTGGAAAGAACAGACTGCTTTTGTTTATGATCTTAATTTTAACTTACTAAATAAATTTAAGTATCAGGGTGAAGGTTGGGGACTGACAAATGATGGTCAACAGCTAATTATGAGTAATGGGAGTGAATATATTTATTTTAGAGATCCTGATACATTTCAGATCAACAAAAAAATAAAGGTTGAAATTAATGATCAGAACTTAAAAAACATAAATGAACTAGAATATTTAAATGGCTTTATATATGCTAATATTTGGCAGAAAGATTATATCATTAAGGTTGATGCGGAAAACGGAATGGTTAAAGCCTATTTGGATTTAAACAATATCTTAGATGAAAAATATAAAAACAAGGTAAATGTGCTAAATGGTATTGCTTATGACTCCCAAAATAAAAGTTTTTTAATTACCGGCAAGTTCTGGCCCAAAATTTATAGAATTAAATTAAAAAGTAAGGCAGGAAAAAAAGACAGCTAATATTAGCTGTCTTTTTAAATTGTTTATTAAGCTGTATCTCTTCTATTTAAAACATCAATCATAACAGCAAGAATAATAATAAATCCTTTAACTATCATCTGGTAGAAAGAATTAATCCCCAACAGACTCATACCATTATTTATTACACCAATAATGATAGCACCAATAACAGTACCTGTAATGGTTCCAACACCACCCATAAAGCTTGTTCCACCGATAATTACTGAAGCAATGGCATCAAGCTCAAAACCATCACCCAGGTTAGGAGAGGCTCCATTTAAACGGGAAGCCAATAAAATCCCAGAAGCTGCACTTAAAACTCCAGTAATTACAAATACCATCGTTTTAGATCTTAAAATATTAATACCAGATAACCAGGCAACTTTTTCATTACCACCAATGGCATATAATTTACGGCCAAAACGTGTTTTACGCAGAGTATAAATTCCGATCATTACGATTACTGCAAAAATTGCTACAGGAATCGGAATTCCCTGGTAACCAATAAAAATCAAAAATCCAGCTAAAAAACCTGCAACTGTTAAAATTATTCCACCTGTTAGTTTAGCTTTGTTTCTTACTTTATCTCCATTTTTAATTTCCATACTTGTTCTAAAAACAGCTATCAAACCTAAAACTAAAGCTATTACTAAAATAATTAAAGAAGGTATTTTGGGAATATAACCACTTCCAATTTCAGCAAAGGTCCTATTAGTTACAGGCACTGAAACTCCCTGAGTTAAAACTAAACTTAAACCTCTGGCAATTGTCATAACCCCCAAAGTTATAATAAAAGGATGGATATCAAATTTAGCACTCATAAATCCATTAAAAAATCCTATAACTCCCCCAACTCCAACTAAAGTAATTAAGATTGCAAGCCACATACCAATTCCTGACTGCATCAGTAAAGTTACAACTACAGCAGAAAGACCTACTGTAGATCCTACAGAAAGGTCAATCCCGGCCAGTAAAATTACCATTGTCATTCCAACAGCAATAATTCCATTAATAGTCACCTGTCTAACTAAGTTTGTTAAGTTTCTTGAACTTAAGAATGATGGTGATAAAAAACTCAAAATAATTATTAAGAAAATTAATGCTATAAATGTTCCATTATTTTTGATAAATTTCTTCAAATTTATTCAGCTCCTTTATTACCAGTAGCATATTTCATTATAGTTTCCTGATCAGCCTCAGCTTTTTCTAATTCAGCTGTTTTTTTACCTTCAGACATTACAATTATTCGATCACTCATCCCCATTATTTCCGGTAATTCTGAAGAAATCATAATAACTGTAACTCCACTTTCAACCAGTTGGTTCATTAATCGATAAACTTCAGTTTTTGCACCTACATCTATGCCTCGGGTAGGCTCATCTAAAATTAAGACATCAGAGTCAGTAATTAACCATTTACCTATTACTACTTTTTGTTGATTTCCTCCGCTAAGTTTTTCCACAAAAACATCTAAACTTGGAGTTTTTATATTTAATTCATCAACATATTTTTCTGTAATAGTTCTTTCTTTGTGAGTATCCATGGCAAATTTAGAACTAAAAGTCTTAATTGAGGGCAGAGTCATATTCATAACCAGGTTCTTATCTAAAAGCAGACCTAATTCTTTTCTATCCTCTGTTACTAAAGCAATTCCACTGTCAATTGCATCAGCCGGTGATTTAATATTTAATTTTTTACCATTAAGAAATATCTCACCTTCACTTTTTTTACCATAAACACCAAAAATTGCATTAACCAGTTCTGTTCTACCGGCTCCCATTAAACCTGATATACCTAAGATTTCTCCTTTATAAGCTGCAAAAGAAACATCATCAACAAGCTTTTTATCAGGATTGAATGGATCAGGAACTGAAATATTTTTGACTTCTAAAGTTTTCTCCTGACGCTCAAAATCAACTGTCGGAAATAAGTCTTCGATATCCCTTCCAACCATCCGGTTAATTATCTCATCTAAAGTAACCTCTGAAATATTTATTTTATCTCCAATAGTTGCACCATCTCTTAAAACAACTACCGAATCTGCTAACTCTTCAATTTCTTCCAACTTATGAGAAATATAGATAATTGAAACATCACTTGCCCTTAATTCGTTGATCACAGTAAAAAGTTCCTTAATCTCAGCTTCAGTTAAAGCAGAAGTTGGCTCATCAAAAACTAAAATTCTGGTGTCTAAGGAAAGAGCCTTTGCAATCTCAACCATCTGCTGTTTACCAACAGTTAAATCACCAAGATCAATTCTAGGATCAATATCCATATTTAAACGTGACAAAACTTTTTCGGCGTTATGATATAATTCTTCCCATTTAATTCCACCAAATTTATTTAACGGTTGTCTATCCAAAAATATATTTTCAGCAACAGATAGGTCAGGCAGCAAATTTAATTCCTGATGAATAATTCCAATTCCAGCTTTTTCTGCTTCTCTTGTATTTTCGAAGCGGACTAATGCATCATCAAGATAGATATCCCCCTCATAAGTAGGATAGGGCCAAACACCACTTAAAACTTTCATTAAAGTTGATTTCCCAGCACCATTTTCTCCAACTAAGGCTAAAATTTCTCCTTTTTCAAGAGTAAAATTAACATGATCTAAGGCTCTTACTCCAGGAAAATCTTTAATAATATTTTTCATTTCTAGAATTTCTTCACCCATAATTTTACCTCCAGAATTGATTGTTTATAAAGCAGTCCCACCTATTATAGATGGGACTGCATAAGTTATATAATTCTTATCAGCTTATAATTTACTCTTGGTCAAAAATTTCTTCAGCCTCATGATATCCATCTGCAACAACAGTATCCATAATATTATCTTTGTTAACAACTACAATTTCTGTAACTACTGTTGGAACTTCAATTTGACCATTATCAACATAACGATCAATTTCTATAATTTCATCAATTGGTCTATCTGGATTTTTAGCAAGAGCTACAGCAGTTTCAGCAGCTGCATAAGCTAGAGGTTTAACTTTTTTGAAAATCTCTATAGACTGTTTCCCCTGAGCAATATATCTAATATTCAATAGATCCGCATCAGATCCAGCAACAAAAACTTTATCTGTATCTGCCATATTTTGCGCTTCTAGAGCTCTAACTGCACCGGAAGCAAGTCCACTATTGTTTGCTATAATTGCATCAATTTCGTTATCATAACGGGTTAAAGCATTTTCAGTTGTTTCCATTGCCAAATCCGGAGACCAACCTTCATGGCTCTGATCTACAACTAAGTTTAAACCTTCATATTCAGCAACTGTATCTAAAACTCCCTGAGAAAATGCATTAGCATTAGAATCTCCAGGCTGTCCTCTTAATAAAACTACATTACCTTTTACTTCACCACGGTTTTCTTTAAACCATTTAACCATAGCTTCACCCTGTAATTCTCCAACTGCCCAGCTGTCCTGAGTTAAAAATACATCTACATCACTATTCATAATTAGAGAATCATAATTTACTACTGCTACACCAGACTCATGAGCCATTTTAACCATGTTGCTTGCTGTACCAGTGTTAACAGGCTGTAATACAATAACATCTGCACCCTGAGTTAACATGTTTTCAAATTTAGAAAGCTGTTCATTTTCATCATTATTTGCTGAATCAAAAATCACTTCATCAGCACCTTCTTCTTTAGCTTTTTCTATAAAAGCATCTCTATCTTTAATATATCTTTCTTCCTGCATGGTTTTGAGAAGGAATCCAACTTTAATTTGACCATCATCTTCTCTTACACCATCATTATTACCTAACAGATTACTCAACCAACCACCATCATCCTGAGCAAAAGCTGCCATTGAGATTGAGGAAACTAGTAAAATTACTACCAACAAAATACTTAATTTTTTCATGATTTACCCCCTAATAGTTTTCTCAATGTGAATCATTATTAACTTATATTCACTTATAATTCTCAAAGAGTTATTTGATTTGTCTTAATTGTATATAATTATCTGGATATTAACCATGGAATATTTTTTTAAACCCTTGAATATTTTTTAGAACAAAACCCCAGCTAAAAAATTACAGCTGAGGCTTCTAAATTTATTTTATTTTTTTATAAATAAATAACTGCTTAGAGCAGATTAATATTATCCCGATAAGTAGTTGGTGATGCACCAACTAATTTTTTAAACCAGGAACTAAAATAGTAGGCATCATTAAAACCAAGCTGATCTGCAATCTGGTATATTTTATCATCAGTAGTTTTTAAAAGTTCTTTAGCTTTATTTAGTCTGATCATATTTAGATAATCACTAAAGCTTTCACCAGTTTCTTCATGAAAAAGATTGCTTAAATGACCGCTGCTTAAATTAAATTTGCGGGCCATCTCACTTAAAGTGATACCATCCTGATAGTTTGCTGCTATATATTCTTTCATCTCATTAATTATCTGCTGGTTTTTATCATCAGGGTTAAAAGAAATTAAATCATGTAATCTAAGTAAAAACTCTTTTAGAATAATTTCAATTTCTTTTAGATTCTCAGAATTAATTTTTTCAATTTTTTCCTTATTGATGATTTCCAGCAAATCTTCAACCCTGTAATCCAAATCTTTAATAATTTTAAAACTCTCTAAGATTAAATTGTTTAAAACTACATAGAGTTTTTCTCGATTTAAATCAACACTTTCCAACTCATCAATTATCTTATTCACCGTTTTTAAAATATCATCTCTGCTGCCCCGCTTTAAAACAGCATTTAAATCAATTCTATCCATAATCAAAGATTGGTGCTGAAAAAATTGATCATCAATTAACCAGTTGTAGCTTGAGTTTAGCTTGTTCTCATTAATATAACTTGACATTTCAGCCCGTAATGAAGCCAAACGCTGTTCATTATTTTTTTCTTTGATTAATTCATCCCTAGCCTTATTTACAACTTCCAGCAGTTTTTTAGATCTAAAGGGTTTTAATAAATACTCATTAACTCCAAAACGAATTGATTTCTGTGCATACTCAAACTCTGCAAAGCCTGAAATAACGATTACCTTAAGGTGGCTGCTGTTTTTTCTAGCTTTTTCAATCAAATTCATTCCACTTAATTTGGGCATCTGTATATCAGTAACCAGAATATCTATTCCTCTGTTTTTTATAATTTCTAAAGCCTCTGCTCCATCTGCAGCAGCAAATACTTGATAATTATTTCCCTTCCAATCGGTATTATTTATTAATTTTTCTCTGATTGGCTTTTCATCATCTACCAGCAGTAAATTATAGACCAAATTATTTACCTCCTCTTTGATCAATTCTAATTGTTACCATAGTTTTTTCATTTTCGACACTTTCAACTTTAAGCCCGGAATTTCCACCATACATTAACTTCAATCTCTGATTTACATTTCGAAGCCCAAAATACTTTTGCTGATCATCTATTTTTAGTTCTCCCTTTAATATCTTATTTATTTCTTCGACTTTTTCAGGAGCAATTCCAACTCCATTGTCTACAATTTTAAAGTAAATGTTTTTATTCTTCCTTAGACCTTTTATGATTATTAAGCCTTTTTTATCAGCTGGAAGCAGCCCGTGATAAATTGAATTCTCAACTATTGGCTGTAATATTAGTTTAGGAATATGTTTATCCATAATTTCTGGATCCTCTATATCAATAATATATTCATATTCTTCACCATGTCTAAACTGCTGAATAAAAAGATAGTTTTTCACATGCTTAATTTCATTTCTAATTAAAACCATTTCTTTCCCATGACTTAAGCTGAGTCGGAAAAATTTACCTAAAGCCTCAACCATATGTGTGGCTCGATCAAAATCTTTATTTTCTAATAGGCCAATAATCAAATCAAGAGTGTTATAAATAAAATGAGGTTTTATTTGATTATCCAGACTCTCCATCTCTAACTGTCTTAAAAATTTTTGTTCCCGGACATTTTGTTCCATTAACTTATTAATTCTTCGAATCATCTTATTAAAACTTTGACCTAACTCTGCAATTTCATCATCACCGCTGATTTCAATCTTTACTGAAAGATCATTTTCTGAAGCACGATGTGTCAGCTCCTGCAGCTTTTGAATAGGTTTAGATAATGATGAAGATAGATATAAGGTTAGCAAAATAATTAAAATTAAAACAATAATTGTCATGTAAATTGTAAGATTAGTAATGTAATTTAATTCAGCCTCAACTTCATCAGCAGAAGCCATGCTTATAATATACCAGCCTGTTACTTCAGAATAAGTAGAAGTTAATAAGTACTGTTCGCCCTTCAGACTCACTTTTCGATCCGGAAAACCATCACTATAATAAAAACTTCTTTCGCCAATTTTAGATTTTTCCGGATGATAGATAATATCTCCATTTTGATCAGCAATTAAAAAATAGCTCTTTTCACCAAGGTTAAAGTCTGTAAGATCTGCCAGCACATCCAAATCAATATCTGCAGAAATTAAAACATTTTCTTCTGCAATTTCAGGATAGTAATATCTAGCTACTGTCACCACTTCTTCTTGAAAATAATTTATATAAGGCTGAGTAAAAAATGTCTCATCACTTTCGTCAGCATAAAGGGATTCTTTAAAATTATCAATGTCAATATTATAAGTTCCATAGCTGCTGATTCTTCTTCCATCCTGAAAAGTTATAGCTACATCCTTTAATCCAGGTCGAAGTTGTTTTACATTATTAAAATCTTCCCAAATTCTAAAAGCATATTTTCTGCTGTTACGAAAATCATTAGCCTGAGTTAATTTTATAAATTGGTTAATATAAAAATCCTGTTCTTTGCTTAAAAATCTTTCAACTTCAGTAATATAATCTTCTAAATCTCTTTTCATTCTGTTTACCATTTCCTGAGAATAATTATTAATCCGATCATTAATAGCACCACTGTATACGTTAAAAGATAAAAAGCCAAATAATAAAATCGGCAAAAGCCCAATTATGAGAAATGAAATAATCAATTTAGTTCTAAGCGTATGAATTTCAATTCCATTTGCAATTTTTTTAATAAAGTTAAACATTTAATTACCGCCTTATTTAACACGCCATGGTTGGTGAATTCTTAATAATCTATCTAAATTTTCTTGATTTGAAATTTCCAGACCAGTCTTTATATATTCAGGAGGTTTAACTCCATATTTAATATAATTATAAAGGGTTGATAAACCCTTAGAACCCATAGTGGCCATGTCCTGTCCTACTAAATAATGGATTAAACCTCTATCCTGCAGCACGAGAGCATCATAAAAAATATCAATTCCTACTGCTACCCCACCATTTTGAGCCCAATTTCGAAAATTTGGTAGTGCCTCTGCCGGAACATAAAAGGGCCAGCCACCTACGAAAAATATTATATCAATATCTGGATTCTTCTGTACATACTGCTCTAATAATTCAACTGCTAAATTGACATTATCCTGATTTTCTACAATATCTTCAATAACAATATTAGTATCTGCGACAGTGTCCAAAAAGGCATTGATTCTTTTTTCTAAATTCAAGGCACCTTTAACACCAGTCATAATCATTGTTCTCAGTTCTTGATCAGGATCATTATAGTCAATATTTTTCTGATCCAAAACCTTAAGCAGACCTTCCGCCGTTACTTTTCCTGCCTCATAATTATCAATCCCAATATTAAAAATACGATTACTGTTAGGGGCATCTGCATCAAATGTAGCCACAGCAATCCCCGCTTCCATGGCCCTATTAATTATTCTGTCATATTTTGGAGTGTCATTAACACTTATAATCATTCCATCTACTTTTCGTTCAATTAAACTATCAATAATTTTAATTTGCTTTTCAGAATCAAAGCTAAATGATCCCAGCCATTCTAAATTAATGCCCAAATCTACGGCCTTTTTTTGGGAATGTTCAAAAGCATCTAAGAAAATTGGATTTTCTAAAGAACGAGGAACAAAAGCAATTGTCATTTTATCGGAATCTGCTGTGTTTTTGGAGCTGATCTCTGCTCCAGCATCAGCAGAAAAACACATAATTATCATAAATAATACCACAAATAACAAAATTTTATTTGCATTATTTTTGCAGCTGTAAAGGTTAAACAATTTTAATCACCTCAAATTAATATTTTATCTAAAAAATCTAAAAATTTAATAAGTGCTGAAAAAAAGGACCCAATCTAAGGCCCCGCTCTAGACTTTACCTGCATTTAATGATAGCAGATTTCACAATTTTTTTCCACTATTTTAATTATTTATTAATCTAAAGCAGGGAATCGCAGTACTTTTGTCCAATAATTATTAATAACAGAAAAAAATTTGAAAGGGGAATTCTAATGACAAATAAAAAAGAGTATTACAAGGTAAAGGCAGAAAATGTAATTAAATATTTTAAGAAGAGAAATATTGAAGGCTATTATGTTGAAAACAAAGAAAAAGCACGAGAAAAAATACTGGAACTAATTGAAGAAAATGCTTCAATTTCCTGGGGGGGATCGATGACCTTAAAAGAAATTGGAATTTTTGATAAGTTAAAATCAGGCAGCTACCAATTATTCGATAGGTCAACTGCTGAGAATTCTGAAGAAAAAGAGAAAATTTATCATCAAGCACTTAGTGCAGATTATTATCTCATGAGCTCGAATGCAATTACTCAAACTGGAAAATTGATAAATATTGATGGAACTGGTAACCGGATTGCTGCCCTTATCTATGGACCTAAACATGTAATTATTGTTGCAGGAATGAATAAAATCTCATCTGATGAAGCAAGTGCCCTCAAGCGGGTTAATGATCTAGCTGCACCAGCAAATGCAATCAGATTAGACAAGGATACTCCTTGCACTAGAGTTGGTTACTGCACCAGCTGCCATGTTGATGATACTATCTGCTGCCACACTGTAACTACTAGATATTCTCATCCAGATGGAAGATTAAAAGTTATTCTGGTTGGAGAAGAGCTCGGTTATTAATGTTAATCTATTTACAGTAATACCTGAGTGAATGTGTTAACTTTAATGTAGTTATGGAGGTGTTTTAAGTGAACGAAACATTAGATAAACTATATAAAAATCCAGACAACAATAAGAATATTGAAGAAAATTTTCAGTTCATTTTATTTGGAGGAACTGGAGATTTGGCCCATAATAAAATTATCCCTGCTTTTTATAATTTAGCAGCCAAGGATATTTTACCTAATCAATACACTATTATAGCTACCGGAAGACGCTATGATAATAAAAAAGAGTATCTGGATGCTTTATATAATTCACTAGTTAATAAAAAAGAGAAAGTTGATAATAGAATTTGGCAGCTGTTGGCTGATCATATTGATTATTTTCAGCTTTCATTTAAAGACGATAATGATTTTAAACGCCTAAAAAAGAATTTAGAAAATAAAGCAAAAAAAGAAAAAGTTTCTGATCGAATTTTTTATCTGGCTACTGCACCGAACTTTTTTGCTGAAATTGCAAAAAAATTGAAAAGCTTTGGCCTTCTGGATGTCGCCTTGGAAAATAACAAAGCTCGTTTAGTAATTGAAAAACCATTTGGGCACGATTTTAAATCAGCTAAAAAATTAAATGATACCTTAACTAATATTTTCTCTGAAGAAAACATTTTTAGAATAGATCATTATTTGGGTAAAGAAATGATTCAAAATATAATGGTTATTCGATTAAGCAACCCTATTTTCAGAGC
>Ga0209300_1001033_pt1 | contig 11784 bp, 7 predicted proteins | sample Shrwel_input2_RT_FD_187535 | JGI IMG/M metagenome (GOLD analysis project Ga0209300, IMG submission 187535) | Subsurface microbial communities from deep shales in Ohio, USA - Utica-3 well 1 S input2 RT (SPAdes) (version 2) ... | reverse complement strand
GTACTGGGTCAGATCGTTGGTGCCCACCGAGAAGAAGTCGACCTCGGCGGCAAGCGTCGGCGCCAGCAGCGCACAGGAGGGCACCTCGATCATCACGCCGAGCTGCACGTCGGTGGCGCGCTCTTCGGCCGGGATCTCCTCGAGCAAACGATCGTAAATCGCCTTGGCGGCCCGGAACTCGGCGATATCCTTGACCATCGGCAGCATGATGCGCAGCGGCCGACCCGATGTATTGTCGCCACCCGCAGCGGCCATCAGCAGAGCGCGCAGCTGGGTCTCGAGCACCTCGGGCTGGGTCAGGGCCAGACGAATCCCGCGCAGGCCGAGGAAGGGATTGTCTTCCTGAGGCACCGGCCAGTAGGGCAGTGGCTTGTCACCGCCCACATCCAGGGTACGAGCGACCAGCGGACGACCATCGAGGGCATCCATGGCCTCCTTGTATTCGCCGATCTGGGTCTTGAGGTCAGGCGCCTCGGAATGCGCCATGAAGATGAATTCGGTACGCAGCAGGCCCACGCCCTCGGCACCACGTTCGACGGCGTCCGCGGTGTGGGCAGTGTTGCCCAGGTTGGCGGCGACCTCGACGCGATGACCGTCGCGGGTACGGCCTTCCTCGAAGCGTGCCGCCCAGGCTTCACGCTCCAGGCGCTCATGCTCCTTGAGACTCAGTTCGGCGCGCTGGCGGCGCTCGGTAGACGGCGCAGGCGTGATGCGCCCGCGCTCGCCGTCGAGGATCATCTCAACGCCATCTTCAAGCGTCAGCACTCGCTCGCCGGCCCCCACGACGGCAGGGATGCCCAGCGCACGGGCCAGAATCGCGCTGTGGGCCGTCGCACCGCCTCTGGCGGTCAGCAGGCCGCGGACGCGGCTGGTATCGAGACGGGCCACATCGGAGGGGCCGACGTCGTCCATGACCAGGATGTAGGGATGATCCGGCGGCGTGGGCAGGCTGATGTCGCACAGGATCCCCAACACCCGCCGGCCCACGTCTCGCAGGTCGGCCGCGCGTTCGGCAAGCAGGCGATCGGCAAGCATTTCCTGGGCCCGGGCGGCGGTCTCGATAGCGGTCCACCAGGCCGCTTCGGCGGAATAGCCTTCCTGGATGCCTTCGCGGGCGGCCTGGTGCAGCTCCGGGTCGTCGAGCATTTCCTCGTGCATCGACAGGATCTCGGCGACCTCGCCACCCTGGGCACTTTGCACCAGCGCCTCAAGCTGCTCGGCGCCTTCACGAATGGCCGCATCCAGACGGCGCTTCTGTTCACCGGCATCGCCGGCCCGCTCGGGGTACTCGAAGCGCGGCGCGCGCATTACGAACAGCGGCGCGATGGCCATGCCCGGGGAGGCGGCAACCGCCTGATAGGCGGTATCGGCCGGCAGCGGCTCCGGCGGCTTGGCGCCCTCGGGAGGCGTGCTGGCCACGTGCTCACGGCCTTCCTCGAAGGGCTGGACCACTTCACCCAGGCCGTCCAGCATGGCCTCACACATGGCGTCCAGAGCCTGGCTGGCACCCTCGCCTTCTGCCGAGAACACCAATTGCTGGCCACGCCGGGCGCCAAGACCAATAACCTTGGTCAGACTGGCCGCAGACACGGCCTCGCCACTGCCATCGGCCAGGCGCACCCGGACCGCGACGCTCTGACGACGCGCTACCTGAATCAGCTGCTTGGCCGGACGCGCATGCAGGCCGTGGGCGTTTAGCACTCGGGCACGTGCGGTCTGGGCACTGGCCGACTCGCCGGAAAGGCGCGCCAGCACGTTCTCGGCAGACAGCTGATGCAGATCATGGCCCTCACCGCGTTCGAGCAGGGCCGTTAACCGTTCCAGCAGGCTGCGATGCGCATCGCCCTGGGCAGCCAGACAAAAGACGCCGCTGACCGCGCTATCGCCCTGGCCGATGACGACCTCCGGGGTGGCCAGCGACAGCGCCGGGGCCTTCACATCTTTCGCGCTGGTCGCGAACCAGAGCCCCTGGCCCAGCGACAGCGGCGACTGAGAGGCGATGTCGGAAACGAAGTCATTCCCGACGCAGCCCGCCTGGCGCAGTCGAGCGGCAGCGGCCAGGGCAAGCTCGAGCCGGTCTCGGGCGGGGAAATTGAGGCAGAGGGTATCGTCATCGAGGCGCGCTTCGACGACGGCCTTCGACAACAGCCCGGCCACCTCGGCGCGGGAGCCGGCGGCGGCCAGTCGCTCGGACACGCCCTCGCGGTCCAGCACGTGGGTCAACTGGCGCAGGATGTCCAGGTGCTCATCATTCTGAGCCGCGATGGTCACCAGCACATGCACCCGGTTGCCGTCGTGCCAGTCGATGCCCTTGGGGAACTGCAGCACCCGCACGCCGGTGCGCTTGACGTGAGTACGGCTTTCAGGCGTGCCATGGGGAATGGCGATGGCGTTGCCGAGAAAGGTGGATGACTGCGCCTCGCGGGCATGCAGGCCATCGCGATAGCCCGGCGCCACCAGGCCGGCCTCAACCAGCGCCGAAGACGCCTGATCGAGAGCCGCGCGCCAGTCATCGGCCTTGCGGTCGAGCAGGATATCGTCCTGTCCGAGTGTCAACATACTAGCCTCCTGTGCCTGGGGGCGGGCAGCGAGAGTGCCGGCCGCTGGCTGGCGGCCGGTGCACCTGGCCTTGCCAACCTTGCTTTCCCATGGCTGAATCGTGTCACCTAAGGTTTCGTACAATGCTGGATCGAGTCAGGCCATTTATCAAGCAGGATCGGCTACGACCTTGGGCGTAGCCGGTGATGCCAAGGGCTGGAGTAGAATGAGCCGCATCGCACACAAGGGATCACCATGACGCTCGCAGAAATCGCTCGCCTGTCCGGCGTTTCCCGGACCACGGCAAGCTATGTCATCAACGGCAAGGCCAAGGAACGACGCATCAGTCAGGAGACCGTCGACCGGGTCATGGCGGTGGTCGAGCAGCACCACTACCGAATCGATGCCCAGGCCGCGGCGCTGCGCCGCGGCGCCAGTCGCACCATTGGGCTGATCATTCCCGACCTGGAGAATGCGAGCTACGCCCTGCTCGCCAAGCGCCTAGAACAAGGGGCGCGACGCCGGGGCTATCAGCTGCTGATCGCAGGCTCCGAGGATAATCCGGACAGCGAGCGCGAGCTGGCACGCGCCCTGCGTGCCCAGCGCTGCGAGGTGCTGATCGTGGCCAGTTGCCTGGCCATGGACGACCCCTTCTATGCTGAGCTGATGGACGGCGGCCTGCCGGTCATCGCCGTCGATCGTGCGCTGGATCCGCAACGCTTCGTCAGCGTGGTCAGCAACAACCAGTCGGCCGCCAAGGCGCTGACCCGCTCGGTCCTCACCCCGGAGCTCAAGCGCATTACCTGGTTCGACGCCGTACCGCAACTGTCGATCAGCACCGAACGACTGGCGGGCTTCCATGAGGCCCTGCTGGATCATGACTGTCAGGCGGTAGCTCGCAGCGGGGTCCGCTATGACCGGCTAGAGGGCGCGCGGCTGATGCGCGAGTTGCTTGACGAGCATGGCATGCCCGATGCGTTGGTCACCGCCTCTTATACGCTGCTCGATGGCGTGCTGGACGAGCTTCTGGAGAGCGGTGGCCTGCCGCCGTCGCTGCGCCTGGCCACCTTCGGCGATGATCGATTGCTGGATTTCCTGCCGCTGCCGGTCAACTCGCTGCCACAGCAGCACCAGCGGATCGCCGAGCTGACCCTGGATCGCGCCATCGCCGCCGCCCACGGCGACTACCACCCCGGCCAGGTGGTGGTGGAGCGCGCCCTACGCCGGCGGCTGCCGCCCGGCGGGTGAGCGACACGAATGCCCTTCAGGCCAATGCTGGCGGCATTTCCCACTCCAGACTTCCCACTTCAAGTCGGTTCGTTACCGGCCCTCGGCGGCCAGGCTGGGCTGGCTGAAGACTGGCGGCTGGGGATGCCGTCAAGCCAGGCGTCCAGGGCGGCGAGCGAAGGTGCCAGGCTGTGATCAAGCGCAAGCAGTAACGTCGGCAGCTCAACGTGCCGTGATTCCTTTGCCGCGGCTTCAAGCGCCCTGGCCCGCTCCCCGACCTGCAACAGGCCAAGGCTGAGAGCTTCACCCTTCATCAAGTGCGCAAGCTGCATCACTTGCTCGGCCTGCCCGTCGCCAACAGCAGTCAACAGGGCCTCCCGGCGATCCGGCAGCTGGCGACGATAGACGCCCACCAACTGCCTGGTGCCCTCTGCCTCGATGTGCTCGAGCAGCTCATCGAGCGGCTCCAGCGCCAGCCACTGATTGTCTTCTGCGTTAGCATCAACCGAATCAGCCGCTCCGTTGACAGGCTGTTCGCTGGCATCCTCAACGCCTGCCTGGCCCGTCGCGGGCTCGGCTGACTGGCCAATATAGAGATGCAAAGTCTTGAGCAGCTGAGCACTGGCAAGCGGCTTGACCAGATAATCATTCATGCCGGCATCCAGGCAGCGCGAGCGCTCGTCACCAAAGGTACCGGCGGTCATGGCCACGATCGGCACCTCGGCACACCAGCCGGTACGCTTGCGCAACTGTCGCGTCACTTCAAGCCCGTCCATCAGCGGCATCTGCACATCCATGAAGATCAAGGCATAGGGCTCGGTCTGGGTCATTCTGAGCGCCTCATCACCTGACGAGGCAATATCGACCTGACACCCCAGACGCGACAGCATGATATGCGCCACCTGCTGATTGATCTCATTATCTTCGACGACTAGCAGCCGCTGGCCAGGTGGCAAGGCGGGCAAGACCTCCTGGGTGTCTTTTTCCCTCGAGCCCTCGGGCGCATTGACGCGCGGCAATGGCACCTTGAACCAGAAGCAGCTGCCCTCGCCTATGCGGCTGACGAAGTCTATGTCCCCCTCCATGGCGCTCACCAAACGCCTGCAGATCACCAGCCCCAGGCCGCTGCCCCCGAAGCGGCGCGCAGTGGAGGCATCGCCCTGCCGAAAGGGCTCGAACAGGCGATGCTGCTGGCTGCTGGGAATCCCTGGGCCGCTATCGCTGACCGATACATGCAGACGTTCTTGCAACGACGAGTAGGCCACCAGCACCGAGACCTCGCCCTGCTCAGTGAACTTGATCGCGTTGGAAAGCAGGTTGAGGAGCACTTGCCGAAGCCGACCTGGGTCGCCCTTCAGCCGCTCGGGCACGTCCTCGGCAAGCCGAGCCGTCAGGATGATGTTCTTGTAGGTGGCCCGCGGCTCGAAGAGGCGAACGGCTGAATCGATCAGCTCCTGCAGCGAAAAATCGACCTGCTCGAGCTCGAGCCGACCGGATTCGATGCGGGAGAAGTCGAGAATGTCATTGATCAATACGAGAAGCTTGTCGGCGCTGTCATGGATGATCTCGGCATAGCGTCGCGAGGAAGGATCCAGTGGCCGACCACGCAGCATTTCGCTCATGCCGATCACGCCATTGAGCGGCGTCCGAATCTCGTGACTGACGGTGGCCAGGAACTCGGATTTGGCTTCATTAGCAGCCTGAGACTTTTGCGCCGCCTCCTCGAGACGGCGTCTCAACACTTCCTGGTCGCGCCGAGACGCCGCATTCTCCCGGGCCTCACGAAAGAGAAACCGCGTCACCATCAGAATCGACAGACTCATCAAGCCCAACATGACAAGCAGCACCCAGTGAAGCAGCTGCAGGGCTTTTCGCTCTTGCTGCTTGGCGTCAGCCAGATAGGTGTTGGTAGTAATCACCAGCTGCTGGCTGAGGTCGATCAAGGGATCAAGTGCTGCCTGCAGCGAACGACGCGACGCCGCGTCCAGGCGCTCTAGACCGCCGAACTGCAGGTCCAGAATATCCATCTGAGTTGCGATGGCAGGTATTAGGCCCGCCTGGTCATCGATACGCCTAAAAAGCTCACTAATCTCACCGCGTTGCAGAAGGTTGAGCCGGCTATAGAGCAGCTCGAACTTGACGCGTAACGACTCGAGATCCTCGGCCTCGTTGAGCCGATCGCGCAGCTGAATAGCATCCCGGTCCAGCTTGTAGGCTGCCCAGGTCGCATCTCCGCCGACGCTGGCGGCCAGGCCTTCCTGGCGCCATACCACCATGCCGGCAACGACCACCGCAGCCATGAAGAATACCAGCACCGCGGCGGCGCCGAGTTTCAGGCGCAGCGGGTAACGAAGCATGATGTGAAATGCCGCTGGGAAGGATGGTATCGATACTGCTCAGTGGACATGGATCTTGGCAACCTGCCATACACTTCGATAGCGGATATTCTCGGTATTGAGCTCAGGGTTCTCATCGAAGGGGTATAACACGAAGAGTGGCCCGAAGTCGCGAATCACCAATGGCTCACCGTCCATGGTCATGGCCAGAATGACAGCATAATCCTGAACATCACTGACCGGTATCTGCCCCGAATAATGGTTCAGGGCCTCGACTCGCAGCTGGTCGCCGTGAGCACCTACCCGGGACAACAGATCCCGAATCAGCGGGCCGCGAAATTGCCGTTCCTGGTCTGTCCAGGGTGTGTGGGTACTCACGACCCGATTAGGCAGCGCACGAAGCATCTCTCGATCGAAGCGGGCCTTGTCGCCGACGTTGGTGTAGCGAATGTCGCCACTGATTTCGAGCAGCACCTTTCCTTCAGGTTTGGGCAAAGACAGTGGGTCGGCGTGAACGGGGAGAACGCTAAGCCCTGCAAGCAGGCACCAAGTCAGGAAGTAGGCGATCGGATTCATATAAAACCTCCGACGGTCCAGAATGCATGCTCCCACCCTACGCGATCGTTGCACACGGGTCAGGGGCCGAATCATGCCAGAATTTCGACCTCGTCACCGAGCGCCAAACGGCCCTCTTTCAGCACGACCAGATTTTGACCAAACAGCACTTTCCCCTTCTCACCTCGTCGATAGGTCGCCAGTGTCTTGAGTGGTTCCTTGCCAGGCAAAAAGGTTCCAGTGGCCGGGTCGACGGTAATCATCGCGCAACGCGAGCAAGGTTCTGCAACCCCAAGCTCTACCTCCCCGATACGCAGCCGCTGCCAGCCATCCTCAGCAAAGGCATCGCTACCGGCCACCACCAGGTTGGGACGAAACTGGGCCATGATGTGAGGCTTACCTTCTGATGTTCCCTGTGAATGAGCCAGACGGGCATTAAGGTCGGCAAGCGACCCTTCACCGATCAGCAGCAGCGGGTAGCCGTCGGCGAATCCGACCCGCTGGTCGATCGATTGTCGATAGCGCGGTGAGCGCTCGCCGATACATAGCAGCTGGGCCGTCTCACCCAATATTTCACTGCACCAGGCATCGGCGTCTTGCGAGGTCGTCAGCGCTTCGAAGCGGTCACCCCATACCTCGGTTGCAAATGGTGCCAGAGCGAAGTCCGCCCGGACCAGCTCGAGATCCCGATGCCCGGGGAAACGCAGCACCACTGTTCTTTCACCTAGCTGAACCTGCATCAGCTCCAGTCGGGGATGCGTCCGTGCCGTGATGAAGCGACCATCGGGCCGAGCCAACATCAGACGCCGATCCCCGACGATTCCTTCCTGATGCACCTGGGCACGTTCGAGCGCCTCTCCAGCACAAGACTTGAGCGGATAGCGATAAAGAGCAGACAAACGCAGGGAAGAGGTGGTCATGGCAAGCAGTCCTTGCTGGCAGGAGTAAGCATGGCGTGGAGCGCTCTAGGCTCGACGCCACACGACATCGTCAACGTGATTCGCCTGCATAGCTTACCGAAGACCGCCAATGTTGGGCCAGTTGCCTACACACTCAGTGGGTCGGAGGCTCGATGATCTCGACCTTTACCAGGTCTTCGTAGGCATGCCAACTGGCATGACCCAGCACCGGCAGGATCACGGCCAGGCCTATGTAGAAGGTCACCACGCCAAGCAGTACGCTGCCAGTAAGAATCGCGGCCCATAGCAGCATGGGACGGAAATTCTGCGCCACGGCCTTGAGGCTGGCCTCGATGCCCTCCATGAAGGTCAGGTCCTGATCCATCAGTGTCGGAATGGCGACGACACTGATCGAGAATGCTCCGAAGGCCAGTACCGCACCCGCCGCCGTGCCCACCAACAGCATGCTCAGCCCTTCTGAGGTGGTCAGCAAGGAGGTGTAGAGCGTATCGGGGCTTGGCACTTCGAAACCAAAGAAAAGTGCGAACAGCAGCGTCGCCAGCCGAATCCAGGCGAGGAAAAAGATCATCATCATCAGGCCCATCATCGCCAACTGACCGGTATGGGCACTCCAGGCACCAAAGGCATCGCCCATGGTCGGTGTCCGATGTTCCTCGAGGGCACGGCTGATCCCGTAGGCACCTACCGCCACCAGAGGGCCGAGGAACATGAAACCGGCCACCAACGGCAGCAACCAGTGCCAAAGGTCGAGGGTAAAGGCCGCCAGGGTCATCGCCAGGCTAAGGCCCACCCAGAACATGCCATAGGCCAAGCTAACGACAGTGGCATCGCGAAAGTCCTGAAAACCGGAAACCAGCCAGGCTCTGGGTCTATCCATGCCCACCGGGTTGATGCTGATCTTGACGTTGTAGTCAGAAGGCTTGGGGCCCTTCGTGGCAGCTGCATTCATGGCATACCCCTTAACCGTTCGCGAAGATGGTCACTCTCAGGCCTGAACCTGACGCTGCACCCGGCGACATCCACGAGCGCTCATTGGCCTGCGAGGCAAGATTCCCTAACGTTTTTTCAATAGTGCTTTTTTCAATGTAGACGAGGGGGTGAAGAGTTGCCCCTACCGGCGCTTATGCTCGACCAGAGCCGAGCCACGGATGCCTGTCAGGTCCCAGAAACGCCAACCCCCGAGCGGCAGAACCGTTCGGGGGTTGGCGACTTGCTTAGCGGCGTGGCCGTTGATGAATCACCGCACAATCATTACCGACATTTTGCTGTGATGCACCACATGCTCGGCATTGGGGCCCAGCACGTAGTCGGCGAACTTGCGCTTGTTGTGCGAGGCCATCACCACTAGGTCAATATCGAGTTTCTTGGCGGTATCGATGATGGCTTCCCAGGGAGAGCCCTCGGCGATAGCACATTGCACGGTGATATCGCTGGGTATGTGCTGCTGTACGAACGCATGCTGAGCATCGGTTAGCGCCTTATGCGCCTTCTCGCTGAAGTCAGCAGGGAAATAGGACCCGACCAGCGGCATGCGGTAGTCAGGCAGCACGGTCACCAAGTGCAGCGAGGCGCCGAAGGTGTGACACAAGGCCAAGGCGGTGGGCAGCGCCCTTTCCCAGGACGCCTCCTCGTTGAGATCCAGCGGCAGCAGGATTTTCTGATACATGATCTACCCCCTCTGTTAGGCGGACACCGGTTTGGCCGAGCCATCGCGGCGACGCCGCTGCATCAGCACGATCAGGCCAAAGACCCCGAGGGCCGGAATCCACATCCACTCCTTGGACCAACGATCCACAGGTGCCAGCACCTCGATGATCTGCTGGTCGAAGTCGAAGCCAAGTTTCTCGGCCTGACTGCCGAAGGCGACCATATCGACGACCAGGCTTTCATCCTTGACCAGTAGCTCCAGGCCGAAGTTGGACAGGCGTTCTTCCCCCGTCTCGCCTTCCGGCACCGGCAATGTCATGTAGGTAGTCAGTGGATCACCATAGGCGTCCTTACCCGCCACCTGGACACGCAGCGTACTGTCATCATCCATCTCACCCAGGGCCTGGACGAACTGGCTCGGCGGTATCGACTGGTAGGGATCGTGGATCATGTCCATCCAGAAGCCCGGACGGAACAGCGTGAAGGCCACCAGCAGCAGCAGGATACTTTCGTACCAGCGGTTGCGGGTCAGCATGAAGCCCTGGGTCGCCGCGGCAAAGATCAGCATGGCGATTGTCGCCACCACGAAGACCAGAATGCCCTGCAGGAAGGTCACGTCGATCAACAGCAGGTCGGTGTTGAAGATGAACAGGAACGGCAACGCAGCAGTCCTCAGGCTGTAGTAGAACGCCTGGAAACCGGTACGCAGCGGGTCACCCCCCGATATGGCAGCGGCGGCAAAGGATGCCAGCCCCACCGGTGGCGTAACGTCGGCCATGATGCCGAAATAGAACACGAACAGGTGCACAGCGATCAGTGGCACCAGCAGGCCGTTCTGCTCACCCAAGGTCACGATCACCGGCGCCAGCAGCGCCGAGACCACGATGTAGTTGGCGGTCGTTGGCAGGCCCATGCCGAGGATCAGACTCAGCACCGCGGTGAGCATCAGGATCAGCATCAGGTTGCCCATCGACAGGATTTCGACCACATCGGCGAGCACCAGGCCAACGCCGGTCTGCGATACGGCCCCGACAATGATGCCGGCAGTGGCAGTGGCGATACCGATGCCGATCATGTTGCGGGCACCGGTGACCAGGCCATCCCACAGGTCGAGGAAGCCAGCCTTGATGTCCGCAGTGAGATCGCTCTGACCGCGGAAGATCGCCATGATCGGGCGCTGGGTAACGATGATGAAGATCATGAACATCGTGGCCCAGAAGGCCGACAGCCCTGGCGACAGTCGCTCGACCATCAGGCACCAGACCAGCACCACCACCGGCAGGATGAACTGCAGACCCACCATCACAGTCGGACGCGTCTGGGGCAGCTTGACCATCGGTGCATTGGGATCATCGGTCTCGAGCTCAGGGTAGTTGGACCCCACCTTGAGCAGCCCGATGTAGATCACCGACAGACCCGCAGCTACCACCCAGGGGGTTGCCTCGCCGAGTACCGGCTTGAGCCAGCCCAAGCCGTAATAGACCACCAGGGCGGTGATCATCATCAGCAAGAGACCACCCAGGAAGCCAATGACCTTGCGTACCAGCGGCTTCGGCGGGTTGCTGCTCTCAAGCCCCTGCATGTTGGCCTTGAGGGCCTCGAGATGGACGATATAGACCAGAGCGATGTAGGAAATCAGCGCCGGCAGGAAGGCATGCTTGATGACTTCCACATAGGAGATGCCCACGTACTCGACCATCAGGAAGGCCGCAGCGCCCATCACCGGCGGCATGATCTGACCGTTCACCGACGAGGCGACCTCAACGGCCCCCGCTTTTTCGGAGGAGAAGCCGACTCGCTTCATCATTGGAATGGTAAAGGTACCGGTGGTCACCACGTTAGCGATAGAGGAGCCGGAAATCAGGCCGGTCATGCCTGAAGCCACCACTGCCGCCTTGGCCGGACCACCCTTGTAGTGGCCAAGCAGCGAGAAGGCCACCTTGATGAAGTAGTTACCGGCGCCCGCCTTGTCGAGCAGCGCACCAAACAATACAAACAAAAATACGAAGCTGGTCGACACCCCCAGCGCGATGCCGAACACCCCCTGGGTGGTCAGCCACTGGTGGTTGATCAAGCCCGAGACGCTGACCCCTCGATGGGACAGAATGCCCGGCATGTAGGGACCGGCAAGCGAGTAACCGATAAAGACCAGGGCCACGATCATCAGCGGCGGGCCAAGCGCCCGGCGCGTGGCCTCGAGCAGCAGCAGAATGCCGATGACGCCGACGATCACATCCTGCATGATCGGCGCCCCCGGCCGCTGGGCCAGCTGCTCGTAGAAAATGAACATGTAGGCACCGGCGAGTGCCGCCAGCAGGCCAAGCACCCAGTCCTGGATGGGGATACGGTCCCGCGGGGAGTTCTTGGTAGCCGGATAGGCCATGTAGGCCAGAAACAGGGCAAATGCCAGGTGAATCGAGCGCGACTCGGTGGCATTGAACACCCCGAACTCGAGCACGAAGGGTAGCGGTGAAGCGATCCACAGCTGGAACAACGACCAGACCGCTGCCGTAATCACCAGCACCTTGCCAGGCAGTCCGGGCGGCTTTCGCGCCCCGGAG